>ENA-UOOK01000121-UOOK01000121.1-fermentation-metagenome-genome-assembly--contig:-NODE-121-length-88024-cov-6.426309_pt1 | contig 88024 bp, 89 predicted proteins | sample MGYA00245777_ERZ724023 | MGnify/ENA primary metagenome ERZ724023 (study PRJEB28704, sample SAMN03018312) | fermentation metagenome | biome: anthropogenic terrestrial biome; feature: soil; material...
AAGAACCTATGGGTTCAACATTGGTATCATTGGAAAAAACGGCTATTTTTGTTCTTGAGCCGGCTTCTCTTGCAATTGAATGTATTTCAATTATACCATCATGGATTTCCGGTACTTCAAGCTCAAACAATCTTTTTATAAGATTTGGGTGAGCTCTTGAAAGCATTATGCTTGGACCCTTGCTTGAATTCTTAACTTCTGTTATGACCGTTTTTATTCTGTCTCCCTGGTGATAAACTTCGCCGGGTATCTGTTCGTTTGCATTAATAATTCCTTCAACCTTTCCTAAATCCACATAAACATTGCCTCTGTTTTCTCTTTGTACCACGCCTGTAAGTATATCCGATTCTCGTCCATAAAATTCGCTGAATATAGACTCCCTTTCAGCTTCGCGGATTTTTTGAAGTATTACCTGCCTTGCTGTTTGTGCTGCAATACGTCCAAAGTCCTTCTTAGGTTTAATCTCAAATTTTACAATATCACCCAGTTCGTACTTCGAATCAATTTCCTTAGCATCATCCAAAGATATTTCCTGGTTATGATCCTCTATTTTTTCAACTACTTTTTTATCCTGAAATAATTTATATTCTCCATTTTCCTCATCAATATCTATGTTAAAGTTGGTTGCTTTGCCGAAATTTTTCTTATATCCGGTTTCTAATGCGGTCTTAATTGCTTCCAATACAATGTCCCTGCTAATCCCCTTCTCTTTTTCCAATTCGCTTAACGCATCTAATATTTCTTTGTTCATCATAACCTCCGTTAAAAATCCTCTAACACTTTATTTATTTTTGAAATATCTTTAAGATTAATCGTTATGCTTTCTTCGCCGCTTTTTATTACAACACTGTCCTCGTTTTTTCCCAATAAAACACCTGCTGCGGTTTTTCTGCCCTCTACCGGCTTAAATAGCCTGGCTTCTACTTTTTTACCTATATTTTCCTGATAATCATCATCTGTTTTAAAAGGCCTTTCAATTCCCGGAGAAGATACCTCCAAAAAATATTGTTCCTTGATTAAATCTGCTTTATCTAATTTTTGGTTTAATGCTCTGCTTACATCTGCAGTATCATCTACCGTAATCCCGTTGGGCCTGTCAATATAAATTTTTAGGTATTTAAAGGGCCCCTCTTTAACATATTCGACATCAACCAGTTCAATATCGCTATTTTTTATTATACTCTCAACCATTTCCCGAACTGATAACTCTATAAATTTCCTTTTCATATTTTCTCCTTATACCCAGCTTTTAATATAACTCTTATGCAGTAGAATTACAAGGTTAGGACATACAATCAGAAAGAGTGGGTTAACCCACTCTTTCCGTCAAAATTCCTATCTTTTTTGAATTATATCATATTTTTAACTATTAATCAAATAAAATTTCCAGATATTCAAAAGTTTTTAAACTCCCCTCAATTGTAAAAGTGTAAAAAAATAAAATACCAAAAGACAAAATGGCAGCTACCACATGATAACGTATGTTTTTTATATTTTTCTATTAATCCGTATTCAAAATGTTATCAAAAAATACAATACTTCTTTTTTTTTATTTTCTGTAGTTAATCACCATCAAATTCTAAATTCATAGATATGCAACACTTTTGCCATTAATAATGACGTTTCGTCAGGTTACGATTCGTAAAACTTCAAAAATTTCTATGTAATCGCTTTACTAATTTCTAAACATATGCTAATATTATTTAAATAAGCGTAATCAATTAATTTGTCTAATTTAATTTTCGTAAAAAATGTTACAATAATTCATATCTCAGTCCACATTAACCGAAAATTGTTAAAACTATTTCATAATTATATTATTATAAAAATAATTAAAGAAATTATTTGTATGCGTAAAGAGTTATAACTATTCTCGTTATTAAACATAACTATTTTTTGAATACTATAAATTAAATTGAATATGATTTAAATTTTAATGATAGGAGTAATTTTATGGATTGGAAAACAGAACTTAAAAATAATATTACAACAACAAACCAGGTAAATGATGCTTTAAACTTAAATTTAACAGAAGAAGAAAAAAATAAATTTAAAAATATAATTGACAGATATCCTATGTCAATACCTAAATATTATTTGTCATTAATTAATAAGAATGACCCTGAGGATCCTATAAAAAAACTTTGTGTACCTTCAATTTTAGAAACCGATATTAACGGAAGCTTTGATACCAGCAACGAAGCAAGCAACACGGTAGTTAACGGTCTTCAGCACAAATATAAGCAGACCGGTATGTATTTGTCTACAAACAGGTGTGCAATGTACTGCAGACATTGTTTCAGAAAGCGCCTTGTAGGCGTTAATGATGCTGAAATAAATAAACAATTTGATGATGTTGTAAATTATATAAAAGAACATAGGGAAATAAATAATGTTCTGATCTCAGGCGGCGATTCCTTTATGAACAGCAACGAAAAAATCGCGAAAATATTAAGTGAATTTACCAAAATTAACCACTTGAGTTTCATACGATTCGGAACAAGGGTCCCTGTAGTTCTACCTCAAAGAATTTATGAAGATGACGAACTCCTTAATATACTTGATTATTATAACAAAATAAAACAAATTTATATTGTTACCCATTTTAATCACCCAAATGAAATTACACATGAATCAACGGAAGCTGTAAAATCTCTTCGCAATATTGGTATTGTAGTAAGGAATCAAACTGTTTTATTAAAAGGTGTAAATGATAATCCTAGTACAATGACAAATTTAATGAAAGGCCTTACAAAAATCGGTATTACTCCATATTACGTATTTCAGTGCAGACCTGTGTCGGGAGTTAAAAATCAATTTCAAGTTCCATTTAAAAAGGCAATTAAAATAATTGATGATACAAAGGCGCAGTTAGACGGGATAAGTAAATGTTTCAAGTATGCCATGAGCCATCCTACAGGTAAAATTGAAATAATAGGAAGTATTGGGAATGACGAATTAATATTCAAATATCACCAGACAAAATATAATAAGGACCAAGGCAGGTTAATGAAAATTAAAGTTACAGATAGCCAGGCATGGCTTCCTGACACAATTTAAAAAAGAGCCCTAATGACCCCTTTTTAAATTGTACAATACTATGCATTATAGTTTCAGTAACTCCAATTCAGAAAGCAAAATTAATCGTTTTGTTCTCCGGTGGTTTCGGCAGTTTCAGCATCTTCGCTTTCACCAGTTTCAGCATTCTCATCAATATCTTCTTCCATTTTTGCTTCAACTATGGAAACTACACACTGTTCAGGGCTGATTTCAGGCACAATACCCTCAGGAAATTTTATATCTGCCACATTGATACTTTCAACTTTATCAACTTTTGAAACATCAACTGTTATTTCGTCAGGAATATCCTGAGGCAGTCCCTTTACACGTATTTCATCCAACTGCAAAAGTGCAATAAGTTTATTAAATTCCAAAACATCCAGTCCTTTAAGTTTAACAGATACATTAGTTTTGATTTCTTGATCCAATAATACCTGCTGCAAATCCACATGCATCATTTCCCGTTTAATAGGTGATAGTTGAATTTCTTTAACCATCCCAACAATAGGATTGTCTTTATCTAAAGAAAGATTGAAAAGAGCGTTTCTTCCGTAAGAAGACAGGTTCTTCTTCAATTCATCCGCCTTTAATGCAACCGATATTGATTCCTTTCCTCTGCATGAAATACTTGCAGGTATATATCCGTTTCTACGAAGCTTTTTGCTGGCTCTGCTATTTGAAACCTTTCTTCTCTCAACATTTAGTGTTACTAATTCTGACATCGCATATCCTCCTAAAATTTTATGTTATAGTTTCTTTCACTGTAAAATTCAACTTTATTTATTTGTATTATACCTGAAATTGACAATATGTCAATACCGTTACATTTTTTCAATTTCATCAAGCAGGGTCTGGACAATTTCCTCTTCTTTTATTTTCCTTACTATTTTGCCCTTCTTAAACAGAAGAGCTTCACCAGAACCGCCTGCTATGCCAATATCTGATTGCCTTGCTTCTCCCGGGCCGTTAACAGCACAGCCCATTATTGCAACAGTTATAGGCTTATTAACATTCTTTAACCCTTCCTGAATTTTCTTGGAAAGTTCAATAATATTTATTTTGGTTCTTCCACAGGTTGGACAGGTAATGTAGTTAATACCGAAATTTCTGAGATTGAGACTTTTTAAAATTTCCCTTGCCACCTTCACTTCTTCTGTCGGGTCATCTGTAAGTGATATTCTTATGGTGTCACCAATACCGTCTGCCAGCAAACTTCCAACGCCAATAGCAGATCTTATGCTGCCTTCGAACAGTGTACCTGAATGTGTGATCCCAAGGTGGAGAGGATAATCAACCTTTTTAGCAATAGATCTATAAGCATCTATGGTCATTTTAATATCTGTTCCCTTCATTGAGACAACAATATTTTCATAGTCCAGATCTTCCAAAATTTTTACGTGTTCAAGCGCTGATTCTACCATGCCTTCTGCCGTTACATTGCCGTCATATTTTTTCAATATATTTTTTTGAATACTGCCTGCATTTACGCCTATTCTTATAGGGATATTCCTAGGCTTTGCCATCTCAACGATTTTTTTTACTTTATCGGCGCTGCCGATATTTCCCGGATTTATTCTTAACTTGTCAACACCACTTTCGATAGTTTTTAAAGCCAGTCTATAATCAAAATGAATGTCTGCGACTATGGGAATATGTACTTGTTTTCTTATTTCCTTAATGGCTTCTGCATCTTCTTTATCTGCCACTGCAACTCTTACAATCTCACAGCCTGCTTCTTCCAATCCTAATATCTGTGTCACAGTGGAGCCTATATCTTTTGTAAATGTATTGGTCATGGACTGAACGGTAATCTTAGCTCCTCCTCCGATTTGTACATCACCTGCCATGACTGCCCTGCTTTTCCTTCTTAGTATTTGCCCCATAAAACCTCCGTAACAGTAGTTAGGAATTGACAAACAGATACATGACGGCACGAACACCGGCTACTGTATCTGTATCAATCAACTAATTATATTCTAAATAACCTTAATATATCCTTATATGTTATAAATATCATGAAGCCCATCAATACAACAAAACCTACAAAGTTGATATACCCTTCTTTTTCTATGGGTATTGCTTTGCCTCTTACAGCTTCAATGATTAAAAGCAGCAATTTGCTTCCATCAAGTGCCGGAATAGGAAGCATGTTCATAAATCCAAGGTTTATGCTTATAAATGCTGCTAAATTAAGCACTGAAAGTATGCCGTTTTTAGCTGCTTCTCCAACCATGGAAATAATCATTACAGGACCACCCAGCGCATCGCTGCCAAGTTTACCTGTTATCAGCTGACTTATGGTTTTAAACATAAGTTCTATATAGTAAACAGTCTTATAGGCGGATGACGACAGTACCGTTACTACTGATCTTTCAAGCTGAGTATTGAATCTTACAGATATCTGTGTACTTGGAAGAATGTTAAAATTAAGTATTTTTCCATTTCTGTCCACTGTTACCTTAACCGGATCGCCATCAGGGGTTCCCTCAACTTGTGAAGTCAGTCCGTCCCACGTATTTACAGATATGTCATTTATTTTTATTACTTTATCTCCATCTTTAATTCCTGCCTTATATGCAGGAGACGTTACGTCTGCAGGAGAAACTGTTGTTGTCATTTCTCCGTCTATTACTTTGGAAGCAATCCCTATTATTTTTCTATAGTTGTTATTGATTTCAGCTTCTTTTATTGTTCCGTTTCTTTCATACTCAACAGCATAACGGTTATTATCAGGATTAGTTATTTCATAAAATATATCTTCCCAAATATATGCTTTTTCACCGTTAACGGATACTATTTTATCTCCTGTTCTTAATCCTGCTTTGTATTCATTTGAATCCTCAGCTATAAAATCTATGCGGCTGCCGTAGACTCCAAATGAAAAAGCAATTATTAAAAATAAAATCAACGCAAAAACATAGTTCATCAAAGGCCCTGCAACAACTACTTTAAACCTTTGCCATACTGATTTTGTACTAAAGCTTGTGTTGGTTTTTACATCTTCATCTTCACCTTCCATCTGCACAAAACCACCTATGGGCAAAGCTCGTATAGAGTATATAGTTCCGCCTTTTTCTTTTTTAAACAGCGTAGGACCCATTCCTATTGCAAATTCATATACTTTAATTCCTACACTCTTGGCAGCCCTGAAATGGCCGAATTCATGTATAAGGATACAAGCCGAAAAAACAAGCACAGATGCAATTAATGTCAGCAATATTTTACCTCCGTTATAGAAAATACCATATAAAGTAATATACGGCAGGTGCTACAAAAAGCACACTATCAAATCTGTCCAGTATTCCCCCATGACCGGGCAGAAGTCTGCCGAAATCCTTTATATTATTTTCTCTCTTAATTTTTGAAGCCGCAAGATCACCTGCCTGGGAAAAAACAGATGCACTTACACTAAATATTATAATGTAAATATATTTATTTATTCTTAAATAATAAAAATATACCAATGATAATATGGTACACCCGATTATGCCGCCAATAGCGCCTTCTATGGTTTTATTCGGGCTAACCTCAGGATATAGCTTATGTTTTCCTAACATTTTACCGGAAAAATACGCACATGTATCAGTACCGAAAGCTATGATATATACAAGCCATGGATAGGGAGTATCATTCATAAGCAACATATGATACATAAAAAATACATCATAAATCCCTATGAAAATAATTTCAGAGATTTTCTTTACATCGGTTTCTTTATCAAAAACGAATAAAAGTAAATTCAATGATATATACAAAAATAGAGAAAAAACTAAAAAATTGCTGTATCCTAACATTTTTCCTATAAACAATACAATTGCAAACAAATAATTAACAATAGCACCATAATCAAGGCCGCTGTCAAAAAATACTTTTGAAAGTTCATAAATTGCTATGCAAGTTATACCAAAATAAATAGAATCATATATAGCGCCACCGACATATGTTACAGCGGCAATGAATATTCCACCCACAACTCCGGTAATAATCCTCTTTGTCATAAATAACCGCCTAATTACCATATCTTCTTTTTCTGTTTTGAAAGCTGTCAAAGGCTTTCAGTAATTCCTCTTTTTTGAAATCCGGCCATAAAACATCACTGAAATAAAATTCAGTATAAGCAATCTGGTATAAAAGGAAATTACTTAATCTTATTTCACCGCTTGTTCTTATTAACAAGTCCGGATCGGGCATACCACTGGTAAATAAATAATTTTTAAAACTTTCGTCATTTATATCATCTATTTTAATTTTTTTATTTTCATAGTCTTTAATTATTTTTTTGACTGCGCCTACTATTTCATTTCTTGAACCATAACTTAAGGCTATGTTCAAGTTGAGTTTTTTGTTGTTTTTTGTAAGTTCAATTGATTGTTTTACTTCATGTTTTGTTTTTTCAGGCAGGCTTTCAATATTTCCCATAAGAATTATTTTGACGCCATTTTTGTTCATGTAGTCAAGTTCCTTCGCCACAAATTCAACCAGCAGGTTCATCAAATAGTCCACCTCTTTCCTGTTTCTTCTCCAATTTTCAGTTGAAAAAGCATAAATGGACAAATATTTTACACCCAGGTCGGCACAGTTTCTTACAAGGTCAATAACCCTCATGGCTCCTTCTCTGTGACCTTCACTTGTGGAAAGACCTTTTTTTTTCGCCCATCTCCTGTTTCCGTCCATAATAACAGCAAGATGTTCCGGGATAATATTAGCACGAACCTTTTCTTCTAAATTCATATTGCCTCTCTCTGTATGTGAAAATTGTACCTCTGGCTTATGGGCCCAGCCATAAGCCTCCATTGGGCTAAAAGTATGAAACATACAAAGTAATATAGCCGTCATCTGACTGTTGCCTTATTATATAAGGTCTGTCCAAGTTGTTAAATTTTTTGTTTGTTCCCTTTACTTTTATTATGTTTACAATTTTACCGTCTTTTTCTTCAATAATTTCAAGAGCATCCTTTAATGGATAGCCTATTAAATTATTCATTTAAACCTCTTAAAACTCTAAAATTTCTTTTTCTTTTTCCTTATAAAGATCATCTGCAATGTTTATGTATTTGTCTGTAAGTTTCTGCATTTCGTCCTCTGCTTTTTTACGCTCGTCTTGGGGCATTTCTCCGGACTTTTCCAGTTTCTTAAATTCTTCGTTGGCATCTCTCCTTACGTTTCTTACAGCAATCTTTAAGTTTTCAACTTCTTTCTTAACTTGCTTAATAAGTTCTTTTCTTCTTTCTTCCGTCAATGGAGGGATTATCAGCCTGATAACCTTTCCGTCGGTAGTTGGATTAATACCTAAATCAGATGTTAAAATAGCCCTCTCAATTTCTTTTACCAGGCTTGCATCCCATGGCTGAATAACAATTAATCTGGGTTCCGGTACAGAAATATTCGCCACTTGATTAACAGGAGTCATGACACCGTAATAATTTACCTGAATTTTATCAACCAATTTAGGATTTGCCTTACCTGCTCTGATGGTTGCAAGATCTTCTTTCAAAAAATTAATTGATTTTTTCATAGATTCTTCTGATTTTTTCATCAAATCTTTATCCATTTTCATACCTCCTTAATTATTGTTCCTATATTGTCTCCCATTACAATCTTTTTAATATTTTGCGGATACTCAATTCCAAATACCAAAATAGGAATCTTATTATCCATACACAGCGATGTTGCGGTTGAATCCATAATTTTAAGGCCCTTGTTCAAAATATCAATATACTTCAACTCATGATATTTTATCGAATTGGGATTTTTATTGGGATCATCGCTGTATACTCCGTCAACACCGTTTTTGGCAAGAAGGATTATATCGGCATTTATTTCAGCCGCCCTTAATGCGGCAGTTGTGTCAGTTGAAAAAAACGGATTTCCTGAACCGCCTGAAAAAATAACAACTCTTCCTTTTTCTAAGTGCCTTACTGCTTTTCTTCTGATATAAGGTTCAGCTATTTGCCTCATTTCAATTGCAGTTTGCAATCTTGTTTCCACGCTTAATTTTTCAAGAGCATCCTGCAAAGCTAAACCGTTGATTATTGTACCAAGCATTCCCATGTAATCAGATGTTGTACGGTCCATTTCTTTAGCACTTGCACCTCTCCAGAAATTTCCCCCGCCTACGACAACAGCAACTTCAACACCAATATCATTAACATCTTTAATTACATGAGAAATTTTTGTTATAATTTCTTCGTTAATTCCGTGACCGGAATTTCCCGACAATGCTTCTCCACTTATTTTTAAAACTATTCTTTTGTATTTACAGTTCATCTTTTCCTCCTGAAGATTGTTATTTGACTAATGGAGAACTGTGCAGTTCTCCATTACTTTCTATTTTATCTCAGGATTATTTACCCATTTGTTTCGCAACTTCATCGGCAAAGTTTTCGGACTTCTTTTCAATGCCTTCGCCTACTTCAAATCTTTGAATTCCAGTTACTTTTATTGACTTACCTGATTTAGCTGCTGTATTTTCAATATATTTCTTAACAGATATATCTGAATCTTTAATAAATGCCTGTTCAAGCAGACAAACTTCTTTAAGCTCTTTTTTTAGACGTCCTTGAACCATTTTTTCAACTATATTTTTGGGTTTTCCTTCATTTAATGCCTGGGATATAAGTATTTCTTTTTCATGTGAAATAAATTCTGTATCCACGTCATCCGTAGATATATATTTAGGATTCATAGCAGCTACCTGCATTGCAATATCTTTTCCCAAAACTTCAAGGGTTTCACTATCTGCATCAGATTCAAGAGCTGCTATAGCAGAAATTTTCCCATCCCCGTGAATGTAAGAAACAACTTTTCCTTCTTTGACTTTTTTTACGGCGAATCTTCTTATTGACATATTTTCACCTATTTTTGCTATTTTAGCGGTCAAAGCTTCTTGAAGTGTTTTCCCATCTTCAAGCTTACTTTCTTTTAACATTTCAATATTTTCAGGTTCGCTGTCTAGAGCTGTTTTTGCAACAGTTGCTACAAAATCCCTGAATTCTTTATTTTTAGCAACAAAATCTGTTTCAGAATTTACTTCTACAACTGCACCTTTTTTCCCATCGTCTGAAATCAATGCAAAAGTTAAACCTTCGGCGGCAACTCTATCTACCTTTTTAGACGCCTTCGAAAGCCCCTTCTCTCTTAAATAATCAATTGCCTTATCTATTTCTCCGCCAGTTTCCTGTAATGCTTTTTTGCAGTCCATCATGCCTGCACCGCTTTTTTCTCTCAGTTCTTTTACTAATGAAGCTGTTATTTTCATTTTAACCCTCTTTAACCTCCAGATTTAAAAAAGCAAGGTGTAAGGAAAAAATTCCTAACCCCTTACTTTAATTTATTTATTATTCTGCCGAGCTTTTTTCATTGCTTTTCGGTTTTTCAGATTTTTCAGATTTTTCAGATTTTTCAGATTTTTCTGTTTTTTCTGTTTTTTTAGTTTCCTCTGTTTTTTCTGTCTCTTTTGTTTCTTTTGTTTCTTCTGTCTCTTTTGTTTCTTTTGTTTCTTCTGCTATTTTAGTTGTACCTGCTGCTTCTGCTGATGTTTCTGTTGTCTGCGTTGATTCTGTTTCTTGTTCTTCTTCCATTTGAACGCCCTGCCTTCCTTCGAGGACAGCATCGGCCATTATGGCTGTCAGAAGCTTTACGGCTCTTATAGCATCATCATTTCCGGGAATTACATAATCAATTTCATCAGGATCACAGTTTGTATCAACTATTGCCACAACCGGAATATATAATTTCCTGGCTTCTTCAACAGCAATTTTTTCTTTTCTCGGGTCCACAACAAACAATGCCCCAGGAAGCTTATTCATATTTTTTATTCCACCTAAAAATTTTTCAAGTCTTTCGGTTTCATGTTTCAGCTTAATGACTTCCTTTTTTGTTAATAGGTCGAATGTTCCGTCTTCCTCCATCACTCTTAGTGAGTTTAATCTGTCAATTCTCTTTCTTATTGTTTCATAGTTTGTAAGCATACCACCAAGCCATCTTTGGCTTACATAGTGCATCCCGCATCTTAATGCTTCGGTTTTTATGGATTCCTGAGCTTGTTTTTTAGTCCCTACAAACAATATATCTTCTCCGTTTGCAACAACTTCCTTAACAAAGTTGTAGGCTTCATCTACCTTATCACTTGTTTTCTGTAAGTCAATTATATAGATGCCGTTTCTTTCTGTAAAAATATACTCTGCCATTTTCGGGTTCCATCTTCTGGTCTGATGACCAAAGTGAACACCTGCTTCAAGCAATTTTTTCATGCTTACTATAGACATAATTTTTCCTCCTTTTGTTTTTACCTCCAGATTTTTCATTTCATGCAAAAGACCTTTCGGCACAACTCCTGCATAATCTAAATCTGTGCGTAATTAACTTTAGTATAACATAATTAAATTTATTTGGCAATAAATTTTTTTCGTCTTCATTATTTGCTAAATGCAAGTTAAAATGATTTATCAAATTAAAGTAAAATCAATTTGTGCCAGAGCAACGCTTACATTTTCCACCTTTATTTTTACTTCTTCTCCTATTCTGTATATCTTTCCTGTAGCCTGACCATACAATTCTCTTTTTTCATCGTTGAAAATATAAAAATCATCGATCATATTTGATATGTGCACAAGACCTTCAACGGTATTTTCCAGTTCAACAAAAATACCAAAGCTGGTTACACCTGATATTGTCCCTTCATATTCTTCCCCGATTTTATCAGACATATATTCTGCGATTTTGATTTTGTCAACATCTCTTTCAACTTCATCGGCAACTCGCTCCATTTTAGAGGACTGCTCGGCAACTATTGTAGTCCTTTCATCCAATCTCAGGTAATCTTTTTCTGAAAATTTACCGTTAAGCTGCCCCTTTATTATGCGATGTATCTGCAAATCCGGATATCTTCTTATAGGTGAAGTAAAATGACAGTAGTATTGAGCCGCCAGACCAAAGTGAGGAGTACAGTCAGGTGAATACTCCGCCTTTTTTAATGAACGAAGCATAATGTTGCTGATTAAATTTTCATCCTTTGTACCCTTGATTTTTTTAAGCAGCTGCTGAAGTTCCTTAGGATGAATTTCATTATTTGCTCCCTTTATTGTATATCCCATGTTGTGTAAAAAGACTTTAAAATCATACATCTTTTCTTCATCTGGATCTTCATGAATTCTGTACACAAAAGGAATATTCAACCAGTAATAGTGCTCTGCCACCGTCTCATTGCAGGCAAGCATAAATTCCTCAATCATTCTGTTTGAAATTCGTCTCTCATATTTAGTAACATTTATTGCCTTTCCCGTTTCGTCGGTAATTATTTTTGTTTCGGGAAATTCAAAATCTATTGCTCCCCTAATTTCTCTTTTCTTTTTCAGGATAAGACTGAGTTCTTCCATAACCTTCAACATTGGAACTATTTTCTTATATTTTTTCTTCAATTCATTGTCATCATTTTCAAGTATGTTGGTAACATCAGTATACGTCATCCTGTAGTGACTTCTTACAATACTTTCGAATATTTTATAGTCAACTGTTTTTCCTTCTCTATTTATTGTCATATCTACAGAAAGTGCAAGTTTATCTTCATTTGGGTTTAAACTGCATGCACCGTTTGACAGCTCTTTTGGAAGCATGGGTATTACTGTGTCAACCAGGTAAATACTTGTTGCTCTCTTAAACGCCTCTTTGTCTAATCTGCGGCCTTCTTTTACGTAATGTGTCACATCCGCAATATGTACGCTAAGTTTATATTCATTGTCATTGATTTTTTCCGCATATACAGCATCATCCAAATCTTTGGCATCTTCACCGTCTATTGTAATTATAGGCAGGTTACGTAAATCCACTCTTTTGTCCCGCTCACAGTCATTTATATTTTCAGCTGAAACTCTTACAGCTTCTTTTATAACGTCCCCGGGAAATTCCTGCCTTATTTTTTTACTGAGAAGCACTGCCTTAATATGTGTCTTTGTATCATCTACATCGCCAATTACTTCAACAATTTTGCCTTCCGGATTTTTTCTTTTATTCGGCCATTCTATAATTTTTGCATTGACTTTATCGTTAGTTTCTGCCCCGTTAAATTCTTCCCTGGGAACAAATATATCAAATGCAATTCTTTTATCGTCAGGCACAACAAATCCAAAATGCCTGCTTTTCTGAAAAACTCCTATTACATATTCATTTGCCCTTTCTATTATTCTTATGACTTTTCCCTCAGGGCTTTTGACTTCATCGGTGTATTTCATAGGCCTTACGATCACTCTGTCTCCATGCATGGCTCCATTCATATCAGCCGGTGAAATAAATATGTCACTAATATTTTTATCGTCAGGTATTAAAAAGCCAAAGCCCTTATGATTCCCATCCAATATGCCTGTTACCAAATTCATTCTTTCAGGGATACCATATCTATGTGATCTTGTATATATGATTTTCCCTTCATTTTCTAAATTATTCAATACATTTAACAGTTCTTTTTTCATACCGCTTTCAATTTCAAATGATTGCATAAGTTCGTTAAATGTCAGAGGTTTATACGCTTCTTCTTTCATAAATGATAAAATTTTTTCTTTAAAGTTCATTATTTTTTCTCCTGTTTTATACCGGCGATTTAAATCGGGGCGGAAAAAACCGCCTCGATTTATGATTTATGATTTAATCCCACTATTTATGTTTCCCGCTGTTTCCAAGCTTATTCAGCAAATCTATATCATAGGTAGTTATGTTTGCATTTCTTTGTTCATGCTGTATTTCGGAAAGCTGAATAATTTGTGAAATTAAATCCGTAAATGAAATTCCGGCCCCTTCCCAAAGATAAAACCCAAGAGAACCTGGAATTGTATTTATTTCATTCACATATACATTGCTGCCATCATACAAAAAATCTATTCTTGCATTACCACAACAATCCACCGCTTTAAAAACTTCTTTTGCATAGTTTTTAATTGTATCTTCAACTTCCTTGTCTATATCTGCAGGTATTCTTTTTTTTGATTCGGAATCGCCCTTTTTTTTGCTGACGTATTTATCTTCATATGTCAAAAACTCCTTCCATCCTATGGGTTCCTCACATAGTGAAGCCATAAGGTCATTCTCATATCCCATTACAGCACAATTTATTTCCCTTACATTTTCAATACATTTCTCAACTATTATTTTTCTGTCATAAGACATGGCCACTTCAATGGCATATATTAGTTCATTAAAGTCCTTTGATTTATTTATTCCAACGCTGGAGCCGAGATTTGCTGGTTTCACTATTAATGGGTATCCCAGTTTCTCGATTTCCTCCAATATTTTTTCCTTTTCCCCACCTTTAAAACCACTTCTGTAAAACCATGTATAGTCCACTATAGGCAGATTACTGCTTTGGAATACTTTTTTCATTATAACTTTATCCATTCCTACGGCGGAACTTAGAACGGAGCCGAAAGCACAAGGCACACCGTTTATTTGAAACATACCATGAAGTGAACCGTCTTCGGTATTTGTTCCGTGAACTGCCGGAAATACAACTTCAATTTCATATGTATTGTATTTTTTTCTGAAAAATCTCTGCTTAATATCTGGATGAGGATAAAGAATAAGTTTGCCGTTCCTAAAGCCCGGCAGGACTTCATATGCATCATCGAATTTTTTTATTTTATAATTGTTGATATCATGAAGGCTATTTCCCACATACCATCTCCCGTCCTTTTGTATATATATTATCCTTGGTTCGTATATTGATTTATCTATGTTTTCAAAAACCTGCATGCCTGTTATTATTGAAACTTCATGTTCAACGGATTTGCCTCCTATTATAATACCTATTGATTTTTTCATACTAACCTCCATATTATTATTCGTTGTATGTGTCGGGAAGATCATTTTCAAATAAGACTACATCATTGGATTTTGTTAAAGTTTTCAATAATTCACTTGCTTCATTTAATGAATTAACCACATATATATTATTTTCATTAAATTTCTGTTTTTTTAGCCCTCTGTATATTGGCTCAGTACGTTTTTGTCCTACCAATATAGCTATATGGCACACCTTCGCAATATTTTTGCCGAATTTTTCATTTTCCTCTTCTTCAACAGCACCTAATTCTACCATTCCGGGAGTAATAATTATTTTTCGCCTGTCGGTAAAAGCATCCAAAACATCCAATGCAGCCTTTGCTCCATCAGGATTTGAATTATATGCATCATCTACAACAAGTACTCCTGTACCCGGGTCAATTAACTGCAGCCTGTGTTCAACGCTTTCTATTTTTGAAATGCCTCTTGCAATTTCTTCCAATGACAAACCCAAAACCTTAGCTGCCGAAGCACCTGCCAAAATATTTAAAATATTGTGTTCCCCAAGAAGTTTTGTCTCACATTCCACAGTTCCAAGCCCGTCTATGCACAGCATAAATTTTGAGCCTGTGCTTCCAACTTCTATATCAGCTGCAAAAACGTCTGCATCTTCAATACTTTTTATTCCATACAATATTTTTTTCTTGAATGTTTTATCGGCTAATTTTTTTACATATTTATTATCGTAATTGAAAATTGCAACTCCATCCATGGGAAGCATTTCAATAAGTTCATACTTGGTCCTCATAATGTTTTCAACAGACTTGAAGGTTTCTAAATGACACGGACCTATTGAGGTAATGATACCGAGTCTTGGATTTACGAGGGCAGCAACTTCTTTGATATCCCCTACCTTGGTTGCTCCTAACTCTGAAATGAAGATTTCATATTCATCATCTAATTGATTATTGACTACCTTGCTTATGCCCATAGGCGTGTTATAGCTTTCAGGAGTATTTAATACCTTATATTTCTCTTTAAGTATTGTTGTGGAAGCAAATTTTGTGCTGGTCTTTCCGTAACTTCCTGTAATCCCTATGGATGTAAGATTTCTCATATTCTTTATTTTATCAGAAGCCGCCTCATAATATTTTTTATTGATTTTATTTTCTATAGGTTTTAGAATAATGTTAGCCCCTGCTATATAATATGAACTGAACAAATAAATTATCGCTAAAAAACCTGCCCATATAGGGAAAAACTGCGAAATTTTCGCTGCAAACAATCGAATTAAAACAACAACTATTGTAAAATCCACAATTACCAGCAGTAATGCAACAGCTATAAGTCTCTTTGATCTTTTAGTTAATACAAAAGGTTTCTTTGCATTATATTTAGTTTTAAAATTTAAAACCAAAAAAACAAAAGTAAATGCCAAGTTAATCGTTGCGTGAAAATATAAGTTTTTGTCTCCATAAACATTTGGCAATATCATGAAAAATATTGCGTTGATTATTGATATAACAGTATAAATTTTGTCTTTTGATGTGAATACCTTATCCTTATGCCCATCAATCCATTCAATATACTTCTCGTTTTTATATCCTTCAATTTGAAGCATATTCAGACCGTACTTAAGTTTAATGACGCACAGCATAAACCAGCATATTGAAAATAACAAAATTATTACTTGCATTTTTTCACTCCTATTTATTAAATTCGTCCTTCAAAAAAACATTAATTACAGCTTTAAACTGTCCATAACAATCAATGTATGAATAATGTCCTGCACCTTTCAAAACTACCAAACCGCTGTCATTTATTTTTTCTTCCATCAACTTTCCCATATAAAGAGGTGTATCTTGGTCATTTTCTCCCCATATTAGCAATGTAGGCACTTTTATTTTAGGCAACAGCGGCGCTAAATTATCGTGGATAACCCTGACCATGGTCTGTCTCATAACTCCTTGTGATTCTCTGTAATCCACAGAACCAAATTTATTATAAAAGCTTTCTATTTTTTGTTCCCTTGAATCACCTTTCGAGAATAATAGATAAATTTTTTTAAACAATTTAAAAGAATAAACTTTGATATAATACTTTAGCTTTTTTTTTGGAATTATGCCTGCACTGTCAATAAGTACAAGTTTTTTAACAACAGAACCGTATACGGTTGATAATACAATGGAAATTCTGCCGCCATGAGAATGCCCAAACAATACAATGTCATCTAATCTTAATTTGTCAATAAACTTTTTTATACACAATGCATAATCATATGAATTCCAAGGTGCTTTCGGTATATCACTTTTACCGAATCCCGGCAGGTCTAACGCAACAACCCTGCATTTTCCATTTAATATATCTGCTATGGGCCTCATTGTCTGAATACTTCCGCCCCATCCGTGAAGCAACAGTACAGTTTTGCCGCTTCCTTCATCTATGTAATTAATATTTAGCCCGTCAATACTTACATACATTTGTCAAACAGTCAGTCCTTTCCATACAATTGAAGTGTTGATTTATCCAAGCAGTTGGTTTCAATTGCTTGCTATTCATTGTTTCACTTTTTAATATTATATGCTAACCAAAGTAAATCTGCAACAAAAAAGACTTCTTACAACGAGAAGTCTTATATAAACACATTAAATATAGAAAATAACTACAAGCTCTGTTACTCAATAGCTGCCAAAATTAGTGAGGATATTAGAAAGACAATGGCTGAAATGGCTGTTGCTTTCTCTAACTTACCTTCGAAACTTCTGCCTTTATTTTTACCCCAAATTGATTCAGCACCTCCTGCTACCTCACCAGATAGTCCAGCTGACTTTCCTGACTGGAGCAAAATGCTCGCAATTAAGAACAAACTTGCAATTATTAAAAGTACTCTTACTACTGTTTTCACTATATACACCTCCCGTAACCGCTTAATCTGAATGATATATGAATTATAACATTAATGAATTATTTAAGCAATAAATATTTTTAAACGAACAGTCTATATGACAATTAGCAGTACGTTTAAACAAATTTCATGCCCGGTTAGTATTTAAAAGCAAAAAGCCTTTATTTATCTATTATTTATTGTTCAAATTGTAAAACACATTTGGCCCGTTATATTGAGCCACTTTACCTAATATATCCTCTAGTCTCAGCAATTGATTGTATTTTGCCACCCTGTCTATTCTTGAAGGGGCACCGGTCTTTATCTGTCCTGCGTTCACCGCAACAACCAGATCGGAGATCGTCGTGTCGTCAGTTTCTCCGGAGCGGTGTGAAACAATCGCCGTATATCCGGCTCTTTTAGCCATTTCAACAGCATCTAAAGTTTCCGCTATTGTTCCTATCTGATTTAATTTTATTAATATTGAATTTGCTACCTTTAATTCGATACCCTTTTTAAATCTATTAATGTTTGTAACAAAAATGTCGTCGCCTACAATCTGAATTTTACTTCCCAGCTTATCAGTGAGTATTTTCCAGCCTTCCCAATCTTCTTCATTCATTCCGTCTTCTATTGAAATAATTGGATATTTATCCGCCAAGTAAGCATAAAAATCAACTATTTCAGATTGGGTAAACTTCTTTCCTTCACCTTCAAGAGTGTAAGTTTTTGTGTCCGGATCAAATAAATCTGTTGCAGCAACATCAATTGCCAACATAACATCTTTGCCGGGAACGTACCCTGCTTTTTTAATTGCTTCAACAATTGTTGCCAATGCTTCTTCATTGGATGACAAATTAGGAGCAAAACCGCCTTCATCGCCTACAGAAGTATTTAATCCCTTTGATTTCAATACGCTTTTTAAATTGTGAAATACTTCAGCACCCATCCTCAATGCTTCCTTAAAACAGCATGCCCCTATGGGCATCACCATAAATTCCTGAATGTCAACATTATTGTCAGCATGCTGACCTCCGTTTAAAATATTCATCATAGGTACAGGAAGAACCTTGGCATTAACTCCGCCTAAATACTGATATAAAGGCAATCCCAACGCATCTGCGGCAGCCCTTGCACATGCTATGGAAGCTCCTAAAATTGCATTAGCTCCCAGTTTTCCTTTGTTTGGCGTTCCGTCAAGTTCAATTAACATATTGTCAATTGCAACCTGTTCTGTAGAATCTCTTCCCAAAAGTTCGGGAGCAATTATCTTATTCACATTTTCCACTGCAGTACTGACACCTTTCCCCAGGTATCTTGATTTATCTCCGTCACGAAGTTCAACAGCTTCAAAAGCTCCTGTAGAAGCTCCGGAAGGAACTCCGGCTCTTCCATATCCTCCGCTTTCAGTCCACACTTCTACTTCTACAGTTGGATTGCCTCGTGAATCCAATATTTCCCTTGCATAAACATTAGATATAATTGTCATTTTTGTCCTCCATTATTTGGTTTCATGAATAATTAAACTTTTCCCTGTCATTTCTTCAGGTTTTTCAAGTTTCATAAGATCTAAAATAGTAGGTGATACATCGGCTAAAATTCCTTCTCTTAATTTGTAATTTTTATGATTTTTAACTACTATAAATGGTACTTTATTTGTCGTATGTGCAGTTAATTTTGTTAATGTGACCAAATCAAGCATTTCCTCACAATTGCCATGATCTGCAGTAATTATTGCAGTTCCGTCTATTCGTATAATAAAATTCACTATTTCACCAAGGCATTTATCCACTGCTTCAACTGCTTTTATAGCTGCCTCAACATCTCCTGTATGACCTACCATGTCAGGATTTGCAAAATTTATAATCATAACCTGGTACATTTCTTTTTCTAACTCTTCAATTATGGTGTCTTTTAACTTAAAAGCACTCATTTCCGGCTTTAAATCATATGTGGCAACATTTGGAGAAGGAATGAGAATTCTTACTTCATGCTTAAACGGTTCTTCTATCTCACCATTAAAAAAGTATGTAACATGGGCGTATTTTTCAGTTTCTGCTACTCTCAGCTGCTTATATCCCCTGCTGCTTAGATATTCTCCCAAAGTACTCCTCACATAATTAGGCTTAAAGGCAATTTCCACATTCTTTATAGTTTTGTCATACATAGTCATACAAACGAATTTTACATTTATTTTTTTTCTTTTAAAGTTATTAAAACTGTCATCAACAAAGGCATGTGTCAATTGTCTCGCCCTGTCCGGCCTGAAATTAAAAAAAATTACAGCATCATTATCTTTAATTGTCACAGGATCTCCATTTGGATTTTCAATCAATATAGGTTTTATAAATTCATCAGTTACACCATCTAAATAAGACACCCTAACTGCTTCAAGAGGGTCTTTGAACTTTTCACCTTCGCCGTTAACCAAGGCATTGTAAGCTATTTCAATTCTGTCCCACTGCCTGTTTCTGTCCATGGCATAATACCTGCCAATTATTGAAGCAATATGCCCAACTCCAATGGAGCTTATTTTTTTATTCAACTCTTTTATGAAGTTAGGACTGCTTGTAGGGCTCACGTCACGCCCATCGGTTATGCAGTGTATCTCAACATCATTAATACCATTTTCTTTAGCAAGCTCCATTAGACTATATAAATGGGAATTATGGCTGTGGACGCCTCCATCAGACAATAGGCCTATAAAGTGCAGTGTTGAATTGTTTTGCCTAACATATTTAAAAGCTGAATTCAAAGCTTCGTTATCTTTAATTTTTCCATTCTCAATTGATTTTGTTATTCTTGTAAAATCCTGATAAACTATTCTTCCTGCACCTATGTTCAAATGACCTACTTCCGAATTACCCATCTGCCCCTTGGGAAGCCCGACATCATTGCCGCTTGCAGATAAGGATGTATTCGGATACTTTCTCATTAAAACATCAAAATTAGGCGTTTTCGCCCTCGTTACTGCATTTCCTTCATAATCTTTTCCAATACCCCAGCCGTCAAGTATTATCAATGCTGTTACGTTCTTCATACTATAACCTACCTTACCCTGCATAGTTAATTATTTTTAAAAATTCATCGGCATTTAAGCTTGCTCCACCTACTAACGCACCATCTATGTCCGGCTGGCTTAATATTTCACCGGCATTACTTGATTTTACACTGCCGCCATATTGAATAATAGTTTTTTTTGATAACTTTTTACCATATAATTCAGAAACACACGATCTGATAAATGATGCCATTTCATTTGCCTGACTACATGTCGCATTTTTCCCTGTTCCAATAGCCCAAATAGGTTCGTAAGCAACTATTATTTTTTCTGCATCAGAAGGTTTAATATTTTCAAAAGCCTTGACAATTTGATTTTTTATAGTCTCTTTTTCTATTTTGCTTTCTCTTTGTTTCAATGTTTCGCCTACACACAATATAGGAATTATACCATGTCTCAAAGCTGATTCCAATTTTTTATTGACAGTTTCATCAGTCTCATTAAAATATTGCCTCCGTTCAGAATGTCCCACAATAACATATTCAATGCCCAAACCCTTAAGCATTAAAGGGGATATTTCGCCTGTATATGCACCCTTATCTTCAAAATGCATGTTTTGTGCACCGATTTTTATATTTGAGCCTGCCAATACTTTTTTAACTGCATACAAGGATATAAATGGTGGACATATTAGAACATCAACATTTTCATCAAATCTTTTAGACAGCATTTTTAAGTTTTCAGCAAGTTCCATGCTTTCCTCAGCGTCATTGTTCATTTTCCAATTTCCAGCTATTAATATTTCCCTCATTTTTTCCTCCTATTTGTTGTCAACCGCATCTATACCGGGAAGTATCTTACCCTCTAAAAATTCCAAGGAAGCTCCTCCTCCTGTGGATATATGAGTAATTTGATCTTCCAGGCCGGTTTTTTTCACTGCAGACGCACTGTCTCCTCCGCCTACTATTGATATAGCCCTCTTATTTTCAGCTATGAAACGAGCAATAGAATTTGTTCCCTTTGCAAAATTATCCATTTCAAACACGCCTAGAGGACCATTCCAAATAATTGTTTTTGACTCTTTAATGACCTTGCCAAACAATTCTATTGTTTTATCTCCAATATCTAATCCCATGAAATTTTCCGGAATTTTATCTGCATCCGTAGTATAATATTCTGTATTATTTTCGAGTTCCTTAGCAACAACTATATCAGCAGGAAGCATTAAATTTATATTTTTATTCCCTGCCTTCTCCATTAATTGCCCTGCAAGGTCAACTTTATCTTCTTCAAGAATTGATGTTCCTGTTGAATAGCCTTTGGACTTTAGGAATGTATATGCCATCCCTCCGCCTATTAAAATATTGTCCGCAATGTTTAGAAGATTTTCAATAACCCCAATTTTATCTGATACTTTAGATCCACCCAATATTGCCGTAAGAGGCCTTTTGGGATTCTCAACTGCATTACCCATAACTTCTATTTCTTTTTCAACCAAAAAACCAACTGCCGAAGGAAGATAAGCGCATATACCAACATTTGACGAATGTGCTCTGTGAGCCGTTCCAAACGCATCATTTACAAATATCTCTCCCAATGAAGAAAGCTCCTTTGCAAAATTACCACTATTTTTGGTTTCTTCTTTTCTGAATCTTGTATTTTGAAGAAGTATAACATCTCCTGACTTTAATTCAGAAGCTTTTTTTCTAACTTTATCATCAACCACAGTACTGCAATCTTCAAAAACAATATTTTTATTTAGTAATTCCCCTAATCTTTTTGCTACAGGCATAAGCGAATACCTTTTATCCGCCTTTCCCTTAGGCCTTCCCAAGTGGGACATTAAAATTAGTGAGGCACCTTCATCCAAAAGGTAATTTATTGTAGGAAGAGAACTGATTATCCTTGTATCATCGGTAATATTCCCGTTCTCATCAACAGGCACGTTAAAGTCACATCTCACTAAAATTTTTTTGCCTTTAACATCTATATCTTTCAAGGTTTTTTTATTCATACCGTTCCTCCTATCAATAGATACAATCTAAGAGTAATTGAGAAGCAATTATTTTATGCTGCTGCTATTTTCCATATTTCAGCTTATATTCAATGAGCTATTTATGGAATCAATCACTCTATTTATCTATTGTTTGTTATTTAATTGAACACCAGTACTTTGCAACTCTTAACAGCTGATGAGTAAAAGACATTTCATTATCATACCAGGCGATCAGTTTTATAAGCTGCTTACCTTCAGTCTCAACGATTTGAGTTGACAGTGCATCAAATATACATCCGTAGCTGCTTCCAATAACATCGCTTGAAACTATTGGGTCTTCTGTATATGCCAATGTTTCGTCAGCTGCTTTTTTAACAGATGTATTGACCTCCTCTACAGTAACATTTTTTTTCAATTCAACCGTCAAGTCAACTACCGATCCTGTTAATGTAGGAACTCTAAGTGCTATTCCATCCAGCTTGCCCTTTAATTCCGGCAGAACCACTCCCACACTTTTAGCAGCCCCTGTGGATGTAGGAACTATATTTGCCGCAGCTGCGCGTCCTCTTCTTGCCATTATGCCCTTTTTATGAGAGTTGTCCTGAATGTTCTGGTCGTTTGTATATGCATGCACCGTTGTCATCAGCCCTCTTTCAATTCCAAATGAGTCATTTATAACCTTAGCCAAAGGCGCCAAACAGTTGGTTGTACATGATGCTGCAGATACAACAGTTTCTGTTCCATCAAGGATATCATGATTTACATTGAATACGACAGTTTTCAAATCGCCCTTACCAGGTGCCGATAACAGTACTTTTTTAGCTCCTGCCTTAATATGGGCTTCAGCTTTTTCTTTGTTGTTGAATTTGCCGGTACAGTCTATAACCAAATCAATATTAAGTTCTTTCCAGTTGCAATTTTCAGGTTCTTTAATTCTTGATGTAACTATTTCGTTTTCGCCTACCAATAAAATATTGTCCTTGCAGGAAATCTTGTCAGTCATAAAATTTCCGTGAGCAGTATCATACTTCAATAAGTAAGCTAAAGTTTCAACATTTGAATTAGTGTTAATTGCCACAACCTTAAAATCTTTACCCTGCACCATAAGTCTCAGTGCTAACCTTCCTATCCTTCCAAAACCGTTAATTGCTACTCTTACCATAATAATTAATCCTCCTATTTATAAAGATATAATATTTTTAGAGGGCACAAGACCTTCCTGTACATGTTTTGTTTATAATTCCAATATCCTTGTAGCAGCGGCTTCATCTGTTACAAGAATAAAATTATTATTAAATTTAGATATTGCATAAATTGCTTCTGCTTTTGATCTGCCGGCTGCCACCCCCACAGTATTTTCCATTGTTTTAAAGTTTTCTAATGTTATACCCACTGAATTAGTCTGCATTTTTACATTGCCTTTCAGGTCGAAAAAATATCCGAAAGCTTCAGCAACTAAATTTTCGGATTCTATCCTCTCAAAAACATAATTAGCCGCATTTCTTCTTATCGCCATTTCCTTTGCATTTCCAAGACCGAACACCAATAAATTTGTCCTTTTTATATCCTGAAGCACATCATTTATCAGCCTATTGTTTTTTAATACATTTAGTTCCTGTTCATCCAAATTATCAGGTATGTGGAGAAGCTTATATGGAGAATTAAGTTTTTCCGCCAAATTGGCTGCAATGGTATTTGCCTGTATTTCCAATTCCTCACTTAATCCTCCCCTGGCAGGCAGTACTAAGAGATTTTTAATTCCCCTTTTCATTTTCATTTGATTTACAACACAAGCCATGGTAGTTCCACCCGATATAGCTAAAACAGTATCATTTTTAATGAGCTCCAATACAATTTCGGCAGCTTTTTTTCCTAAGTAATTAAAAGTAAAGCTGTCCTTTTCTGCATCTCCGGATATAACAGCTACTCTCTTTAATTTTAGTTTTTCCATAAGTTTTAATTCTATATCAGGTAAATTTTTTATGTAATAAAATACGCCATGAATTTCCGAAAGCAATGTTAATCCTTTTTCCGTAAGGCTTACACCTGAAGCCTGAATTTTAATCAATTCCATTTCTTTCAATTTATCAATTTCAGTGCGAATAGTTCTTTCAGTCGTTCCAATCTTATAGGATAGGTTTCGTCTGCCTATAGGTTGAAACAATCCTACAACCTTAAGAATTTCATACCTTTTCATTAACAGATCAACAGTATCCGGAACTATTTTATTTAATATTTCAAATATTTCGTTAATATTCATAATTCCTCCGGGATAAAGATTGTCCCACAGCTACTGTTTGCGTCCCTGATCTCATTTTATCATATACAATTTATATTGCAACTCTTTTTTATTTTTGGATGTTTGGCACAAGAAATAAGGCCAAGAAATGTATTGAATATGTTATACTATATTTCTTGTAATATGAAATATGCTTTACTATTCAAAGTATAACATATGTAATAAACTATGTACAGCGTAAAAATCAGTAATATTAAAATTTCCAAGAAAAAGAATATACTTTGTAGTATATTCATACAACTAACTATAATTAATATCTTCTCCTCATTGATGATGCAGGTATCCTCATCTCGTCCCTGTATTTTGCAACTGTCCTTCTTGAAATTTTTATGCCTTTCGATTTTAAGATTTCAGCTATTTTCTGATCGCTTAAGGGTTTCTGATGATTTTCCTCATTAATGTATTTTTGTATTTGTGTTTTAACACTTGTGGAGGATACTCCGCCGCCGCCCGTTTCGCTTATACTGCTTGAAAAAAAATATTTCAATTCAAACACCCCTCTCGGGGTTTGAACATATTTCCCGTTTGTCGCTCTGCTTACCGTAGATTCGTGGACACCTATATCGTCGGCAACATCTTTTAAAACCAAAGGCCTTAATGCAGACTTTCCTTCTTCAAAAAACCTTCTTTGAAACTTTAGTATAGACTCTGTAACTTTGTATAATGTCATCCTTCTTTGTTCAATGCTTTTAATAAGCCATACTGAAGAATTTAATTTGTCATTCAAAAATTTATTAGCTTCTTTGTCTTCAAGCTTATTAATCATGCTTTTATAATAATTGCTTATTGTCAGCGAAGGAAGGTTATTATCATTAACGATAATGATATATTCATTGTTGATTTTATCTATAGTTACATCCGGCACAATATACCTTATGCTGTCGCTGTCAACTATAAAGCCCCTTGATGGTTTTGGCTCAAGCATTTTTATAATATCACATATGCTTTGGACACGGAGAACGCTAATTTTCAAATCCTTTGCAATTTTCTGAACTTTGTTAGTAGCGATTTCCTCCAGGTAATTTTGAGCTACTATATATGCATTTTTATCCTTAATGCCCTTTTCCTTCAGCTGAATCATAAGGCATTCACTTAAGTCTCTTGCACCCACTCCCACAGGGTCAAACGTCTGAATTAATCTTAAAACTCTTTCAACTTCGACAACGTCTTCATTCAGCAACAGACTTATATCCTGCAGGGAACAGCCTAAGTAGCCTTTGCTGTCAAGGGATTCTATAATGAATTCACCGATTCTTCTTTCTTTGTTTGTTTTTACGGAAACACCCAACTGAACCATGAGATGATCCTTTAAAGACATCTTTTTGGATGTATAGCTTTCAAAAGATTGTTTCCTATCTGAATCAACATTTCTTTCATAAGCTTTGTAACTTAAATTATCATATTTTTCGGTAATTTCCTTCCAATCAATTTCATCTTTGTCATCTCGGTCTTTTTCTTTATTGTCCCGACCATGATCCTCATCTTCATCAAATTCATGACTTTTATCATCAGTGTATTCAAGAAAAGGATTTACCTCCATTTGCTTGTATATAAACTCCATCAATTCTACATTATTAAACTGCAGAATTTGAATAGCTTGTCTTAATTCCGGCGTCATTATAAGCTTTTGGGTTTGCGATAGATTTAGTTCAAAGCCCATTTTCATAGTATCACTCCCTGATAATAATATTATATCAGAATATATTAATATTTCAATAGCTATTATATTGCTGCACTTGTTAGAATTTTTGCAGTCTTCTTATGTTTTTTCCCTTTGTATATTATTATATCAAATAAATATTAAATATGCTAAAAGTATTTATACAAATATCTTTTATTTCTTTATTTTTTAAAGAAGAAAACTAAAAAACTAAAATTCCTTTTGGCTGCGTCTGGTTATTTTAAGCTATTCTAATAAAAAAAATAAGGCGAACATATAAATTTTATTTAAATGTATCGCCTAAAATCTATTAAATTATATTAGCAATCACACCTGTCTTTTGCAATATACCCATTGTCAGCAAGTATTTTTATTGCCTTTTCTGAATTTGAATCATTCACTAAGATTATTGGTCCTGTGCATCCCATTCCGCTTTCGGCATAAATGCTGTTTTTCCACAGCAGTTTAACCGCATCCTCCAGATCCATTATTTCAATTCCGGATATTTGAGATGTTACAATCTGTTTCTCAGGAGCCTTGATTTCATCTTCTTCTTTAGCAGCTTTTTTACCTGCTTTAACACCATTTAATATCTCAGTCAAGCCTGCCTTATGAACCTTATTAAATTCTTCCTTGGCAATTGCAAGGCAATTTCCTTTTACCAGTTCTGATGCAAATTCAATTGCTCCTTCAATCAACGGTGCTCCTGATGCTCTTGATATAATAAGTATCAATTTATCAAAGCCTTCACCTATTCCCGGGCCATACCCATAGCCAAGAGATTCGTAATTTCCGCCGGTTGTATATGAAGAAAATATTTTAATCATGAGATTACCTGTTAAAGAATCCATAACCATAACATCTGCCGAGCCCATAAGCAAGTCATTGCCTCTCATTACTGCACCACCGTCAGCCCTTTGTGATTCTGCAAAATTTATATCATATCCCTGATCTTTGAGCTTTTTAAGGGCAATTTCCGTCTGTCTCGCTCCGTCAATATTTAAAATACCGACAGATGGATTTTTGATTCCGCATGCTTTAGCTGTTATAATCCCATAAATAGCATTCTTTACCATGCCTTCAATTTTATCTGTAGATGAAGTTCCCGTCGTTGTGGCAATAAACATTTCTTTTCCTTTTCCAGGCGTTACTATTTTGCCTACTGTAGAAACTCCAATAGGAAAAGGATAATGCATTGTTACGGCCGCATCAATTTCTTTTAAATTAAAAAGAGATTCCATTACTTTATGAGCATCATCCTCCGAACTTGCAAATTTAGTTTTAACTCCTTCAGCGCTTTTAGAACCTATAACAGTCGTATCAATTCCGTTTTTTAATGTATTTGCTGCAGCAGCAAATACATTATCTTCTCCATGTTCACTTCCCATGGCGGTAACTGCTATCCTTGGCTTTTGTCCATATTCTCCGCTGATTAAAGTATCGGCTAATTGGTTGAACACATTACCTATTATTTGGTTTATTTGTTTTTCAGACATATTACCTCCTACTCTGCCAGCAGATTTGAAGCAAAACCTTTTAATGCCTGTGCTATTAATTCCTTTACTTTTTCTTCCGACACAGCAGACTGTGATTCCTGCTTACCCTTATTTGCTTCAATAATAAAGGATACACCGTCAAACAAGTTAGTCATTCTCCCAAGGAATAAACTTCCCTTTCCAATTATCATAGCATTTTTAATTTTTCCGTCTAAAATATCCTGTCTGCAGAATCCTATATAGGGAACACCTGAAGGTATATGGCCCTGTGTAGGTGCCCAGCCTGTCATTCCGTGTTTTTTAGTGAAATTCATAAGTTCTTTTTTTTCAATGTCACCGCGTTTTACAGCCAAAGCTCCTATCATCTTGTAATTTGCCAACGGCACATCCCCTGCTCCTGCAGATTTTGTAATATCCGGGTTCTGCATTTCAACCGAATATTTATCCACATCTGTTATTTTCATCCCTACTTTATCTAATGGTGATACCAGTGATGTTATAACAGCCTGGGGTGAAGATCCTGTTCCAACAGTGTGCCTTCCTACCAAGTCAAGATCAATTTCAGGATTTATCCCGTCATTTTCACTTACCAATATTGCGAATCCTCCAAGGGCATCCTCTAATATAGGCAGCCCCTTTTTCACATGGTCTTTGCCGTTCATACCCAGTTTTGCGGTACAACCTCCTGCTGAAACAACAACATTTTTGTAAACTCCTGCCTTTACTAAAGAGGCAGCTTCTATCATTGCATGAGCAGGGCCGGCACAGAATCCTCTTACATCCGAGCCTGTTGCACTTACAAATCCAGCAACTTCGGCACATGCTTTAGCAAAGTTTCCTCCGCCTCTTTGGTTCATGTCGCCGCAAGCTTCTTCACAGCAGTCAATTACATAGTCTATTTCTTCTTTTTTTATATTATTTTTGTAAACCAGGTTTAATAAAGCAAGAACATTTGATGCCTTTGAAGCAAGGTTCTCCAACATTACGTGAGCGCTTAAATTAACATCTATGTCATGAGCGCGTTTTACACATCCTATTAAAACATCGTTATTGTATAAAGGTTCAGCATGCTCTTCATCTACAAATTTCTTTATTGTTTCGGCAGTTTCACCTTGTTTTATTCTGCTTATGAGAGATTCATCAAATAAAGGATGTTTCTCAAGCTTTGCCTTTGTTTCATTCAAGAAGTTGCTTTCAATTTTTACAAGGTCAAATACATCGCACATTTGCATAAGCAGGATAAATTCATCCTGAGGCATTATTTCTCCGTATTTTCCGAATCTTGAAGCCCCTTCAAGTTTTATGCTGCTCCAAGGCTGCTGATGTTCAGCCAGTTCATCCGGAGTTATATTTCCAATATAGGTTTGATTTGGCAGGTAATTCACCACTTCGTCAAAATTTCTTAAATGCCCCTTTATTTCTTTTAAATATTCCGAATTTGGATTAACAGTTCTTTCGGTAGTTTGAGTAGTACCATTGTGTAAAACCATATCGGGTGTATAAGCCAAAATATAGCTGGCTCCTCTAATTACACTGTTCATTAATAACCTCCCTTATTTAAAATTTGCTTCGCAGATCTGCGAAGCAAATTCCATAAATTAATTGACCGTTTATACTAATGCCATTAAATATTAAAGATATTTACAATAATCCTCTCTTATGGGAGTCATCTCATTAACAATATCATCAACATCCAACACCATTTCCATCATACTGATTTGCTCATCATAAACAGATGGGTCTACTTCATCTTTAATTTCCGGTTCACATATATGATATACACTGAGTCCTAACTGAACTCCTGTCAATGGACCTGCAAAAGTCGGGTCACCATTTGTCACGGTTTCTGCAGCAAGACCTGCCGCTTCACCTTCAGATGCTCCAAGAATAACTACTACATTTTCTGGACCATACTTTTCTGCAAATTCTTTAACCCTTTTTTGATTTTCCAAATCCATTGCGCCTGCGGAAGTTCAGACGAAGCACTCAGTAGACGAGAATACAACTTCGCCGCCGGCTGATTTAACACATTCTTCAATAGCAGGTCCTGGTATTCCGTCTCTGTCACCTATTATGACAACTTTTTTTCCTTTTAATATGCTCATTTATATCCTCCTCTTCAGATTTTTGTTTTAAACATATTTTTGTATCATTTTCTCTACATTTTCGGCAGTAGCATCTTCTTTAACTAATTCATCAATTTTTTCTCCGTCTTTGTAGATAGCAATGACAGGCAGTCCTAATACCTTTTGGCCTATGGCAAGCCTTCTTGCTTTTGATGTATTTATTTTTGTAAATTTTAGTTTGTCTTTGTACTTATTGGAAAGTTCTTCTATATGCGGCATCAAAGCCTCACATGAAACACATCCGTCTCCGAAAAAGTCAACTAATATATATCCTTCGCCCTTTAGCACCTCTGGTTCAAACGTAGTTTTATCAAGTACTAACATTACATACCTCCTATAATTATATAATTATAATGATTCTATATATTTTCCGGCCTGAACAGCTGCAATAGCACCGTCAGACGCTGCTGTAACAACCTGCCTCAGACTTTTTACCCTAATATCTCCGGCTGCAAAAACACCTTCAACATTAGTTTTCGTATTTTCATCAGTTACAATATACCCTTTTTCAAGGTTTAATATGCCTTCAAACAACTTAGTTTTTGGCACATAACCGATAAACACGAATATACCAAATGTTCCGTCATTTTCATCAGCCTTTATTTCAGTTAACTGGCCTGTTTTAACATTTTCCAACACTATTGAATTAACTAAGCCGTCTCCTTTGATTTCCTTAACAACCGAGTCCCATATAAAATTCATTTTGGGATTTGCAAATGCTTTTTCCTGAATAGATTTGACTGCTCTTAGTTCATCTCTTCTGTGAATTATAGAAACTTTTCTTGCAAATTTAGTAAGATATAATGCTTCTTCAACAGCAGTGTCTCCACCGCCGACTACGAATACCTCAAAGTCTTCAAAGAATGGGGCGTCGCAGGTTGCACAGTAAGAAACGCCCTTACCCGTGAATGTTTTTTCTCCGGGGCATCCTATAGGCCTTGATGAAGCACCACCGGCAATTATTAAAGCCTTGCCTCTATATTCACCTTTTTTCCCTACAAGTACCTTTTCTTTGCCGTCAAGTTTAACATCAACTATCTCATCATAAACTTTTTCAACGCCGAAATGTTTTGCCTGTTCTACCATTCTGTCAACCAAAGTAGGACCGGATTCGCCTTCTAAGCATCCAGGATAATTTTCGATTTCAGACGTAATGACTATTTGACCTCCGTCTTTATCTTTCTCAACTATCAGGGTGCTAAGTCTTGACCTTCCTGCATATATACCGGCAGACAAACCTGCAGGTCCTGCTCCGATTATTAAAACGTCATATATTTTGTTCATCTCACACCTCTTTTCTCTATTGTCTTTATGATATATATATATATACCAATATATAAGGTATATTAATCAACCATTAGCAGTCTAATCTTCAAATACGGTTTGTTCAGAAACTTCAGTCTGCAAAGCTTTTAATGCCCTGCTGAGCAATTTCCTTCTGATGTCTTTTTCTTCTTCCATGCTTAATGAAGGATCACCCAGCGGATGAGGTATTGCTATTGTAGGAACTATTCTGTTAGCGCCTACTGTCAAAGAAATAGGAACTATTGTGCACATATGCACAACGGGAATACCTACTCTTTCAATTTCTTTTACCATCGTTGCACCGCAACGCGTACAGGTACCTCAGGTTGATGTAAGTATAACTGCATCTACTCCGTCTGCTTTCAGTTCTTTAGCATATTTTTCGGCAAAGGCCTTTGCATTTTTAACGGCAGTTCCATTGCCAACTGTTGCATAAAAATATCTGTACAGTTTCCCTATTTTTCCTTCTTTTTCAAATTCCCTCATTATATCAACCGGCAGAACTCTGTCCGGATCCTCATTTGCATAAACAGGATCATATCCTCCGTGTGCAGTCTGGAATGTTTCTTCTGTCAAATCCATAACGCCGTCTATATCATATTTTCCATATTTTGACGCACTTGATGATTCTATATGGTCAGGATTGCCTTTAGGAACAATACCGCCTGATGTTACTAATGCTATTGTAGCTTTTGTAATATCCTTCACAGGTGGATTTGGAGGTACCCTGTCAAAATCCGGCATAGGAAATTCTGTTGTAAAAGGCTTCCCATTTAATTTATTAAGAAGCATTTTTACTGCTCTTTTAGAACCTCTATCTTTTTCATAGAAATTCACCCTCTTGCCGTTAGGCATATATCCTTCTTCTGCTGATGAACCGATTTTCTCTTCCTTTGCCAGTTTAAGGGCCAACGGAGCCATTGTCTTAACAGCTTTTCTCATACCTGCAGCCGAATTTTTTGTAGATACAATGTATATACTATTTTTAAACATATCGGCACCGGGATTTTCTTCATACATACCTGTTAGAACAGGAATTTTAAGTTCATCTTTTACTGCCTGAGCAATCGTACCGCACGCAACTCCATATCGTCCGGCATTAAAAGCAGGTCCTGCAATAAATATATCCGGATTATATTTTTTAACCATTTCAATTATATCTTTTTTGGCTTTTTCCATATTCTCGTTAAAATACGAGTCTCCACATACTACTGTTGCAACAATTTCTGCTTCATCACCGAATGCTTGTTTGAAAGCCAATCCGGGACCAACAATGCCTTCTCTTATTTCAGCAGGAACATGAGCCATTTCTTCTCCGCCTATATTGGCAAAAAATTGATTTATATAATGAACAACTTTTAGCATTATTTTCTCCTCCTTTCCTATCTGGCACTCAATCTGTTAAAGCCCATCTCGTTAGTAGCTCCCGTTATAACTTGAAGCTCTGCCGTAATGGATCCGTCATCATGGAGACTGCCGTCAAATCCTCCGGCAATTGTATCCACTACTTCAGGATGTCCAATAACTTTATCCATTGGTGGAAGTTCTATTACTTCATTGGCATTTCCACCAGAAACAACAGCATTTGCTTTTGCATCAGCATCTGCAAGTGATTGTGAAGTGCCATCTCTTCCCGCATATTCATCAGTTATTAAAACAGTCTTAATGCCCTTTGATTCAATTTTCTTGCAGTTCATGATCAAATCAGTATCAGGATTACCAAACCCTTCCTCTGAAACTATGACACCGTCAACTCCAAGAAGTTCAGCAAGCTTTGCACTCCAGTTAGATGACCTTTCTTTATCTGCTAAATACACATTTTCATTTGATATTATCACACATACAAAATTTAATGTTTTTCCATGTTGTTCAAACAAATCCTGAATCACCGGATTGTTCAAATGGTGATAAGTGGTATTTTTATCACATGCCGATACACAGTTGCCGCTTACTATTGCGCCATCCATTATTTCAGTAGGATAGATCATAGTAGTCAACGACTTTTTAGCATCAACGCCATATACATACGTATCATGCATTAATCCCTGACTTTGAAGCATTAACACATATGCAACCCTGGGTAGATCCGGATAAAGCTTTAACCCTTCAGTCAGAGAAGGAGTTTCAAATGTATGAACTTCATCAGGAGTTAAGGATTTAGCAAGGTTCCCAAGATATTCAGCTACTTTATAACCTGCAAACCTCAGTGCTTTTTCATGTTCATGCTGTTTCAACCCGTCAATAGGTTCACATTTCAAAACTAAATTATTCAGTTTTGAAAAAGGAGTATACTCGGCTCCAGGTCCTTTCATATCAATGATTCCTTCCTGAAATCCAACTATTTTTCCTGTTGTTACAACAGCAGCACCTTTTAACACATTTGTTTTGCCTGATCCTACAGTTTCAACTTTACTAATCATACCGGGGAAAATTCCTCCTGGGCCTTCAACCTTAACCCTTGGTTCAATAACATCCTTAACAGGGATAATACGGATACTTTCACCCGGCCTTGCCAATTCAACATCAGCAGACTTAAAATTTTGATCTTCCAGAATTAATGCTTTTACATCTTCTTTATTTACATACAATGTTCCATTTTCAACTTTGGACTGTTCAGCAAACTGAATATCCTTAATAAAAATGTAGCCTAATTCCAACTTCAAAACATTCACCTCCATAATTTATTAATCATTAGTAATTTATATTTAATGCACTTTCAAGTACAGTTAAATCAATTAATTTAAAGTCTTTCCTTATTTTTTCACTAATTTTCTTTATTATGTTCATATTGAACTTGTCATATTCAATAATTGCATCTTCAATAATATAAACCGAATTAAAATTAAGTTTTCCTTTTTTATCAGATATAATCACAGACTTATAAGGTGTTTCATTAGGCTTTAAACTGCTCGATAGAGGATGAGTCAAAAGTTCATATCCTGCATGGACCTTGTCCCTTGTTTTCACAAGTACATCCCTAAAACTTCCGTCTATGTATAATATGTTGTAATCATCTTTAAGTTTGCTATAAACCAAATCATTATTTGTTATAATCATTGTATCTGTACCGCCGTCATAAAATTATTCTTTCAATTTATTCACTACCCCAAAATTGAAATTCAAATCATAGGAATTAATCCATATAATATAATCCATATAAAAAGGGCAGATAGCAAATAAAAAATTTAATGCCTACTGCCCTGTTATAAACCTGAGAGATTCCTCTCAATATTTGAGAGTTGCCCCTTCGGTGCTCACGCTTTTCAGAGTTTTGTCAACTTACGGTCCTTTTGCCTGAGATCATCGTCAATAATATGGCTAAATATCAATTCACTTATTCCTTCGGCGCTGTTAATAATATAACAGGCTCTCCCGCAAGCATCATCCATTTATTCTGTTACCTAAATTATATATAATAATAATTAATAAATCAAGCTTTATTTATAATTTTTTTTTATCCAAACATGAGGACGTTTTCCGAATGTGGGAATATTTCGGCTAATGCATTTTAAGACGTTGTTTACTAATATAAAAGTAAACCAAATTTTTTTATTCGGATTTTAAACGGGAATTTGACAGTTAAAAAGAAAAAAAATCACTAATGCGATTGAAATAGCTTTGTTTATAAATTTTTTTGCAAATTATATTTATACAATGATAAATAAATAATAGAATAAATGGGGGCTCAATAGCCTCCGCTCATTCTATTATTTATCCGACGTTATGATTTGTTTACCTTCAACTAAATATAATTTAAAGTTCATCGGCGTTTTCGATGATTTTTTTACCTTGGAACAATGCAGTTTCATAGAGAGCTTTATTTTTCCTGTTTATTTCTCCATAGCTTTTTAAACAGTTAATTACAATGTCACAGGACTGCATTCTTTTTAGAGCACTTTGAAAAATAGGCTCACTTATAGGCTCGAAGCTTTTTTCAGAAAATACTTCTGAGGATAAATCCTTTGCCAGCTGGTAATCTATGTCGTTTTCATGGAGTATTCCTGTAATAAAGGGAATTCTCTTTTTTTGCAGGGTTCTGTATTCTGCTATGCCTGTTCCTCCTCCTGCTATTACAAAAACTTTAGGATCTCCTTTTGTACGTTCCATTTCGAAGCTTCCGAACATGGGATTGTAGCTGCCGTTAGACAAATCGTAGAGTTCACTGATAAGGTCTTTTTGAAATATTTCTTTTGGAGTTCCCAGGTGAGTTATATATTCTCCTTTTACGCACATGACCAAATCTGACACTTTCTGTGCCATATCCAGCTCATGGAGCGACATGATAACAGTTATACCACGTTTCTCCGCCAGAGTTCTTAAGATGTTTAGAAGTTCAAGCTCATAATGTATATCCAGAAAGGAGGTTGGTTCATCAAGAACTATTATTTCAGGCTCCTGACAAATGGCTCTTGCAAGAAGAATCCTTTGACGCTGACCATCACTTATTTCAGTAAAATCTTTTTCTCTTAAATCCCAGGCATTTACAAGCTCCATTGCATTTTTGACCTGGAGGTTATCATCCTCTGATAGTATGCCCAGCATACCTGTATAGGGATAGCGTCCTGTTGACACCACATCTTTGCATGTCATAAGCTCTGTTTTCAGTTTGTCAGTCAGAACTACAGCTAACTTATGAGATATATCTTTGTTGCTCATAGTTTCTATAGATTTATTATCAATATATATTGTGCCACAGATGCTTTTCAGATGTTTTGTTATACTTTTAAGAATTGTAGATTTACCTGAGCCGTTTGGACCGATGAGTGTCAGTATCTTCCCCTTCTTCAAATTTATTTCGATATCTTTAATCAGAGGCTTTCCGTTATAGCCTACAGTCAGCTTTTTTGTATAAAAAAAATATTCCATTAGTGCACTCTCTTCTTTAGCATAATGTATATTACTATGGGTACTCCGAATATTGAACTTACTGTGCTTACGCTCAGTTCAACGGGAGCAAATAATGTTCTGGCTATTAAGTCACAGCCCAAGCAGAAAACAGAACCTCCCAAGAAGCACATGGGAGTAACAATAAGCGGCTTTGACGTTTTCAAAAATGACTTTACAAGATGAGGAACTGCTATACCCACAAAGGATATAGGTCCTGCAAAAGCAGTAACACAGGCACAAAGAAAACTGGAGAGCAATACCAGCATAATACGGAACAGTTTGATATTAACACCCATATTCTTTGCATAGCTTTCCCCAAGCTGGTAAGCACCTATAGGTTTTGACATAAGAAACACAATCAGTGATGTGGGCAGTACTACTGAAACCATTATACCAACATCTCTCCAGGTTGTTCCGGAGAAACTGCCCAGTGACCAGTTGTGCAGGTTTACAATGTTAGCGTCATCTGCAAATGTAATCATCATGTCTGTAACCGCAGAGCATATATACCCTATCATGACTCCACATACAATAAGCATTGACACACTTTTGACCCTCCTTGATATAATAAGAACAAAACCCATTGAAAGCATGGCACCTGCAAAGGCTGCTATTATCAAAACGGCGGAATTGACAGAATGATATCTGCTGAGTATCATAATCATTGCCATGGCTACCATCATTTTCGAGCCGGATGAAATTCCAAGCACATATGGTCCTGCAATAGGGTTATTGAAAAAGGTTTGAAGCAAAAAACCCGATAGAGCTAATGCTCCGCCTAATATAATACTTGCCATCATTCTTGGAAGACGAACCTTCCATATTATATTGTAATCAGTTTCGTTTCCGCTTCCGTGAAATAATATATTAATAATATCTTTTACAGAAACATCTACACTCCCTAATTTAATGTTCAATAAAATTAATAGTGCAAAGAGAATAATTAGTACAATCAGTGTAATAATATACCTTATATATCTTGTACTTTTACTTTTTTCCATCTGATTTTTCCCCATCTGCCGCCGGTAATTTGTAGATAAAGTTTAATTCTGTAAGATCATTGTCATTATCAGTAAGCATACGGTGAATATCTGAAATCATAAGTCCGAAATGCGTTGTTTCCTGAAACATATTCTTGCCTGTACACCATACATTGTTATTTTGAACTGCCTTGAAGTCTTTCAACAGACTGTTTTTTCCCATAAGTTCTTCAACAGATGAAAGTTCTCCGTCTATAGTGCTGTTATATATTATATAATCTGCATTTTTTGCTGTGGCGTAAAACTCCTCCATTTCCAGAGTCACTGTACTGGTGGCACTTTCAGGATCTCCCAGATGTCCAAATATATAATTTCCGCCGGCAAGCTCAATCATTCTTGTTACATAATCTCCTGATTTTCTGGCTATGGCGTTGCCGGAAGAGCTTATATAGAAAAACGCAACTGTTTTATCTGTCTTATCTTTGTTGGCAAGTTCTTCAATGTAGCCTGCTTGTTTATCGAAAATCTGTTTTGCTTCTGATTCCTTTCCCATTAATAATCCATAAAGCTTTATCCATTCGGTACGCCCCAGTGGATGTGTTTCATAGCTCGACTGGTCTGTAATCACTGGTATACCCAATTCTTTCAGCTTTTCCTTAACCTCTGGAGTGTGGTTTATCATTGTAGATTCTATAGCTAAATTGCAATTGCCTGACATAATCAACTCATAGTCTGGAATATTGTACTTTCCTGCATAAATAATATTGCCTGCTTCCATTGCAGATCTTGCGTTTTCGATATACCATTCTTCTGCTTTTGTGCCGGAAAATTTGATAGCGTCCAGGGAATTCAAAGCATCAAACAAACACATGGATGAAGTTGCAACTAAATAAATGTTATTAATAGGCTGTTTCAGGACTGTAATGTCCTTATCCAAATCTGCCGGTACATCTTGTCCTTCTGGAACAACCAGATACCTGGTTCCGTCAGATACAGATATGATGGAATAGCCGCCTTTGTAGTAATCCACATTAAAATTCTGAGCATATTTAAACTCCATGTTTCCTTCCTGCTGCAAGACGTTTTCTGGATTTCCATCAGTATTATCTTTACTTTGGGTACACCCCATAATCAGCAAGATCATAATAATTACAGCTGTAAACATGCATCTTTTTTTAATCATAACAATACCTTTTTCTTTATTTTGATTTAAGTGTAGCCGAATCAAACCTGAGAATGTAATCTACATCGTGGGGAGTGCTCATGGCCACCGTTTGAGCAGTTACTTCAATATCTTTGTCCAGTGAAACCGGAATTTCAAATGTGGAATTTCCATTTTTATTGACCGGATAATAATAAACTCCGTCTATAAGCATATACTCATAACTTGGGCTGCTCCAAATTATTGTAGCCGTCATTGTTCCCCCTGCTGAAGTAATATCTGCAGTAGATTCTATGCTTGCTCTGCCTGATCCTCCCGTAAGTGTAGCTTCTGCACTGTACGTACCATCAGGCACAGAACTTTCAGTTATAGCATCCTCAGGTATCATTGATGATTGGAATACCAAAACCCTGTCGTACCATTTTCCTTTACGAATGCTCCATGCTGCACAATTTATATCCTGATTAAGCGCTTCAACAGGTACTTCATAAGTATACTTACCCTGTGGATCCTCAACAAAATATATACATTTATCATCAGTATCAGCAAGAGCTTCTTCTCCGGTTCCCATGTACAGCTTCTCATAACCCGTTCCATTGAGAGTTAAAACTGCCGACATTTCTCCACCTTTTACTGTAAGCTGTGCATCAACTATCTTGAACATTGATGAACTTGAAGAAACCTCTATGTTATAAGTGCCATCTTTAATCTGATTCACGTAAACAGGGTCTGCTTTTTCTGTGTTATCTTCCTGAACATTGTCCTCATCGATACTTTGTACAGGATTTTCATCTGTCTGAGCAGTGTCACCTGAACATCCTGTTATCATTATCATAGATAATGACAGTGCCATTGTTATGCACAAAAATTTTTTAATTTGTTTTTTCATAACTACTCCTTTTTATTATATTATTGTTGCTTTTTTACCGGTGATGTGAATACTTTGGATTTAGCAATAAAAAAGTCTGCGACAATCTCGCAGACGTATATATATTAAGTAAACATATCTCTACATCTAAGATAGAATAAAAAGACATGTACTGCATTCGCCATGGTTATCCGCAAGGCTGTGCATCGCATTAATGCGGCAGGGAAACATACAAGTATTCTGGCTTATCACCTGTGTTTAAAATAACATAGCTTTCGGTACCTTCCCGGAAATTCTTCCAGTGGCATCGGTCCAAAGCATCAGCGAATTACAGCAACGGTCTTGCGTGAGAATTGCACCCAACTTCCGTGACATGTTTCCATATTCATTTAAAATCAGTATATCACCAAAGAGAATACTCTGTCAATATTATCCACTTCAATCTTTTCAATTAATATTATAAAGCCTTTCGATATAAACGAAATATTAGCCAGGATAAGAGCGGTAAACCGACGGGCCCCTCAGTGGGAAAGCACGCAGAATATAATTCTGAATGATATAGAGCTTGATTTGATGAGATGTACTTTGAAAGGTCCTTCAAATAAATGCACCCTGTCCAAAAAAGAATCGGAACTACTTGAAATTTTCATGAGAAACCGGGGGCGCATCATGCCTCGAAGCGTGTCCGGATTAGATCATGCGGGGGAAATCTAATTGTCTTAGTGCTTCGTACATTACTATGTTTACGGAGTTTGCAAGATTAAGGGATCTAGCGTGAACATTGTCTATCATTGGAATTTTGATTCTGCTGTTGATAAACTCTTTATGTATATAATCCGGCAGTCCTGCTGTTTCTTTACCAAAAATAATGTAGCAGCCGTCAGTGTACTGAACATCCGTGTAAAACCTGCTTTTTTCTTTAGTTGATGAAATAAAAACTTGTTTACCCTTTATAACTTTTCTAAAGTCATCAAAATCATCATAATAGTTTATATCAACTAAATCCCAGTAATCAAGACCTGCTCTTTTTAAATATTTGTCTTTTACGGAAAATCCAAGGGGCTTTATTAAATGAAGCCTCGAACCTGTCAATCCACAGGTTCTGGCAATATTTCCTGTATTTTGAGGTATCTCCGGTTCAAATAATACTACATTTATTGACATTTTTCTTTATCTCCTACTATTTTAATTTTTGTTTATAGTATTTGCAAATATCTCTAACACTGCAAATATCACACTTAGGATTTTGAGCAACACAAACTTCTCTCCCATGTGTTATTAAAAGATGATGCATAAGATGCCACTTGTATTTTGGAAGCTTGGACATCATTTCATCAGATACCTTATCGGCTGTTGAACCCGAAGCTAATCCTATGCGCTTTGTAATCCTGAATACATGTGTATCCACGGGAAATGCCGGAATGTTAAAAGCTTCAACCAACACAACAGAAGCAGTTTTTCTTCCTACTCCCGGCAAAGACATTAAATCTTCCATGTTCCTTGGTACTTCACCATTATACCTTTCTTTTAACTGCCGGCACATTTTATATATATTTTTTGACTTATTCTTATGAATACCTATTTTTTTTATTTTTTCTTCTATTTCTTCCTGAGTCAGTTTAAGAAAGCTGTCCAAATCTGGATACTCCTTATAAAGTTCCTCTGTTACTGCATTAACGCTTTTGTCGGTTGCCTGAGCACTTAAAATTGTAGATACCAGCAATTGAAACGGTGAGCCATAATCCAGTCCGCATCCGGCATCAGGATATGATGCCTTCAGCAATTCATAAACTCTTTCTGTCTTTGTCATTAACTTACCTCCATGGAATGATTTATAATTTCCAGTCTTTCGTCATTATCTATGAAATTTATTATTTTATAAATTATGGATTCACATAACGATTTTTTATTAGAAACCACAGCAATACCAATAATTGTCCTATTCCACAAATCATTGTATCCAACTTCGGCAACAGATGCATTGAATCTTGATTTAATTCTTTCTATAACACTTTTAATTACGTGCCTTTTTTCTTTTAAAGAATTAGCTTCATATATTATCATTTCCATTTCACACGTTCCCACTATCATTTTCTGCCTCCGCTAATTTCATATATTCTTTTTTTATACGTTCATTTTCATATTTCATTGCGGCATTAAGTATATTTACAGCTTTTTGCCTGTTTAATTTAGTCAGGCACCATGCTGCATAAGTTTTAATGATTTCAGAAGGGTTGTTAAGTTCATTTTTAATGATTTCAAACATAGACACAAGCTCTAAATTGCCTGCGGCAATAATTGCATTCCTTTTCCAGATATTTCTGCCTCTCCAGCCCCCTGACAGTCTTCCGTATTTTGAAACAAATTCTTTATTTGAAATTTGCATCAATTCTTTAAGATTAATTAAAAGGCTGCTGTAATCTGCAGCCTGCTTTTTTTCAGAATTAATTTTGTTCTTCGGGCATACAAGCTGACATACGTCACAGCCGTATATTTGATTTCCCATGCTTTTTCTGTGTTCAAAAGGAATATAATTTTTGGTTTGAGTCAAGTATGAAACACATTTCCTTGCACTGATGCCCCAATTTTTTAATATAGCATTATTGGGGCAGTTTTTTATACATATTTGACATTCTCCACAAATATTTATATTATTCTTTCTGCTGCCGCATTCTATGTCCAAATCCGTAAGCAAGTAGCCGAGATTTATAAAAGATCCGAATTTTTCATTAATAAGAAGAGTATTTTTCCCATAGTTTCCTATTCCAGCATTTTTGCATATTTCTCTGTCAATCAGCGGTGATGTATCAACACAGATTTTATATTTAAAGTCAATATGCTTTCTTATTTTCTCAGCAAGTTCTTTTAATATGCCTTTTATTTTTTCATGATAGTTCTTTCCAAAAGATACAACACTTAATAATCCCATATCATCGGTAATTGGTTTTTTGTATCCTTCCGCATATGGAACTCCTATCGCTATAATACTTTTACATCCAGGAAACGTATTTCTAACATCAATCCTTTTTGCTATATTCTGTTCTTCAAATTCGCAGCTATATCCATTATCTGCTCTGTCTACGAGAATGTTTGACAGGTAGCTGTAATCTAATACATTAGTAAATCCGATGATTTCTATACCTATTGAGTTTGCAATTTCGATTATCAGTTGTTTCATTGCTCTGTTCCTTTAAAAGTAAAATGATATTAAACTTTCTTCGTTCTTTTTATTTAGGTATAAGTGCTTTTTTGTATCAAATAAAAACATTAACCTTTGTATACTTTGATTATTTATTATAACATGTTTTACTAAAGACACAAGTCCCTTAACAAAAGATAAAATGAGGATTTCAAAACAGTAATGCACAGTACCAGAAAAAAAAGCAGCTTCAATCATACCGCTCTTCATTATTGTGAAATCATATTGATATAAAATATTTAATGTAATATAATGATTGAAGTGTCAAAAGCAATTATGAAAAACATTTTTTATTAAAATTGACCTTTGACACCATAATCATATAATAAGATAAAAGTATTAAAGAACTCCAAGCCTAAATTTAATATTCATACAAAATTAATTAGACCAAGGTGATATCTATGATTAAAAATTTTTTTAGCAAATTCAGTTTATTTTGGAAAATTTATTTTCTTCTGTTTTTTTTATCTGCTATAGGTGGTATCTTTATGTCAAAGGATAATGATATCATTTGGATTTGGGGTTGGATTTTTTATATTCCCTTCTCATTTTGCTTAGTTTATCCATACGGTTTTCTCATGGGGATTTGGGCACAAAGCAAGTTAACAGGTACGACAAAAGAAATCCTACTTCTGTCCATCATATATTTTATTTTGGTGTTTTTATTGCTAATGGTATCTGGCTTAGAAGGAATCTTAAAAATTGGCATTCTATATAATATTGACATCAAATTTTATCCCGCCCTTGGTTCGACGTTATTATTTGTTGCGGGAGCCTTTATTGCAAAATTTAAACAACGAAAGTAAACAAATTCTCAAACTGGATAAATAATAGAATGAGTGGAGGCTGTTGAGCCCCACTCATTCTATTATTTGTTTACCATTGTATAAATATAATTTGCAAATGAATCACAGCAAGCTGTATTTACTTCATCGGTGGGTCTTTTCCCTTTTAAGATAAGTAAGAATCCTTTTTCTAAAATACCATTCATAGCTTCGTAAATTTTAGCATTTAATGCACCGACAGTAGGTACGCAATTTAACTCTTCGCAAATCCAGTTAAAGCGATTCCTATAATGTTCGTTGCTATAATACCACATCAGGGCATCTGAAAATAGGTGAAAATTCCATGTTTCTATGGTACTATTTCTAATTTCTTCGCGTATATAGAGGCTGATTTTATATGCATCAAAATCACTACAGAAATCAGTGTAATTGCATTGAAGAATCTCTTTTCCGATTGTAGCATCAGCAATTTCCTGCAATGTTTTTCCGGCGTATATTTCATAACCAGGTTCATTTCTATTGTTATAATTGATGGTGGTATCCGCCATTCCAGTTGCTAAATCTCCACCCCAGCTTGCCCAGAAATCCGGAGACAATCCTGTACTCAGATACGCCTCCAGTGAGGCTGCGAAATGGCTAAAATCAATAAGTCCGGTTTCTCCATCTGATATTTTTAAACGCGAAATTTCTGTTGTTTCTTCTTTTATATAATCATAAATGTTGGCCCATATATCAGGATGCTGCTCTTGAACATCAGACACAAACTCATTGTCAATAATATAACCTGTGGTAAAATACCATTCCCAGTTTTTATATTCTTGACTACGTAGAAAATTAGTCATTGCCATAACTTGCATAATAGGCATCAGTGGTATACCTTCAATAGGGTCCAAATTCGCATCATAACGCTGTTTATACATTGTTTCCAATGTTCGTATGTCCTCGATAAAAGAAAGAATTGACGGAGTTCCAGGTTCAACTGGCGGAATTGCCGGTTGTATATAATTGCGATGCTCAATGTGGTCTACAACGGGATATCTTCCTGAATATGTTGTTTTATCTAAATCAAAATCCCACCCTGTCTCACTGGTACTAAGTTCATAAAATTGATCCAAGTTCCAGTTTTCAGGTATTTTAAAGCCCATGTTTCCGCTAAATCCGTATGACATATCACTTACAAAACTTGTTAGTGCATAGCCATTATCACAAACTTGAGTACAAGTATTTCTAGTGCCATAAACGCCGATTTGGTAATATGGATCAAAATTTTCATGTAAGGCTCTGAAATATGGTAATATATAATCCTCTATTTGATAATCCAATAGATCGGTATCAACTGCAAAATAAATAATTGTATCTTTCGGCATTCCAAATTGATGAGCTGCTTTTGAAGAGCTTAAAGCATCTGCTTTTCCTCGTTCAGGAGTAAAATACGACATACTTGCTCCTGACTCTTGAAAGATAGGGAATAGATCCATTCCACCGGCAATAATTCTTTCTGCTTCTCCAATACGCAATTCTTTAAAACTTCCACCTGTTAAGTAACGACCAACCACTTCATAGCCTTCATTTTTTAAAATTCCCAACCTATCAGCAGTTATCTCAAACCTTGTATCACATCCATTGCTTGGTCGATCAATATTTCCTCGGCTAATCATTAAAGCCATCCATGTGTCTGTATCAGCGGTACCATTTTGAGTAAGTAACATATCTCTTTGAAATCCTATCGTTTCAAACTCAACATCAATATCCCAAGCATAACTTAACGCTACGTTATATCCATTGCAGCAAAGAGATGAACGAAACAGGAATACGGCTTCTGGATTCACTACTTGAGGAAGCAAAAGCAAAGGTAACCTTGATTTCGTACCACTTCCAAAATTACCATTAGCTTCCTCTACAGAGTATCCTTCAATTGCTTGTAAAACCATAATCATTGCTTTATTCATTTCCCGGCCATATAGTCCATCGCAAGGTGAAAGTCCAATATATTCCTCATACATATTATTTAGTACCCGTTGAATAGATTGAATTTTAGAAGATCCTTTCCAAACAAGTTTGTATTGGTTCATAGAAAGTAAGGCTTTCATAACATTCAAAGTAACTTTTGTTCCAGGACTTATTCCAGCATCTTCCCTCATGTTCATTATTCCTGCTTGTGTTGATTGATCAAAATGTTCTGTTATTTCACCATAATGCGCAGGGTATCCTTTACACCAAAGCGCGCCTTGTACAATGCCATAAATACCTCCGTATCTGCCGCAAACTGCAGTTTCATCAATCGGTGGCTGTATACCCTCCCCAAACTGTTCATTAAACAACCTTTCAGTTGTCGGACCAAAATTAGTACCGGTTTCGTTTAATCCTAATTCAATTTGAAGAGCTCCAAGTAAAGCATAAATTGTTGTCCATCCGGTTCTGCCTACGATACCAGCTTCCTCAGATAAATCAAGTGGTATATAACCCTGCTTTCCTCCATACTTATTGTTAAGCCATTCTTGTGTTTTTTGTACCATTACGTCTGCCATAAAATATATCTCCTTTCAATATTATAATAGGCATTTGTTAAATGCCAAAATCCGTTGATTTTATCGGGTTTTATGTTGCATTTATATATAAATTTCTCCTCACCCTCTGTAATAAGTTGCCGTACCTCTTGCGTCGGCAATTTCGAAATTACTTATATTTAACTCGGATATTATTTGGCTCAAATGATCCCAGTTCACGCTGACAGGTGACGTGACTTCTTTCTCTTTTTCTGTCTTCCACATTGTCCGCTTATCGATCACCGGCTTGATGTCCTGTTTCACGTCCTGAAGCCACTGGATCAGTTCTGTATCGTCATAGCCCCTGTCCGCGGCAAGGTATCTGCACCGCTCAATCACGTGCGGCCGCTTTTCAGCCAATTCTTTGAGCAGCTCCCTGCCCCAGACGATATCGGAGCCGTTCGCGCTGGTAATGACAAAAGCCACCGGAAGTTCGTATTTCGAATCAACCAGCAGATGGATCTTGAAGCCGAAGCATTCCTCTTCCTTACTCCACTCCTTGCCGTCAGCGTTTACGCCGCTGTAGGTTTTCTTTCCCCATTCGGCGTCTGTCTCGCTCCTTCCGTCAGGCTTGTTCCGCTTGCTCTTTCTATTCGCCGCTGACCATACCCATTTGCTGTCCAGGGCGAGCGTCTCCCCAAAGTCCGGCAGAATATCATACAGCGAGTCCGCCAATGAGATGAATATTTCAAGCACCTCTGCTTGGCTAGCTTTCAGTCTGGCAAGGAACCTGCTTGCCGCATACGCGGTCGGGGTTTTCCCATTCTGGAACCCGCACATCCACCTGAGCTGGACGTTGCGTTTCAGCTCCCGGAGAATGGCGGCCACCCTGCCATGCCCGAAGACTGTCATCGCGATGAACATGTTCCACATCGCACGCGCCGGATAATCGTCACGGCCGCGGCACCGCTCCCTTTCAAGCTTGTCAACGAGGGCTTCGTCAGGCATGTGTTCAAGCACAAATTTTAAACGTTCATTGTCCCCTAAATTTTCTATATCATTTTCCCACGAAAACATCGAAATCTGTGGTATAATAGCCATGGATAAAACTCCTTTCGGTATTTGTTTTTGCTTAAACCATTATACCATTTTGAAAGGGGTTTTTCCATTGTTTTCGTTGAAATTCCAATGATTATCCCTGCTTTTTCTTCCTTGGGCACGATTTCGCGAATGTATGTTTTTTTGGCCTTGGAAACAGCTATTTTCCGTCTGGAAACGGGAGAAAAATCTTTTCTCCATCTCTGGTTTCCCTTCATTTTTCCTTGTTACGGGACAGCGCAATTAACTCACAAAAGATGAATTTATCGTCGTACCTGTTATTAAACGCAAAAAAAAGCCCAATTGGGCTTTTTTTAACGCTTATAAATTATACAGCCTGCATCTTTCTTACTGCTTCGGCTCCTTTTTCCAGCGCCTTTTTGTTAATAGGAACCAATTTAGATTTATTTTCGCCAAATACTTTTACGAAAGCGTGAAGCACAGATTCAACATCGACTATTTTAGTCAGTTCAAGATATGCACCCAGCATAACCATATTAGCTACTTTATTGTTTCCCAATTCTGACGCCAATTCGTTTGCAGAAACATAATGAACATCCAAATCGGTTCTTGTTGGTTCTTCGTTTATCAAAGATTTATTTACTAACAATTTCCCGCCGGGAACCAGTTCTTTTTCAAATTTTGCAAGAGAAGGCAGGTTCATAACAATAGCTGCAGTACCATCTTTAGAAATAAGAGGTGAACCAACTTCTTCATCTGATACAACAACAGAGCAATTGGCAGTCCCGCCTCGCATTTCAGGGCCATAAGAAGGCATCCATGTTACATGTTTTCCTTCAATCATTCCTGCGTATGCAAGTAATTTACCAATAGCCATAACTCCTTGGCCTCCAAAACCGGCCATTATTACTTTTTCTTCCATGCTATTTACCCTCCTCAAAATCTCTGAAATTTCCTAACGGATAATACGGGATCATATTATCTCTCAGCCAATCCAATGCTTTTACAGGAGTAAAGCCCCAGTTAGTAGGACAGGCAGACAATACTTCTACCAAAGCGAAGCCTTTACCTTCTAATTGACATTTAAATGCTTTTTTTATTGCCTTTTTAGCTTTTCTGATATTCGCAGGAGTATCCACAGAAACTCTTTCAACAAATTTAGCACCGTCTATAGTAGCAATCATCTCTGAAATTTTTATAGGTCTTCCACTATGCTCCACAGTTCTTCCCAAGGGAGAAGTTGTAGTTTTTTGCCCTATTAATGTTGTAGGGGCCATTTGCCCGCCGGTCATTCCATATATTGCGTTATTAACAAATATGGTAGATATTTTTTCGCCTCTGTGTGCAGCATGTACTACTTCGGCAGTTCCAATGGACGCTAAATCTCCGTCACCTTGATAAGTAAACACAAACTTATCAGGTAATGTTCTTTTAATTCCTGTTGCTACAGCCGGAGCTCTTCCGTGAGCGGCTTCTTGCATATCACAGTTAAAATAATTATACGCTAACACCGAACATCCCACAGGAGCAACTCCAATTGCATCGCCTAAAATACCAAGTTCAACCATGGATTCGGCGACTAATTTGTGAATAACACCATGGGTACAGCCCGGACAATAATGAAGAGGTGTATCTGTTAACCCCCTTGATTTCTCATATACAATTGTCATTATTTTGTACCTCCTGCTATTTTTTCAATATCCTCTAATATGCTTGCCGGCGTAGGGACAACACCGCCCTGGGTTCCGTTGAAATATACAGGCAGTTTTCCGGAAACACCTATTTTAACATCATCAATCATCTGACCTAAATTCATTTCAACCGTAAGTACGCCTTTAGCTTTATTCCCGATATTTTTAAATACATCATAAGGGAAAGGCCATATTGTTATAGGTCTTATAATTCCTGTTTTAATTCCTTTTTTCTCAGCTTGTTTCATAGCTGTTTTAACTATTCTGGAGGTAGTTCCAAATGAAACCAAAACAACATCAGCATCCTCTAAACCGTAAGCTTCGTACAATACTTCATTTTCTTCCATCAATTTATATTTTTTATCTATATCTCTGTTGTGATCCTGAAGGACTTCGGCTTCCAGGTATAATGAATTAATAATATTCGGTTTCCTTTTTTCTGCTGTACCGATTGTAGTCCAGTCTTTAGGCGGCAAATCAATATGAGCCGGCTCTTTGAATTCCACAGCTTCCATCATCTGTCCAATCATTCCATCTGCACAAATGAGAACGGGATTTCTGTAATAATCAGCTTTGTCAAATGCAAGCATAACGTAGTCAACTATTTCTTGAACACTTGCAGGAGCGTAACACAGTGTTCTGTAGTCACCGTTTCCTCCTCCTCTTGTAGATTGAAAATAATCTGATTGACTTGGCTGGATGCTTCCTAATCCGGGACCGCCTCTCATCATATTAACAATAACACATGGCAGCTCCGCTCCGGCAGCATAGGTAATACCTTCCTGCTTCAATGAAATCCCGGGGCTTGATGATGCAGTCATCGCTCTCGCGCCTGCTCCTGCTGCTCCATAAACCATGTTTATGGCAGCTATTTCACTTTCTGCTTGCAAAAATACACCTCCAGCTTCAGGCAGTGCTTTTGACATATATTCAGGAATCTCACTTGACGGAGTTATTGGATATCCGAAAAAAAATTTACAGCCTGCTTCAATAGCAGCAGCTCCAACAGCTTCATTACCTTTCATCAAAACTTTAGACATAATTAAACCTCCAATTATTATAATCTTTCTACAGTAATTACAGAATCCGGACACATAATAGCACAACTTCCGCAGGCGATGCATTTTTCCTGGTCAACTACACGAGCGGGGCTGTATCCCTTTTTGTTAATTTTTTCTTTGTTCAGTTCGATTATTTTTTCCGGACATACAGACACACACAATTCACAGCCCTTGCATGCGTCTTCATTAAATGTAACCTTACCCTTGGCCATTATAATACCTCCATTTTCAACTCATCCATTCTTCCCTCATATAAAGATTTATGGGGAATAATTTTTCTAATATTTCTTCATTATTTATTTTTTCAGCTGTTTTTTTAATTACAGCTTCATATCTAATGGGAATATCTGTTTCCCATGAGACTTTCTTAGTTAATTCATGACCAAATTCAACATCCTCAACTTTTGTATCTTTAAGCATATGAGTATTGTTTATCAATCCTGTCACCTTCAATCCCGATGTTGATTCAATCATTCTCAAATACTTTAATGAACCTTCTACATTGCTTGTTTCGGGCCTGTTACCGTTTATTACGTAAAACATATCGTATTCGGTATTTTTTATTTGTCCTGAATACCTTGCAAGGACTCTGGCCCCTACCGGATCACCACCCACATCAAGGACTGATTTTTCATTAGGATTTAATATAACGCCCATCATCTGTGCCGGAAGTGCAGGAATATCAATTGCCGTATTTTTTATGCTGCTGTCAAATATTTTAACGCCTATTTTCTCAAAAAATTCCCTTTTCTCTCTGGATCTGAAATAAGGATTAACAATATCCAAATCAGCAATACTCACATTTTCATGCGTCTCTTTCATCTTCACAGCGTAATTTACTGAAAATTCGGTTTTACCGCTTCCGTAGTGCCCCGTTACAATTACCAACCTTTTATCCAGCATATATATCTCCTTATCAGCAAACATGTTACTTGTACTCTTTAACAGGCTCTTCACCCCTAATGGCCCTAAGCCCTCCCTGAGCCAATGCCAAGAGTTCGTCTTCCCCCGGATATATTATTACATCAGCAATAAATTTAACCTTTTTCTCTATCATTTGAACAAATTTTTTGTCATAAGCTATTCCTCCGGTTATCAATATAGCATCCACATCTCCGTCAAGAACAACCGCATATTCACCGATTGCTTTTGCCACTTGGTAGGCCATTGCACTATATATCAGCTTTGCTCTTTTATCTCCGGCTTCCGCCCTCTCACTTACTTCCTTTGCACTGTTAGTTCCAAGGTAAGCATTCAAGCCTCCATTACCTGATATCATTTTATTAAGTTCAGGTTCCGTGTATTTCCCGCTGAAACACCCTTCAATCAATTGTTGAGCAGGAAGTGAGCCTGATCTTTCAGGCGAAAATGCGCCATCACCATTCAAAGCATTATTAACATCTACAACCCTGCCCTTTTTATGTGCTCCAACCGAAATACCACCACCAAGGTGAGCCACAACAAAATTCATATCTTCATATTTTTTTCCGAATTTTTCAACTGCCGCTCTTCTGGCAACAGCTTTCTGGTTAAGTGCATGCCATATGCTGATTCTTTCAAAATCAGGATGTCCGCTTATTCTGGCAACATCTTCAAGTTCATCAACAACAACAGGATCCACAATGTAAGAAGAGATTCCCGCCTTATCTCCTATTGAACGAGCTATAAGCCCTCCCAAGTTTGAAGCGTGCTCACCTATTGTATTGGTTTTCAAATCCTCAACCAATTTATCATTTACTGCATAAGTCCCACCTTCGATAGGTTTTAACAGCCCGCCTCTTCCTACTGCCGCATCCAATGAGTTAAGAGCAATATTGTTTTCATTTAATGCTTTAATTATTAAATTTCTTCTGAATTCAAACTGATCGGCAACGTTTGAATATTTAACTAACTCTTCATTTGAATGCCTTAATGTCTTTTCAAATATTGAATCTTCATCTTCAAAAACCGCAATTTTAGTAGACGTGCTACCTGGATTTATAATCAGTTGTTTCATGTGTTTCATTCTATTCTCCTTTGTATGATGATAACAACACTGCCAAGGCAATTGAATTTAACTTTGCCTTTTCAGAATCGGCACGGGATGTTAATACTATAGGAGCTTTGGCTCCCAGTATTATTCCTGCATTATCTGCATTTGCCAGATATGTAAGAGATTTATAAAAAACATTCCCCGCCTCAATATTAGGCATAAGAAGAATATCCGCATCTCCTGCAGCTTCACCCTTTACGCCTTTCAATTCGGCTGCCTCTTTAGACATTGCGTTATCCAATGCATATGGACCCTCCACAATACATCCGGCCATCCTGCCTTCTGCTCTCATTCGAACAAGCTCTTGTGCATCTAATGTGGACTGCATTTTAGGATCCACCTTTTCCTTGGCGCAAATAACAGCAACCTTTGGAACATTAGCTCCTAAAGATTTACTTAATTTTATAGCGTTCTCTATTATTTGCCTTTTGCCATCAGCATTCGGTGCTATATTCATAGCTGCATCCGTAACAACAAAAATCTTGTGGTACGTACCAACCGAAAAAACGGCAGCATGACTTAAAACGTTTCCAGTTCTCAGCCCGATTTCCTTATTTAAAACAGCTTTCAATATAATTGAAGTATCAATCAAGCCTTTCATAAGTATATCCGCTTTTCCCCGGCTTACAAGAGATACCGCCTTTTTACAAGCCTTGGTACCATCCTTTTCATCAATTATTTCAAAGTTGTCTATGTCGAAATCGATTTCTTCCGAAATACTCACAATCTTTTTTCTATCTCCAATAAGAACAGGAACGCAAATTTTTTCATTTACAGCTGCTTTAATTGCTTTTAAAACATCCTTATTCTGAGCAAATGCAACCGCAATTTTTTGGGGACCTGAATCTTTAGCATATTCCTGTGAGCATTTTATTATCTCATCAAAATTTTTCAAATTCTCACCTCATATATTATGTAGCAATTAGCATGCCAAAATTACAGAAAGTAGCAAAATTTCCCGTAGAAGCAGCTTTTGACTATGTTTTAAATTTATATAATTTAGAATTTTTGCAAAAAAATGCATGCAAAAAATTACACAAAAATTTATTATTGCAATATTTTGCAAATTTTAAGAAATACCATATTTTTTCATTTTATAATATAGAGAACGCAGCGATATTCCTAAAACCTTTGCCGCAGCAGTTTTATTTTTTCCCATGTTAAAATATACTTTCCTGATATAATCTGATTCAACTTTATCTATTACAGTACTCAATCTGGACAAATCTTCTTCTCTATGCGGCAAATAGTCATCAATATTTGCTTTTTCGCCGGCTAATAAATGGGGCAGATGTTCAGCCTGTATTACCCGTTCATTGATATTCATATTAATAATTGAACGGCCCACAATATTTTCCAATTCCCTAACATTCCCAGGCCAATCGTACTTCATTAAAATACACAGTGCTTCATCTGATATTTTCATAATATGCCTGCCATACTCATCGTTAAATTTAACTATAAAGCTCTTAATGAGCAAAGCTATATCTTCTTTCCTTTCTCTTAAAGGCGGGATTGTTATGGGGAAAATATTTAATCTATAAAACAAATCTTCTCTGAACTTTCCTTCTTTTACAGCTTTGTTCAAATCGGTATTCGTAGCTACAATAACCCTTACATCCACAGAAATGGGATGATTACTTCCCACTCTCGTTATTTCTTTTTCCTGCAAAACCCTTAAAAGCTTCGCCTGTGTATTCATGCTTATTTCAGATATTTCATCCAAGAATATTGTACCTTTATCAGCTTCTTCAAAAAAACCCTTTTTACCGCCTTTTAATGCACCTGTAAATGAACCCTCTTCGTAGCCGAAAAGCTCGCTTTCCAGCAATGAATCCGAAAGGGCGGCACAGTTTACTCTTACAAAATTATTGCTGCACCTCTTGCTTTGAGCATGAATAGAATTTGCAAACAATTCTTTTCCTGTTCCGCTTTCTCCTTTTAACAGAACTGTTGCAGGAACCTTTGCCGCCTTTTCAATCATCTTTTTAACTTCTATCATTGGGCGGGATTCCCCTATTATGTCTTCGGGCTTGTACTTATTTGTTAACTCTCTCAGCTTTTTTTCGGCTTTATTTAATTTGTTAGTTAAATCTTTGATACTTGACATATCATGAAGGACGGCAACACTTCCCTTAATTATGCCGTTAACTACAATAGGAGCAGCATTTGCAACAACCGTTTTCCCACTGGGCTTAATTTTAAGCTTGGTGTTGCCTACCGGCATTTTTGTTGAGAGAACCTTCATATGAAGGCTCTCTCCTTCTTGAATATCAAAGAAAGAATCTTCACCTATTACTTCATCATATTCAAGCCCTGTTAATTCCGTATATGCAGGATTAACAAGAATATGCACGCCCTTTTCGTTTACAACACTTATTGCATCTTGCGTTGCCAGGAAAACAGCCTCAAGCATGCTCTGATAATCAATATTATTTGTTTCTATATTTATATTTTTCATTTTTCACGCTACTCTTCCACAGTCTCTGGTTGCGTCTCAGTTTCTGTTATTTCAACTCCGATTGTACCTTGAGAAAGTGCAATCCCGTTAACTGATTTGTCGGTTGTGCATTGTATTTTAACGTTGCTTTGGCCTGGAGCCACCGAACTTAAATCCACAGTAAGAGCCAAATCACTATTATTCAGCTGATCCACAACACTTGACGGACCTGTTACCACTACAGATATTTCCTTTTCAGGTTCCAAAGCAACGGCTTTACTGCCTTCTTTCAAATTAGTAAATTGAATGTCTGATGCTTTAAACACGAATTCTTTTTCGGTATTCTTTTCAACTATGGCATTTACAATGGGATCCGCCGTCATATCTAAAATAATCAACCCTTCAGTATCCAATATTTTCCTTGAAGAAACTATATTGTTGTATGCTCCTGATATATCAAGATCCTCCAGCTTAAGTTCGTTAACAGTGTCCAATATGTCCCTTCTTGCGGCAATTCTTACCTTACTCGGATTTACCGTCACATTTGTAAGCTGGCAGCCATTCTGAGGAGTACCGGTCACATTAGCAATAAGATTTACATACTTTGTGGGATAAATCGGTGCCGTTACTTCAACATTTTCAATGGGAGACGACATAAATATTTCCGTATCAGTTCCATCATACACCCTAACCGGAACAGTCTTAACCACATTATCCTTTGCCTTTTCTACATTTATGGTTGCTACAGCTTTAGCAGCAGAATCCACCACACTTCTGGGGCCTGTGATCTTAACTGAAGACGGGTTTACCGAAGGAAGAGACCTGTAATAATTATCGGTCTGCTTTCCTTCATATTGAACAGTAACATCCATTACCCTTGAAATTATTCTTTCTATATTACAGGATATATGTGAAGGATGCGTGCTTACAACTTCCAAACCGTTAGGGCAGGAAACTTCTACTTTCGCACTTGTTGTTCCTTCCGAGAAACCAAGTACATCAATATATGCAGAAAAATCACTCTTATTTGCACTAGTTATCTGATTTATGGTACCCTTCACTCTAACATTGACGGTAAAATGATCCTTGTCTGAATTCATTAAGATCAAGTTGGAGTTTTCAAGAGAATTTAAATTTTTAACAGATATAGGAATATTAGCAATAGTTTCCTCCTGCAGAGGATTAGTCTCTAAAATTATAACCATCCACAATATTATTGAAACAATCAAACATGTTATTTGAATAGCTAATTTATCGTTTTTTATCTTCATTTCTGTTTCTCCACTTATCAATAATATTCGGTTTTTCGTTGTCCTCATAAATGTTGGACAAGAGATATTCAAGCTCCTCTATTTTAATATTCCTGTAAAGCCTTCCTTCAATCGCATAGGAAATATACCCTGTTTCTTCAGAAACTATTACAGCTATGGCATCGGATTTTTCTGTCATTCCTATTGCCGCCCTGTGCCTGGTCCCTATGTCCTTTGAAAGAAGGTTATTTTCTGTCAACGGTAGAAAACAGCCGGCAGCCCTTATTGTATAATCCTTAATAATTACAGCACCGTCGTGAAGAGGCGTATTTGGTATAAAAATATTAATTAGTAATCCGCTTGAAATATTGGCATTAAGCATTGTACCGCTTTCAACAATGTCATTTAAGCCTATTTTTTGTTCAAATATTAACAGAGCACCAATCTTTTGTCTGGCCAGTGATGATACCGCCGATACTATTTCCTTTATAACCTGTTCAGATGTTTGTTCATTTCGTTCCATACCGGACAGAGAAAATGATGTTCTCCCTATATATTCCAAAGCCTTTCTTATTTCAGGCTGGAACACAACCACCAATGCAATTATGCCTACCTGAAACGTATGACCTAAAATATAATTGACCATATGTAACTGAAATATATCAGATATTGGGATCAATGCAACCAATAGCACAATACCCTTCAAAAGCTGCTTGGCCCTCATGTCCCGAATCAGCAAATATCCGTGATACAGCACATAATAAACTATACCTATATCAATTATACTATTAAATCCAATATTCGAAAAAATTATTCTAATCTGCTCCATTGATACATCTCCGATTTAAATTTGCTTATTCGGCCATATTGCTTTTCAACAATTTCATTTGCTCTGTAGTATCGTTTAATGATCTTTGCATTCTTAATTTCACACTATCATCTAAATCATTGCTTTCAATGTATTCCATTATAGGATAAACAACATGCTCAATACGCCCGTCCTTTGTTTTTCCTTTGTAAACCCAAAGAGGTATATAACTTGCATCTTTTATAGAAACTTCACCGCTTTGGCTGTTTTTCTCAATATTTATGTCTACTATTACTCCGTCTTCCGTATACTTGGACACTTCTTCCGTCATACCATAAGGGGCCAACGTTTCAACCCTTTGATTTGATAAAAAGTTTCCCATGGAATAAACTACAAATTTCGTTTTGCCGTTATATTCTTTTGTTTGCGCAGGCTGTATAACATGAGGATGATTCCCCAATATTATATCAACACCTGAAGCAAACAGCTTATCTGCCAGCACTTCCTGTCTTTCCGCCTGAACTCTCGAATATTCATCTCCCCAATGAAGGCATGCTATTATTATATCGGCATTTTTTTCTTTTGAATAAGCTATATCTTCCATTATTTTTTTTTCATCAATAATATTTACCATTGTATCTAAGTCTTCAGGAGACATAGTGGTTTCAAGACCATTTACCATTTCTGTATATGACAGAAACGCTATTTTTATACCTTTAACGTCTTTAATTAGTACCCTTGTTTCAGGCTTTTTAACATATGTACCAACACTTTTCATTCCTCTTGCATTTATTTCCTGAACGGTTCTTATCACTCCGATTTTCCCGGTATCAAGGCAGTGATTATTTGCAGTTGACAATATGTCAAATCCTGCATCCTTAATGGCGTCCAGTACCTCATCCGGTGCATTAAAAATTGGATAGCCTTGATAATCATAAACCTTATTTCCTGCTGTTGTACCCTCAAAATTGCCAATTGCTACATCTGTATCTTGAAAAATTTTCTTTACCGCTCTAAAACTATTTCTAAAGTCATATGTACCTGTTGACGAATTATATGCTCCATCTAATTGAGATGGGTGAAACATAATATCGCCTGTTGCCTTTATATTAACTGTAATATTATTTCCGATTTCAGCTTTTTTCGGTTCTTCTGCTTCTGAAACTGTTCCTACTCCTTTATCTCCGGCGGCTTCTTTATTTTTATTAATTTCTTTGGCCGCAAATGATAATAAAACTATGCCTGCAACCAAAATAAAGCTTAAAGACAATAATCTGATTCTTTTTTTCCTGCGTCTGATTTTCTTGCTCATTTATTACCTCTTAAATTAGATTCCATATTTATATTATCTTAATATGAAAGATTTTGCAACAATCTAATTATTAATAAACACTTAATTTTAACCGATTATAACCTTAACTTTTATGGAATAATACATACAAAAAAACAGGAGACAGCACTCCCGTTAGGTGATATTATTCAAACAGTAAACTATTCTTTAATAATTAACCTTCAAGAAATCTCCGATTGCAAACTATATGCTATTTCTCATTCAACATAACATGTGCCTAATAAAATTATATTATAAATAAGCAATTTTATCAAATCATAATTTGTTTTTTTAATAAAGCTTACATGCTTTTTGTGAAAAGTTTTTCTACAAATTTTTCGCTTTGCCAAACTTGTTCATCCAAACCATGTGGACAATGCTGATGATAGTCAAAATAATAAAGTAATAAGAAATATACCTTGAAACATTATTTTCAGGCATGACCAGTGATGAAACATAGAAAAACACAGCAGAAAGTATATAAACAAATATCTTTTTATTGTCAAAGACATTAACTATTATATCTATTTTCTTTTTATTATGATCTTTTCTTTCTTCCGCCTTGCCATAAAAATATTCATTATTGGGAAGCATTTCATGTTCCTTAATAATATCGAATAACCCGTCAAAATCAACGACCTTAATATTTAACTCATCTTTGAACCCATCAATAAATTTCTTTGCTTCTTCGTTTAAATTCCCTGTTGTAACAATATACCCGGCTTTTATATTGCTTTGACACATAAATGTAACTAAATTTCTTAAGTCTATTTTTTCAAGTTCAATATCATCATAAAATTTATATATTTTAATGCAATTTATAAGACCGTTCTTTTCAGCAAGGAGCATATGCCTTCCTCTTCTTAAAAAATTTCTATATCCTTTCTTTTCAAGAAAAAAAGTAATAAGCATTTCAAAATCATCAATATTAATCTCATTAATCTTTTTTTTGAAATGCTCTTTTTGCATTTTGGAAATTAATTTTTTTTCGCCTTCATTTTTCTTTCTTTCTATATTTAATTTATTTATCAACGTAAAAATTGCAAAAACCTCTGCAGATATTAAAACAGAAAATTTCCAATCCTCTGTTATTAGGAAAACAGAAAAAAATGCAAAAATGCTCAGCATTATTTTATAAAGTATCAAATCCGACCTGTAACTGAAATAATTACGTGTCCCCAGCGTTTCTTTTATGAATATTCTCTCTGTATTTTTATTACTCAAAAAAATCACCTCATAGTAATTATTCCCTAATAAGGTGATTTTATACATATTATGCCATTGTGATATAATTGCTTACGCTTAAATTCCGTTCACAGCTTCCTCAAGTTTATCCAAATATTTTATAGGAAAATACCTCAACAGTTCTTTAAACTGTTCAACCGTAAGGCCTTGTGCCTGAGTATATATCTTTATTTTGTCATCTAAACTTGCATTAATGAATTCTTCTTTAATTTCTTCAAAATTTTTTTTCATGCTTTCCTCTTAATTTACAATATTTTAATAAGGTACAAATGAAATAATACAAATCAATTCAGCTTTTTCATCCGACGGATTAAATAATTTATGAGGGACATCGGAACATATATAAATACTGTCTCCTTTATCAATTATCTCATTGTAATCCATAAAATTAACTATTAATTTACCTTTTATTAGTATTACACATTTATCTGAATCTATTATAGAAAATTTGTCATTATCCCACTCTCCGGGATTTAACGAATATTTATAGATTCTCATCCTTATCTTGTTTTTATACTCTTCGTCTATTGGTATAAGTAATTCCATATCGCTGTTTTTCCCTGGAATAACCAACCTTTGCCTTTCATCCTTTCTTGTAACAATTACATCATTTATATCATTTAAAAAATAATATGGGGAAACATCAAATACTTTACAAATTTCACCAAGAGCGGTTAACGAAGGTTCGATTAAATTTCTTTCAACCTGAGATATGTAACTTGCTGTAAAACCCGACTTTTCAGAAAGCTCTTCTATTGTCATTTCTTTTAATTTTCGCAACTTTCTTATTTTAGAACCGTCCATAACTTCCTCTCCTCTTAATATTTGTAAAGAAATATTACTCTTATTTACTAAATTAGTCAACATATACCTTAATTCAATATATAATGGATTTTATCATTTTTTATTCAATTATCTTCTTTATATTATCCATATATTATCCATGTATCTGCTTTATAAAAAATAAATTCAATAAAAAAACGGCAGCGCCGTTTTAATTGAATAATGCTAATTAACATTTACTTCTTTTGGAACCTTAATTGCCTTTTCAACACCCTTCCAAACAGCCTGTGCTATATAAAAATCAATCATGCTGTGCACTAATGAACCACCACCTACCAACAATACTACTGAAACTGCAAATCCCTTTGCATAATATCCGGCATTCAGACTATTTCCTATATAAAACGGCATAACTACAAGCACTTCACATAATCCGTGGACAACTGCAATTGCAAATGAAAAAAACTGAGAAGATTTAAAGGATTTCAACGTGTTCGGAAATTTCTTAAGATACAATGATCCCAATAGTGCAAATACAATATGTGAAGCTGCACGAAACACCACAACTATAGGGAAACCTGCCATTAAAAATCCCACTGCAGTTCCAACAGCCACAACAGTTGCTGTAGAAGGCGAAATAAACATTGCTATAAATATGGCAACATGACTTGCAAGAGTAAACGAAGCAGGCTCCATAGTTATTTTGATGGGCGAAATAATTGGAATCACTATTCCTATTGCACACAAAAGTGCTGATACTACCAATGAATTAAGGTTACTTTTTCTTTTCATTTTTTTCCCTCTAAATACTTTCTATATCTTGACATGTGTCTTGACATGATTTTGTATAATTATAGCCCTAAATTCATGCTTTGTCAACTAATTATTTTCCCTCCAAAATAATATACTCATTTTTCAATGCATATATAATTCTCTTACGTGCTTTTTCATCTTTGCATCTTATTGTATGAAGGTGGATTCCATCCGTCAAGCACATTAAAGGCTGTGCTTCACTGATTTTTATTTTTTCCAGGAACATATCGGCATCATAACGTGAGGAAATATAAAGCTCTCCTGAAATTTCTCCATAAATGGGATGCTCTACAATAACGTCAATTATTGTTCCGCCGTTATCTACTACGGCATAAAGTTCCTTATACATATTTTCGTTGTCATGGCAGCATGCCACAGTAAATACATTTTCAGTGATTTCATTGCCGCAATTTAATATATATCCCCGGGGCGTTGCTGATATCTTAATACCAGCAGCTCGCATCAAAGCTACATCACCAACTATTATCTGCCGGCTTACTGAAAACTTCTTTGCAAGAACACTTGCTGTAATCGGTGAACTGGCGTCTTTCAAAATTAATTCAATGTTTTCTCTTCTTTCCTCAGAATTCATTTTTTTATCACCACACATTTGAATATAAAAAAATCGGAGTGAAAGGATTTGAATTATCATTTCCTCTCATTTTGTATTATCGTTTAAATAAATTATTATCGTTGTGTTATGCTTACATTTTTTGAGCCTATGTGATAATTTGATCCTGCCACATCAGCGGGTGTTGTTTCTTTATTTGTGTTCAGTGTTGAATTTATTTTTTCTTTGAGTTTCGCTACTGAATACGTGTAGTCTGCTTTTACTCTTACAATTGGGAAATTTATTTTTTTATATAGGTTGTTTATAAATTCGTCTCTCTTCCCCTGTTTGTCATGGCTTTTATCGTCAAGCTCTACTCCGTATATCGTCTGCATTTTTTTATTGCATATTAGGAAATCTATATGTTTTCTACTAATTCTGTTGAAATTGGCTTGCCAGTTTTTACTTTTTTTTGCTCTTACGAAGTCCGCAACTCTTACTTTTGGACATATTATGTATTCTTCTGTGACAGATAGTTTTAGAACATTGTAGAAGCTGTTTTCTGCCTTGCTAAGCAGGTATGGTATTTTTTCGTATTCTTTGAAATTAGTATTTTTTTGTGAAGTTTCATCTCCGAATTTTGCTTTTAAGATTGTTGTTATAATTAATACTATTATTCCTGTTACTGCTATTGTAAAGTATTGCACATTTTTTCTCCTTTATTTTTTGAAATTTATGTAAATTATTTTACCATTTCTATTTAAGATATGTTTTCGTTTGTGTTATCTTTTTCCATAAGTTGTTCAGATATTTTCATTTGTGTGAATTTTTCAATCCATTCTTTATTTTCTTCTTTCAATTTTCTATATTGTTTTATGAGTTCTATTTCTCTGTTAGATAGTTCATTAGGGTTTTCTTTTCCTATTAGGAGCCATTCTATGCTTACTTTTAAAAATTCTGATATTAAAAATATTGAATTTGTATCTGGTATTCTGTTTCCTGATATGTAATTACTTATTGCATTTTTAGATATTCCTGTATTATTTGCTAATTCAATTTGTTTGATATTAAGTTCTTTTATTTTTTGTTTTATTCTTTCACCAATTTCTATAGGATTTAGTTCTTTTTCTATGGTAATTCCCCCTTAAAACAAAGTTCTCATTTATTGTATTTTGTTCTTGACATAGTTCTCGATTGTGGTATAATTAATTATGAACACAAAATTGGAAAAAACCGCAGTAAGTAATAAATATTATAACACATTTCAATGCTTCTTTAAACAGTAAAATGTGCAATTTGGAAAATATTTGTCGCGGAAAATAAAAAATGTGGAGGAGAAAAAAATGATAGTTGAGGTTGATCCTAAAAAAAGCAGTATTAAGAGAGTAAAAGGATTGAGTAAAAATGTTAATGTTGAATTGCGTAAAAGTTGTGTTCTTGTACTAAGTTTTACTTTTAATAATCTTGTGATGAATAAGTATGTTATCTATTTTTATGATGATAATTCTTTTCCTGTTGAAATTCCCAGGTACGTTTTAAAAGTTAATTTAAAATATTTGTTTTAGTCCGATACAGCCAAATTTTATGTTTTAGAAATATAATTTTGCAATTTTTGAAAAGTTGATATATAAAAAGATTTTAGGTTTTCCGGTTTGTTCTTAGGTAACTAAAAAAATCGGAAATAAACAGAAAGGGAAAATAAATGCAACATAATTATTTAAGTGGCCAGAGCCGTAATAATCATAAAACAATGCGAATATCAGATAAGTCATTGGAATTTATTTTGACATTTGAAGGAAGTACTTTCAATGACCAGGTAAATAACATGATTGATTATTTTATAAATGCTAAGCCTGTATATGAAATAGAGTTACAGTATATAGAACAAAAAATTGAAGCTAAAAACAAGATATTAAGTTCCCTGCAGGCTAAATCTTATGAACTTAGTAATCTCATTAATGATTTAAATAATTATGTACGTAATTTACGGTATTAATTGAACACATTAAAATCCGGATGAGCTCCTGGTTATCGCGTTAAATGTGTTCAGAAAATATAAAATTAAAATATGAAATAGGAGGAATTACGGTAATGCAAATGGAATTAAAAATGAAAATAATTCTTCTTTATGCTCGAGGCTATAGCATATCGGAGAACGGAAAAACAAATGAAGGTATTACAGTTCAGTATCTTATTAATGACAATCTCGACCCTACATTCACGCAGGATGACCGCGGCTTCCGGGCCACAAAAGGAAGCCTTCCCCTGTCAGAGTGGCCCAACATATCCGATTGTCCGGCTTTGTACGATGGAGTTTTCGGCATGAAGACCGGCAGTGATGGCAAGGCGCAGCTGAAGCTTAAGACCTGCCAGTTTATTTCGCACCTTGAAACAAAGCAGAAAAAATATACTCCTGCTTCAGCGACAGCGTAAAACGGGCCGGAGCCAACCGAAGGACGAGCTCCGGCACCGCAAAAAGTGTTCTATTGTTTCGGCTTTCGCTTGTTGACGGGGGTATGGGGGTTCCCCCCCATAAAAGAGGGCAGCCGTGCATTACGTTTCACGTTATCGGCTGCCGGGGGTTCCCCGCCGAAACCTTCCGCAGCCTGCCCCCTTTCCCTGTTTTAAAAGTTGTTTTTCGGAAGAGTACAATTTACGTAACCGTTTCCGGCCGTAGGATTATTTGTTACACTACCTTAAGGTTAAGCCGTAACATTCCGGGCTGGAAACAAGCGAGGAGTAACGACCGATAACATTACGCTAACGGCGGGGGGTTTGTGGGTACTCCCCCATTCCAAATTAAATCAAGAATAGGCTTTAGCCTTATTCTAACCATTTAGTTGAAAATCCGGAAATATCAGACCTTGAAAGGCTTGTTAAATGCCTATTTTATAAAAAAAGAAAATTATCTTTTAGGTAAATGAGGTTTTTTTATGAAAAACAGATTCATAAAAATAAAAAGAGTTTTATTATTTATAATTATAATTCTTATATTAATATCAACGATTATGACGCCATTTCAAAATAATTATGTTTATGCTGCTACGGTTGCTATGTCTTATGAAACTTTGGCATATATTTCTCCTTTTCTTTTGATAGGTTGCGGTATGATTTATGATGATATCAAACAGTTTAATTCCGATATTATGTCTTTAACTGAACATTTATACCAATACGCTCTCCGTGAATCTGAATGGTATCCTGGTAAAACACAGGCCTTTGAATGGAAACTTATTATTAATGAAAACTATAAACAAGAGCCTGATCCTGAAAAACCTGAAGAGCCAAAGAAGTATTATATTCCTATACATACTGCTCTTTTCGAGATTGCTAAAGCTTGGATAGTAGCACATTTAGCAAGCCTTTATGATGATGGTGTTTCCGAGCCTGCAAGTGATTTAATACCTATTCAAGATTTTTCTAATGTTGAATTAGGTATATATGATTATGATATTGCTGAACCATGTATTACTTTTTATAGCCCTGATGGTAGTATAATTGGTGAATACAGCGAAGATGATTTTGCCACTTGGCCTATGACAATTAAATGTTATGAGCCTGGTGTTTTTAGTGTTTCAGGTGGTGGGTTTGCAATTCCTTTCGATCCTGACACTTATGAGAAATTATGGTTTATAAATGATCTTGAATTGCAATGGTTGGATGATAAGTATTTTACTTTTATAGACGGTCCGGGATCTGTTTTAAATCTCGGTCCTCAATATCCTCATTCTTATTATAATACTTTTGTAAATCCTTGGATTTCAGCGTCTCAAATTGCTTATTATAAAATTGGTAATTATTATACGGAAATGACTAATTATAATGCCGTTGAGCTTAATGAAGGTATGATTCCTGGCATTATAGATACACCTTTGGAGTATACTTCTAATGGTCCGGATGAGTATTTATATATTCCCGTTGATCCTGATTTGGTAGTTGACGGAAATATTTTGGTTGATCCTGAATCTTTGTTCTATGATGTGGATGATATTAATAATTTAATAGATTCTGATTATACAGATATACAAAATATTGTAGTTCCTGATATTGCCGGTATTCCTACGGATTTTGACCCTAGATATACTCCCGATGACAACACTGGCACCAATCCTGATCCAGGTACAGACCCTGGTCCAGGTACAGACCCAGACCCGGAAGAGCCTATACCAGAACCGGTTGGTAGCGTTGGAGAATGGATTTTAAATATTCCCATTTTAGGTGATATTTTAAAAGCATTATTAAATATATTAAAATTTATATTCACAATACCAAGATTAATAATAGATGGTTTAAAAGAATTATTTATACCTACATCAAGCTTGCAAGATACTGTTTTACCTTTATTGCAGTCAAAGCTAAATGTTACTATTGATTTTCGTACTAATTTTAATGATGAATTTATTACGTTGAATATACCTTTTCCGGGTGGTTATATACAAAAGGTTGAATTAAATAATTCTTATTTTAAATATTTCCGCAATTTTTTTGCAGCTTTTGTATATCTACTATTCGCATGGCTTTTATATAAAAAAATTATGGGGGTGTTTGGAAATGATAGTTGATTTTTTCATTAATCTTATTGCTTCACTGGTGAATTTACTTCCTTCATTGCCTGATAACTTGACTTTTAGTTTTGTTGCTATTTATGATGTTTTTAATACAGTCAATTATTATTTACCAGTTTCAGAATTTTTCACGTGTCTTTTGATTTATGCAGGATTTTTATCCTGGCGTCTTTTGTTTTATTTTATAAAATTTCTTATAGAGAGGATAGTAATATGATCAATTTATTTCATCTTGCTAAGTATACTTTTTTAGATCTAATAAACAATAATAAGGTAAAAAAAGATATATCCGGTATCTGGATTTTTTGTGGCCTTTATGGACAAGGCAAAACTTTGTCTATGTCGCTTACTGCTAAGTTGCTTCACGATAAAGGCTATAGCGTATATAGTAATTACGGCCTTGTCTTTCAGACCGGTTCTATATCTTCTTGGAAAGATCTTTTTTCTATTCCGCATGATTCGGTTGTATGCCTTGATGAAATTTCTAATTTGATAAATTCTCGTGATTGGAAAAACATGCCGTCAGATTTTTTTAGTTTGTTGACGCAAAATCGGAAAATGAATATACGTATAATGGGTACTGCACAAGTCTATGATGATGTTGATAAACAGTTCAGAACGCTTGTACGGTATATTGTCCATTGTGCTAAGTATGGTCGGGTTCAGGTTAATACTTTTTATAATCAGATTGGATATTTACACACTGTTGATAAGCGTAAGTCATTGTTTACAGATAGATTTGTTGTTTTAAATGAATATTTTGATTTTTACGACACTTTTGAGGTTATTCGGAAACTTGGTGTTAATTAGGAAAGTAGGTGTTTTGCGTGGAAGAAATAGAAAGTATAGATTATACATCTTTTTTGCAGCAAATTATTTTAGACTTAGACTTTTTAAAAAATGCTTTTGTATTATTGCTGTCATTTATGATTATTTTTATCATAATTGTCATATTGTATCAAATTTTAAAAGATTTTTTATTTTAAATAGGAGGTGTTGATATGGAGCCAACTGCTTTTGAAGCTGCATTAACTTCTTTACAGACAGCTTTGTCAGGTAATATTACTTCTATATTACCAGTTGCCGGTACTCTTTTTGCCTTGTATTTCGGTATAAAGTTGATACCACGTTTAATTAAGTCATTTGTACGCTAATGTGTTTTTTTCTGTAAGAAAGGAGGTTTTTAGATGGAAGCTGTACTTGCTACTATACAGACTACACTTATAGAGAATATTAATGCTATTCTTCCTGTCGCCGGTACTCTTTTTGCATTGATTTTCGGAATTAGGCTTATTCCTCGAATAATTAAGTCTTTTGTAAGATAGTAAATTTAACAGTCATTGCCTGGCGTTAGCCGGCCATGACTGTTAAATTAATACGAACACATATTTTCCGGTACTCTTCTGAGCTCCGGAACTGTTCGTGTTCGTTTCTTTTAATTTTGCATAGTTTAATGTATTTTATGCAATTTTAAATATAGTGGGGCAGCCTTGTAACACGCCCCATGAAAATACATATAAATTTAGCAAAATTTCTGTAAATTTCAAAGCAAAATTATAATAAAATGGTTTGCGCATACAGCGTATTGCGCAAATTAGAGGAGTTTATATTTATGATAGATAAGTATGTAAATAATACATTAATTTATGGTGAATTTGATAATAAGGACAATGTATATTGGTTTGATTTCAAACGTCAGAAATTTTTACATAACATAGATACTTATTATTATTCGGTTAATATTGAATGTGATGAATCTAATTTTAAGAAATTTATTAATGTACTTAAAGCAGATAAAGAAGCCGCCTTAAAAAGTGATTTTAAGAAGTCAAGTTTAGGTTCTCAATATTTGTGTAATGGATATACTTTTGGACAGTATAAGTATGATGTGGAGCTTCCGGATGAATATCTTTTCCTTATTGCTGAAAATGTAAAAAATAAGGAGACTCCGAATATTATAGTTCAGCTTCGGAGTTATTTCCTTTGGCTTCATGGTATAGTAAAAGCTTTAGAGTATTCATTTTCCGATTTGGAAAAAATATTATCCGAATATGGAATTAATGTTTCTTGTGTGAAGAGTAACAGGATTGATTTTTGCTGGCATACAAATTATGTCCAGGACGTTGAAGTATTTTTTAATCCTAAAAATATTGCGCAGATGCGCGTTTCTCGGCTCCATGAGTTTGATATGCATGGCCGCTTTGTTGGCGATGAAGGTGTTGATTTCGATTATTTACGTATGGGCCGCCTGACTTCAAATAATATATTGTTTCGTGCTTATTTAAAAAGTAAGGAAGTTGTTGAAATGGGTTATAAACCTTGGTTTTTAAAGGTGTGGCTTTTCCATGGCTTAATAAGCCGGTATGATTTTTACGTTTATGAGGAATGCTTTAAGCGTGGTTCCTGGCAGTATCTTCATAAGGCCAGGCTAAAATTTTATTATGATTACGGTCAGGATGTCGTTATTAAGAATCGTATAGCTGGTTATCTTAATCAGCAAAATGGAACTAAAATAAATAATTATGATGATTTGGTGGAATTTGCGGATATGCTGACTCCGAAAGTGAATATGATACTTAATTTTGAATATCAGACTAAGCGTAAATTTTTCAGAAGTATAAATTTTAAAAATTTTCGTGGCCGTGAAGGTGTTCTTGCTGATGTTATGACGGAGCTTGATTTTAGGCCATTGGTAATTGATTATCTTACAAATGATACCTTACGTTTTGTTGAAAAGTTTGATGAAAGTAAGGATATTAATAAAAGTCGTCGTGATTACGCTCCGTTTTGGAAGCGTCTTCGTAATACCAGACTTGTGGATGTAATTATACCTCCGGAGGATATAAAACTTGTTAGAGAGTATACCAGCACATTGAATAAGGAGCTTGTAAAGCTTAATGCTGCACGTGCTATTAGTACTTTTAATGTGTATGAGGATAGGACAGGTACAAGTGTTTATGAGGATATCTTACAGTTTGTATCTTCTTTGAATGATAACGATATGTACAAGCTTAAGATGTACAAGTATAAAAAAATGCACCTGCTCAATAATAAGATAGATACAGATGCATCCGTATATAACCGTCCTGTTTATGGTATTGTTGACCTTGAAACAGGTGAAATCTTTACTTGAATTATACTATTTTTTTCTGTAAATGTAAATATAAAATCGAACATAAGTTTTTAGGAGAATAAAGCATGAAACTTAGCAAGTTGGTTGATATGTTTCTTATGGATAATGAGATTAAAGGTAATAGTAAAAAAACTGTTAAGCAGTATACAAGGGTTTTAGGTTATTTTGTTGATTTTACAAATGATGTAGATGTATCAGAATTATCGGTTAATTTAATTAAGTCTTATCAGAAAAATCTTTTAGAGCGTGATTTTATAGGAAATAATTATTGGTCTGGCCGTCCAGGTCAGAAGCTTACGAGAACTACTGTTAATACTTACATGACTCACGTAAGGACTTTTATTATATATCTCTATAATAATGGATATATAAGCAGTAAATTATTTGATAAAGTTCAGATTGTTAAAAAGCCTAAGAAAATAAAGGAAATATTAACTGAACAGCAAATTGAAACAGTGTTGATGACATTTTCTAATTGTGAGCTTTCGGTTAGAAATGAATGCATATTTCTTTCTATGGTTGATGCAGGATTAAGGCTTTCGGAGGTTTGTAATTTGAATGTATCTGATGTTATTTTAAATAGCAACATGATTAAAATTAATGAAGCTAAGGGTTTTAAGGATAGATATGTGCCTATTTCTTTAAGTTTTAAAAAGGCTCTTTATAAGTATATGACATTGTATCGTATTCCTGACAGTGTGGATGAACAGGCTTTATTTCTTAGTAAATATAGGCTTCGTATGACCGATAAGGCTGTTACAAGTGTTATATGCCGTCTACGTCATAAAGTTGGATTTAAGAAGTTTAATCCTCATCTGCTTCGGCATACATTTGCTACAAGATATATAATTAACGGCGGGGATATGTTTAATTTGCAGTTGATACTGGGTCATGAAGATTTAAGTACCTGCCGGAAGTACGTTCACTTAGCAAGATACTATATGCAGAGTGATTATTCTAAGATTTCTACGTGTGATAGGTTAGTAAAAAATAACTCTAAAATAAAAATTTAAAGGGCCTTAAAACGGCTCTTTTTCAATGATTGTATGCTAAAATCGGAGTGAAAGGATTTGAACCTTCGGCCTCATGGTCCCGAACCATGCGCGATACCAAACTTCGCTACACCCCGACAACAATAATATATTATAGCCAATTAATACACGTTTGTCAATCACTTTCCAATACCATTTTCACGAGAATAATAAAAAAGATATTGTTGAGCGTAACCTGACAGTTTTCCAAATTTATTTTCAGCGAACTTCCTGATATCTGCGTCCTTTGTATCCTTGTCCACATACAAGGTCTGCATAACCCTTCTCACCCATACATCCACAGGAAAAGTATCAAACTTCCTCATTGAAAACAAAAGAATACAGTTTGCAACCTTATTCCCAATACCCTCATAAGTTTTAAGATATGCAAGCCCTTCATCGTAACTCTTGTTTTTTATATTATAAGCCACATCTTTTTCATTTAAAAATCTTACAGCAGCATTCTTTAACCTTGGAGATCTGAATCCAGCCTTGCATTCACGGATTTTTTCCACATCAGCTTCAGCCAGTTTCTCAGCTTCGGGAAATGTATAATAATTCCTGCCTCTATAATTACATATAAATTCTCCGAAGCATGAACTTAAATTTTCTATAACCCTTTTAATCATCGGTATTCTGTTGTTTGCTGAAATCATGAAGGAAATCATCGTTTCCCATTCTTCCTGATTTAAAATTCTTATTCCGCTGCCGAATTTTATTGCTTCTGACATAATTTCATCAGTATTTACAGATCTTTTTATTTCAGAGTAGTCCGTGTTTAAATCAAAATATTCTTTTATTATATTTTCATAACCTTCCATATCCATATTATTAAATATTACAGTGGAGCCTTCCTGCTCCACGTTTATTACTTTGTCTTTAACTACCCCCGTATAAGATCCGTCCGCTTCCATGTTCCATCTGAAACACTGGCCACAATTAAATATATGAGTCACATTAAAATCTTTTATGTTCTGGATAATTATTTGATTGTTTTTTTCTGAAATTTCCATATCTGTCCTTTCCGTATAAACATCTTTAAAGTTTTAGTTTTGATAGAGCGTCAGCTAAAGCAGTATTGATATTTTCATTCTGTTTTTTATTCTGCTTTGCTAAATATTTTTCTGCTTCTCTTTTGGATATGGAATTTTTTTCTTTTTGTTTTCTCTTATTAAATGCAGATAGTTTTTCACGATAGCCGCATTTGCAAACAAAAATTCTTCTTTCTCCTTCACCTTTTAATTCCAATTTTTTGTGGCAGTTTGGGCATCTTGCATTTGTTATCTGAGCAATTCCCTTCCTGTAACCACATTCTCTGTTCTGGCATACAAGCATGGTTCCTTTTTTGCCCTTCACCTCTAAAAGGTAACTTCCGCAATCAGGGCATTTTTCCCTTGTTTCGTTGTCATGAACAAATTTTTTTTCGCTTGTTTTAATTTCCTTTATAATTGACCTGGTGTAATTAATCATATCATTTAAAAATTTAGTTTTGTAGGTTCTTCCTTTTGCAATATCATTTAACTGCTGTTCCCACTCTGCCGTCAAAACCGGTGATTTTAAATCCTTCGGAACCAGGTCCAAAAGCTGTCTTCCTTTTGAAGTTGTATAAATATACTTATCTCTTTTTTCAATTGTAAAACTGTTAAATAATTTATCAATTATGTCAGCTCTTGTAGCAACAGTTCCAATCCCTCCAGTCTCACCTATGGTCTTTTTCAGATCTTTGTCCGCATTTTTCATGAACCTGACCGGATTTTCCATAGCGGATAAAAGAGTAGCTTCAGTAAATCTCGCCGGAGGTTTTGTTTCTCCAGAAGTCATATTTATTGAAACAACTTTTAGTTTACTGCCTGTTTTTACTTTATTTAATTCACTGACGGGATAATCATCAAGTATTTCTTCGTCCTCATAATTGCCGTAAACCTCTTTCCATCCCATGGACAATGTTATTCTGCCTTTTGATGAAAATTCTTCATTCCCGATATTTCCATTTATTACTATTTTTTCAAATTTAAATGGTTTTGACAATACGGCCAGAAACCTTTTAACAACAAGATCATATATTTTTCTTTCCCTGTCCGTTAATTTTTCCAAAATAACCGGCTGTTCTGTCGGAATTATTGCATGATGGTCTGAAACCCTGCTGTTATTCACAAAATTTTTGCTGCCTTTAATAGGGTTGGAGCTTATTTTAAATCCTATCCTTGAATAAGGACCCACACTGCATGCTTTTACCCTTTCCTTTAATGTATCAACAATATCCTCAGTCAAATACCTTGAATCCGTCCTCGGGTATGTAAGGATCTTGTGACGCTCATATAGGGATTGCATAAAAGACAGTGTTTCTTTTGCTGAAAAACCGTATCTGTTGTTTGCATCTCTCTGGAGCTCCGTCAAATCATACAAAAGAGGCGGATGTGTCAAAGCTTTGTTCCTTGATATATTTGTAACTGCCAGATTTTTTGATCTGATGCTGTTTATTATATTGCTGCATTTTTCCTTGTCAAATGTTTTTGTGTCGTTATTTTTGCCATGCCATATGAATTTAAATCCACCTGCTGATGCTTCAATTCCGTAATATTGCACAGGTTTAAAATTCCTTATTTCATCTTCTAATGATGCAATCATTGCAATAGTAGGAGTCTGAACCCTTCCGCAAGAAAGCTGTGCGTTGTATTTTGATGTCAACGCCCTTGTTGCGTTTATTCCCACAATCCAGTCTGCCTCTGCACGTGCTAATGCCGACTGATAAAGGTTGTTGTATAGTCTGCCGTCCTTTAAACTGTCAAATCCTTCTCTTATTGCTTTGTCTGTTACTGATGAAATCCAGAGCCTTTTTATGGGCTTATTCACCTGAACTTTCTCAATAATCCACCTGGCAACAAGTTCACCCTCTCTTCCTGCGTCGGTGGCAATTATTATTTCTTTAACATCATCCCTTAGCAAAAGGCCTTTAACAACTCCGTACTGTTTCCTTGTCTTTTTAATTACTTCTGTCTTCATTGTATTTGGAATTATAGGCAAATCCTCCAATTCCCAATGAGCATATTTTGAATCATATTTTTCAGGATCAGACAATGTTACCAAGTGACCCAAAGCCCAGGTAACTATATATTTATTTCCTTCCATATATCCATTTTTACTTTTATTGCATTTTAAAACTTTGCCTATATCTTTTCCCACTGAAGGCTTTTCCGCTAATACTAAAATCATTTTCACATTCCTTTACTCTTAATGCTATAATTGTAGCACAATATATCTAAAATTAAAAATATATTTTTATTAACTATTTCTTCGTTTTAGGACTTTTTTTGAAAGAAATACTTATTTGCAAAGCTTGCTTTAAAAGGAGTAACCTTAAAATAAACTAATGTACAGCCTATATTTTAAGGTACACCCTTCATCAAGATAAAAATTTAAAAAAGTAAGTTAGACTGGTCACTACCAGCCTTTTGCAAATTTCAAAATTTCATCCGGTATATTTCCATTTAAGTAATCTGCTATTGATTCTTCAATTATATTAATTGCTTTATCTAATTCTTCTTTTGTAATCACCAACGGAGGCTGAATCCTTAAAACACCGTCAGCCAGGTAAATTAATAATACGCCTTTTTCCCAAGCCCTGCAGCAAATTTTTGCAGCTGCGTTCTTATCTCCTGCTTTTGATTCTCTGTCCTTTACCAAATCAACGCCTATAGATAACCCAAGACCTCTAACCTCACCAATTATATCATATCTACTTTTCATTTCTTCAAATCTAGATTTTGCATAAGCTCCTAAATCTCTTGATTTATCCAATAACTTTTCGTTCTTGATAACACTTATCGACGCAATTGCTGCTGCGCAGCATGTTTGATTTCCGGTCATTGAGAATAAGTGAGCGGGTGCTCCCAGAGCTTCAAATATTTCCTTTTTACCAACGACAGCACTTAAAGGCAGCCCTGCACCTAATGATTTGCCCATAACAATTAAATCCGGGATTATGCCAAAATGTTCAATTCCAAACCATTTGCCCGTCCTTCCAAGACCTTGTTGGACTTCTTCACTTATAAATAAAATATTATTATCCTTACAAATATTATATATTGCTTTCATATATTTAACGGGAGGTACTATCAGTCCTCCGTCCCCCTCTATAGGTTCCATAATTACAGCCGCAATTTCATCAGGAGGTATATATGTCTGCATTGCTATTTTAAAATCCTCAAGACATTCAAGACTGCAGTCTTCAGGATTGCATTTAAATTGGCATCTGTAACAATTAGGATATCTGATATGCTCTATTTCCGGCAACAATGGTCCAATCTTTCTTCTCATGTTAAGACTGATGGCCGAAAGTGAAATTGCTCCATAAGTTGATCCATGGTAAGCGCCGATAAACGATATCATTTTCTTTTTGCCGGTATAGGCTCGGGCCAATTTTATTGCCGCATCGTTTGAATCTGAAGCAGCAACTCCAAACAGCACTCTTTTTTCAAAGTTACCCGGAGTTATTTCACACAACATTTCCGACAATTTAACTAACGGTTCACTGTATGTATAAGCAGCAGTATAGCTTATGCACTTATCCGCCTGATCTTTTATTGCCTGTACAATCTTCGGATGGCAGCTTCCTGTATTCAGGGTAGATGCTGCTGAAATCATATCAATATACTCATTGCCGTCCATATCTTCAATAATTGAGCCATGTGCTTTTTTAATTGTAAGCGGAAAATAGGAAAGCCTTGAGAAATTTGAAAAAACTTTTTCATCTCTTTCTATAATTTCCAAATTTTTATCATACTTTTTTACCATATTGTTTTCCCCCCATATTTATAAATAATGAAATTCTTTAGTTTTAAGCAATATCTAATTCAGCTTCTTGGCTATCTTCTGAAACAGGTTTATCTCTTTTGATGACGGTATGATACGCCACGCATGCCATAATGATTAAACCAAGAACGGGTAGACGGCACTAACCAATTCACTAAAAGGTACGAACCCAAAAATATTACCCCCATTTTGATTAACACAGTATCTGCTGAAATAATATTTTTAAATGTTTGCAATAAGCAGCTTATCCAAATTATCAAACAAAAAAATATATAATCTATGCGAAACTGTATATTTTCCCAAGCCGTGTATGAGAGGGCAAAATGTTTATTTCCTAAACTATTTAATATTGTTCGGAATCATCTTCTTCCTCATCTTCATTTTCTTTTTTTCTATTGTTTTCATCTTTAAGATGTTCTAATTTTTTAATTGACACCTCGTATGCCGTCTTTGTTACATACTCTTCATTTTCTTTTTTTTTCTGATATTTTCTGCTTTGAATCCTGCCCCAAATCTTTATATGATCTCCCACATCTAGCTTTTCACAGTACCTTGCATTCCTCCCCCATGCAATGCAGGGTATGTAATCGGATTTATTGTATGACCTGTTAACAGCAATGAGCATATCTGTAATCTCTCTTCCAAAAGGTGTAGTCCTAAATTTTGTTTCCTTGCACAAATATCCATTAAGAAAAACTTCATTTGGATGCCTCTTAAATTCTTCCAACTCATCATCGCAATCAGGCAACATTATATCTCTTACAAATACTCTAAGAATCAATTTATTGCTATCATCCTCATATCTATTATAAGATCTGAACTGTCCTTCGATAACAATATAACTCCCAATACTCATATCAATATCGTTTATTAACCTTTCGGATATTACAACAGGCAGCAAATCCCTGGCTTCACTTAATCTTGGTACCTCCAAAATAAATTCGTAAAATTTCTCCCCAAAAACCTCATGGCTGAATTCCAATTTACTGTTTATTTGGCCGACTATCTTTACATAATTTGACTGCATCTGTTTATCGTTCATATTAATTTCTTCCCCCTATAATTTGTATTATATATCCATATTATTCAACGTATTTTAATATATTCATTTCAATATTAAAAAATTTGAACAAGTTATAGAACACATAAGTTTAGAATTATAAGAATTAATATGAAATTCTATGAGAATTCATGTAAAAATACTATTATGAAAATAATATTGCTTATAAAAATTTATTAATTTTTTATCCTTTCATCCTTAACGTACAATAAATTTATATACTTCCACAGTATTGAAGTTTGGTTTTTTATGTTATATAATAATTTGACAATAACATATGCGAAAAACGAAAGGACGGTATCGTTAATATGAAACTTGGAATAGTAGGGCTTCCAAATGTAGGTAAAAGCACATTATTTAACGCAATAACTTCAGCAGGCGCAGAATCCGCAAATTATCCTTTTTGTACCATCGAACCGAATGTAGGTGTTGTGGAAGTACCTGACAAGAGATTAGATTTTCTGACTAAAATGAGCAATTCGGGAAAAACAGTCCCTGCAGTAATAGAATTTTTTGATATAGCTGGTTTAGTAAAAGGCGCCAGTAAAGGAGAAGGACTTGGAAATAAATTTCTCTCCCACATAAGAGAAGTTGAAGCAGTAATTCATGTAGTCAGATGCTTTGATGATGATAATGTAATACACGTAGAAAATACAATTGATCCTGAAAGAGACATCGAAACAATTGAGTTTGAACTTGTTTTGGCCGATTTGGAGGTAATGAGCAAAAGATTGGACAAACTTTCAAAAATGGTTAAAAATGATAAATCCTTAAAGCTGGAATTCGAATTGGTACAAAAAATTGTAAGTGCATTGGAAGACGGTAAACAGGCAAGATACCTGGACTACACCGACGAAGAACAAAACATCGTCAAAACTTTTAACTTAATTACTTCAAAGCCCGTATTGTATGTGGCAAACGTAGACGAAGATTACTTGACGGATCCATCCTCCAACAAATATGTAAGCGAAGTAATAAACCATGCATCTCAGGACAACTCGGAGGTTATTACAATTTGCGGAAAAATCGAAGAAGAAATTTCCACATTTGAAGACAATGAAAAAAAAGAGTTCCTTAAGGAGATGGGTTTGGAGGAATCAGGGCTGGACAAACTTATAAAAGCCAGCTACAGCCTTCTGGGGCTTATAAGTTTCTTCACCACAGGTCCGATGGAATCAAAAGCATGGACAATTGTAAAAGAAACAAAGGCTCCTCAGGCAGCAGGTAAAATCCATTCGGACATGGAAAAGGGCTTTATAAGAGCTGAGGTAACATCCTATAAAGATGTGGAAAAATACGGTTCAATGCTGAGGGCAAAAGAAAACGGGCTGATGCGACTTGAAGGGAAAGACTATGTCATGGAAGACGGAGATATTGTATTTTTCAGATTCAACGTATAGAAAGTTTACAAAGAGTTTGTGACTTATAATACACAAACTCTTTTGTTTATTTGAATTTTGCAAGAGATAAATAACCTGAAATAACCTAAATTGAAAATACATATTGTTTTTGCCCCCTGCCTATATAAGCTTCCTGGCACCGTACGTCAAATACCCTTTCTATTTCCCTGCTTTCATATACATCTTGAGGACTGTCATATATTACTATTTCGCCTTTATCCATCAGGCAAACTTTATCGGAATAAGTAAGGGCAATATTTAAATCATGAATTACCATAATAATCGCCTTTCCTATTTTTTTCAGGTATTTTACAATTTCTAATATTTCCAGCTGATGATTTATATCCAGATATGTTGTCGGTTCATCTAAGAAAACTACATCCGTATCTTGAGCCAATACCATTGCCATGTATACTTTCTGCCTCTCCCCTCCTGAAAGCTCCATAATGTTCTTATCTTTATAATTTATAAGTCCCAATCTGCCTAATGCTTCTTTTACTATTATTTTGTCATGTTTTGCAGGTATCCGAGGAAACCCTAAATAAGGGAATCTGCCATGCATAACTAAATCATAAACTTTTATGTTAGGAATATCTCTGCTTTGTGGCAAATAGGAAATTTGCCTGGCAGTTTCTTTGCCGGACATATTAAAAATGCTCTTTCCGTTTAATAAAATATCTCCGGAATATGGTTCAATGAGTTTTGATGCTGTCTTTAAAAGAGTGGTTTTTCCACATCCATTTTTACCTATAATACTTATTATGCTGCCGCTTTCAAAGGATAAACTTATATTTTTTAGTATCTTTACCCCACCATATCCGGATGATACACTATCCAGCCTAATCATCGGTAAGCCTCCTCCTTTGTTTCAGCAATAGATATATGAAAAACGGACTTCCTAAAAATGACATAATAATCCCAACAGGAACTTCATAAGGTGAAAACAATGTACGGGCTAATATATCACAAAATAATGCAAATGAGCTGCCCAACAAAGCACATACCGGAATCAAAAGCCTATTGTCATAGCCGACCAAAATCCTGGATATATGAGGAACTACAAGGCCTATAAATCCTAAAAGTCCTGCAAAACTCACCACACTGCCTGATAATAACGAAGATAATATTATAAACAAAAATCTGCTTGTACTTACATTTAATCCAAGAGATTTACCTGTTTCATCTCCCAAAGACAAAACATTTAAGTCATAGCTGAATGTATGTGCTGCTATAAGTGAAACAAATACAATAATCCCCGGAACCATTATCCTATCCATGGTTACACCTGACAATCCTCCTATTAAAAATGATGTCCTGTCTATAACCGTATCCGGATAAAGAATAAGGATTGTGTCAGTCATAGCACTCATTAAACTAGATACTGCAGTACCGGCTAATACAATAGTCATCCTGGATAATCCAGCTTTCCTTGCTATGAAATATACTAAAAGTGTAACAGAAAATGCTCCCAAAAAAGCAGCTATGGGCATCAAATTAATATTAGATGAAAAAAATACCGTAGATAATGCGGTAAATAAGCCGGCTCCTGTATTTACTCCTATGATACCTGGACTCGCTAGAGCATTGTTCAATAGAGATTGTAATATTAGACCGGCTACAGTTAATCCACATCCGGCTATAATTGCCGCCACAGTTCTTGGTATTCTTACATAGTTAATAATTTGAAACTCAGCCGTCAATTCACCATTACCTGATAAGCATTTTATTATTTCGGGTATTCCTATATTTGATGAACCTACACTTATACTAGTGCATATAAGTATTACCAATAAAATAAAGAGAAACACCATAACAAATAGGTCATACCTCTTAGTATTTTTATTTAAATATTTCCGGATAGATAATTTCTGCCAGATATCTATAACTTTCACCCCATTTTGCATTTGGTTTATAGTGGAATAATTTTTTTGGCAATAAAATATACCTACCGTTTTTCACAGCAGTTAAATTGTTCCAAGCCGGATTTTTTTCTATTCCGTTTTTTAATGCGTCAAAAGCTTTTTGCTCATCGCCCATAGCTGTTACAAATATAAAATCCGGATCTTCTTCTATAATTTCCTCAATACTAAGTTCCTCTAACAATGACGGATGCTTAGACGCAATATTAACAGTACCTAAATCTTCCAACATTGAACCTGTCATATTGTCGTTTTTCTTTGCTTTTGCACCACTTGAAAAAGCTCGAACAAACAAAACTGCAGGTTTCGTTTCATTATCAACCTTGGACAATATATCTTCGATTTCTTTTTGAACTATTAAACCATTTTTTTCATAAAGATCCTTTCTCACTATAATATCAGTATAAATATCTAACATATTTAAATAATCTTCAAACTTGTCCACCTTAAAATAAGCGTGAGGTATATTTGCTTTCTCAAGAGTTTCTGAAAGTTTCAGCTGACTTTTAATGTCAGAAGTCAGTAATACAAAATCAGGATTAAGTGATAAAATTTCCTCAATATTAGGTTCCTTTATAGTTCCTACAATTTTTACATCATCTGTTATTTTCATACGATTTTCTGTCTCTACGTCGTCGGTTACTCCTGCTAATTCTCCTCCTGCTAAAACCCATGCTTCTGCATAAGACCCTTCTAAAGACACTACTCTTTCAGGTTTTTTCTCTAAAATGACTTTTTCCCCCAAAGAATCCGTAAAAGTATAAAAATTGTTATTATAATTTTGTTGTTCCAAATTGACCGTTGCCTTGCTGCATCCTGAAGTAACCAATAATAGCATCAATAAAAAAATTATATATTTACTTTTATTTAACATACGCCTGTCTCTTCTCCATTTTTATTACAATATCTTAATACTTATTAATTCTTAAACATAAACATATTAATAATAACATGTGGATCCAATATTTAAAATTAATAAAACACTATAGTTATTATAGATAATACCTATTGATTTTGATTTTAAAATGTCACTTTACTAAAATGCCCGGTTCATATAACATATTATCGGGTATATATTCATAATTTTTTGTTATATTCATCAAACTCTTCATGCCATTTGTCAGTAATTTATCTTTATGATAAACTATGCTGAAATGTCTATACCAGACTTTTTCGGAGTTTTCAATAACATGTATAGTTGAATCCTTTACTTCTTTTTCTACTAAACATATTGAAATAACTGCCAGGCAATTGTTCTTTACAACTTCTCTCTTAATGGCCTCTGGGCTGTTCCCTTCAAAAACCGTTCTTATAGACACCCCGTTTTTTAACATATATTCTTCAAACAACTCCCTGGTTCCACTGCCTTCCTCCCTCATTGCAAAATTCTCATTGCAAAGCTCTTTTAGCTTAACTGTCTTTTTTTGAGCAAAAGTGTGTTTGTTACTGCATATTAAAACCAAATAATCACTTAATTCGGGGTTGACAATTAAATCTTCACTTTTAATTTTGCCTTCTACAATACCAATATCCAATTGATTATTTAACAACCTTTTCTCTATATTTTCGGTATTACTAACATACGAGTATATTTCCATCTTAGGGTTTTCTTCTCTGAACCTGTTTATTATATCACTTAGAATACAATCTCCTACTGAAATTGTTGCCCCAATTTTAATTTTTTCAATTTTATTAATATTGATCATCTTTTCTTCTAAGCAATTAAATTGATTAACCACATCTTTGGCATAAAAAAATAATTCCTTACCTGCATCTGTTATGTACAATCTTTTATTGAATCGTTCAAACAATAAAATCCCATAATGTTCTTCCAGTTCTTTTATTGCCTGGCTTACAGTAGGTTGAGAAATATAAAGTTTATTCGCAGCCCTGCTCATGTTTCCACTCTTTACTACTTCTATAAAAATATTTAAATGCCTGATCGTCAAAACTATTCCCCCTAATCTCAAACAAATTTTCAAATTATTGATAGTTTTTACCTATGACTATGATAATATTTTATCATTTTACCTTTTGATAAACAAGTGATATTATAATTATAGATGCAAATTTATTAAGTTATCAAGGTACATTTATATTATACGAGGAGAGTGATGTTATGAATATTCTTGTTGTAGGAGGTGTAGCAGCCGGTACTAAAGTAGCTGCAAAGTTAAAACGTGATAATTATGATCACAAAGTAAAAATATTAACTAAAGGCAAAGACATTTCCTTTGCAGGATGTGGGCTGCCCTACTACATAGGAAATGTAATTGAAAAAAAAGAGAACTTAATCGTTAATACGCCTGAAAACTTTTCCAAACTAACAGGTGTAGAAGTCTTAACAGAAGTTGAAGTAACTAAGGTTAATCCAAAAGAAAAAACTGTGGAGGCATTAGATTTAAGAACGAACGAAACTTTCAGCTATTCTTATGATAAATTAGTCATTGCCACAGGTGCAGATCCTATTAAACCTCCTATCGAGGGCATCGGACTACCGAGAGTATTTTTCATAAAAACTCCGGAAGATGCCGTTAAATTACGTGAAGCAATTCAAGCAGGTGAAATTAAACGTGCTATAGTTGCAGGCGGTGGATTTATCGGAATAGAAGTAGCGGAAAATTTAAAAGCTCAAGGTGTCGAGGAATACAAGATTATAGATGCTTCTCTATCTCCAAATATTAAGGGAGCTCCTTATGTAGATACTTCAAATGTAAACGATGAATTGACCGGAATTGATAAAAACGATAAACTGTTATTAGTTTGTAATAAGGGTAAAAGAGCATACATGCTGCAAAAACGTCTGAGGAACTTGGGATACATAAACACATTGGTTCTTGAATCAGGTACTACCTTCAACCAGGTAGAAGTTGGAGCAGCAGCAAATGTATAGATTATATTAATTAAAAAGGATGTGATATAAATATGGCAGATTTAAAAGTTACACCAGAACAAGAAAAAGAGGTAAAACCTTTAGGCTTTTTAAGAAATAGAGGCACAGACAACTTTTCAGCCAGGATTATTACCGTAAACGGAAAAATTTTGTCAAATCAGCAAAGATGTATAGCAGACGCTGCAGATAAATTTGGAAACGGAAATGTACTTTTTACTACCAGATTGACAATTGAAGTACCTGGTATACTATATGATAAAATTCAGGAGTTCAGAGACTATATTGCTGAAGAAGGACTTGAAACCGGCGGTACGGGTTCTAAAGTACGTCCGGTAGTATCATGTAAAGCCACCACCTGCCAATATGGACTAATTGATGCATATGATTTATCTGAATCAATTCACAAAAAATTTTACAATGGGTATAGAAAAGTTAAGCTGCCGCATAAATTCAAAATTGCTGTGGGCGGATGTCCAAATAACTGTGTTAAACCTAATCTGAATGACTTAGGAATAGTAGGACAATTGAAACCCGGCTACGACGAAGAGCTTTGCAACGGATGTAAAAAATGTTCTGTAGAAAACATATGTCCTATGAATGCTGCGCAAGTTATTAACGGTGTATTAAAAATTGATGAAGAAAAATGCAATAACTGCGGGCGCTGTGTTGGAAAGTGCCATTTTGATGCTATAGAAGGCGGCCAACAAGGATATAAAATCTATATTGGCGGAATGTGGGGTAAACATATAAACCACGGAAAGCCTATCAGTAAAATACTAAAGATCAAAGAAGATGTCCTTAATACAATTGAAAAAGTTATACTTGTATATAGAGAACAAGGTGAAACCGGAGAACGCCTGTCTCAGACTATTGAAAGAATTGGATTTGAAAATATTGAATCTCAGTTGCTGTCAGATGAAATATTTGATAGAAAGGAAGACATACTAAATGCTCAGCTTCATTTAGTCGGCGGAGCTACCTGCTAATCCTCAAGTATGGGGTTGCCTTGATACAATTTGTATCAAGGCATATTTAAATTTAATAAGATGCTATTGGCTCAATTCTTCCTCCAGTCTTCGTACATCATTAAATGGCAATGAACAATTCTTGTTTTCACATATATAGAAAGTATCTTTATTTTCTACAAGTTCATAATTTCTAATAAAATCAGGCAGAACACCGGATTTTGTTGATTTCTTCAGTTCGAAATATTTCACAACAATTCCAGTATTGCTAATCTTTATATTTTTACGTAAAATATTTTTTATCTTTTCAAAACCTTCATCATCTTTAACCAGACACACAATTTCTTTAGAAGGGTACAGTTCAAAAATTACAGATAGCAGGGCGAAAGAACAGGAAACAGGATAATCAGCCACATTGTTTGAAATGAACCGCAATTGTTTGTCCGCCAGTTCTTCCAATTGGGCAGTACCTGTAATTCTTGACAATTTTAAAATATTTAAAGCAGCAACTGAATTTCCGGAAGGAACTGCACCATCAAATATTTCTTTAGGATTATATAAGAGTTTTTCCCCTTTAATGCTTTTCATGAAAAATCCACCGTTATCATTATCCCAAAACAAATTGAACATTTTATTATTTAATACTACAGCTCTCTCTATATAGTCAAAATTGCAGGTCGCTTCGTACAATTCAATGAGGGCCCAGCAATACATTGCATAATCATCCAGCGTTCCGTTTCCCAGAACTACTCCTTCTCTGTACCTGACTCCTATAACGTCATCATCAATTAAATATTTCTCTATAAAATTAACAGCCTTTTCTGCCACATGCAGATACTCTTCATTGTTCAGAGCCTTGTATGCCTTTGCCAATGCTGCAATCATCATTCCATTCCACGATGTTAAAATCTTGTCGTCCTTGTGAAGCTCATTCCTGCGCAGTCTGTATTCATAAAGTTTTTTGTTAATTTCTTTTATTCTTCTGTCCTGTTTGAAATATTTATCGTTATATATCAGGTTCGGAATATTTTCACCTTCAAAATTTCCTTCTTCTGTTATTCCATAGAACTGAATAAAATATTTGCCGTCATCTTCACCTAAAACATTTTTTATTTCTCCGGGCGTAAATGTATAATATTTTCCTTCTTCTCCCCGGCTGTCAGCATCCTGTGCCGAATAAAATCCACCCTTTTCATCAGTCATTTCATTTAACACATATTCCAAAATTCTTTCTGTTATATCCTTGTACAATCCCTTCTTAGTTATCTGGTAAGCATATGCATAGGTATATGCAAGAAGTGCATTATCGTAAAGCATTTTTTCAAAATGAGGTACCAGCCATTTGCCGTCTGTTGAATAACGTGAAAATCCATTGCCTACATGATCGAAAATTCCTCCTCTGTACATACAGTCTAATGTTTTTTCAGCCATGTATAAAGAAGGTTCATCTTTTTGTGCCAAATAATAATTAAGTAAAAACAATAAGCAGCTTGCCTTAGGAAATTTAGGGATTTCACCAAACCCTCCGTATTCTTCATCAAAACTGTTTTCTAAAACATCTATTGCACGCTCCAAAACTTTTTTGTTCAGCCGATTTCCCTTTAGGTGTTGACTCTCAAGACTTAAGATAAATTCAGTTATTTTGCTGCCTGAATCTATAAGCTCTTTTTTATCGTTTTTCCACTTTAACGCCACAGTTTCCAAAAGTTCTGTTAAACCAGCCATTCCATATTTTGAATGTTTAGGTATATATGTTGCGGCAAAAAATGGTTTCTGCTCAGGCGTCATTATAATCGTCATAGGCCATCCGCCATTTCCGGTTATCTGCTGTGTAACATTCATATATACTGCATCTATGTCCGGTCTTTCTTCTCGGTCCACCTTTATTGAAATAAAGTTTTCATTCAAAATTCCGGCAACTTCTTGATCCTCAAAAGACTCATGTGCCATTACGTGGCACCAGTGACAAGTTGGTTTATATGCTAACGTCATGAGTACCCAATAGAAAGAAATATCGGCTTATTTTCAACCTTAGCCTTATCAAATGCCTCTGGCCCCCATGGGAACCAATTGACAGGATTATATGCATGCTGTAATAAATAAGGCGATTTCTCATTTATCAATCTGTTGGGTACAACATTTTTATCAGTCATTTTATCACCTTCCTTCATCATTTAAATATTGTTTTAATGTTTATACCGTTATTATCCCTTATCCATATTATTTTATCAATAATTGTTTTATAAAGTTCATCTTTTTCTTTTATTAGTCAAATTATCATTACCTTTTTCCATTAAACAAGGAAAGTTACCTGATTGGTAACTTTCCTTAAATTCCGTTTTATATAGATATCCCTACGTTGGCATTATCCAAATCAGGTTTATAGGTCGAAGGTTTATACCTTCCTCTCAGCCTGTTTACAAGCTCCCATTTTCTATTCGTTTTTTTTTACTCCAATTTTACACAAAAATCAAGGCTCTTTTCTATCAATCTAATACTATGTTCTCCGGAAATTTATTGCCTCTTAAATAAGCATCTGCCTTCATTTTATTTTTGCCAGGCATTTTAATTTCCTTAAGTACAACAACTCCGTCACCTGCAGCTACATAAATTCCGTCACCTGCAGCTTTTATCACATATCCCGGCCGGAAACCTTTTTCTTCAACGATGTATGACGATTCATACACCTTAACAGTTTTATCTCCCCTTTTAAAATATGCAGAAGGTAACGGCGACAGACCTCTGATTAAATTATAAATGTCTTTTGCACTCTTGTTCCAGTTTATTCTTTGATTTTCTTTGTTCAGCATAGGCGCATAGCTGGAAAGAACATCATCCTGCTTTTCTGGTTTCAGCAGTCCCTTTTCCAGTTTATCCAGGGTCTCAATTAAAAGTTTTGCACCTTTGTTCATAAGCACGTCATGAAGCATACCCACATTCATGCTTTCATCTATTTCAACTTCGGATTTTAGCAGCATATCTCCTGTATCCATGCCAATGTCCATTTTCATGGTTGTAACGCCGGTTTTAGTTTCTCCATTTATAATTGCCCAGTTTAACGGTGCAGCCCCTCTGAGAGATGGAAGCAGAGATGCATGAACGTTTATGCAGCCGTACTTGGGAACTTCAAGTATTTCTCTGCCTAATATCTGTCCGTAAGCAACTACAACTATTACGTCCGGCGAACATTTCTTTAAGATTTCAACATTTTCTTTTTCCTTGATTTTTTGCGGCTGAAAAACATTCAGACCCAACTCCTGGGCTGCCTGTTTAACATCAGATTCTTTTAATTTCTTTCCTCTTCCGGAGGGTCTGTCGGGCTGTGTTACAACCAGCTTTATTTCATGCCCGAACTCATGAAGCTTTTTAAGCGCCGGTACTGCAAACCCCGGTGTTCCCATAAAAACAACCTTCATAATCCACCTATTTCTCTTCTGTTATTTTATCCATTTTATCAACAAACAGGATTCCATCCAAATGATCTGTCTCGTGGCATATGCACCTTGCAAGGACTCCTTCCGCTTTTAGTGTACGTTGTTCACCATTTTCATCCATGTATTCCACGGTAACATTGTTAGGCCTTTTGACAGTTCCTTTTATTTCAGGTATGCTCAGGCAGCCTTCCTGTCCTACTTGTTCTCCTGACTGACTGATAATTTTAGGATTTATCATTTTATATACATTGCCATCCTCTACATCAATAATAATTGCACGTTTTAAAATCCCAACCTGAGGTGCAGCAAGTCCAACACCTTCATTTTTATACATTGTTTCAAGCATATCGTCAAGAAGTACCTTTATTTTATCATCTACTTTACTTACTTCCCTGCTTTTTTTCCTTAATATTTCGTCTCCTTCATATCTTATATATCTTAAAGCCATATATCCTCCTATATTATATTGTATTAGTATTAATATTTATACTGACCTTTATATTTTCTATATCCTTTTCCATATACACGCTGCGAATAATTTTCCTCAGCCGGCGCAGCCCGTGATTTGAAGATTTCATGAAAAGATTGATTCTATATTCATCATTCACTTTGTAAATAGAATGTGGAACCGGCCTGTACAATAACAGTCTTCTTTCCTCAACCATATCTTTAACTAAAGTTTTTATCTCCTGATACTTTTCATTGGCTGTTTTGTTAACCAATTTCTCGTTTTTAGATATGAGGCATACATTTATTATATTAATAAACGGCGGAAATGCAAATTCTTTTCGCAGTTTTAATTCTTCTTTAATAAATACTTCATAATTATTGTTTTTAGCAGCATTGACTATAAAATTTTCCGGCTCGTAAGTCTGCACGAATACCATACCTTTTTTGCTTCCTCTTCCTGCCCTTCCGCTTACCTGTGTGATAAGCTGGAATGTTTTTTCGCCGGAATTGTAAAAAGGAAGATTTATTATTGCGTCTGCAGACAAAATCCCTACAGTTGTTACCTCCGGAAAGTCAAATCCTTTCGCCAGCATCTGCGTACCTATTAATATATCGATCTTTCTTTCCTTGAATTTAATGTAAATATTTTCGTAAGCACCTTTATCGGTCATAGAGTCAAAATCCATTCGTTCTATTACCGCCTCGGGAAACAGCTTGTTAGCAAGTTTCTCCACATGCTGTGTTCCTGCACTGAATTGCTCTATTTTCTCACTGCCACATTTAGGGCATTTAAACATCATTTTTTTTGTTCTCCCGCAATAATGGCATTTCAGCATATTACCTCTAATATGATATGTCATGGAAACATCACAGCGATCACACCTGGCCACATAACCGCATTTTTTACAGGATACAAAGCCCGCATATCCCCTCTTATTTAAAAATAGTATCACCTGTTCCTTTTTTGAAAGGGAAGTTCTGATACTATCGTACAGTTCCTCACTTATTATGGTATTATTGCCTTTGTCAAGTTCATGACCCATGTCGATTATTTTTATATCAGGCATCTGATTGTTAATTCGTCTTTTAAGTTCCACCTTTTCAATCTGTCCATTCATTGCCATGTAATAGGTATTTATTGAAGGAGTAGCTGAACCCAGTATTACCTTGCAGCCACATATATATGCCATTTTTATGGCAACTTCGGTTGTGTCATACTTAGGAGAAGAAGATGAAATATAGCTATCCTCATGTTCCTCATCTATTACGATTACACCAAGGTCTTTAATTGGAGCAAAAATAGCGGAACGAGCTCCGATTACCACATCAGCATCACG
>ENA-UOOK01000122-UOOK01000122.1-fermentation-metagenome-genome-assembly--contig:-NODE-122-length-87888-cov-5.590621_pt1 | contig 87888 bp, 69 predicted proteins | sample MGYA00245777_ERZ724023 | MGnify/ENA primary metagenome ERZ724023 (study PRJEB28704, sample SAMN03018312) | fermentation metagenome | biome: anthropogenic terrestrial biome; feature: soil; material...
TTTGGTGTGTAAGCATGTGTGTTAGGTAACTACGTCGTATCCTAAACCATAACGGCGCATCCCATCATTTTATCAATTCATCATTCATCACTTCCTCAACTCCTCACTTCCTCATTTCCTCAATTCATCAATTCATCAATTCATCAATTCATCAACCCATAACTCATAACTCATAACTCATCACCCATCACGTGTCCAGTTCAAGGCTAAGTTCATTTAATTGATTATGCAGGGCTTCCCAGTTTTCCATGGCTTCAGCGAGTTCCGTATTAATCTTTTCATAACTTTCATAGACAGGCGACATATCCTGCCCAGGCTCGGGCCCGGCCAACAAAGCGTCCATTTCGGTCAACTGCGTCTCGAGTTTTTCAATCAGCTGCTCAAGCGCCTGAATCTCTGTTGAGAGCTTTTTTATTCTCCTATTAAGCTCACGCCGCTCAGCGTGACGGATTTTACCCTCACTATCATTAGTCTTGTCCTCATTCGCCGGGTCGGCAACCTTGGCTGATTTTACAGGCTTAAGTTCCAGCTCCTTGAGAGAATCCAGCTTTTTGGCTGCCAGAAATTCGTAAATACCCCCTATATGTTCCTTAATCTTTTTGCCGCTAAACTCAAAAGTCTTAGTAATCAATCCGTCCAGGAAATCACGATCGTGCGATACCACCAGCACAGTTCCCTCAAAAGCCGCGAGTGCATTTTTCAGCAGCTCCTTGGAACGAATATCAAGGTGGTTGGTCGGCTCATCCATAATCAAGAAATTCACCGGTTCGAGCAGCAGCATAACCAAGGCCAGGCGTGTCCTCTCGCCTCCTGACAGTACAGCTACCTTCTTATCAACAGCCTCACCGCCAAAGAGGAAGGCTCCGAGCAGGTCACGGATTTTCGTACGTATCTCACCCACGGCAAGCCTGTCAACGCATTCAAGAACAGTAAGCTTCTCATCCAATTTGTCGGCCTGATTTTGAGCAAAGTAGCCAATTTTAACCTGATGTCCGAGTTGAATCTCCCCTTCATGCTCGAGCTCATCAAGAATAATGCGCGCCATGGTAGTCTTTCCTTCACCATTTTTACCGACAAAGGCAAGCTTTTCCCCTCTTCCAATGGAGAAACTCACATCGTCAAGCACGAGATGCGAGCCATAATATTTAGTGATATGACTTCCTTTGACAGTGACCGCGCCCGAATGAGGCGCGGGCGGAAATTTAATTCTTAGTCCGCTCTTATCAAACTCATCGACCTCGATTCTTTCAATCTTATCAAGTTGCTTGATACGTGATTGCACCTGGACTGCCTTGGTAGCCTGATAGCGAAAACGTTCAATAAAGGCTTCCGTATCCTCAATCTTTTTTTGCTGGTTACGAAAGGCGGCCAGTTGCTGCTCACGTCTTTCGGCACGCAATTCAACAAAGCGGGAATACGATGCTTTGTAATCAAACATTTTACCCAAAGAAATTTCGACGGTGCGGGTGGTAATATTATCCAAAAACGCCCTATCGTGGGATATAAGCAGGAGGGCGCCCCGGTAAGTACTCAAATAATCTTCCAGCCACTGGATCGACTCAATATCAAGGTGATTAGTAGGCTCATCAAGGAGGAATAAAGCAGGACGCTTAAGCAGAATTTTAGCCAGTTCGATACGCATTCGCCATCCTCCGCTAAATTCATTGGTAGGCCGATTAAAATCTCCAGGTTTAAAGCCAAGGCCTTTAAGAGTCTGCTCAACTTGTTGACGGTAACTGTGGCCACCAGACATATTGAAGAGCTCAGTTTTATCACTCAGCAAGTGTATAAGAATCATATATTCCTCGCTGCCGTAGTCGTCCCGTTGCTCAATCTCGCGCGTGAGCCTTTGTGTTTCCCTTTCAAGCGCAATGATTTCTTCAAAAGCAGACTCCGCCTCAAGGATAAGTGTCCGGGTGTCGCTGTATTCAATATGTTGAGGTAAATATCCAATACTAAGGTCTTTAGGCATCGACACGCTCCCTGAAGAAGGAGCCATTTGACCTGCGATTATCTTCAGCAGCGTCGATTTTCCTGCTCCGTTTCTTCCTACCAGGCCTATTCTATCCTTTGGATTGATAAGGAAAGAAACATCATCGAACAACCTGAATCCACCAAAATCAACTACTAACTGATTTACTGATACCATTATTTAACTAATCTAAATCTTCATACCCCCTTGTACAGAGTTTAAGGTTCTAAGTTCAATGTTCGATGTTTGAAGTTCAAGGTTCAAGGTTAAACTCGCAACTCATAACTCATAACCCATAACTCATAACCCATAACCCATAACTTATAACTCATAACCCATAACTCATAACCCATAACTCATAACTCATAACTTATAACTCTTCAACTCTTCAACTCTTCAACTCTTCAACTCCTCAATTCACCTTAATTCTCTCCATTTTCAAATCAGGTCTGAAGCGGAATTTGTATAGTCCTGAGTTATAAAATCCTCCCCAATTGGATACCCTTTCAAAGTTGAAATTAAACTGGATCTGGTGGTGTTTAAAATTATCTAAACAAAGGTCAAAATCTTCCCCGTATTCCACTAAGGCCGAAATAAAATAGTTTGTCACGTCATAGCCCCATATTCCGTATCGGGAATAAGTAGATGAAGCGTCATGATTCTGGAAATAAGGAGAAATGGCATGAGGCTCAGTTTTAAACCACTGGCGATACTTAGCAATAAAGTCGCCTGTTGCGCGATCTCCATAATCAAGACCAAAAGAGCGAAAGAAGGTACCATTAAGGGCGTGAATCTGCTCAGGATCAACTGTTTGAAACCTAAGCACATCTGATAGTCCGTAAAAATTAATTTCCGCTTTACTCTGTTCTCTGACTCCGTACAGAACAGGCACAACGCGCGTCACCTCAGATATTTTGCTGGAAGGAACCAGCACATAATTGCCTCTGTCTGTAGCCATAAGCTGAATAAGTTCGGCCAGCTCATCCGCTCCGGGCGAGTACTCCACATACTCAAAGGCTCCGGGCCCTCCTGCTCTTTCAAAGGCTTTCTGTTTAATCAGCGCAGCAAAATGAGCGGCATTATCTTCCTTTTCAGTGGGCATAATCACTATCAGCTTTCCTCCGGCAGCGTCTCTAACAATCTCATCTGCAATAATATCAAACAGCAGGTAGTCGGGCGTGTTGATATGGAACAAATAAGGGTTATAATCTAACTCCGGATTAGTGTTGGACATAGGATAGACCAGGGGAATGCCATATTCACGGCTAAAGTCTGATACCAGGGGCAATTCATTCGCCGACGCGGGACCAATAATTAGGTGAGCTTTCCGCAAAGAAGGATCTCTTAATACTCTCTTCAGGGAGTTGGTATCAGGGGCAATATCGTAAACAGACATATCAATATTTATGCCTCTTTGTTTGAGGGTATCCAGGGCAAGCAATACCCCGCTATAGAATTCAGTAAACCTACGAGTGAGGTTGGAGGAAGATCGCGTTTCACGAACAGCCTGCAACGAGTCGGCTCTGCTCCCGTAGGTCTGGTCCCTATTAGCCGCGGCAAAAGGCAGCATCAGAGCCACTCTCAAAGGCTCGCGGTAGCCAAGGGTATTATTACGCAAACACTCGTTGCTAATTAGGAATTTGCTGCTGTCAATATCTTCGGCAGCTTCGGCCTCCCGGTCATCTGCCATTGCAATAGCTGTTTGCCTTGCAAACCATGCATCAGTAGGAATACGAAGCAGGTCTCCGTTGGAAAGTCGCTGGAAGTTCACATCAGGATTAATTTTCTTAATCAGCTCCATGTCCACGTGATAATGGCGCGATATACCGTAAAGCGTCTCTCTACGCCTAACTTTGTGAGTATGGAAGAGACGTTTGTCATCCTTATCTATATCAGCCATGCGATCGTCAATGCGCGGCTTCGGAATCTTCAGCATAAAACCCACTTTAAGGTCATCCTGGGAGACCGAAGGGTTTGCAGCCTTTAGTTCTTCCACATCAACCTGATAGAGCCGGCTGATAGAGTAAAAGGTCTGTCCCTGCAAAATTGAATGGTAAAGATAATCGCCATTCTCAATAAAACTTTGTACCTCTTGTTCGCCCTCGGCGACATCAAAGTTTTGCGCCATTTGAGCCTTTACAACGCGAATTTCACTTCCTGTGGTCAAGACACCTGAACGCAGAGCCGGATTAGACTCCAGCAATTCGTCCATGGTAACATTAAATTTTCGGCTTAAACTGTAAATGGTCTCACCGGCAAGAACAGTGTGATAGACGTAGCGTTCGTCACGCTGTCCCACTTCGGGCATAGCAACAATGTTAGAAACTGAATCGGGCGCTTGCCTATAATCTTTTTGCACTGGGATGCGCAAAATGGCCCCCACAATCAGACCGGCCTCACTTCCCGGATTTTTTTCATATAAGACATCAAGAGGAACATTGTACTTTCGTGAAATAGAGTAAGCAGTTTGCCCTCTTTCTACAGTATGAAAGGTATAAGAATCTTCTTTCCCACCGGCTCGCGGGTCAGTCTTCGACACAATAGGGATACGAAGAATCTGCCCAACTTTTAGAGTAGTTCCTAAATCGTCGTTGGCCTCCAGTAAATCCTGCATAGTAAGACCGTAATTAACACTGATTCTATATAGCCCTTCTCCTTTTTGAATAATATGAAGGTAATATTCCTTCCCGTTTAAGACAACTTTCTGAGGACTTTGGGCGCTTTGTGTAGAAATCTGCGCACCTAAATCCGTAAAAAGGGCAGAAATAAGAACAATAATGAAAATAAGCGATGTTTTAATACTCATTCTTAGTCGTTTATGCACTATGGTATAAGATATAATAAGGGCCAAAACCCGCAGCCGAACACGTATTTATCATTACGATAGCCGATTAACAAAAAAGCCTATCGCAAATAAAGTACCAAATATAATAATTTAAACTGCAAAAAACGTAGGAAGTTATGAGTTATGGGTGATGGGTTATGAGTTATGGGTTATGAGTTATGAGTTATGAGTTTAAACTTTGAACCTTAAACTTTGAACCTTAAACTTTGAACCTTAAACCCTGAACTGATAACTGCTTAAGCTTTCAGTTGCGCTTCTATCTCCCTGATTTGACTTTTTATGTCCCTATCAGTTTCGATAAGATTGGAGATTGTTTTGCAGGCATGCAAAACGGTAGCATGGTCCTTTTTACCAATTTTTGAACCAATTGCCGACAGCGATGAATTAGTAAGATTTTTAGAAAAATACATAGCTATCTGTCTGGCCTGAACAATCTCTCGCTTACGGGTTTTGGACTGAAGTATTTCTAACTCAAGGCCATAATATTCGCATACAGTCTGTTGAATATAGTCAACCGAAAGCTCTTTTTGAGAGCTTCTCACCAGTTTTTCGACAACGCTGCGTGCCGTATCAAGGGTAATTTCGTCCTTATTGATAGTTGACAAGAAGAGAAGAGAAATAAGAGCCCCTTCAAGTTCACGAACGTTAGTATTAATATGACTTGCCAGATAATGAATCACATCATCAGAAACCTTAATCCCGTCCTTTTTGGTCTTATGGGTCAAAATATCAATTCTTGTATCGAAGTCGGGAGCCTGTAAGTCGGCCGGCAAGCCCCATTTAAAGCGTGACAGCAGTCTTTCCTCCATTCCCTGCAAATCAGCGGGAGCCTGATCGGAAGTAAGCACAAGCTGTTTACCGCTCTGTTGCAGGTGATTAAAGATATGGAAAAAAGTATTTTGGGTACCTGTTTTGCCGGCAAACTCCTGAATATCATCCATAATAAGCACATCGATCATCTGATAAAAATTCAGGAAATCGTTGAGCGAATTGCTTCTGATTGAATCGGTATATTGAGTCTGAAACTTATTCGCGCTAACGTAGAGCACGGTTTTTTCGGGGCAAGTCTCCTTAACTTCAATTCCAATGGCCTGCGCCAGATGAGTCTTACCCAGTCCGGATGAACCATATAAAAACAAGGGATTAAAGGCCGTTTTGCCGGGATTTTTAGCCACAGCCTGGCTTGCTGAGCGAGCCAGGCGATTGCAGTCGCCTTCCACAAAATTTTCAAAAGTATATATCTGGTTCAATTGAGGATCAACGTTCAGTTTCTTAATACCCGGAATAACAAAGGGATTTTTAATAGACGGCTGGTCGCTATGTCCGGAAGGTGAGACAGCCCTGTTCCTTATATCAGTCTTGTTGGATGTAGGAAAATTAACAGTATATCCCGGTTCGCGCTTTTGTCCCTTATCCATAACAACGCTATACTCCAACTTGGCGCCCTCGCCAATGAATTCACGCAGGGCGGCACGAAGATAGTCAATATACTGTTCTTCAATAATTTCGTAGAAATACAAACTGGGCACCTGAATGGTCAATACATCGCTATCCAGTTTTAATGGAACGATAGGTTCAAACCATGTTTGAAAAGCCATAGGGTCAATCGACTTTTTAATAAAATCTTTACATAAGCTCCAAACTCTCTTGTGATCCAATTTCATTTTACAACGCCTTCCGTTAAAAGTTATATAATTTTCGCTTTAGTTTTTTGTGAATAAAGAAGCCCGGGGATGAAATCCCACTAAGACAAAATTTGCGAAAATTATCTGGATAAAAAAATCAGTTTTGCCTTGCATTTCCCCAAAATTGTTTAGTTGGCTAATATTCAAAGGATTAAAATCTATATGCCTAATTAACTGATAATCAGCGCAAAGACAGCGCAGCTTAACTTTAAGTTAACATAGCAAAAGCCCTGTGAAAAAGTGAATTGAAGTCATTTTAAAAAAAATTTCAGTCGTTCGTCAAATAAATTCTGACACGGCAAATGATGCCAAAATGACATGAAATTATTCTTTAATTTCAATCTTGCGAAGAGCCTTCCTTTCACTTACCGGGACACCGTTCTCAAGCGGATAAATTTCAGCTTCGGGAAATTGCAATATCAGTTTATCCTTCCATTTAAGGACTTCAGAGTAAGAAGAGCTCTGTCCGGCGGTGTAGATATACTTATTTCCATCCCTACTTTCAAGCACTGGTATATTGTCAAGTACAAGACTATTTTTAATTGGAAGCGCATCTTTTGATTCAGTCAGCTTGACCTTAAAAACGATTCCTTTTTCGGCAGCTCGTTTCTCATCATCGCTTATATAAATTTTTCGTCCAATATTGAAGGCTGAAATATTCACATAGCGTCCGGGATTTTGCCTTACATCGACCAGCAGCCTGTCAAGATTAGCGCTGGCATCAGTCATATTCAGATAGAGAGTTTCATCTTTAACAAGCTTGCCCAGGGAACCCGAGCCGCTTTCTATGCCGTCGAGCATTACAGAAATAGCATAGAGGGCAGAGTCAGCCTGAGCAAGCATCCCGGCTATATCAGCTTGCGAAAGCTCACCCGACAAGGATGCAATATTCTCCAGTGTGGCGGTAATATTCTGCGACTGTTGACCCAGGGCGCTGCTAAAAGATTCCAATTGATTCAGAGAATTTGCTAGCGAGCCACCTTCATTCATAGCCTTGTTAAGCGCTAATGAAGTTTGATTAAGATTATCCATGGTAAGGTAAAAATCTTTAATTGCCCGATTCAAGCCATCCCTGTTTTCGTCGGTAAATATGCTCGAAAGATTGGCTAGCAAAGTATCCAGGCGAACTATCATATTTTCGGTCTTGTTTTTTAGGGGTATAATTTCGACCGACACTTGCTCCTTCAAATCACCGGAAACAGAGGTTTGGATTGTCGAACCGGGAGCAAGCACAGTTTCACTGTCGCCGCGAAGAATCCGAATTGCCTTGGAGCCCATTATATCAACGCTATAGAGCTCAGCAACGGAGTTATCGGGAACAGGAAGATCTTCGGTAATCACCATGGTAACCAAAAACTTTCCCGTCTCACGGGGATGAAGCTTAATAGATTTGACATAGCCGATTTTAAAGCCCTCGTAGTTTACAGGTCCGCCATTATTAATTGCTTCTACGCTTGGATATACACCCTGATAGCTAGTTCCATTTGAGAATATAGAGGCCCCTTTCAGGAAGCTTATTCCCCAGACCAGAAAGCCACCGGCAAGCAATACAAGAATAGCTATCTTAACTTCTCTACTTAATTTGATCTGCATATAATTTGTTTAAGTTTAATATGCCGGAATATGCGGCATTTGAAATTAACGTAGCGATGAGACCGGCACTCTTTGACCGTTCTTAAACGCGATAACAAAACTGTCGGGGACAATCTTGCGCACTTCTACCAGTAAAGCGGCAATTTCTTCATAAGTCGCTTCGCAACCGGTAGTATATTTATAGGTCGAGCCCTCTTTATACATCCAGACATCATTGAATTGGCTATAAGGCCCGGAGTTTTCCGTAATCAACCGGCCCGATGAGGCCACCTGAATTCTAAATTCAATAAGATCTTCTTTTATCAGGGAAATATTCTCACTGTTTGAATCTGCTTTATTAGCCCTGCTATAGCTTTCTGCACCTGGATTTACATTAATATTATTGCGCGCTTCGAAGCGGTTTTTGTAGTCGCGTATAGCTCTGAACACAGCTGAAGCCAGATAGGCCTGTCCCTCGTCAGAAGCCATAAATTGCTCCTCATCGGCATTACTCAAAAAACCAAGTTCCACCAAAACCCCAGGCATGGCAGTTTTGCGCAGCACCAAAAAGCCGGCTTGTTTGACTCCCCTGTTTCGTCGTCCCACCCTTTTCTCAAACTGATCCTGAATAGCCGAGGCAGCAGCGATACTCTGGTCGAGATAAACATTTTGCATAAGCTCGAAAATAATGTAAGATTCCGGCTGAGAGGGATCAAAGCCCTCATAGGTCGTGGTGTAGTTCTCTTCAAGAATAATAACAGAGTTTTCCTTTTTTGCTACCTCTAAGTTTTCCTCCGAACGGTGCAAACCCAGCACGAAAGTCTCGGCTCCCTGAATCTTGGGGTTGCTGATTGAATTGGCGTGAATGGAAACAAAAAGGTCGGCCTTAGCCTTATTGGCAATTTCTGCGCGCTCGTCTAAAGTCACAAACACATCCTCTGTACGGGTAAAAACAACATTCAAATCGGGCATTTCCCGTTTGAGATACTCGCCCGTCATAAGTGCAACAGATAGCACAATATCCTTCTCTTTCACCTTGCGGCCTAAGGCTCCGGGGTCTTTGCCCCCATGACCGGGGTCAATTACAACAGTTTTAAAACGACCGCTATTTTCATTTTCAGCATTTGCAAAAAACGGAAATCCTGTTATCATCAACAGGACTAGAGCAGCTAATAATGAAAAGTTGGATAATTTTATCTTAAAACAAGCCCCCATTTCCCAAACGTTTGGCATATATATTGCATTTCGCGCTAACTCGTAATCACATTCATAAATCTTGCCAAAATTAATAAATATCTCAGACTATTAAACAATTTAAAGTATGAAACAGATTTCGTGAGGCTCCTACGAGGAGTAGGAGGAAATAAAAGCCATTTTTTAAGCTAGCTCATACAGTAAGACCATTTTTTACCTTATTTTTGTGGCACATCAAAGCAGGCGATATCTTGAGGAATTCAAAAACCTATATAGCATTATTATTTAAAGTGCTTAGCCGACGACTAATACCGTCGCTTTGTCTTTTATCCTTCTTTCTTCCGGCACTGCCTGCTTGGGGGCAGGCTCTTGACCCTGTAGTTTCCATGCCGCAGGAGGAAGTTATGCTTGTTGATACGGCGGCTGTAAGGCAGGATACAATTCCGGGCGGTGGAGAACAGCTTGAGAGCCCCGCAGATACCAGTTCAACTGCAGTAAAATCATCCAAGCCAATAATTGATGCAGAGATAAAATACAGCGCTAAGGATTCAACTGTTTTTGATAAAGGAAAGGTTCATTTGTATGGCGATGCAAGCGTGAGCTATTTAGACATCCAACTCACTTCACATTATATTGAGTTGGATTTGGACAGCACTATTGCCTATGCGCACGGAACTGTTGATTCGTTGGGGGTTGAACAAGGACTTCCGGTCTTTAAAGACAAGAGTGGCGAATACACTATGCGCAGGATGAGATACAATTTCGAGACCGAAAAAGCTATTATTGAACACGTTGTAACCACCCAGGGTGAAGGCTATGTAGTCAGTGAACGCGCCAAGAAGAATGCCGACAACACTTACTATTTGCAACACGGGCGATATACTACCTGCGACCATCACGATCATCCCCACTTTTACATTAATATGACCAAGGCAAAGGTCTTACCCGGTGATAAGATTGTTACCGGCCCGGCCTACCTGGTTCTTGAAGATGTTAAAATATTTCCCCTCTTTATACCATTTGCCTTTGTTCCAACCACCAGCTCTTACAGCTCTGGACTCTTGATGCCGTCTTACGGCGAGGAGAGCAATCGCGGTTTCTTCCTCCGGGATGGAGGTTATTATTGGGCGGCAGGTGAGATATTCGATCTTTCGCTTACCGGGGATATTTACGCTAACGGCTCATGGGGTCTGAGGACTTCTTCCAATTATCGCAAAAGATATAAATACAGTGGCAGTGTAAACATACAGCGCATCACGAATATAAACAGCGAGAAAGACCTGCCCGACTACAGCAAGTCTAACGATTTTTCGCTCAGCTGGTCGCACCGCCAGGACGCCAAGGCCAATCCTAACCAAAATTTTTCGGCAAGTGTAAACTATTCAACAAGCTCCTTCGACCGCAATAATGTGGGAAGTATAATAAATCCGGAGATATTAGCACAAAACACTAAGCGTTCAAGTATCTCGTACTCGCGTCGCTTTCCGGGAACTCCTTTTAATACATCGCTCAATATGCTGCATTCACAAAACAGCCGCGACACGACAATCAACCTCACTGTCCCGGATTTGACGGTAACAATGAGCCGTATTTACCCTTTTAAGCGCAAAAGCAGGATAGGCTCGAAGGAATCCTGGTACGAGACTATCAGTCTGGGCTATACCGGTAATTTCAAGAATGAAATTCAGGCCAAGGAAAAAGATTTGAGTTTTACTGCTAACAGCTTTGCCAAAGACTGGCGAAACGGAGCCCGTCACTCCATTCCCATTTCTATGAATCTGAAGCTGCTTAAATATTTCACCCTTACGCCCAACGTGAATTACACCGAACGTTGGTATTTTAAATCTATCGATAAGGAATGGGATGAGGAAGCCCAAAAAATCGTTAATAATGATACGATCCAGGGCTTTAATCGGGTTTACGACTACAATTTCGGCGTAAGCACCAGCACCAAGCTATACACCTTCTTTCGTCCTAGCAGAGCCATTTTTGGCGATAAGGTAAATGCAATCCGCCATGTGATGACTCCAAATGTAAGTTTTAGCTATCGTCCTGATTTCGGCGACCCCAAATATGGATATTACGACCGCCTGGAGTATTATGATGAGAGAAACGACCGCGTGGTTCGTCAGGATTATTCGCTTTACGAAAACAGCCTTTACGGCGTTCCGGGGCGCGGTGAGTCGGGCTCTATGGGTTTCAGTCTGGGCAACTCCCTGGAGATGAAAGTAAAAAGCGACCGCGACTCGACAGGATTTAAAAAAATAGCTCTTCTTGAGTCCTTAAATTTCAGTTCATCATACAACTTTCTTGCTGATGAGTTTAATTTGAGTAATATAAATATGAGCGGCCGCACCAAAGTGGCAGGTACCAATATTAGTTTTGGTGCCAATTTTGATCCTTACGCCCTCGACACTACTACCCTTGCATCGGGTGTAACCAGCGTCACAAGAGTGAATAAATTTGAATTAAGCGAAAACAACAGATTAGCGCGCCTGCAATCAGCTAACCTGAGTTTTGGCTTTGGCTTTGGTTCGGACACCTTTAAGAAAAGACGCGAAGCAAGGAACGGAACGGCCACAGAAAGTGTTGAAGAAGAGCCCGAATTGCCTGATGACGACAATCCTTTTAGCGAGCTGAGCGAGGAAGAAGACAATCCGATTCTATCGACGAATGTTTCACCCCTGGAGGAAGGCGATGACGGCTACGCTAAATTTGAAATTCCCTGGAATGTGTCGTTCAACTATAATATGCGTCTGGTGCCCGACCAAAGTGACTTTAACGCCGACAAGATGGCCTATAAGCATAAGTTAACGGCAGATATAAGCATGACGGGACGAATCTCCCTTACCAAGAAGTGGGATATGAGTCTTTCAACAGGTTACAACCTCGAACGCAGCGAAATTTCGCACACTAACCTTAGGATAAACAGAAATCTTCACTGCTGGAATATGAGCTTTAATATGTCGCCCTTTGGCCAGTATAAATCGTTTTTCTTCTCAATCGCCATCAGTAGCAGTATGCTGCGCGACCTGAAATATGAAAAGAGAAGTCACCCGCGCGATAACCCAAATTGGATGTAATGCAGTTATCAGTTATGAGTTTTAAGTTATAAGTTTTAAGTTATAGGTTATGGGTTATGAGTTTGAACCTTAAACGTTGAACTTTGAACTTTGAACCTTAAACTTTGAGCCTTAAACTTTGAACCTTAAACTTTAAACCTTAAACTTTGAACCTTAAACTTTGAACTTTAAACTTAATACGCTATGAAAAGAGTAATAGATACAAAGAACGCACCTGCTGCCATAGGACCATATAGTCAGGCGATAGAGATAAACGGAACCCTATACATTTCGGGTCAGATACCTGTAAACCCCTCAAGTGGGAAGGTCGTAGAAGGCGGAATCGTTGAACAAACTAAGCAGGTTATGAAAAATATCGGAGCCATATTGGAGGCGGCCGGCTACAACTATTCAGAGGTAGTAAAATCAACTTGTTTGCTGGCCAACATGGATGATTTTAAGGCCATGAACGAAGTATATGGCAGTTATTATAAGGAAAACCCACCTGCCAGGGCAGCATTTGCGGTAAAGGCACTTCCCATGGGCGTGTTAGTAGAAATTGAGACCCTGGCAGTGAAAAGTGAGCAGTGAAAAGCAGTAATTATCGCGCTGTTGAGAGGGTTTAGAACAAAAAACGTCACGCTTAAGGCGTGACGTTTTGTGTTGTTTGAAAAACGAAGTATTATTAAAAATATTATTCTGCAATTACTTCAAAATCGATGGAAACCTTCACATCACGGTGCAGTTTCACAGTAGCAGTATAGCTTCCCAGTTCTTTGACAGCATCCTTAATAAGGATACTCTTCCGATCGATGGTAAAGCCGTCTTTTTCAAGTGCTTCAGCAATTTGAATATTATTAACAGAACCGAAAATTTTGCCTGTAGAACTGGCTTTTGCACCAATTGTAAGCTTTTTGCCTTCCAATTTTTCAGCGATAGCAGAAGCTTCAAGTCTGAGTTTTTCCTCCTTATGAGCTCTCTGCTTTTGGTTTTCCGCGTTAACTTTAAGAGCAGATTTAGTAGCCAGAACAGCCAAGCCTTGCGGAATAAGATAATTCCTTCCGTAGCCGGGTCTCACTTTTACTATATCGTCTTTTGAACCCAAATTGGGTACATCTTCTTTTAAGATAATCTCCATCATGGTCTTTTCCCTCCTTAAATTATTTCATCAAATCGGTTACATAAGGCAACAAGGCCAAATGACGGGCTCTTTTCACAGCCTGAGCCACTTTTCTTTGGTATTTCAATGAAGTACCTGTTAAGCGACGAGGCAATATTTTGCCCTGCTCGTTCAAAAACTTCTTCAAAAACTCAGGATCTTTATAATCCACATATTTGATTTTGTTTTTCTTAAAACGGCAGTATTTTTTCTTCTTAATCTCTACCGAGGGAGGTGTTAGATATCTGATTTCACTTTGATTTTGTGCCATGGCTTAGTTCTCCTTTTGTTCTTTTTTGTTATTTCTTCTTTTTTCAGCATACTGCAAAGCGTACTTGTCCAATTTGAAAGTAAGGAAACGAATAACACGCTCATCACGGCGGAAATTCAACTCCAGTGTTTCAACAAAAGAAGGCTCTGCCTTGAATTCCATCAGACTGTAGAAACCAGTCGATTTCTTCTGGATAGGATAAGCCAGTTTACGAAGGCCCCAATTCTCTTCATTGACAATCTCGCCTCCGTTCTCCAGGACTAAATTCCTGAATTTTTCTGCCGCTTCCTTCATCTGAAAATCAGACAAAACGGGAGTTAAAATGAAAACGGTCTCATAACTGTTTAACATAGAAACGAATTTTTGTTTTTGAATTATTATTTATAATTAGCGGCGCAAAAGTATGGCTTTTTTTTTATAAATCAAACTGTATCAGCAAAAAATAAGCGCAGCCGCGTGCTTCAGAGGCAAAACAATTAGGACGCGGAGCTGTTTAATTTTAGACATCAGCCGAGCTTAGGGCATCGCTATGCGCACACGAGAAAGGCCATGCTTTAAACGCCGGGAGACAAACTATTTACTTTAACATCACTTTTTAAAATCCTATAAATGAGCAAGAGCAACAAAACAGAATACTCCTTACTTGAACTTGCCATGGTGGCAGAAGGTGAAAAAATGAGAACTACCCTGCAAAACGCCCTCGCTATGGCTCGGGAAGCCGAGGACTGCGGCTATGGGCGTATCTGGCTTGCCGAACACCATAATGCCGAAAACATTGGCAGCAGCGCCACCTCCGTTTTGATGGGCTATATTGCAGCCAATACAGGGCACATACGAGTCGGCTCGGGTGGCATTATGCTTCCCAACCACTCGCCCCTGATTATTGCCGAACAATTCGGGACGCTGGCTCACTTGTATCCCGGACGCATTGATTTGGGCCTGGGCAGGGCACCCGGCACCGATCAGCAAACGGCTCTGGCTATACGCTCCGATTTTATGCAGGCGGCCTATTCCTTTCCTTCTGAAGTAGAAAAAATTCAGGCTTACTTCTCGCCATCCAACAAAATAGCCAAGGTGAGGGCGCCCATCGCGGAAGGTACCGGGGTGCCTATCTACATCCTGGGCTCGAGCACCGACAGTGCCCATTTGGCTGCCGCCAAAGGCCTCCCCTACGCCTTTGCCAGTCACTTTGCCTCCACCCACCTCCACTCCGCTCTAAAAATTTATCGCGACGAGTTCCGACCTTCCGAAGCACTATCGCAGCCCTACACGATGGCAGGAGTGAACATTTGCGTTGCCGACAGCGATGAAGAAGCAGAAACCCTATTTAGCAGCGTAATCCGCATGTTTTTGGGGGTAATCACCGGAGCCCGTAGCCCTTTGCAGGCTCCCACCGAGATGAGCAGTGACTTGCGCGGCCTGCTTCAACACCCTACTCTTCACCAAATGCTAAAATATTCCTTTGTGGGCAGTAAAAGCACGGTGAAAAAACAAGTGCTCGACTTTCTGGAACAAACCCGGGTCAACGAACTCATTGTAACCACTTCCCTGTATGACCTTCAGGCCCGCAAGAACAGCATCCGCTTCTTCTCGGAAATAATGGACGAAATCAATGAAGCCGAATAAAAAACGGGGGCTTGTGCCCCCGTTATAAAATAATATCAGCTATGATCACCAAAGTAGCGCATAAACTGGACTCTTTCAAATAAGGCGGGATTTGCCGGCATCATCGTTTGACCGTATTGTTGTAATTGCTCTATATTATTCAGCCCTTTAGCCTCCATCCATTTTTCTATTCCATGGCTAAGATCAAGGATGTAGTCGGAACCATTTTTATAAATTGCCGACACCACCTGCACAGCCACAGCTCCAGAAATCAGCATCTTAATAGCTGAGTCGGCAGTATGAATGCCATTTGAAGCCACAAAATCAGCCTTTATCTTTTGAGATAGAATAGAAATCCATCTTAATGGCCAGGAGTAATCGCCGGGGTTTGAATAAACCTGCCCCGCAACTATCTTATTGTTTACCAAATCTATATCAGGGTTATAAAAGCGGTTAAACAGCACCAGACCCTTTACCCCCAGCGATACCAAGCGAGACGCCATATTAGCTGTATCAGTGAAATAAGGCGACATTTTCACCGACACGGGAATACTAACATGGTCGAGCACTTTTTTAACAATTCTCTCGTATCTGGCGCTTATTATTCCTGCATCCTCCTCGATATCGGTTGACAGGCTGTAAATATTAAGTTCGAGGGCGTCAGCTCCCGCCTCTTCAAGCTTTTTGGCATACGAATACCACTCTCCCACCGAACTGCAGTTAATACTGGCAATTACTTTAATATCGAGCTTTTCTTTTATTTCGCTAATCAGAAGTGCATTTTTTGTCAGCATATCATCTTTTAGCTTATAATCATAATAGTCGAAAAAGTCGAGATTATTCTCCTGAAAGCCAAGCTGGTTCTTCATAGTGTGGCGAAATTCCATTTGAATTTCCTCCTCAAAGAGAGACTTAAGTACCACAGCAGCCGCCCCGTGCTGAGCCAGACGAGCTATCGATTCGTAATTTCCTGTTAATCCTGAGCTGCCAATGATAATAGGATTCTTAAGTTGAAGTCCAAGATATTTTGTTTCTAAACTAACCATAGCATGCCTTTTTTTATAAATTACCCTGTAGATATTTATGCATAGACGCAGCTGCCTTTCGACCGTCGCCCATAGCTAAAATTACGGTTGCTCCTCCACGTACTATATCTCCTCCGGCAAAGATGTCGGGTATGGAGGTCTGAAGAGTTTCCTGATTGACTTCAAGAGTTCCCCATCGGCTCACCTTCAAATCGGGCAGCGATTGAGGAATAAGCGGATTTGGCGATACGCCAACGCTAACCACCACGGTGTCGGCATCCATTATATATTCAGAGCCTTCGAGAGGCACCGGCGAACGTCGTCCGCTCGCATCAGGCTCACCGAGCACCATTTTCTGAACTCGTATCTGCTTAACCCGTCCTTTTTCATCACCAATATATTCTACGGGATTATTAAGGGTGAGAAACTCAACACCCTCTTCCTGTGCGTGCTTGATTTCTTCTACCCTTGCAGGCATTTCTTCAAGCGAGCGCCGGTAAATTATCGTTGCCCTTTCGGCACCCAGCCTTAAAGCTGTGCGAACCGAGTCCATAGCTGTGTTTCCGCCACCTATCACGGCCACTTTTTTGCCGCGCATCACGGGGGTATCCATGCCCTGACGGGAAGCTCCCATCAGATTCACACGCGTAAGGTATTCGTTTGAACTTAATATACCCACAAGGTTCTCTCCCGGTATATTCATAAAACGCGGCAGACCGGCACCGCTTCCAACAAAAAATCCCTCAAATCCTTCTTCGCGAAGCTCCTGAATAGTTGCTGTTTTTCCTACAATAAAGTTGGTTTCAAATTTGACACCCATCTTGCGAAGGCTCTCGATTTCGATATCAACGACCTTGTTGGGCAGACGAAACTCGGGGATGCCGTATTTAAGTACCCCGCCAATCTCGTGCAATGCTTCCAGAATATGCACATCATAACCAAAGCGCGCCATATCGCCGGCAAAAGCGAGTCCGGCAGGGCCTGACCCGACCACAGCGACTTTTTTACCGTTGGCGGGAGCTACTTCGGGCACAGACACTTCTCCGCTATTCTGCTCGTAGTCGGCCGCAAACCTCTCAAGATAACCAATAGCAACCGGCTCACGCTTCAGTTTTATGGTATAAAAACAGTTGGCTTCACACTGCTTCTCCTGCGGACAAACACGTCCGCACACAGCCGGTAATGCATTAGTTTCCTTCAAGGTACGTGCAGCTTCAAGGAACTCCTGTCTTTCAATATTCTTAATAAACTTGGGTATATTAATACCGACCGGGCAGCCTGTTATACATGTAGGATCGGGGCAATCAATGCACCTTGAGGCTTCATTAACAGCTTGCAAAGCGCTTAAGCCCATGTTGACCTCAACATAAGAACCGGCTCTTTCCCGGGCTGGTGCCTCCGGCATCTTAACACGAGTAAGGTCTGTGCGCTCCTTGTTCTTCTTGGTCTTTCTTAAATCTTCACGCCAGGGGGCTTTGCGCTCCTCTTTAAGATACTCTTCTCTATCTATATCAGCCATACAACTACTTATTATCAACTTTGCAAGAATAATCCTCTACTGCTTTTTTCTCTTCTTCCTTATATCCGTTAAGACGCATAAGCATCTCATCAAAATCAACTTGATGGGCATCAAATTCAGGACCGTCAACGCATACAAAGCGAGTCTTTCCGCCCACCGTTACACGGCAAGCACCACACATGCCGGTTCCATCCACCATGATAGTATTGAGACTGGCAATGGATGGAATATTATGTTTTTTAGTTGTCAGCGAGGCAAATTTCATCATAACGCCCGGACCGATAATAACAGCCTGATCAATCTTTTCTTTACGGATAAGCTCTTCCATTCCTTCTGTTACCAAACCTTTACGGCCGTATGAACCATCATCAGTCATAATAATCAGCTCATCAGAATTAGTTCTGACTTGCTCCTCAAGGATAATCAGATCTTTGGTACGAGCCGCAATTACAGAAACAACACGATTGCCGGCTGCTTTCATTGCTTCAACAATAGGCAAGAGAGGAGCTACTCCAACTCCTCCGCCGCAGCACATAACAGTACCGTAATATTTCACCTCTGTTGCATGCCCCAGGGGACCAACCAAATCATGGACGTATTCACCCGGTTCAAGAGCTGTTAATTTGCCCGAACTAACTCCAACTTTCTGTACAACAAGTGTAATAGTACCGGCCTTTTGGTCGGCTGAAGATATAGTAAGCGGGATACGCTCTCCCACTTCGTCAACCCTAAGCATAACAAAATGACCGGCCTTTCGTGCCTTTGCGATACGAGGAGCCTCTATTTCAAGCCCTATCACGTTTTCCGAAAAGCTATACTTCCTAACAACTCTGTTCATCTTTTATATATTTGGCAATTTGTTCATTACATTAATTGAACATCAATAGATCCCATAAAACCTTTATATGCAAATTGTAGTAACTTAAGCAATGACAATTTTCATAAAACACGCAAAATTAATCATAAATGAATTGCATATCACCTGAAGCCCAACTTCTGCACACTATTTACAATCATTCTAAATAATGCGGAAGGTTACAAATTTCGGGTTTGAACATTGAACTTTGAACTTTGAACATATAACTGTCTGGAGTTTTTTCTTAAATTTGAACTCAAAATCTTGAGTATTGAAGGTAGAACACGCTCATTTGTAAAATGATATGGCTAAAAAGAATAATAAAGGCGGTATAATATTCAGCACTAATCCTGATTACAGTTACGAGGAAACTGACGAAGAGGAGCTCAGCCTTCCGCCCTCAGAGCAGAATCTGAAGGTTTGGCTTGACAAAAAGCAGCGCAAAGGCAAAGTGGTTACTATAATAACAGGTTTTGTGGGCAGCAACGACGACTTTAAGGATCTGGAGAAAAAGCTCAAGAATCATTGTGGTTCAGGAGGCAGCAGTAAGGACGGGGAAATCCTTATCCAGGGCGACCATCGCGAAAAGATACTAAGCTACCTTTTGGGCGCAGGCTATAAAGCCAAAAAGGCAGGAGGATGAAGCCATTGTGGCATATTCAAGCTGCCCTCTTAGCTAATTTAGACAAACAAAGACCTTCTAGCAGATTCAGTCTTCCGCCCTGAATCTGCATGTGATTTATGCCCCTATCCTTCGTTTGGTCCTTCAGTTAATTAGATTCTTCCACACTCAAAGAGTTAATCGCAGCATCAAGTTTTTCAGCCAGCACAGATGTATTATTTATGTAGCCAGACATTTGCATAATGGCTGAATTAACATTGTTAGCCTCAACCGACTGTACCTGAATTGATTGATTAACTTCCGAAATATCACTCACCATTTCGGTCATAGTTTTATTAAGTTGAACAATCTTATCGTTCGCCTCCTTCGACAACAATTGACCTTGCTGCGACAATTTTTGAATATTCAAGGCCACTTCCGAAGACTGGTCGGCAAGCTTTTTAACCTGTCCGGCGACAACAGCAAAACTTCGGCCATGCTCTCCGGCTCTGGCGGCCTCAATAGCAGCATTGAGTGATAGTAAATTAGTCATCCTTGCAAACTCTGCAACAAAGTCAATGCTTTCAGAAATATTATTGATAGACTTTAATGTATTCGACACAATTCTAACGCTTTCTTCAGATTCTGCTTCCACGTGTTTTACAGTATCAAGCATTCTGTGCATATTACCGGCATTTTCGGCCATCTCGCCCGTTATTTCCTCCATAGAGGCAGAAAGTTCTTCTGCCGTAGAGGCCTGCTGATTCGCGGCATCAAGAAGCTCTTCGGATGCTTTACCCAGCTGGTTTTTTACATCATCCATTATGCTGGTTAATTTTCCCTGCGCTTCCCTAAGCTTAGAATTCTGAGCATTCACCTTATCGGTCGCCTCCTTAACCTTTAACTCCAATATCCTTTGGTTTTCCTTTAATTGCTTGGTTTTATATGAAATAAATCTAAAAACACCAGCCGCAATAACTGCAATTACCAACAACCTGAACCAAACAGTAGCCCACCATGGAGGGCGAACCTCAATTGTTAATGATATTGCCTTATCATTCCATATTCCATCATTGTTGGTTGCCTTAACCCAAAAGGTGTAAGTGCCCGGATCCAGATTGGTATAGGTCGCTGTTCTTCTATCGGTGTAATTCCAGTCCTCTTCAAAATCTTCCAGATAATAGGCATATTTAATACTAGAGGGTTTGGCATAGTGCAATCCGGCAAAATCCAGGACTATCATATTGTTTTTATGCGACAGAGAAATAGCAGATGTCATGTGAATCGGCTTTGTAATAATCACCTCTCCATTTACTTCTTGGCCGGGCCTTAGAAGGACATTTGAGACTTGAATATCTGTCAGAACAACCTCAGGAAGAAAGGGATTGGGCTTAATATCTTCAGGAGAAAAGGCATTAAAGCCATTAGTGCCACCAAAAAACATCCTTCCGTCAGGATTGATGAAATAAGCATTTTCCCTGAATTCATCACCTTGCAGACCATCATCCTCGGAAAAATTAGTAAAGGTCGTATCGGCAACATCCAACCTGGTGATGCCTTTGGTGGAGCTCATCCATAAATTACCTGCCTTATCTTCCACAATTCCAAGTATTCCATTAATAGGCAATCCATCTTCTTTAAAGTATTTCTCAAACTTAAGGCTGCTGTTTTCATTAAGATTCTCTAATTCCTTATTGCCATCGACCAGCTTGTTCAGTCCTCTGCCCGTTGCTAACCACATTGCTCCGGAAGAATCACAATGAATGGAGTTAATTGTATTATTACTGAGGCTATACTTATCATCCTCCTGATAATAAAAGTTGACAAATTTAGGCTCAGACTTGCTTAGTTCGCCTTTGGGCAAAATACTCAAGCCGTTAGAATGACCTCCAACCCATAAATTGCCATACTTATCTTCACCTAAAGCCCAGACAATGTTATCACAAAGGCTGCTTTTATCTTCCGGATTGTTGGCAAAAAAAACAAACTCCTGAGTATCCTCGTCAAAGCGCCATAAACCTGCACCCCAGGTGCCACCCCACAAAGTACCCCTACTATCTTCAAATAGATTAAAAGTCCATCCTTCCATTTGATAGCGGGTAACTCGTGGACTTCTACCCGACCCGGCTCTTTCGGGAGTCATCTTGCTAACAAATCCCTGCGAGCCAATCCAGACATCACCGTTTCTACGCTGCAAGAGACTTAGACAACTGATAGCAAGAATATTATTTGGATCCTTCGGGTCGTTAAGGTAATGATATACCTTAGGCTCCTTGTTACCATTTAAAACGAACCTGTTGATACCCTCACCATCGCGTGTTCCCACCCAGAGCTCATCAGAGTTATTGCTGGAAATACCTGAAATGGTGTTTCCGCTCATAGAATTCACGACACCGGGAATTGATGAAAAATGAGAAAATTGTTTCTGATATAAATCGGCTTTATTAAGACCCTGACTAAAGGTTCCGACCCACAAAACTCCCGAACGGTCAATATGCAAAGAATATATGATACCGTCACTTAAAGCTTTAGGATCTAACCTGTCAGGGAGAAAATTTCGCATCTCTCCGGTTTCAGGATTGTACCTAAACAGGCCTCTGGTTTCCGTTCCAATCCATAGATTTCCAAAATCATCCAAGACAACAGTGCAACGATTCGTCGGCGTTGGATTAATTTGAGAGTTATCACCAAGCCTATAACTTGAACTGCTCCTATCCCACTCTAGTTTGATAACTCCTTGAGCAAAACTCCCCAAAATAATGTCTCCATTTTTATCCTCAACATAGGAAATAATTCTATCTGCCGGAATCGAAATAGATGGTGTAAAAGTCTCTTTATCACGGTCAAAATAATACAATCTACTACCTATTAATAACAGATTACCTTTCGAATCCTCAAAGACTCTGGTGATATTGTAACCGGGTGTGGGATAACGTTTAAAACGTACCTTAGCTTCCGCATCCTTATCCTTTATTACAAGGTTGAGGGTATTATCAGCAATCACCCAGATATTGTCTTTACTATCCTGAAAAACATGGTGTAGCGTGTTGCTACTGATGCTGTTTGGATCATTCGCATCGTGTCTGATTCGTTGAAACTTCCCGCTTGCCGGATTAAATCTCTCAAGCCCGTCATTTCCATTGTTTACTATCCAAATAAAGCCATCCTTGTCTTCAAACAAGAGCTCGCTGTTGTTGTTTCCAATACTAGTACTGTCACTTTCATCATTCTGATAAACAGTAAAGGAATAGCCATCGTATTTATTGAGCCCCCCATAGGTGGCAAACCACATAAAGCCATGTTTATCCTGAATAATACTGTTGACAGTTGACTGCGATAAACCATCTTTGATAGTCACCTTGTCAAAGCTTACATTTGTAGATTGAGAGTAGGCAGCACTCTGATTAGTATTCAGTATAAATGCCAGGCATATATAAAACAGGCTGAAGTTTCGGTAGCATCTCATAAACGTGGAAATGAAAAAGGTTAAACAGGCCAAAAGCAATCTAACTGTTCTTAATTGACCCTTAATTTTAACGTAAAATTAAAGTAATAGTTACATTAACCCAAGGCTTAATTGCCGTGGCCTGTATGGAACTATATACTCTATTTACATAGCTCACAATTTTCAACATTTCCCGCTTGTAACAAATGAAGAAAAACGTCTAATAAACACTCTTCATTATATATTGGAGATAATCAAAGATTTAAAAAAGCCACGACCAGGAAGGCAGTATTTTTAAACACAATTTCACACCTAACATTTATGTTCAAAACTTCCAAAGTCGTGGCAATATTTTCTAAGGTTCAGCTTGCCCGCTAGCGCTCAAATTTAGCACAATTTTTCAAAATAGAAAATATTATTCAAGCTCTTCTAATTATGGTGTTTCATATCAAAATGTAAGTCCATAAGTTCATCCAAATCGTGGATAGGGCGCTCCAACTCTGCCGGCAGAGGCATCTTCGAGAAAGTCTGGAAGTATAGAACCAGCGCATCCCGCCACCATATAGCCTCTTTAGTCTGCAATTTAAACTTATATTGGATATCAGCAAAACGCTCATTATCAATAAGTCCTTCCAGCTTATCCCACTCCTTCTGAAAGAAGCGCGCTTCTTCGACACCATTATAATACTTATATACTAATGCATTCCAAAGGGTTTGGCCATTTACCAGGCGGTAATCCCATGGAAGATGGTGAAACCAAAGAAGAAGATTCTCAGGACAGGTAGAAGGATTATTATAAATTTCGCGCAGAGGACTGAAATACTGGCTAACAGCATCACTACCACTACTACTGCGATTAAAGCCTATCCCATATTCGCTTGCGCGATGATAATAACGAGGCAACCAGTCCTCCCGCGCCCACTCTAAATCTGTCCATGGTTCAGGACCGTAATGATGATCCCAGCCCATAAGATGGTGCAAGCCAAGCGGAGTCATGTAATCGACAACAGCCTCCCTGGAACGCATCATCACTTCCTTAAGAGTCGAGACAAAGGCAGGCTGATCAACAAAAGTCATCCTAATCCACTCCTCAGCAATATCTTCACTCTTAAATTGATGATTCCATGCCAAACGCCCAAAAGCATACCAGTTGCTTTGTATTAGATGATGACCGCACCAGTTTTCATCCCGTCCTATATTAGCCACTCCTGCCACAGCTGATATTTCATGTTCAAACAAGCTGCCATCTGTCGCTTTTGCCACGGTGGAGCCAGCCCCTTTAGCCCAGGTATCAGCATCCAGAACTTCCTTCCACATTGGAGAGAGATAAGCAAGGTGGTTTGAATGACCCAGATACTCCTGAGTTATCTGAAACTCAATCATAAGCGGCGTTTTTTGCATAGCACCAAAAAGAGGACTAAAAGGTTCCCTGGGCTGGAAGTCTATTGGCCCGTTTTTAACCTGAACAATTACATTATCCTCAAACTTCCCATCGAAGGGCACAAACTCTGTATAAGCCTGCTTGGCGCGATCAGCATCACCTGCCTCATACACAAAAGCACGCCACATAACAATACCCTTATGTGGCTTCAAAGCACGAGCAAGCATATTGGCACCATCCTGATGGGTACGGCCGTAGTCCATGGGACCCGGCTGACCCTCCGAATTGGCTTTTACAAGAAAACCGCCGAAGTCCGGAATCAGTGCATAAATCTCGTCGGCTTTATCTTTCCACCATTGTTGAACTGCTTCATTAAAAGGATCAGAGTTTTCAAGTCCGCCCAGCACCGCCGGTGATGCAAAGTTAACCGACAAATACACCTTCAGATTGAAGGGGCGAAACAAATCGGCAAACTGCTTAACTTTCTGCAGATACTCGGCACTCAGAACTTCGGGACCGGCATTGACGTTGTTGAGAACGGTGCCATTGATGCCCACCGAAGCATTGGCCCGAGCGTAAGTGAGGTAGTGCTCCATCAGCTCCTCAAAGGACTCCGTTCTGTTCCAGAATATGGAGTAACCGGCGTAGCCGCGCTCCACAGTGCCATTGAGATTGTCCCAATGATTGAGCAGGCGCAGGCTGAAGGCAGGCTGCTCACGTACATCGAGGGAATCAATATCTTCTCCGCTTTGAATTCGGCGCAGCAAATCAAAACTGCCATAGAGAACACCAGCCGGCGTACGAGCGGCCACCACCGTAGCCTTACCGCCTCTTACCGGAATGGTACGAAGAACATAGGCTTCGTCGCCCAAATCATGCAGTCCTTCAAGCTTCAAATCAGCAATTACCGGCTCGTTAATGGTTCCAATTACCAGAGTGCCGTCGGCAACGCGTCGAGCCTGGGGAAGATCCCGAGCTGTGAGGCCGCGAAAAGCCTGACGCAGCTCCTGGGCTGCTGCTTGTTGTATCTCATCATTTCCGGCCACCAAAAGCGACTTAATTTGCTGCTTGTAAAGCCGGGCACTTGCCTCGGGCAGCGCTTTATAGCGCAACCATAAATCGGCACCGCTATCGGCCTGAACAAGAATAGGGGCATATAATAAAATCGTCAATACTGCAAAAAAGAGCTTCTTCATATCATAAATCAGTTATCAGTAATTAAGATTACAAAGTTAATAAGAATATATATGTATCATCTCAAGGTGAAAATACATTAAAGCCCAACCGACAAAGAGGATATTTTTGCCCAATAGGTGGAATAATTGCAATATAAGTAGAAAAATATACACTTTTAGGAAACAAAAGAGGCTGCCCGGAATCAGGACAGCCCCTTAATATTAAGACTTCTTCATGGAATTAATTGTAACCCGGATTTTGGTAAGCTGCCTTTTCAGCTTCGCTCATCTCCATACCATCCAATTGTCCTTGAGGAATGGGTCGCAAATAATGATACTTTTCGATAGTGCGGGTAATAGTTTGGGCTTGATAATCCAAACGTCCTGTACCTGCAATTTGATAAGTACCGGCTAATTCTTCCCATTTTTGTGTACGAATCAAATCATACCAACGATATCCTTCGCCAAAATATTCCCGCGAACGTTCAGCCAAAATATAATCAATAGTGATAGTTGCAGGAGTAGCAGCAATCATAGCTGCGCTATTGTCTTCCACTTTTTCAACATTACCATTATTATCCCAGCTCCATATACCGGCTCGCGCACGAATAACATTGATTAATTCACGTGCACTATATCCGGCTTGAACAGAAGCACCCTTAACAGCGGCTTCAGCAGCAATGAAGTAAAACTCTGAGAATTTGGCAATGTAAAAAGGACGGGTCAATGCGCCGTTGGGCTGACCAAGGCCGTCGCCGCTGTCGGTACGATAGGTGCCCAGTTTCCATAAAGTAGGGTAACGCAGGCGACTGATGGCGCTGGGTTCGATCACAAAGTCAGCCCGTCCGGCCAAAGTACCGGCGCCTACATTGCTGTAGTCGTAACCGGGAACATTCCTTTCATCATTATTGGTATGTGTGGGATAAACCACATTGGCGTTGTCCTCATCGAGAAAGGTCAGAATGGCATCAGTGTTTGAAACGGGCAATCCGTTGGCGTTGTACAACACCTCCTCAGCAACACCACCTTTTCTCCAGTTGCCACGGAAAGCCGTTACAAAAGTAGCGTCGTAGCGTGAATCCAGCGTTTTATCGGCAAAAGTATTGGTGAACACGCCAATGGTAGGTGCCATACGGGTCCAGGGACGACCATAAGCCTGGGCAGCCTCACGCTGTACCGAACTCACATCTGCATCTTTCCCCCTTGCTGCCTCCTTGGAACTTCTGATCAGCGTATAGTTCCAGGTAACAAACCAGGCAGCAAAGTTCTCAGGCGCGTTACCATTACTCCACGACAAACTGGAGGCATTGTAAAACTCACTGGCTTCGGTATGGTCGGCATAGAGCATCATTTCACTGTTGCGCTCATTGGCACCGGCATGCAAATCGTAGAAGGTTTCCTGCAAAGCATAGGGACCTGGATTGGTAATGCCATCTAAGGCAATATCATAGGCCTGTTGATGGTACCAGGCAGCATTGTGTCCGTCCGGATCCTGACGAGACGCTTCGGGATAAGTTGGAACATTATTTGGATTCTCAAGCCACCAAGCGTATGTCAGATAAGACTTAGCCAGAAATAAGCGAGCAACATTTTTGGTAACACCTCCTGTAACACGAGGCTCATCAGGCAAATCTTCAATAGCTATCAACAAATCAGGGAATATGGCCTTGGTATATACTTCGGGGACAGTGTTGCGGTGTGACACGCGAACCGGAGAAGTGTTGAATTTCAATTCACCGGCTCCTAAATCCAATGGAACACCACCAAAAGTTTGTACCAACAAGAAGTAATCAAAGGCTCTAAAGAAGCGAGCTTCAGCAATTAGGGCCTCAGAAATTGTTCCTACTTCCTGTGCATTTTCAATTATACCGCTAGCCGTATTAATATTAGGAAATGCGGCTCCCCAAAGCACGTCAGCACGACTACTTGAAGAGGTAATGCTTCCCACACCGGAAAGGTCCATGTCCTTAAAATTAGCATCGGCACTTTGAGCATAGGTATATTCATCAGTACCGGTTAAGGCCGTATTGTAATAATAGCCCTGTCCGTAGATATAGCGCAAGTGTGCATATAAAGAGGTCAACCCCCCGTTCACTCCCTTTTCGGTCTTGAAAAATCCGGGCTCGTAAATACTTCGGGGCTGTTCTTCCAATATATCAGAACAAGCCATAAAGGAGGATGCAATTAAAGCAATTCCCAGATATAAACTTATATTCTTTCTTTTCATACTTCAATAATTATTTATAATGGTTGTCAGACTAAAAGGTCAGATTTAAACCAAACAAGAAATTCCGCGTTGCCGGTGAATTGGTTCCTACTGTCAACAAGCGCTCCTTGTATTGGGTTGTTACAGCCGCATTTTCATCTCCATAAGAGTTTGTTTCTGGATCCAGACCGGTTTCATCATTAAATGAACTAAACATAACAAAAGGGTTCTGCACTGTAGCGTACAAGCGCAAACGGTCAATTCCGAAGTTATCAAGCAAGGTCTTGTTGAAGTTGTAACCAAGAGTGATAGTCCTAACTTTCAGATAAGTAGCATCAAAATAACCTAATGTACTACCATACTTTGGATTATCGTTACTAATAATTCCACCGGGTTTGGGATACTTAGCACCGGTATTATCTTCAGTCCAGTAATCAACTTTCACGTTATTCCTACGTCCTGACAGCATGTTCAGATAACCATTTGAAGAATGTAGGGTACTTATTAGGATACCATCTTTCTTAAATGCACCCACCACGCTAAGATCCCAATTTTTGTAAGCCAAACGGGTATTGAAACCACCCTGGAATTTGGGCTCAAGACTCAAAATCTGACGGTCGTCGGGACCAATAGCGCGAACGGGAGTTCCGTCGTCATTGTATTCACCGGTATACTTAACCTTGATCATTCCTGCGTTACCTCCCGGCTCCAGAATATCCCGATGTGGTTCGCCTTCCTGCCAGAGTCCGACTTTCTCATAATCGTAAATGACATCAATGGGGTGACCAACAAACCACCAGTTGGCTTCATCCCGCTTCTGATCGGAAGCAAGCTTAGTCAGCTGATTACGGTTGGCGTAGAGGTTAATGCCGACATCCCAGCTCCAACCATTATTGTCGTCAACTATAACTCCATTCAGGCTTAATTCGAAGCCCTTGTTCTCAGATTCGCCAATATTGGCCATATAGCTGCCCACACCGGAAGTAGAAGGCAGATTAACCCTAAACAGCAAGTCTTTGGTTTTCTGTTGATAATATTCAACTGTACCGTTCAGTCGGTGATTTAGAACTGAGAAATCAATACCATAGTTCATTGTTTCGGTAAACTCCCAGCCCAGATTAGGGTTGGGCAATTCGGAAACATAAAAACCTGTCGCAAAAGAGTCTCCAAAGTTATATGGCCGTGTTGAAAGACGCCCCAGGGTAGAATAAGGATTAATTGACTGGTTTGAAGTCTGCCCGTAGCCAACACGTAACTTAAGTTGATTCAACCAAATCACATTATCCATAAATGGTTCACTCTTGATATTCCATCCTGCTGATATTGCCGGATAGGTGTGCCACTCATAACCGGAAGCCAAACGAGATGAACCATCAGAACGGAGTGCAACAGAAAGCATATATTTATTGTCGAATGAGTACATAACACGTCCCATCCATGATGACAGTCCACTCTTGTAATAATCCTGATCATTGGGGTTTACGCTCAGTTCACCATCTGCATGTCCGAGATTGTAAAACTGCAGATGATCAGAAGGAATATCTCTTGCTGAAAGTCTCGACTTAAAATAAAAAGTTTCTTCAGCAGAATACAATGCCACCACGTTAAAATTGTGCTTACCAAAAGTACGGTCAAAAGTAAGAAGATTTTCAACAACCCAGTTGGTAGTTTGAGCGTTGGAAATAGCGGCTGTGGATGGATTATCTTGTGTAACGCTAAATACTCCTTCTCCAGTATATTCACCAAAGTTCTCCTGACGATAGTTCAACCCTAAATTAACACGATACTTAAGTCCTTCTACCCAAGGCATTTCAACTTCACCATAAAGAGAATTATAAGTACCAAAGGCACGAGTTTTATGAGCCCATCCATCACCTAATTTCTCGATACTCTCGCGAGTGTAAACCCACTGGTCGTCGGAGGGAAGACTAATAGTACGCTTAAGACTTCCATCTGCGTTATATGGACTAGCCAAAGGAGTTGCACTAAGGGTATTGTATAACCCAAGATTGCTACCATTAGTTGTGGAATAGCTTGAGTTAGTAGAGAAACCAAAGTTGAAATACTTGCCCACTTGCTGGTCGATAGCTGCTCTTAAGGAATAGCGATCATAATTCTGTCCAGGCAATAAAGACTCATCTTCATAGTAACCAATTCCAAAATTGTAATTAGCATTCTCGGTGCCTCCTGAAACACCAATGTCATGGCTGTTTACCATTCCATTTTCATACATCAAATCCTGCCAGTTAGTGTCATTATCAATAGACTCATCTAAACTATTAGCGTAGATACCTGCATATTCGCGAAGTTCAGAAAACTCTGCTGAATTCATCATCGGGTATTCGCTAAACAAGGTCTTAATACCCGTATAAGCATTATAAGTCACACGCGCTTTCTGTCCTTTCTGACCTTTATTTGTGCTGATAAGGATAACACCGTTGGCCCCGCGTGAACCATAAATTGCAGTAGCAGAGGCATCTTTCAAAATATCAAGACTTTTAATATCACTGGGACTAATGTCGCCAATTTTACCTGCAAAGGGAATACCATCCAATACAATCAAAGGATCGTTACTGGCATTCAAAGAACGGGTTCCCCTTACACGAATCTGCATTTCGGCACCGGGTTTGGAGGATACCTGAGACATTTCTACACCAGAAACCCGACCTTGAAGAGCCTGGGTTACGTTAGCAGAGGCAACCTCACGAAGCTGATCCCCGCGAACGGTTGCCACAGACCCGGTTACGGCCTCGCGTCGCTGGGTACCATAACCGACTACAACCACTTCGCTGAGGCTCAAGAAGTCCTCTACCAATACTACATTAATCAAGGAGCGCCCATCTACTGAAACTTCCTGGCTTTGAAAACCAATAAAGTTAAAGACAAGAATAGCATCTGAGGGAACGGAAATACGATAATTACCGTTAACATCAGTTACAGTTCCTGAAGCAGTACCACTTACCACGATATTTACACCAGGTAACGCAAACCCGGTTGGGTCAAGTACTTGACCCGATACCTCCACATTCTGTGCCCTTAGCCCAAAATGCGAACATAAAAGAAGGAATAAGCTAACAATTATCCCTTTTTTAAACACATCGACTTTTCTCATAAAAAATGAATTTGATAAAAATTATTACATTATTAAAATGTTAATTAATGTAAATTAAAGCAATTAGATAGAAGACAAAGTGGAAGCTTTTGTAGAATAAGGGGAAACAATTGGTCTTTTGAGCATAAATATGTTAATTCAGGCTAAAATTTCTGCCTGAAATTATAAACCCAATAAAACTTGGATTTTATTGCATAAAACTGCCTCAGTTGAATAAAATCAGGTAAATATCAACAAAAAGAGGAAGCCGCTGATATACAGCTGCTTCCTCTATAAATTCTCTATTATCAGTGAGTGTATTTTTATCGCGGATTAATAATGATCTTCTCCGCCAAAATATTCTTCTACATCGCGTCCTGCCAGGCCATCGGAAGAGTAATTTTTGGCAAGTTTAATTTAAACATTATTTTACTCTTTTCATCTCCTTAACCATGTTGCTCCTTGATATACTCAGTTGGCTTTACCCCCATCTCTTTAGTAAAGCATTTGCTAAAATATTTTGGATCTGAAAAACCGACCATAAAACCAACCTCAGAAACAGACAACTTATCTTGCTTGAAAATCTGTACTGCTTTTTTTATTCTCATAGAACGGATAAACTCAACTAGAGACAAGCCTGTTAATGCCTTTACCTTCTTGAGTATAATAGAGTGGCTCATGTGCATCTCTTCCACAAGGTAGGACACGTCAAACGCCGGATCTGAGAGTTTTCTGTCAGTTATCTCAATTAATTTAGTGAGAAACTTCTCGTCCATTGGAGTAATTGCCTCTTCTGTAGGCTCTATAACCATTTGTTTGCTAAACCGTGCCCTGAATGCTTCCCGCGATTTCATAAGCGAGCCTACCTGTGCTTCCAAAATATTAATACTGAAAGGCTTTGTGATATAACTGTCTGCTCCGACGTTGAGGCCTTCCACCATATTATCTTCTCCGCTACGGGCCGTAAGCAAGACAACGGGGATGTGCGATGTCTCTTTTCGGAATTTTATACTTTTGGTAAACTCAATTCCATTCATCCCCGGAAGCATAATATCGCATATTATCAGGTCAGGCATAATGCTTTGCACTTCTTCAAAAGCCTTGCGCCCGTTATTAAAAACAAAGGTCTTAAACCTTTTCTCGAAAACTGACTTAAGGTAGGCTGCAAGGTCAGCGTCATCCTCAATAATCATCAAGATACGGGAATTAATATTTTTATCAGCTTCGACCTCATCGCTTGTCAACTCAACAAACAAATCATCATCGGCAGTCTCTGCTTCATTAGGCAGCACGGCGCTTGCCTCCTCCCCGACGGGCAAGCTAATTTTAAAGCAACATCCGCCACCATCAAGATTAGCCACTTCTATACTACCCCCAAGCCGCTCCACAAACTCCTTAACGATTGATAAGCCTATCCCCGAGCCACCTGTATGTTCAAAGCCCTCTTTATTAATCTGATAAAACCTATTAAATACGTTTTTAATCTCGTCTTCAGGGATTCCGGGTCCTTCATCGCAAATTTTCACAAGCATAAAAGGTGTCTGACTTTCATCTTCAACACGACTTATAGCAATACTGATTGAGCTGCCGGGCGGCGAGTATTTCACAGAGTTGGATATAAGATTATGAAAGACGGTATCTATCATTCTTCTGTCGGAATGTATAATAGTATTCTCATCAGAAGTAAAAACCACTTCGATCTTTTCCTGTCTTAAGGCAGGCTCAAAGTCGAGCAGGGTATCCTGTATCATACTCTCAAGCGAAAAATTGGAAACATGTACGGAAAACTGTCCCTTATCCATCTTTCTCAGCTCAAGAAGCTGATTAACCTGATTAAGAAGACGTTTCACATTCCGGAACACCATTACCAGTACATTATGGGTATTTTCATCCAGTTCACCTTTTTCAATAAGCTGTTGTATGGGAGCATGAATCAGGGTGAGAGGCGTCCTGATTTCATGAGAAACGTTAGTAAAAAACCGCATTTTAGCTTCTGCAATCTCAGTTTCCTTCTTATGTTCCATACTCTCGATAATCAGCTGGTTCTTTTCTTTAACAGCAATCAATGAGTATTTTCTAAAAACAATCAAGAGAAACAGGAATACAGCCGCGTAGAAAATATAGGCCCAAATACTTAACCAAATCGGAGGCGAGATGGTAATCTGAAGTTCCGAGACCTCGGGCGCCCAAAGCCCGTCATTATTGGTAGCTTTAATCTGAAGACAGTAATCGCCGGAGCGTAAATTCGTATATGTAATCCTTCTGTTCTGACTGCCCGTTTCTTGCCATTCATCATTAAAACCCAACAAGCGATAGGCATACCTGATTTTGTCGGGACTTGAAAAATGGAGAGCAGAGAATTCAAAGGACACTTCATTATCAGCATAAGCAAGTTGCAACTTGTCGGTATGATATATATTTCTATCCAAAATCTGACGTCCGTTTACTCTCCGGAAAGGAAGAACAGAACGGTTGTGCAGGCGCAAATCGGTTATTGTAACAGAAGCTTGAAAAGGATTACTAACTATACTGTCGGGATGGAAAAATGTAACTCCATTAACTCCTCCAAAATACATTTCGCCCGTAGAGGGCACCTCAAATACGCTGTTAACGGTAAAACTAGGGCTGGCTAAACCATCGTTAACCCCATAGCTAACAAGCATAGCCTGCTCAGGAATATAACGACATAAACCTTTATTAGTACCGAGCCATAAGTGATTGTTCGTGTCTTCCCGGATGGAATAAACCAATCCCCCGGGCAATCCATCTTCCTCTCCGATATGCGTAAACTTTACTTCGCCTGCCATTATCTGCTTAACGGATAACTCGCCTGCATTTAACATATTAAGCCCTACGCCTGTAGCAAGCCAAATATTTCCCTTATGGTCTTCTTCAATAGCAAACACATCATTATAGGCCAGCGAGTTGTCCACATCTTTGTTGTGACGGAACACCTTAAAATTACCTCTTCTGCTAATCACTTCTTCGATAGGAGCAACACTTAATCCTCCACCTTTGGTCCCGACCCAGAGCAGATCTCGCGAATCCCTGAAAAGGGTAAGCACTTTATCGCTACCCAGGCCAAGCATATGTGAAGGAGTTTCATTGTATTGTTCAACTACCCGCGTGTATTTATTGATATATCCTATACCTTGCCCCCAGGTTCCAAACCATATATTATCTCTGTTATCCTCCAGAAGCGTAAAGACAAAACCGTTGACAACATAACTATCAAAACTGCCTCCTCCCTTGTGAACAGCCAGACTGTTGGTTGCTGAGCCCACCCACAGCATGCTGTCGCTATCGAGCAAGAGGGCGGAGATTTCACTCTTCCACTGCCCCGAGGCCAGAACAACGCGGGGGATATTAGCTATTTTTCCTACACTTTTGTCAGCTATATCAAAGACATCAATACCCGAGGTTGAGGTTCCTGCAAACAAAACATTGTTGTTGCCGGTAAGTGCAGTAACCAGATTATCACTTACTCCATTATGCTTTTCTGACAATATCGTCCTGAATTTCTTAGCATATAAATCGAGAAAAACCAATTCTTTGCTTTCTGTCCCTATCCACAACACTCCGGTACGGTCAATATATAGCGAGTTAATAATATTATCAGGAATACCGGAATTTTCCATATTGGAAAAACTATATACCTCTTCTATTTTGTTATTCACCATAAGAGCCAAACCTCCGCCGCGAGTAGCCAACCACAAATTGCCCTTTCTATCTTCTACAAAATCCTCTACCCAATCAACCGGCAATTTGTAAGGATGTGGCGAGGCATCGTTATATAATTCAACATCATACCCTTTATCATTAAATCTCTTTTTTATATAGTTTAAGCCGTCATAAGAAGATGCCCACAACTGACCTCTTTTATCGCGCAGAATCTTCGTGAAAACTGTTTGTTCCTCAGTTATAGCTGAAATAGATCTAAAATCATCACCATCTTTCACTTCAAATTCAAAAAGACCTTGTTCAGCACCTAGAAGAAGCTTGCCCGGTTCGTGCTGAAATATTGAGACGATAGAGAGATTTTTTCTGATAGGGTTAAAAGGCTCATTGTTTTCCCTTCTGTAAATCATACTGCGCGACACATTCTCAAAGCGATCTTTTTCAACAGAAAACCTGAATAGTCCCTCGGAGGTGCCGGCCCAGAGCTCACCCTCTGAGTCAATATATAGATCTCTGATCAAATCATCGTAGGTAAGCATATTAAACCTACTTATCCTTCCCGTTGTCAGATCCAAACGATTAATGCCTCCGCTTCGCGTCCCTATCCATAGCAGACTGTCTGACTGCAGAGCAAGGCAGCTAATCTCATTATTTGACAGGGTGTTGGGATCATTACTGTCATATTTGTAGGTGACAAATTCATAGCCATCAAACCTGTTAAGACCATCTTTTGTACCTATCCATAAAAAGCCGGTGCTATCCTGCACCATGCAAAGCACCGATGATTGCGATAATGAGTTAATGGCTTCCACCGACCTGAAATTCAGGTCGGCCGAGAGTGGGAAACCAACTGAAAACAATAGAAAGCACAGCAGGAAAATAAATCTTGCTCTAAACAAATGCCTTCCTCTGATTATTTTCATATCGCTAATCATTCGCCAATCACTCCTTATAACTTAAATCTTTTGCCTCCTGAAGGATACGTTTTTGTTTTGTGCTATTAACACCAAGAACTTTTAACAGTCCGGGTTGATCTGCTATCTGCCTGCAAAGCACAGTCCCTTGTGAAAGAAGCAGCTTCTTATCAGCTTTAGTGAGTGAAGTCAAAACCGTGACAGGAAATAGATGCTTATCTTCCACGAGCTTTTTCAGACTTCTCTCTTCGGGGTAATCCCAGCTTAAAAGATTCAGGCCGCTGCATTCACCAAAGGATTGTGCGTCAGAAGTAAAGCGGGTATTAGTTGCTACCCAGCCATGGAATTTAAAATCTTTATACTCTGGGATAGTCTTTCGTTTATCAATGATATCGTTGACACGTGAACGGATATACAAGGGCACCTGAACGCTTGCACGCTTTCCCTGACTATTGTAAAATTTACACTCCACAAAATGCTGGTTCTCGTGATTGGTAGCAATAACGTCAACTTCGTGGCTAACGCACTTACCCTCTATCTCTTGTGCAACTATAACATTGAAACCCATTGATTCAAACACATGGCCCACGAACTTCTCAAATGCGTAGCCCTCAGGTCCAAGCTCCATAACAGCATTTTTGAGACTATAGCGAGCTGCCGAGCTGCGCTGATATTTACGAAGTAGAGAAAAAGCTCTGCCGTAAAGCTTTTTGGTAGATATTTCATCAATAATCCACGAACTGATATCATCAATAACAAGTTTTATCGTCTCTTCACTTGCTTGTGAGCGCTGCAAGGATAGCGCCAGTTTCTCATCAGAAAACGGAACCAATTCACCTGAGGCCTTTTTTATTAGTATCTTCTTACTCATAAAATTTAATATTCTTAGTTCTATGTTTGGAACTTCAACGCAAAATCCTGAAAAATTTAACTTTCACCTTTCCTTAATTCTCCCCACCATAATCCCCGAAACACTTTTAAGTCCTTTGATATACTCACTAAGTGGAAGGGGCGAATATTCAACCCTATTGCTTCGGGTTGATGCATGCAACAGATACAGTCTTCCCTCGCGAAAAGCAGCAAATCCACAGTGCGAAATATCCAGTCCTTTAATATCTGAAACAAAGGCAATCAGATCACCATCCTTTATCATATCTTCCTTTGAATCAATGCTATCGCCCGAAATGTATCGCATATTATAGTCTGCCATCTCTTTCTCAAGCTTAGCAAACTTACTAATTAAGGCGGGATTTTCCCCTAATCGGGGATAGAGATTTGGATGAGAGGAAATAAAACTCACTGAGGGCTCCATAGGCGCATCGCCTATGGAATCGCTGATAAGAGTAATAAATCCCATCCGCTCCTTGTCCTTCATCCAATCGCTAAAATAATGCAGACGTGATGAGTAATCAGTCAAAACGCCGCCTCTGTACCGAAGTCGCATAAGATGAGCTGCCATGGTTTCAAAATCCGTGCTATCTTCCTCTCCTGCTACTACACAAGCCGTAACATACTCCACATAAGTTACACAGTCCACCTCCCGGAGATTAACAATCAATTTTTCCTCTCCTTCTTTCTCTAAAGTTTGGGAGACATAGGGCCTGTCCATAAAAGCCTCCCCAATCGCCAACACCTTCATATTCAAGGGCAAAGCCTTGTATTCCAGATTATCAAAAATAACTTTAAGCTCATCAAAAATCAAGCGGTCTGCATCGGTACTAACAATATTAGAATCACCGCATGCAAGAAAAGAAGTCATAATCAGTATCGATAAGAAGCTTGCCATAGTAATAATAAGAGATATACCCTAAACCTTTCCATTTATGGAAGGTTTAAATATAGGAAAAGATTAACTTTATACAATGCCAGAAACAAAAGACAATAATATTACTAACAGTCGGCTCGAAGCAAGGAAAAGCAGAAATAAACAGCTGGCTAACGAATTGCTGGAAAGCTTGAGAAAAGTAAGCTTAGGTGGCCCAAAAAAAATGCGCGACAAGCACACATCAAGGGCTAAACTAATGGTGCGCGATCGGATTAACTTACTGATTGACCCTCATACACCCTTTTTAGAACTCTCGTCCTTAGCAGCAAACGGACAATATAAGGATGAGTTTCCTTCGGCAGGAATAGTTACCGGTATCGGATTAATACATGGCCGTGAGCTTATGATAGTGGCAAATGACGCCACAGTTAAAGGAGGCACTTATATTCACGAAACCATAAAGAAGCATCTCAGGGCGCAGGAAGTAGCTGAACAAAACAACTTGCCCTGTGTGTATATGGTTGATTCGGGAGGCATTTTTTTGCCCGAACAAGCCTCTGTATTTCCCGACAAGGACGACTTTGGCCGAATTTTCTATAACCAGGCGCGTATGTCGGCAGCCGGAATCCCCCAGATATCTATTGTAATGGGCTCATGTACTGCCGGTGGGGCCTATATTCCGGCCATGAGTGATGAGACTATTATAGTTAGGAATCAGGGAACTATATTCCTGGCAGGGCCGCCCCTGGTAAAAGCCGCCACCGGAGAAGAAGTCAGCGCTGAGGAGCTGGGAGGTGCCGAAGTACACACTCATATTTCCGGCGTAGCCGACCATTTGGCAGAAGATGATGCCGACGCCATCCGAATATGCCGGCGTATCTTTGAGAACTTACCACGACGCCCGAAGCAGGAGTTAAGCAGGATAGAAACAAGGCCGGCTTTCGGCTCCGAAGAAGAGCTCTATGGGCTGATTCCCACTGCCGGTGAGGCCTGGCCGGATGTACGGGAAATAATAGCAAGGATTTTTGATGGAGGAAAATTTCAGGAATTCAAAGCAAACTATGGTAGCACTTTAGTCTGCGGCTTTACGCGTCTCCTGGGCTACCAGGTGGGTGTTTTGGCCAACAATGGCATCCTCTTCAGCGAATCGGCTCTTAAAGGCACTCACTTTATAGAGTTGTGCAACAGTCGCAGAATCCCTATGATATTTCTTCAAAACATTACAGGTTTTATGGTCGGAAAAGAATACGAGCATAAAGGAATTGCCAAAGACGGGGCAAAAATGGTTCATGCTCTGGCCAATTCAAGTGTGCCATTTTTCACGGTAATAATTGGCGGCTCTTATGGAGCAGGCAATTACGCTATGGGTGGCAGAGCCTACAATCCGCGCTTCCTTTTTATGTGGCCCAATGCCCGCATTTCTGTTATGGGAGCACGTCAGGCAGCACAAGTGCTAAAGACACTAAAGCAAGAGCAGGCAGAAGCTGCCAACAAAGAATTCCCTCAGCAAGACCTGGATAAGATAGAAGCATCAATTTTTCAAAAATATGAAGATGAGGGTTCGCCATGGTACAGCACTTCCAGGCTTTGGGATGATGGAGTGATTGACCCTGCTCAAACACGTACGGTTCTGGCAATGGCTTTAGAGAGTTCTCTAAACAGACCTTTTGAGGAGACTAAGTACGGTATTTTCAGAATGTAAGTTAAAAAATAAACACAATGGGACTTATTAAAAGGTTTTCGGGAGAAGTATGTTACCTTGAACTAAACAGACCCGAGAAACGCAATGCATTAAGCAAATCGGTTGTTCTCGAGCTGACACGTTTTTTTCGGGAGAGCCATGATTCCAATCAATTCAAGGTACTGGTCATAAGCGGCAACGGAGGTTTCTTTTCTGCAGGTGCTGATTTGGAATGGATGAAGAGCGGCATGAGTCAATCTGAGAGCGAAAACCTTGAAGATGCACAACTCTTCAACAAGCTCTACTCTACTATGTACAATTACCCTAAACCCTTAATAGTAAAGGTTGATAAAGGAGCCTACGGAGGTGCTATAGGCTTGATGGCCTGCGCTGACATCGTGACTACAACAGCCGATGCCGAGTTCCAATTCAGTGAACCTATGCTGGGTCTGGTTCCTGCCACCATAGCACCATATATTATAAGGCGCATAGGCTTAACTATGACAAAACAGCTATTCCTGACGGCAATGAAGTTTGACGGAAACGAGGCATTTAATTATGGTCTGGTTAATTATCTTTTCAGCGAAGAACAGTTGGCTATAAAAACGCGTGAATTAGCCTCAACAATTATCAAGAATAGCCCTTCAGCCCTAAAAGAGACCAAGCTTCTACTGAACCGTTTGGGCAACTATATTGTTCCTATAAGCGAAGAAGAAGAGCAGCATTGTGCCGGTATTATAGCCCGGGCACGAAGATCTGCCGATGGACAAGAAGGAGTTAAAGCCTTCTTTGAGAAACGAAAACCGGAGTGGAATGACCTATAAAAATATTGCTTTTCGTCCTATCAGACGATTACTAATTGCCAACAGAGGAGAAATAGCGCAACGTATTGTAAAAAGCGCCCGTAAGATGGGCATCACAACCATAGGCTTGATTACTGACAGAGAACCGATAAGCGTGGCCGATGAACAGGCTTTGCTTAAAGGTTCCTCCCTTGCCGAGACCTTTTTGAATGCCCGGGCGATTATAGCTCTTGCCCTACAACATAGAGCCGACGCTATTCATCCGGGTTATGGATTTCTCTCAGAAAACGCTGAGTTTGCCCGTCAAGTCGAAGCAGCAGGACTTATATTTATAGGCCCTTCGCCTGATGCGATTGAAAAGATGGGTAACAAAATGGCGGCGCGCCGAATAGCGATGGACAACAAGGTGCCTGTTATACAGTCACTTGAGGGCACTATTAATGAGATTTCAAAGCAGGCAGGGCAGCTGCACTATCCCCTTCTGATAAAGGCTGCAGCCGGTGGCGGTGGCAAAGGCATGGTCAAAGTAGAACAGCCTGATATGCTTGCCGAAAAGTTGTCGCAAACCTCCCGCGAAGCAAAGAGTTATTTTGGGGATGGAACTGTTTATGTAGAGCAATATCTCGAGAACCCACGTCATATTGAAGTTCAGGTATTTGGTGATATGGATGGGAATATCGTGCACCTCTTCGAACGTGAATGTAGCATACAACGGCGCTTTCAAAAGATTATCGAAGAAGCCCCAAGTCCCTCTCTCAGCCCCGGCAAACGCCAGGAGCTGACGGCAGATGCTTTGCTTCTGGCTAAGTCTATTGGATATTATAATGCCGGCACTGTGGAGTTTCTGCTTGACAGTAAAGGCAAGCACTATTTCCTGGAAATGAACACTCGTTTGCAGGTAGAACATGCCGTAACGGAGAGCATTACTGGCATTGACCTGGTAGAACTTCAGCTGATTGTTGCCATGGGACTGTCTTTGCCACTAAAGCAAGATGACATCAAAATTAATGGTCACTCGATTGAGAGCCGTATTTACGCCGAAGATCCTACGCGTGACTTTATGCCCTCACCCGGTTCTGTTGAAAAAGTAAAATGGCCTGATCAGGCGCTTGCGCGTACCGACACGTGGTTTGATAAAACCACTGTGATAGAGCCTGATTTCGACCCTATGCTTGCCAAAATTATCACTCACTCAGCTTCCCGCCCGGGAGCAGCGGCAAAGCAGATAAATGCATTAGAACAGACCGTAATTATAGGGTTAAGCAATAATATTGATTATCTCAAAAGCATTTTCCTGAGTGAAAGCTTTATTTCGGGAGATACAACAACGGCCTTTTGTTCTGAGCATTATTATAAACCCTCTCAGATTATAAACCCTGAGCTGGCGGCTTTAGCAGCTTTGGCTCTGCAAATACTTTACAGAAACGATGGTGACAGCGTATGGCAGCAAACAGGATTTTGGCGAATTGATCAGCAGTTGAATATTGAGGTAAATGGTGATTTATATCATCTTGCCTGGCAAAAAGGGGCATCTTCTCTCTCTGTTGTTGTTAATGGCAACAATCGTTATAAAATGGAGAATCTTAAATTAAGCTATTCAAGCCTTAGCTTTAGTATTTCGGGCGAAAGCTTTCAGTTTGCCTGGGCATATAACAAGAATAATATTTTAATTTTGGAGAATCCTTCCGGCAGGTGGCTAATAGATGAGATGTTGACCAAACAAAAGCTGAAAAAACAAGGCCGCGCTAATTTGAGAAACGACAGCCAGCTTCTGGCTCCTATTCCCGGGAAAATTATCGAGGTAAGGGTGCAGCCGGGCGACCGCATAAGTGCGGGCGATGCATTGGTAATCCTGGAAGCGATGAAAATGGAGAATCGCCTAAGCGCGGCAGAAGACGGCGTGGTGAAGTCAGTTCGTGCCCGGGCAGGGCAACAGGTAAAGGCTAACGACATATTGATTGATATTGAAATAAAGCATTTAGAACAATAAAACATCAACTGAAAAACACGATAATTTAATGGATCCACTATTGAATGAGCAGCATGAAGCGCTGAGAATGGAAATTAGAGAATTTGCAGAAAAGGTTATTGCGCCTCATGCAGCCAGACTTGACGAAAAAGAAGAGTTCTCGGTTGAGCTCACAAAAAAAATGAGTGAGCAAGGAATCCTGGGTATGAATATGCCCAGGCAATATGGCGGACGAGGACTTGACACCCTTTCGTATATCATTGCTGTTGAAGAACTTGCGCGCGTTGACAGCTCACAGGCCGCTACTGTGGTAGCTCACAACAGCTTAGGATTAGTGCCTATTTTGGATTATGGCAGCGAAGAACAAAAAGAGAAATATCTCCCCCAGCTAACAAAAGGAGGAAAATTATGGGCCTTCGGATTAACGGAAGAGAATGCAGGCTCAGATGCCCGCGGCACCGAAACAACAGCTCTTCGTGATGGTGATGAATGGCTGATTAACGGCTCAAAACGATATATAACAAACGCTTCCACACCTCTTACCCTGGGCGTTACTTTGCAGGTTATGACGCAGGATGAAAAAAGTCAGCCAAGGCTGACAACCATCCTGGTTGAAAAGGGAACGCCGGGCTTCTCCACTACCCGTATGCTTGGAAAACTAATGTGGCGGGCAGCTGATACAGCTCGCATAAGCATCAAAAATTGTCGTGTACCCTACTCCAACCTGCTTGGTCAGGAGGGTCAGGGAGCCCGATATATGCTAAAGACCCTCGATGGAGGCCGCTTGTCTGTTGCTGCCATGGGTCTGGGACTTGCGCAGGGCGCCTTCGAGATGGCTGTCAAACATGCAGGAAGCCGTAAGCAGTTTGGCAAGCCCATAGGGCGCAATCAGGCCATCAGCTTTAAACTTGCAGATATGGATATGAAGTTGGAACTTGCGCGCAACACCCTATATAAGGCTTGTTGGCTAAAAGACAAGGGCCTGCCTTACAGTCGCGAGGCGGCTATTGCAAAACTTTACACTTCAGAGATGGCACGTGAAATTGCCGATGAAGCGGTTCAGATATTTGGCGGTTCAGGTCTTTTTAAGGACAATCCCGTTGAGCGCTTTTACCGTGATCAGCGTCTGCTGCAGATTGGTGAGGGTACATCCGAGATATTAAGGCTGGTAATAGCAAGAACACTTTAGGATAGAAGTTTATGTAAACAAAATCACCATGGAGGAGAGAAAAAAAGAACATATTGACCTTGCATTTTTATCACGCGTAGAAGGTGCCGAAGCTAATCGCCACTTTTACTACGAACCGCTATTATCGCCACATCCGGACGCTAAATCCAAGCCTGTCACTTTCGCCGGTAAAACAATGCAAATGCCCTTATGGATATCCAGCATGACCGGGGGCACGGCAAGCGCCAAGGATATAAACCGTAATCTGGCGCAAGCCTGCGCAGAGTTCGGCTTAGGGATGGGTCTGGGTTCTTGCCGCATATTACTTGAAGACGACAAACATCTGGCCGACTTTGACGTCCGCCCAATTATGGGCGATGATGTGCCGCTTTTTGCAAATATCGGCATAGCGCAGCTGGAAAAAATGGCCGGGGAAGCTTCGTTTGAAAAAATTGAACAACTCGTTTCCCTCCTTCGTGCGGACGGTCTTATAATACACGTAAATCCTTTGCAGGAGGCATTTCAGCCCGAAGGCGACTTGCTGGAATTTTCACCCATAGGAACGATACGGCAATTTATAGAAAAAACAAAGCTACGAGTTATAGTTAAGGAGGTCGGTCAGGGAATGGGGCCTGAAAGTCTCAGGGTCTTACTTGCCCTTCCGCTGGAGGCTGTTGAGTTTGGAGCCCTGGGAGGCACTAACTTCACTCGTCTGGAATTAATGCGGCAAAGCGGCTTCGACACAAGAGTCTTCGAGGGTTTTGCTACTTTGGGGCACACAGCCGAAGAGATGACAGGATTTGTCAACAACATAGTTGATGAATCAAACGAAATCCAATGCCGTAAGATTATCATTTCGGGTGGTATAAGCAATATCCTGGACGGTTACAGATTGGTTAAACTAAGCAAAATGCCGGCTCTCTTTGGCATGGGCTCGGAGTTCCTAAAACACGCAGCTACTGATTATCCGACACTTAGAGCCTTTGTCGCTCAGATTAAAAAAAGCACTGAGCTGGCCGATGCTTATTTGCGAATACGGCAGTAAACGAAAAAACACCCCTTAATATGCAACAAATCAAGGGCTTTTCAAAATTAACACGCGAGCAGAAAGTTGAATACCTGAAGACTGCCTATAATTTAGGCGATGACTTTGAAGCGGTTTTGGAAAGCTACAGGCATCCCGACAAGCAGGCTATATTTGATGATTTTTCAGAAAATACCCTGACCAATTACTACCTTCCTTTTGGAGTAGCTCCTAATTTTTTGATAGACGGGCGACTATATGCCGTCCCTATGGTAATTGAAGAGAGCTCAGTGGTAGCAGCTGCCTCTCGTGCAGCTTCGTTTTGGGCAAAGAACGGGGGATTTAAAACCAAAATTCATGATACACTCAAGACCGGAGATATCTGGTTTGAGTGGAATGGCGACTTGGCGGCAATCAGGGAGTTTAAAGCCGAATTATCAGTCTTCTTAAAGCAAGCTGTAAAAGCACTCACCTCATCTATGGAGAAACGAGGCGGAGGAATCAGCAGCATTGAAATACTACCCTTGAAAGGCATGGAAGGACTATATCGGCTGCATGTGAGGCTTAAGACGGCAGACAGCATGGGTGCCAATTTTATCAACTCAACTCTTGAAGCAATGAAGGAACCACTCCTTAGCTTCTTTGAGAAAAAAGGATACGATGCCCCGGTAATTATAATGGCCATTCTGTCTAACTACACTCCCGATTGTCTTGTTAGTTGTAGCGTATCTTGCGAAGTTGAAGCTCTAAGCCCCTACGCCGGCGGCTTGTCGGCTAAGGAATTTGCCCGTCGCTTTAAGGCAGCCGTCGATATAGCCCAAAACAGTACCGACAGGGCTGTCACCCACAATAAAGGTATTTACAATGGAGTTGATGCTGTAGTGCTGGCAACGGGCAACGACTTTCGCGCAATCGAAGCAGCCGGGCACGCCTACGCCTCACGAAATGATTACTACAGCTCTCTGTCACATTGCAGCCTTGACAAAGGTGTTTTCACCTTGTCGCTTACTATCCCTCTGGCACTTGGCACGGTGGGAGGACTTACACGCCTGCATCCCATGGCTGCCAAAGCCCTGGAAATATTGCAGCATCCTTCAGCCCCTGAGCTGATGAGCATCGCTGCCTCTGCCGGATTGGCCAATAACTTCAGTGCTGTAGCTTCATTGGTTACGACCGGAATTCAGAAGGGGCACATGAAACTGCATCTATCCAATATCCTCAATTTATTAGACGCAACTGATAAACAAAAGGAGGCTGCACATCGCCATTTCAGCAATCTGACGGTAAGCGTTCAGGCCGTCAAAGAATTTATAGACTCAAATGCGAAGCTATGAAGCAAGAATTTAGAGCCAATGGGAAGCTCTTGATAACGGGCGAGTATCTTGTGTTGCAAGGCGCATGGGCTTTGGCTTTGCCGCTTAATAAAGGCCAAAGCATGAGCGTAGAAACCATAAAAGCAGCCGAACTGCATTGGCAGGCCTACTCTCAGGGCAAGCTATGGTTTAAAGCAATATTTGACAACAAGCTTAATGTTATTAAAAGCAGCGACCCTGCTTATAGTCAGCGACTTCAAAATATTCTTAATATGGCTCTTATGCAAGACAGCGAAACAATCGAAAAAATGCTGGGAGTCAGGGTGCGCACCGAGCTGGAGTTTGACCCGCGATGGGGCTGGGGAAGCAGCTCTACCCTGCTTTACCTTTTGAGTACTTGGTTAGGAATTAATCCATACAAGCTTCTTGACCTTAGCTTTGGAGGCTCAGGCTACGATATAGCCTGTGCAGGAAGTAACAAGCCAATCTTTTACAGGCGACTGCCTCAGCAAAAGCCCGAAATCGAAGAGGTCACTTTTAATCCTCCCTTTATTGACAGGCTCTACCTGCTTTGGCTGGAGAAAAAACAAAGCTCTTCCTCCGAGGTCAAAGCCTTTTTGCAAAAAGATCAGGCTCAGCCTGAAGCCATAGAAAAAATAAACGCAATAGGACGCGCCATGCTCAGGAGTCAAAGCGCCGAAGCCTTTGGTCTTTTGATGAGGCAACATGAACTTATAATAAGTCAAATTTTAAAACGCCCTACGGTAAAAGAACTTCACTTTTCTGATTTTGACGGATATATAAAATCACTTGGCGCCTGGGGTGGCGATTTTGCGCTGATAAACAGCCCCCTGCCTCATTCCGTCCTATCGGGCTATTTCGCAGATAAAGGCTTCCACACACTTATAAGCCTTAAAAGCGTCATCCTGTAAAAGCAAGCTAATTAACCCATTTATTGTTCATCCAACAGCAATCAAGGATGCTTTATAGCTCCTAAAAGACAAATCCCCCCCATTTTAAATCCAAAACAGGGATTCCACAGACGACGCAGAATAATACATTGCATTTTATTTCAAAAACCCCACAGTGCCAATCGTTAAGTATGTTGTCTATTCCATTATTAGAGAGAGATAACAGTATATAAAAATGCATCATTGCTTCTTGAAGAGGCCAATATTTATCAGCCAATACTTATTTATTTATGAAAAAGAACAAAATTCTATTGACGATGGCAGCCTTGCTCATAAGCAGCCACGTAGTGTTTTCCCAAAGTAAAACAAAAACCCGGCAAGCCATTCGCACCATTTCAGTTGATTATCAAAACGAAAAGGGTGCGATGAATAAGATGTTTAAGGAATGCATAGGTGCCGGAAGAGCCAACGAAGGCCTGCGGGCTGACTGGCAAGAACAGTTGCGCATTGTTAAGGCTGAGTGCGACTTCCAATACATCCGGATGCATGGTCTGTTAAGCGACGACATGGCAGTGTACAAGGAAGATCGTAATGGTAATCCTGAGTACAATTTTATGTACATTGATGCACTGTTCGACCAGTTGCTCGAAATTGGTATCAAGCCTTTTGTAGAGCTGGGCTTTATGCCGTCGCCTCTGGCCAGCGGTTCGGAGACCCTCTTTTGGTGGCGAGCCAATGTAACTCCGCCAAAAGATTACGAGAAATGGGAAGCGCTCATCTATAACCTAGTCATGCATTTCACCGAGCGCTATGGTCATGAAGAAGTAAAGACCTGGTATTTTGAGGTATGGAACGAGCCTAACCTCTCTCCCGGCTTCTGGTCGGGCACACAGGAGGAATATTTTAAGCTCTACAAATATGCCGCCAAAGCAATAAAACGGGTGAGCGAAGATTACCACGTGGGTGGTCCTGCCACGGCCGGTGCTTCCTGGGAACCGGAGATGATTGCCTTTTGCACAGACAACAATGTACCTATTGATTTTATAAGCACGCATTCTTACGGGGTGGATGCAGGCTTCCTCGATGAGTATGGTCAGGCCGGAACCCGCCTTAGTAAAGACAGATGGAGCGTAAGTCGCGATGTGTTACAGTCACGCAAGGAAATTAGCGAATCGGTGATGCCTCATCTGGAATTGCATTACACGGAGTGGAGTTCGTCTTACACCCCTGCAGATCCCTTGCACGACAGCTACCACCAAGCTGCCTACATCCTCGATAAATTCAAGCAGGTTGGTTACTCAGCTCAATCCATGTCGTATTGGGTATTTACAGACATCTTTGAAGAGGCTGGCCCTCGTTTTACACCCTTCCATGGAGGCTTTGGGCTGATGACTATTCAGGGCATCAAAAAACCAGCCTACCACGCCTATGCCTTTCTGAACCAATTGGGCGACACCGAGTTGGTCAATACCGACAGCGCATCCTGGGTATGTAAAAACAATAAGGGCGACCTGCAGATTTTGCTTTGGGACTATAGCCACACGCTGCCCGACGACCTTAATAACCAACAATATTACATACTTGACTTACCGGCTAAAAGCAAAGGACGGGTTAGCCTCGATATGAAAGGCATTCCTGCCGGAACGTATCATCTCGACACCTACAAAATCGCTTATGCCATCAATGATCCCTACACGCATTATGCCCGGATGGGGCGCCCTGCACAGCTAAATCGTCAGCAGGTGGACTTCCTCAAAAGTCAGAGTCGAGGCCTGCCAATCGCATCTGAATGGGTAACGGTTGCCGACGATGGCAGCCTTAAGCGCGAGCTTCTGCTCAACGAAAACGATGTAATCATGGTTGTTATGAATCGGATGAAGTAACTAAGCTTCCGACCTTAAAGCCTCCTAAAGCCCGCCTATGAGCGGGCTTTTTTATATCTTTACATAAATAACCATCAATATCTGAATACGATGCATTATCAATTGAAAGAAGACATTATTTTGCGCGACTATCTGGCTCTGGAACGCACGCGCCTTGCCAATGAGCGAACCCTCTTTGCCTACATCCGCACCTCCCTGTATCTGATACTCGCCGGAATTGCCTTTATACAGCTAAGAGACTTAGAATCGCTGCAATGGCTCGGGTGGACTTCTCTGGTCGGCTCTGTGATTATTATGCTGCTGGGAATATGGCGCTATCTCCAACTCAGACGACAGCTGAACCACTATTACAAGGCTTCATCAGAGCAGGACAAAAGCACAAGATAAATTAGGACAAAGCAATCCTATTGCAGAACTTTTTCTTTAGTTCTGCGTTATTTTTACCCATAGTCTAATTCAGCACTACAGCAAACCTTGATTGGATTTCATGATAAAACACAAGCAGATCAGCGCCACCGTAGCCTGGGAAAGTCCCTCTAATCTGGCGATTGTCAAGTATTGGGGCAAAAAAGGCCTGCAGGAGCCGCTGAATCCCAGCATCAGCTTCTCTCTGGAGTCTGCCCTGACACGTACACGGGTAAGAGCCGAACCCTCCGAAAAGGGAGGCTTCATCTTCCACCTTAACGGAAGAGAGAAGGCAGGCTTCAACGAAAAAATCGCCACCTTCCTGGAGCGCATTCAGCTACATCTGCCCTTCTTGCAAAACCACCATCTGCACATAGAAAGTCACAACACTTTTCCTCACTCCTCCGGAATTGCCTCTTCTGCAAGTAGCATGAGCGCTCTGGCGCTTTGTTTGGCTCAGTTGCAACAGATTAGCAGCGATGGCGAAGTTAGGGCTCCCGACATGGTTCTGGCTTCCACCTTAGCCCGTATGGGCTCGGGCAGTGCTGCACGCTCGGTTTATGGAGGCTGGACCCTCTGGGGGCGCTTTGCCGGAAAGAAGGAAAGCTCTGACATGTACGCTATTCCTTTAAATGAAGCGGAAATCGACGCCGATTTCCGCAATATCCACAACAGCATTCTGCTTATCGATCCCGGTCAAAAAGCGGTAAGCAGTACGGAAGGACATGCTTTAATGCATCAGCATCCTTACCGTGAAGCGCGTATAGCGCATGCCCGTCAAAACACCGACAGGCTGCTATCTGTCTTAAAGGCAGGAGATTGGACCGGTTTTTTCGATCTTGCAGAAAACGAGGCACTTTCGCTCCATGGGCTTATGATGAGCTCCACACCCTCCTATACCCTGCTTCACCCAAATACACTGGAAGCTATCCGCCGCATCCGTCGCGCCCGCCGCGACGAAGGACTCAGCATAGGGTTCAGTATGGATGCAGGACCCAACATCCACCTTTTGTATCCCGAACGTGAGAAGGATATCGTAAGGACATGGATGCAGGAAGAGCTTCAAGCATTGTGCGCCAATCAGGCCATCCTGCACGATCGCGTAGGAAGAGGTCCACGCGCTTTAAACTCAAATCAGGCACTTGATGAATAAAGACCGGAACAGCACTCAATTCCATTCCAAAATCATGCTTTTTGGAGAGTACAGCATCATACTGGGCTCAATGGGCTTAACCATCCCTTATGCCCATTTTAACGGCTCATTGGGCTTTATTAATAAAAACCGCTACACCGATCTTGACTACGCGCGACGTAGCAATAAATTGTTGATAGAATATTACGATTATCTGCAACAACTCGACCGGGAAAAGCGGATACCTAAGAATTTCGATATCGAGAGGATGGGCAAAGACCTTGAAAAGGGGCTATATTTTGAATCTTCGATCCCCGAGGGCTATGGTCTGGGAAGCAGTGGTGCCCTGGTGGCAGCTCTCTATCATCGCTATACCACCGAGCATCATGTACCGCGCAGGGCATCCAACAAGGTCGAGGTTCAAGAGCTCAAAAAGGAGCTCGCAATTCTGGAATCATGGTTTCACGGCACAAGCTCCGGTATCGACCCTTTAATCTGTTATATGAAACATCCGCTACTTCTGTCGGAGGATCAGAGCATTTCGGCCGTTGGAATTCCAAAATACAACCTCACCTCTGATGACGCGATATTTTTGCTTAACACTGGAAAGCCGGGCAAGACAGCCCCTTTGGTTGAGAGCTTTATGCAAAAATGCACTAACGATGAGTACCTGACTATGATGAAGGAGGAATATATCCCGCTCAACAATAATTGCATAAAACATCTTACCGGGGGTGACCTTGAATTGTTTACCAAAACATTGCAGGAACTATCATTTTTCCAGGCTACTCATTTCTCAGAAATGATTCCTGCATCAGTTGAAATGGAATGGATTTACGGCTTCAGCACCGGCAAATATCTCTTGAAGCTTTGCGGCTCGGGAGGCGGAGGCTTTGCTCTCGGATTTACCCGTGAATATGAAGAGGTCAGAAGGCGCTTTGTCGAAAAAGGCATGGATATTATTCCGGTATATCAGACAAAATGAAAAGCGTTATAAGATTTTGGGTTTTGGGTTAGGATTAAGAACTTGCCGGATTATATCGCGATGCTTCCACGCTCTCCGGTACGAATGCGAATGCAGTCATCAAGAGGGGAAATAAAGATCTTTCCATCTCCAATTTCACCTTTCACCGTATTTGTTGACCGTGCTCCGCTTACTATGGCAGAAATGGCAGTCTCGACAAACTCATCGTTAACGGCAATTTCTATGCGCATACCGGGTGATAGATTAGGAAGGACTCGCTTACCGCGATAAATCTCTTCCCTCTTTTGTACTCCGTGACCGGAAACTCTACCTACGGTAATTCGTGTAATTCCGGCATTCACCAAGGCCTCGTGTACTCTTTCCAATTGGAATTCCCGTACTATTGCAGTTATTAGTTTCATTTGTGAACAGTATTAGATTATTAGTTTGGGTTAACCATGCCATAACCACGCTCCCCGTGATATGAGCGATCAAGTCCTTCCATTTCTTCAGCTGCTGTTGCTCTAAGTCCTCCAAAAGCCTTTAATATTACCAGGATAATAAGAGTAACAACTACTGCATAAACAATCGCGATTCCCACAGCTACGGCCTGAACACCCAGCTGTTGCCATATAGTCCATGTGCCATTTACAGCGGCCGAAGCATCCTCCATCCATGAATTTCTGATAAAGAACACTAAGAGCAGGGCTCCCAAAATACCGCCGACTCCATGAATTCCAAAGGCATCAAGACTATCGTCATATCCAAGTTTTTCTTTTAACTGGATAGCGTAATAACAAAGGGCTGCAGCGGCAAATCCAAGCGCTAAGGCTCCCACGGGCTGAACTACACCTGCCGCCGGGGTTACGGCCACCAGTCCAGCCAATATACCACTGGCAAAGCCTAAAGCCGTAGATTTACCCAAATGTATATACTCAATTATCATCCAACCCAATGCTCCGGCAGCGGCAGCAATCTGTGTGGCAGTAAGCGCCTGAGCGGTTGCAAGTCCGCTTGAAACACTGCTTCCCGCGTTGAAGCCAAACCACCCTACCCAAAGAAGACCTGCTCCGAACAGTGTCATCACCAGGTTACTTGGTCGTATTTGGGTTTTAGGATAGCCCCTGCGAGCTCCTATAAAAAGGGCAGCCGCCAAACCACTGACTCCGGCAGATATATGTACTACCGTACCACCCGCAAAATCTATTGCACCGGCCGCACCCATATTGTAAATAAAACCACCTTCCGACCAAACCCAATGACATAGAGGATAGTAAACCAACAATCCCCAAAGCGCAATAAAAATCATATAGCCTTTAAATGACACCCGTTCAGCAAATGCCCCGGCAATCAAGGCAGGCGTTAATATCGCAAACTTGCCCTGAAACATGCTGAACACATACTCAGGAACGCCGGAATCCAATATCTTGGTGTCGATGCCCCTCAGAAAAAAATAGTCCGGATTCCAGCCTATCCATCCTCCCAGAATGTTGGAGCCAAAACTCATACTGTATCCCACTGCTATCCACATAACAGTCATTATTCCCATTGCACCAAAACTATGCATCATAGTGCCCAGCACATTCTTTGAACGTACCAAACCACCATAAAACAAGGCAAGACCGGGAATCATAAGTAAAACAAGGGCTGTCGAGGTAATCATCCAGGCCGTCACACCCGTATCAACGACCGCCCCTTCAGATGCGAAGCTCATTATTGGAATTAAAATGAACTGCAACAATACGCTTAGTCTCTTTTTCATTTCGCAAAGTTTTTGTTAATGATTAGCTGAGACAAATTTACAAGCTAATTATTCACAAAATCAATAATATTATCGGTTTTTTTCTATCACCCCTACTTTTTTAGGGGTTATTTACAGTTTTATATATGTTTTTTACAGCTTTACCCCTATTTTTTTATACCCAATATTCATTTATTTCTGTTTTTATTCAAAATTTCTTCAATCTTGATTGCTTGCTATTCCCTTATGACTGCGTATTGTTGTCTGCTTACTGATATCTGATATTTTATTACTTTTGCCTTGTTCTGCTGCGAAAATATTCGCTGGCAGGTTTCTTCTTAAATATCAGACCAAAATGATTGATAATAAGCTAATTGAAAAATACAACAAAGCATTGCCGCGTTACACCAGCTATCCCCCCGCCACGAGTTTTCACAGCGAATTTTCTTCAGATGACTATATTAAGAGTATAAAAGCATCTAACAACCAAGGCACTAAGAACATTTCCCTGTATCTGCATATTCCATTTTGTCCAAGGCTCTGCCTATATTGCGGATGTACCACACTTATTACCCGTAAGGAGGAAATGATAAAATCCTACCTTGAGGCCCTCAAAAAAGAGATAAGCATGCTTTCCCAATGGATTGATTTATCAAGGCCGGTAACTCAAATTCACTGGGGTGGAGGAACTCCAAATGCACTTTCAGCCGAACAGATAGGCGAAATAATGGGTCTTATATCCTCCATATTTAAAATTGAAAAGAATTGCGAAATTGCAATTGAGTGCAACCCAGCTCACCTGACCCTTTCATATCTTGACTCACTGTTTGATATGGGCTTCAACCGAATCAGTCTGGGAATTCAGGACTTTAATCAAAAGGTCTTAGAAGCAGCTCATCGCGACACAAGCAAGCTTCCCATTGAAGAGCTAAGCAGCTATATACGAAGCCATTCGGCGGGTGTGAATTATGACTTTATCTACGGATTGCCGCACCAAAGCCCGGCTTCTTTCTCAGAAACTATCAAACAAGCACTGGCGCTGAAGCCCGACAGAATAGTCACCTTCTCCTATGCCCATGTGCCATGGGTGAAACCTCATCAGAACTTACTGGAAAAAGAAGGACTCCCCGGCGCTGAAGAAAAGATGGCTATGTTTAAGTCTGCCTACGATTTAATTACGCAAAGTGGTGAGTATGATGCAATAGGACTGGATCACTTTTCCCGTAAAGATGACTCCCTTAGCATAGCCTTGCGCAGCGGAAAGTTGCACCGCAACTTTCAGGGCTACTGCACACGCGAGACCACCGGACAGGTGTATGCCTTTGGTATGTCGGCCATAAGCCAGCTTTATAACAGCTACGCTCAAAACGATAAGAACATAGAGAATTATATCAGGATGATAAATTCGGGAAAGCCGGCGACCGTTAAAGGCTATTGCATCAGCGAAGATGAAATGATAATTAAGGAAGTTATAGAAGGATTGATGTGTAACAACAAACTGCTATGGTCAGAGCTGGCAGAACAATTTGAAACATCAGTCGGAAGAATAAAAGCTGTCTGCGGATATTCCCCTGATAAAATGCAGCAATATATCGACGACGGTCTTTTGATAATGGATGACAATTCTCTAAACATAACCGGGCCCGGGCGGTTTACAATAAGGAATATCGTTGCCGAGCTCGATCCAAAGCTAAACAGCGGCGGCAAGCAATTCTCAAAAAGCATATAAGAGGTAAAACGTAAAAGGCAGAGTGGCTGATAGATTAAACCTAATCAGCCACTCGACTGTTTATATAATAAAACAAGAAATTAAATGAGTAATAAATCGGCTGTAATAATCGGGGCAGGACTTACCGGACTAAGCACAGCCTTTTATCTAAAAAAGGCAGGATGGAAAGTGACAATCCTGGAGCGTAACAGTGTGGCGGGCGGCTCAATAAAGACCTATCGGGAAAAGGGCTTTATTTTTGAAAGCGGTCCCAACACAGGTGTTGTATCCCATCCTGAAGTAGCCGACCTCTTCGCGCAGTTGCCCGAACCCTTTCGCTTTGAACCAGCAAAAGAGGAGGCCGAACGACGTCTAATCTGGAAAAAATGTCGCTGGCACGCGCTCCCGTCCGGCATAAAAGACGGTGTTAACACTCCTCTTTTTCAATGGAAGGACAAATTCAATATCCTGCTTGAGCCCTTCCGCAAAAAGGGGGATAATCCTGACGAGACTCTTGGTGAAATGGTAAAGCGAAGAATGGGTAGCAGCTTCCTTGATTACGCGGTTGACCCCTTTATACTGGGCATTTACGCCGGAGATCCCTCAAAATTAGTTACCCGCTATGCCCTGCCCAAATTGTATAAGCTTGAGCAGGACTACGGAAGTTTTATAAAAGGGAGCATTAAGAAAGCACGTATTCCAAAGACAGAGGAAGAGAAGAAGGCCACCAGGCAAATGTTTTCAATCGAAGGCGGGCTCGACAATCTGACTCAGGCTTTGTATAAAGCAATTGGCGAAGATAGTTTTGTTTTCAACTGTCGCGATATCTGCATCTATCCTAAGAATAAGGGCTTCCATATATCATATTTCAAAGACGGAAAAAACTATGAGCTTGACGAAACCAAGGTAATATCAACTGTTGGAGCTCATGAAATAAGCTCACTTTTCCCCTTTCTTAATGGCAAAGAAAAAGAGGCTATCGGTGATTTGGTATATGCAAAAGTGGTACAGGCAGCGGTAGGTTTTAATAACTGGCGGGGCATACCCCTGAAAGCCTTCGGGGGACTAGTGCCCCACAAGGAAAACAGAAAGATATTAGGCGTTTTGTTTCTTTCAGCCTTCCTGAAAAATCGTGCTCCGGAAGGGGGAGCCATACTATCAGTTTTTCTGGGTGGAGTTCGCAACCCGGAGATTGTAGAACTTGATGACGAGACTCTAAAAAAGATAGTTATGGACGAGCTTAAGTGCATGATGCTAATCAGCGATCAGGAGCCTGACCTTATCCGGATCTTTCGTCACAAGCATGCGATTCCTCAATATGGTGAAAGCACCGGCATCCGCCTTGCAACCATAGAAAAAATTGAGTCGCAGTTTCCGGGCTTGATACTGGGCGGTAACTTACGCGACGGTATAGGGATGGCAGATCGCATCCGCCAGGGTACCCAAATAGCAAATAAACTTATTGGGGAAGTTATGAGTGATGGGTTATGAATTGATGAATTGATGAATTGATGAATTGATGAATTGATGAATTGATGAATTGATGAAATGATGAATTGATGAAATGATGAATTGATGAAATGATGAATGAGGGGATGCGCCGTTGAGGCTTAGGATACGACGTAGTTACCCGGCACAGAGCCTCACACACCTTATTAGCCGAGCTTGGAGTTTCGATTAACACGGAAAACGCAGAGTAAAGAGGGAGACGCCCGGAGCAAAATAAGACAATGCTTAATTGATAGTGGATAATGCTTGACGGCTTTGGTAACTTTGAAGTATTCTTGCAATAATTTTTTGTCTGAAATGTTTTGTACATTGATTAAAACCCCTATTTTTGCACTCGCATTCAGGAGAGATGGCAGAGTGGTCGATTGCGGCGGTCTTGAAAACCGTTGAACCGCGAGGTTCCGGGGGTTCGAATCCCTCTCTCTCCGCAAGCAGGCTTAATAATCAAGCCATTGCAACTCGAAGATACTAAAACAGGGACTATGCTCACAGCTTAGTCCCTGTTTTTATATCTGATTTTCTGACAGCTACAAATGAAAGAAATATAATAAACTTTCCTTTTACTTTTTGTTGATAATGCTCCCTCACTTCACCTTTGCCAGGAAGTTAAGTTTACCTGAGTTGGCCATGCCGTTGGGGCTACAGCCGGGCACTCCTTCGGGGATGTCTATGCCTAATTCTTTATAGTGCTTTATCCATCTATCGTGAAACTCACCGGTTTCGGGGTCGATGAAGGTCATTGGAGTAAGCTCAAACACCTCATTATCTTCAAAAATATAATATATCAGTCCCGAGCAGTAGTGTCCCTCACTGCCTATAATATAGGAATAGTCGTAAGGTTCACCAACAAGCGACCTGGCATAAGCAATTGCGTCAGGAATATACTCAAGGTACTCCTCATTTAAGCGGAAAGCATCTACACTGTAATACTCAGGCAGAAAATCATCGAGAGGTTCACGGCAAACACCTTTGCGCGGTTCAGCATGGATAACAAAAATACTGTTTCCCTCTCTTTCCACAATTCCCATATGCGAATATGATGTTTCCATGTCGGTTTGTGACACATCAACAATTGCTTCATCCAAACCTCCTACGCCGGGCTTCGAGGCAGCGAAAAGGATATCCCCGGTATCCAACTCCGGGTTGTCATCCTGTGTTTTGCAGGACGCAACACTTCCGGCTAAAACAGTTACTCCCATAATTATTACAGACAAAAGTAAATTTCCCCTCTTAAACATATCTGCTCTACTTAGTTGTTACCTTACAATTTACGACAAGCTTTATTAGGAAACAATTTAAATTGGATGAACTTTGTCTATAAAGCTCTAAACACCTTATGAGATGCGTCTTTGCAATCTTTGCCAATCAAGCGCCAGCATCAATTTATCAAAAAGTGCAGCCTGTTCTGAAGGTTTACCTGTGCTATACTGCTGTCAATATCAAGATAGAGCAGATTAACCGCGGGGTAAAGCTTCTTCATACGGTTTTCGACTCCTTTGGCAACTACATGGTTTGCAATGCAGCCAAAGGGCTGTACACAGACTATCTTATTAATTCCATTGCGTGAATAAGAGGCTACTTCAGCTGCAATATTCCAGCCCTCACCAAACTGGTTGGATAAATCCAGAATCTCTGAGGCATATTCAGCTTGAGTAAAAACACTCTCGGCAGGGTAGTGAAAACGATAATTCTCCATAATCTTTTCAACCCTGGCAATCTTATCATTCATATACTTGAGGGTAAGCGGCTTCAGATAATGCTTCAAGGCTCCTCCCCTTTTTACTCCATTCTCAACATTCACCTCTGAGTTAACAAAATACTGCATTATAAAATCAATAAAGGGGGGCGTTAGTACCTCCATCTTCTGCGAACGGAGCCACTCGCTGATATGTGCCTGCCCGTATTGATTGTATTTAGCATAAATCTCACCTATCAATCCGACTTTGGTAAATTCTCTATCCTGAATTGCAAGCCTATTATAATCTTCAACAGCTCTTTCAAGAGAGCCCAGCAGGGCATTATGGTCGTTTTTACGGATGGCTTCTATGCCCTCACCGATACATTTATCAAACAGGCACTTACTGGCTCCTGCCTCCGACTCTCTAAGCAATGATGAGCTATACATGGCTTGCAGGGCATCCCCATAAAGGATAGCATAGATGCCGATTTTTATAATTTTCAGCACGGGGATTTTAAACGCCGACTGCTCGTTTTGATATACCTTCCCGCTCGACATAATCAGTACCGGGATTTGTGAGAATCCCGCTCTTTTAAGCCCTGCCTTTATCTGGGCCACGTAATTGGTGGCACGACATTGGCCCCCGGTTTGAGTAATGGCTACAACCACATCATTTACGTCGTAGCTACCTGATTGCAGTGCCGCGATTATATCTCCCAAAACGAGGGTCGAAGGATAGCACACCTCGTTATGCCCGTAGATCAAGCTCTTTCCGGCAGATTTGCTGTTTGTTCGCGGAAGGTTCACAATTTTATATCCGGCAAGCTCACCAATGGCAGGGATAAAGGGAGATATAAAATCAGCAAACCAAGGAGCAAGAATGGTTTTGCGCCTATCCTCTTTCTTGTAGATTGCAGGATAACCCGAGAAAGAGCCCGACTTAATGGCATTATCGTGATCTATCAGCTTAATAGACTCTATCAGTGAGCGCATACGCAGGCGGACTGAACCGGGACTGGCGATTTCATCGATCCTGAGGATAGTATGATTTTTATCTGCCTGTTTGAGTATATCACTTGTTTCATCCATAAAAAATGAGTCGGGGCCACAGCCAAAGGAATTAAGCTGTACAAGTTGTACATTATGCGGCAGTTTGGCTACTTCAGTAGCAGCCTGCAAGACACGGTTTGGGTAAGACCACTGGGCTATTACATTAAGCTTGCTGAACTCGCCATTTTCAGTGTTGCAGAAAACGTCCTCAGTAAAAACATCTACTCCCATGTCAGCCAGTATTTGTGCTGTTTTCTGATGAACCAGCGGGTCGGCATGATAAGGTCGTCCGGCCACAACAAAGACCGGCTTATTCTCTTCAACTGCTTTGTCAAAAAGCTTCTTCTGCTCTGTTTGAATAATATGTTTTGTTTCCTCCCTCACCTTAATTGCCTTTTGAAAGGCCTTATCAAAAACAGAGGCCTTAACGCCCAGGGAAGCCAGATACTGATAACAACCCTTTTTTAGGGCTTTATCATCACTGAAAGTTACAACAGGCTTGTCGAAAGGTATGCCGTATTGCTCCTCTGTATCTATTGCACTGCGAATTACATCGGGATAACCGCTAACTATTGGGCAGTTAAACGAGTTGGCTGTCGAATCAAACTCCTTCTCCTCTTTTATTACCATCGGATAAAAGATTCTGTCAACACTCATATCTGTCAAGGCTAATATATGCCCATGAACCAATTTGGCCGGAAAGCAAATATTATCGGACATCACACTTCCGACGCCTTTTTGATATAGTGCTCCGGTTGACTCGGGCGAAAGCTTTACACGCATACCGCATTCGACGATAAGAGTGTGCCAGAAAGGGTAATTCTCATACATATTCAACACCCGCGGTATTCCGATAGTCAGCGGGGCTGAACCATTGATTTCCCCGATGCCGTTTGTTGCTTCCCCGGTATGATTGTCATGTCCTCGCTCAAAAAGAATCTTATTTTTATCGTCGAAGGCATTATATCCCATAGTTACAGTACTCCCACTGCCCGAGAATATCTTTTCGCATTTATTGCCGGCATAGCAAATATTTCCGTTGGAGAACTTAAAACGCAGAACCGAACACTTGTTGATGCAGCCCTTACATTGAAACTCGCGTGTTTCGATGCTGTTAAGGTCGGCCAGAGCCTGCTAGCCAACAAAAGAAGTTTCTTTTTTAGTTGACTTCCACATTTTTTGAGCATAAAGAATAGCGCCCAAAGCTCCCATCAACTCGGGACTATCCGTGGAACTTACTGATTTGCCCGAAAGCATCTCCAAAGCACGGTAAACGGCATCATTCCGAAAGGTTCATCCTTGTACCACTATATGCTCGCCAAGCAGATTTATATTGCTTATTTTAAGCACCTTAAACAAGCAGTTTTTAACTACCGAATAAGCCAATCCTGCAGCAATATCACCCATGCTTACATTCTCCCTGAGCGACTGCTTCACTTTTGAATTCATAAAAACGGTACACCTTGTGCCAAGGTCACTTGGATACTCAGCCATGCACGCGGCTTGAGCCCAATCCTGTTCAAAGGCTTGATTTTCCTATTCTTCTTCCATTGTCTGTAGTCATTTTCATCTTTAAATAAGGCTGGAAGACTGCTACTGCGGCAAGAGGTCTTTTGTTCCATGCGGACAATAATCTCTTTCAAATCTACAGTCTCAGGTCTGTCCTGATTGTAAAGAGCCGCCCCCCAGGCAGGGAAATACTCGCTATTGGGAGGAAGAACTAACTGAGAATTATCAATATCGAGCAAGTCTGCAAAGCATTCTTTAAGGCTTGGAATAAAACTTAAAGGACCGCCAATGCATAGAACTTCAGGACTAATCTTTTTACCTCTGGCAAGAGTAGTGATACTTTACAAGGCAACGCCTCTTAATATGGACATAGAAATATCCGCCACCGGCACATTACGTGAAATCAGATTTTGCACGTCTGTCTTGGCGAAAACTCCACAACGAGAGGCTACAGGATATATTTTTTCGTGCTTCCCGGCACTTTCACTCAATTCTTCCATCGAGATATTCAAGAGATCGGCCATCTGGTCTATAAAAGCGCCTGTGCCGCCGGCACAGTTGCCATTCATCCGAATATCCGGCTGCTTATCCTCCTCAAAGAAAACCATTTTGGCATCCTCGCCTCCCAGGTCGATCATTGCCTTAACATAGGGGAAGTTCTGCTTTATAACTTCTATTGAGGCCACAACCTCTTGAGTAAAAGACAGCCCAGTGCGCTCAGCAATGCCCATTCCTGCAGAACCTGTAACTGCTATCGAAAAAGCCGAATCGGGAAACATGGCTTCTATATTTCTTAACTCCTCGATAAATATGGCGTTGAAATCAGCCTTGTGCCTCTTATATGTTTTGTGCACTATTTCTCCTACTCTGCTAAGTACTACCACTTTTAGAGTAGTCGAACCAACGTCAACCCCTATTCTATATAACTTTTTTGCTCTCATGCTCTCTGATATTTCAATCCGCTAAAGACAAAGTCCACCACATACTTTTTGTGTTCTTTAAGTATTATATCAATTTCGGCATTTGACTTGTCTGCTACCTTCATAGCCAAACCCTTGAAGATAAAAGGGAAAACACACATAGACAAGACATTCAACCCAAAATCAACAACCGGAACATCCTTTATGCTACCCTTTTCTACTTCCTCGGCCATCCTTTCCGACAAACGAATCAATATCCGCTCCGGATCTCGTTTCTTTATTTTTTCGACCAGAGATTTGTGACCCTGGTTTATCTCGTTTAGTATAAATATGGGTATCTGGGGGTATTCCGTAAGTATTTCAAAATATATATCAATCCAGGTTTCAACCATTTCAAAAAATGGCATATCCGCGTTTAAGGTCTCGAATACGCGATCTAACTGCATATCAAAGGCTTCATCAAAGATACGCTCAAAGAGTTTGTATTTTGAACCGAAGTAATAATTGATATGTGCAACGTTAGCCTTGGCCGCAGTAGCTATATCCCGAATACTTGTTCCCGAATAGCCTTTCTGTACAAATAGTTCAGCAGCAACATTTAAAATCCTGTCTTTAACATCTGCCTCATTGTCGCTTTTATTCATTTCAATTTTGCTTTTCGCAAATTTAAACAATCGTTTAAACTTTTGAAAGATTTTTCATGCTAAATTTGTTTCATATATAATAGGTGTTCGAGTCATTGCAGCTTTAGCTAAATTGACAACGAATTATTTTTATTAAATTTGCAAGTGTCGGCAGATTATTAAACTCCCTAGAAGCTATGATTAAGTCGCCAAAATATATCGCACTCTTGTTGCTATCAGCATTAATGATGTTGAGCTGCGAGTCCGATTTGGATTTAAAAATTCCTGAAGGAGGAGGTCAATTAGTTATATTTTCCTTTCTCACGGCCGACTCAGTTATGTCGGTTCATCTTAGTAAAAGCGTCAGTCACTCATCTGTTGATGATTTTGAGCGAGTATATGATGGATATATTGCCATAAAGCGCAACGGTATAAGCCTTGACTCCTTCCCTTTTCCTTATGATAAAACCTGGATTGAACGCCCTAATATTGCTGTTAAAGAGGGAGATGTCTTCGATTTTAGTGCCGGTACCCTTTCGGGTTTAAATGTTAGAGGCGAGACAGTAGTGCCTGAAGCCACCAAAATACTCAGCATAGACAGCATGGGCTTAAGCGTAATAAACAACGTCCGGGCAATAAGTTACGAGCTTGAATTTACCGATGCAAAAGACAAGGATAACTACTATCAGCTTTTAATTACGCATGAAAAAAGAGACTCGCTCAACAAAGTTACCGAGTTTCAGGATGTCAATTATTACAAAGATGATGAGCTGTTTTACATACGCGATCAGGAAGGGAGTTTGTTGGGAGGAATTGACTTCCGGGGCTCTTTCTCTGATTACATAATTGAAGATGAAAGCTATAGGATACAAATACGGATTCCGGAGATATATTTATTGCAACCCGGATATAAAGAGACCCGTGTTCTGAAGTTTTATCTCCTTAGTTTGTCGCAAGACTATTACAACTATCTGCGTAGCAGAGTGGTAGCCGAATACAACAGCAAGCTTCCTGTCGTTGACCCTATTAAAATTCATTCTAATATTCAAGGGGGTTTAGGATTAATCGGGTCAGTTGCGATAGCTTCCGACTCAATTGTAATTATCGGTAATGCTTATAACTAATCAATATTACTTATGTAACTGCCCGCTTCATAGTGTAGTGCATTAAGCATAATTGAGTATCTTTGCAAAGCAATAAACAGATGTCAAAACGGCGAATGCCGGATTTAGTTTAAGTATATAAATATTTACATAATATCATTGATATGGCAAATAATTCAAAAGAAACAATGAATACTCAGGATACTGAAAAAGTAAAGGTATTAATCATAGGTTCGGGGCCTGCAGGATACACTGCTGCCATTTATGCTGCACGGGCAAATCTATCGCCTGTATTATACGAAGGCCTTCAGCCGGGCGGACAGCTTACAACCACAACAGAGGTTGAAAATTTCCCCGGCTATCCACAGGGTATCACAGGCACCGAAATGATGGAAGACCTGAAGAAACAAGCCGAGCGTTTTGGCACATCGGTGCGCTGGGGACTTGCAACAAAGGCTGATTTGTCGGCCCGGCCATACAAAGTGACCATAGATGAAAAGAAGGTTATAGAGGCCGAAGCATTGATTATAGCAACGGGGGCAACAGCCAAATACTTAGGACTGGAAGATGAGACCAAATATGCCGGAGGAGGCGTTTCGGCTTGCGCGACCTGCGATGGTTTCTTTTATCGCGGCAAGGCTGTGGCTGTTGTTGGCGGAGGCGACACAGCCGCCGAGGAAGCACTCTACTTAGCCGGTTTATGCAGCAAGGTTTATCTGATAGTTCGCCGTAACGAGCTTCGCGCCTCCAAAGTCATGCAAGACCGAGTCTTTGAAACAAAGAATATCGAGATTTTGTGGGAACATCAGGTAAAGGGGCTTTTTGGAAACAATGTTGTTGAGGGAGCTAATCTTGTAAAGAAAAAGGGAACGGCAGACGAGGAAGAGGTAAAGATTAACATAGACGGTTTTTTCCTGGCCATAGGACACACCCCCAACTCCGATATTTTCAAAGAGTATCTTAATACTGATGAGGTAGGATATATTAAGACTATTCCAGGCACATCAAAAACAAATGTTGCAGGAGTATTTGCCTGTGGCGATGTTCAGGACAAGGTGTATCGCCAGGCCGTCACAGCTGCAGGTTCAGGTTGTATGGCAGCTATAGACGCCGAGAGATGGCTTGCTGAGAATCCCTTAGTAAAATAAAGGCTTTCGATCATTATGTCCAAACAGAGAGAAATTTTTCTGCTTAACGTCACCGGAGAAGACAAGCCCGGCGTTACAGCAACTTTAGCTGATATTTTGGCCGAACATAAGGTTAATATACTTGATATTGGTCAGGCAGTAATACATAACGATTTGGGTCTGGGTATTCTGGTAGAGATTTCTGAAAAAGAAAAATCTTCTCCTATCCTCAAAGACATACTCTTTAACGCTTATGAAATGGGCTTCAATGTGAAATTTACTCCCATTTCAGAAAAGCGTTACAATGAATGGGTTGACCATCAGGGCAAAGAGCGTTTTATAATAACTCTGATATCCAGAAAATTAACTGCTACCCAGCTTTCAAAGGTTACACGCCTTATATCTGATCAGGGCCTTAACATTGATGTGATAAGTCGTCTTAGCGGCCGGATTCCTCTTGGCGAAGACGAAGGTTTGACAAAAAGTGTTGCCGAATTTTCGGTGCGTGGAACCCCCAGAGATATCGAAGAGATGAAACGTGAATTTATTGGTATATCCGGGCAGACCGGTGTTGATATTGCTTTTCAGGAGGATAATATCTATCGTCGTAATCGTCGATTGGTATGCTTTGATATGGATTCCACACTAATTCAGGCAGAGGTAATTGACGAGCTTGCGCGAAAAGCCGGAGTTTACGAACAGGTGAGCAATATCACTGAAGCCGCCATGCGGGGCGATATTGATTTCAGCGAGAGTTTTAAGCAGCGCATAGCGCTTCTTAAGGGTCTTGACGAATCAATACTTAAGGAGGTGGCTGAAAATCTACCTCTTACTGAAGGTGCCGAGCGTCTGTTTCGCATTCTCAAGAAATATGGTTACCGCACAGCCATCCTATCGGGTGGCTTTACTTATTTTGGCAATTATCTGAAAAACAAATTAGGCATAGACTATGTTTTCGCAAACGAGCTGGAAATAAAAGATGGAAAACTGAGCGGCCGGCATATAGGTGATATTATAGACGGCGAAAAGAAAGCCGAATTGCTTAAGTTAATTGCTTTCAAAGAGGACATACATTTAGAGCAGGTGATAGCCGTGGGAGATGGCTCCAACGACTTGCCCATGCTTCGTTTGGCAGGTTTAGGAATAGCATTTCATGCAAAACCAAAGGTAAAAGCTTCAGCTAAACACTCAATTTCCACCATCGGATTAGATGCTATTCTATATCTGTTAGGATTCAGAGACAGGGAAATAAATATGTAAATATGAGTCAATTAAGAGATTTAACACCGTCCGGTATTTGGCATTATTTCAGCGAAATTTGTCAAATACCCCGTCCTTCTAAAAAGGAGGAGAAGATGATAGCCTATCTTATAAAATTTGCAGCTGATAAGAACTTAGTTGTAAAACAGGATAAGGCCGGCAATGTGTTAATCCTTAAACCTGCAACCCCGGGGCGTGAGAAGTTAGCGCCTGTAATTCTGCAATCTCACCTTGATATGGTGTGCGAGAAAAACAGCGACTCAAAGCATGACTTCCTTAATGACCCGATAAAGGCTGTGATTGATGGCGATTGGGTCAAAGCAGAAGGAACAACCCTGGGTGCTGATGATGGTATAGGAGTGGCAGCCCAATTGGCCATTTTGGCATCAGACAAGCTGGAGCATGGCCCCTTGGAATGTCTTTTCACAGTTGATGAGGAGACTGGTCTGACAGGAGCTTTTGCCCTGGAGGAGAACTTCTTAAGTGGAAACACATTGATTAATCTCGATTCGGAAGAGGAAGGTGAAATTTTTATTGGCTGTGCAGGCGGTATTGACACTGTGGGCAGCCTTAACCCTGAGTATGAGGCCACGCCCAAGGGTAGCTTTGCCTTTAGCATTAGTGTTAAAGGGCTTAAAGGCGGTCATTCAGGCGACGATATCAACAAGGGTCTTGGCAATGCCATAAAATTTTTAACCCGCTTTGTGTGGGAAGCTTCTCAAAAGTATCAGTTTCGTTTATCACATATTGAAGGAGGAAACCTGCGTAATGCCATAGCCCGTGAGGCTGTGGCCGGAGGAGTAACTCCGGCTAAGTATAAAGAAGAAATGCGGGCTCTTTTCAACTGTATATCGGCCGACCTGGAGGCAGAATATGGTGATATTGAGCCGGGTATGAAATTCCATCTTGAATCAGACACTATTCCTGACAAAGTGTTTAGCGATAGTTTTAACAAAAGCCTGATAAACACGCTGTATGCTTTGCCTCATGGGGTTATAAGTATGAGCCGACAAATTGAAGGTTTGGTGGAAACATCAACAAATCTGGCATCGGTAAAACTTGTTGACAATATAATCAGCATTTCTACCAGTCAGCGCAGCTCAATAGAAAGCGCACGCGACAATATCGCCAATATGGTAAAAGCGACTTTTGATCTGGGCGGGGCTTCCTCACGGCATTCTGACGGATATCCCGGATGGGCGCCCAATAGACAAAGTCCTCTGCTGCAAATAGCTATCGATTCGTACAAAAAACTCTATGGTAATGAGCCAAAGGTAAAGGCTATCCACGCGGGACTGGAATGCGGACTGTTTTTGAAAAAGTATCCCGGGCTGGATATGATTTCAATCGGCCCTACAATACAGGGCGCTCACTCGCCTGACGAGCGACTTCAAATTGAAAGCGTTAAAAAGTTCTGGGACTATCTGCTAGCTATTCTTGCCGCTTTATAGGCCGGCATCATTCCCGAACCCAATGCTCATCAACATATACTGTGTGAGCAATGCTGTCAGAACTAACAGCGTAAACATAATGGCCCTTTAAATACATATTCTCGCCATCAACTTTAACATAATATACATTGGCTGTTGAAGCGTGGCGTTGATAGGCGATATCGTGAAGGGTCACTATTGAAGAATCGCTAATAATCCAGTAGCGACCTGAGTTATGAAGGCGACGCTCCGAGTCGTCCCTGACCAGCTCGGAGTAAAAAGTACCATCAGCATTAAAGACTATGTTGCGATGTGCTATCTCAAACTTGAGCCCTTCAACAATCAAGCGCCACTCACCCAACAAGGCATCATCAAGTACAGTAGGTTTTTGCTTATCTTTTTCAGGCGCCGAACAGCCGGCGCATGAAACCAAAAACAACGCGGATAGAAACAATAAGGATATATTCTTCATTTATAAAGATTTAGCTTAGATAGAATTTCTTAATTACTATTAACAAATTTGAATTAAACAACTTAAAGCTCCAAAAATAACAAAAAACAATCTATACAGCTCAAATAATTGGGCACATTCATAAAAAGTAACGCCTTTCTGAAAACTATTATTCAGTAGCTGCGTATATACATAAACTTGCGATTTTGTAACAATTAAACATGGATTCGAATGGAGAAGGTAATAACCAAACACTTCCAATACACAGGATTGGATGATTATGACAGGTCATTGGATGAACAGATGAATTCATTCCTTTCAGAAAACAAGATTAAACCTGAACAAATTATGAAGATAGAATATGCTGCCCACTCTAGCGCAGGCATTAATACCTACTCTGCACTTTTAGTTTATAAGGTTTCATAAAGTACGCTTGTTCAGGAAAGCATAGTCGCTAATTCATTTTAGCGACTATTTTTTTTTTACAGAAGCTTCCCGCAAGTTTAAAAATGCCATATACCCTTCAATGAGAGGTGGAGGCGTAAGTGGAAACATTCCTGAACACAGCCGTGAATCTATTGTCAGGGGCGGATTTTGCTCCTCCATACTCTTCCATTCCCCGGCTTTTAATTTCTTGATTAGCCAGTAGCCTGAACTGGAAGGAGCTATAGATGAAGTCAAGCGAAGATTTACTAATCCCATGGAATACCTAAGGTTTATCTCAATGGCGGGATGCAGCTTAATTTTTCCTGCCTTATCTTTGAATAAGATGCCGTCGATACCAATGGGGCCGTGATACTTGTCTCTTAGGCGAATTGCTTCCAAGCCTTTTTGCAGCAATTCTACTGCCTGTTCAATGCTTTTTTGAAAGGGAAAATCATGCAAAGAGCAATCGGGCTCTTGCCTGATATAGCAGCCCATAAAGCGACCCGCTGCATCGGTCTCGAAAATATTCAGGCCTCGATACTCAAGATCTTCGGCACTCGACCAAAAGTGGAAAGAAATATCCCTTACTTTTTCCAAAAAGGGCTCAGCAAGCAGAGCTCCCTGCTGCTTTAACCTGCTAATAACCCACGCGTTTGAAGCAGCCTCTTCGGCACGGCTTCTTATCTTAAACAGTCCCCTACCCGACGCACTCCATGGCGTTTTCAGCAAAACCGGAGAGCTCATATTAGCTTCTAATCGTGCTAAGTGCTCAAGCGAGGTGATTTCAACAGGAATTTGTGGGATTTCGATATTTTTCAGGGAGGTGGCATCATCAAAAATGGCATTTATTAAATCTAAACCGCTAAAGCGGCTAAGAAGGCGTTTGTGTTCAGGCTTCCATTCGCTCATCGGATTACTGCTCCCCTCATGCTTGAATGGGGCGAGTTTTTTGTGAACCGCCGGACTCCATCCCCAGGGATGCAGATCGTAGTCTGCAAGCTTGTCGTAAGTAATAAATTGGGGTGTCGAAACACCCCAATTATTAATTGTACTTATAAAATCGGCCGGCGGCTCTTCATTAAGCAAAATTGCATCATCTTCAGAAGCCAGCCACATAGGAATAAGGCTCAAGTCCTGCTCAAATCCTCTAAGGTGCGCAGGCGGCATGTAGGATGGTGAACCATTGACCACAGCCATTTCGCAAGTCGGATTGAACAGAAAAAGTTTTGCCATAATGAACAAGCTTTAGATGGCAAAAATAGCATAATCGGGCAAGAACGACTATGCTTTGAGCATATTGTCCCTAATTTGCTCATTAATTACAGTATCCCATTCTTCGGCCATTTGAAGTTCATCTGCCAGTATTAAACCGTCAATTTCAGAATCATAGATACACAGGTCGATGGGCGGCGTGTTGCTTTTATTTGCCTCAAGTTGAAGCATTATTTTCTCTATCACCTTTTGAGAATCGCTTTTTCGTTCAAAGGTCTTCGATACCACAGAAACCTTGCTTCGTTTCATCTCCTTCAAATCCACAACTGTCTGATAATCGGCAGCTTCCGCCTTCTTTACAAAAAACAGCTTATTGCTTTCTTTACTAATCGCGATAAATGCTTTGTTGCAATACTCCTTTTTTGTGATTACGCTGTTCTCTTTTTGGGCAAGCTCATTCAAGGTTTTTAAAAGTTCTTTCTTTTCTTTTTTCTTTTTACTGCCCCCTAAGGTCACAATAAGAATTATCACAATGGCAGCAAGCGCCAATCCTAAAATCAAAAAACTACTCATAATAATTTATTATAAAATGATTAATAATATCTTTCTTAAACGAATAATAATCCACTTCAAAACCGGGGCTTTGCCCATATTTAGCAAGCCCTGTAAGGATAAATCGGATTTAAGAAAAAATCATGAATAGTAATGGAAAGGAAACAGCATATCAAAAAGCTGCGGATATATCAGTACCAGAGAATTACGCTGGATATACTCTGATGATTGTAGTGATACGACCTCATCAGCAGCCGGCGAATGTATAGAATGAACATTCGAAGGAAGCTTTATCGAATTTTGTGCGAAGCCCGCTATGTCTATACCGGTCAACTGGGGCTGCACTCCATATAAGGGCGAGCTAAGCGAGGGCAGGGCAAAATATTGCTCACTGTTATTATGTGCCGGCAGATAGTCGCTATGGGGTATAACAGCAGAACTGTATATACCTAAAGAAAGTATATAAAGCAGCATCAGCTGAAAGGCCACAGTTCTTATCACATCGCGCATATTGCAAATATACTCATTTTGTACTATTTACCAGCTCGTATTTTTTACCCAATCGACGACGAATTTAGCATTTTCAAAGGGAGTGTCGGGCAAAAAGCCATGTCCAAGGTTTAATATCCATTTCGGATTATCCTTAAAGAAGGGTTTCAATTTTTCAAGCTCTTCGGCAATTACAGCCTGCGGTGCGTAAAGAAGCCTGGGATCAATATTTCCTTGTAAGCCAACTTCGGGGTGAACCATTCTGCGGGCATGAGCAAGCGGCATTTGCCAATCTATGCTCACAAAATCACAGAGCTCGGGTGTGATGCTTTCCATCCCGGTTGAGAAACCCTTGGGAAAGAAAATAAAAGGAAGACACTTGGAGCGCACAGCATCAGCCATCTTTTTCACTGAAGGCAAAAACATCTCCATATACAGTTCGGTGGGAATCAATCCCGCGTGCGTTTCAAATAGTTGAAACACATCGATACCGTGTTCTATTTGCTTTAAGGCATAATGAACAGAGAACTCGCTGATAGCATCTATAAGCTTTTGGGCCTCTGCCTTATTGCTGTATAGAAACTTCATAGCATTAGGAAAATTACCGTTGCTGCTTACACCTTCGAGCATGTAGCACATAGTCGTAAGAGCTGAACCGCAAAAGCCGATAAGTGGAATATCTGCCGGTCGTGTAGCAATAACCTCATCAATTACATGATAAATATACTCAAGCTTTTCAGGCGCTGCCTTAAGCTCCTTAACCGGGGATTCAAAGCGACTAAGAGGAGTTGGGAACAAGGGGCCGCTGTCTGTCCATTTAAGTTCCATTCCCATAGCCATGGGCACTACCAGAATATCAGAAAATAGGATGGCAGCATCCACGCCCAGGTCGGCCACCGGCATCAGCGTAACACGCGAAGCCAGTTTTGGGTCGGCCATCATTTCCCGAAAAGAATAGTTGTTTTTCAAGGCATTATAATTGGGCAAAACCCTGCCTGCCTGTCTCATAAACCAAACAGGAGGGCGCTCCCGCTTACGTCCCTCTATTGTATCTAAAAGTATTGATTTCATCCTTTCAAAGCATTAATTATAAGACAGGTAAAGAAAAACTAGCGACCGCCTCATCAATATCATCATCGCTATGAGCCGCCGAAATAAAGGTAGTCTCAAATTGCGAAGGCGCAAAATAAATACCCGCTGCCAAGGCATTGCGGAAATAAGCCGCGTAGATATCCGTATTGGACCTCATAGCCTCATCGAAAGAGCTAACTTGAGCTAAGTCTGTAAAAAACAATGTCATCATAGAGCCAATACGGTTTATCAGCCCTTTCGCACCGCTTTCCTGAAGTCGCCGGCGAAGCCCGGCTTCCATCCTTGCAGCCCTTCTTTCCAGTTCACTGTAAATATCAGGATTACCCTTTAAAATTTTAAGCATCTCAATGCCCGCTGCCATGGCTAAGGGATTTCCACTAAGAGTACCGGCCTGATAAACCGGACCCTCCGGGGCAAGCATAGTCATTATATCACTTCGCCCGCCATAGGCTCCAACAGGAAGACCGCCTCCTATAATCTTGCCCATAGTAGTTAAATCGGGCTTGATGCCAAGGCGCTGTTGGGCGCCACCCGGAGAAAGACGAAATCCTGAAATTACCTCATCAAAAATTAAAAGAGCGCCGTACTTTAAAGTTATTGACCTTAATCCCTCCAAAAATCCTGGTTTTGGAAGTATCACTCCCATATTTCCTGGAACAGGCTCCACAATAACAGCAGCTATGTCTTTGCCATGTTTATCAAACAATTTCTCAACAGATGCGAGATTATTATATTCAGCAGTGAGGGTATCAGCAGCTATCGATTTCGTAACGCCGGGGCTGTCGGGCAGCCCTAAAGTCAAGGCTCCTGAACCTGCTTTAATAAGGAAACTGTCGGCATGCCCATGAAAACAGCCTGCAAACTTAACAAGCTTGTCGCGGCCGGTAAATCCGCGTGCCAATCGCAAAGCACTCATAGTCGCCTCTGTTCCCGAATTGACCATGCGCACCCTCTCCACCGACGGAATCATTGAGATAATTAACTCAGCCATCTCGTTCTCATAAAGAGTAGGAGCCCCATAGCTTGTCCCCCTCTCGGCTGCCTTTTGGACGGCTTCAACAATCTCCTCACGCGCATGCCCTAATATCATAGGCCCCCATGAAGAAACAAAATCTATATAGCTGTTGCCATCAATATCCCATACCCTTGAGCCTTTGGCCTTTTCAATAAACAGCGGGTTTCCTCCAACGCTTTTAAATGCGCGAACCGGTGAGTTAACACCCCCCGGAATCATTTCCTTTGCCTTCTTAAAGGCCTCAATGCTTTTGCTTATATCCTTCATCTGCATACAAATTGTCTAAGAACGCCCGAAGATAAGAATAAAGAAATCTACAAAACAGCTGTGCTAAGTAAATCCCTATTTTTCCATCTCCCCAAATTCCTTTGCATGATAGCTGATTATCACATCGGCTCCTGCACGCTTTATTGAAGTAAGAATCTCTCTTATCATACGCTTTTCATCAATCCACCCATTGGCAGCGGCAGCTTTAAGCATAGAAAATTCGCCGCTGACATTATAGGCCACTATCGGAATATTGAAATTATCTTTCACACGACGGATAACATCCAGATAGCTCAATGCAGGCTTGACCATTACCATATCTGCACCCTCCAAAATATCCTGCTCCACCTCACGCAATGCCTCATCGCTGTTTGCGGGATCCATCTGGTATCTGCTGCGGTCGCCAAATTGAGGGGCGCTATCTGCTGCTTCTCTGAAAGGGCCGTAGAAGGCGGAAGCAAACTTGGCCGAATAGGCCATAATGGGCGTATTGAAAAATCCATTCTCATCCAAGGTCCGGCGTATTGCAGCAACGCGACCATCCATCATATCGCTTGGAGCAATAATATCGGCTCCTGCCTGAGCAAGCACCAGCGATTGAGCGCTCAATGTCTGAATGGTCAAATCATTATGTACATCACCATCAACAATGGTTCCGCAATGGCCATGGCTGGTATATTCACAATTGCAAACATCAGCCACAATTAATAGGTCTTCAATTTCCCTTTTCAGCGCCCTTATAGCTTTTGGCACTATGGCGTGCTCAGAGCAGGCAAGCTTTCCTGTATCATCTTTAGCCTCCGGAATACCAAAAAGCAAAATTTTGTTGACGCCTGCCTTCTCTACAAGCTCCTTCACCTCAACTATCAGCATATCAATTGAAAGCTGATAATTTCCCGGCATAGAATTGATCGGATTACGCACCTTCGCCCCCGGGCATACAAAGTAGGGCATTATCAAATCATCGCAATTAACCTCAGTCTCGCGAATCATATCCCTGAATATCATATTCTGCCTTAAACGGCGCAGCCTGGTTTGTGGAAATGCCATATCATCAAGTTTTATTATTATAATTAGTCCGGATAAAACGCCAACAGCACTCAGCAAGCTCCGGGAAGCTCTGCTTCTCCGCCTCCACCGCTGCTTCGAGACCGTAGCTGCGCAGGGCGCGGGAAGTTACACTTCCTATTGAGGCAAAACGAAGTTTTCCAGCTCTATTGCCGAGTATCTGCATAAGCTTTTGAACAGCAGAGGGACTGGCAACTGCAATTAAAGCATAATCATCTCTTATTATTCTTTCAATCGCTGCCTCGTTTATCACCGAAGGAATAATGGTTTCATATACCTCAATCCTGCTTACCGAAAAGGAAGCCTCTCCTCTCCTATCGTTTCCTGAAAGCACATCAGCTATTACATTTGAAGCCAGATTTCCAACAACAAGCAGGACACTGTCGCCGGGCAGCAACTCAGGCAGAAGCTCTTCAGCGAAGACCTTGGCTGAGTGACCACTGCCAATAAAATCAGCTTCAACAGCATAGTCCCTCAAAGCCATGGCGCTTGACTCACCAATAACAGCCACTCTCTGCCCCGCTTCCTTCTTATATACGGAGAACCATGCTTTTATCCCGTTTTTGCTTGTAAATATCAGCCACTTGTAGGAGGCTACAGGCATCTCAGGCTCGAAGTTTATAAAACTTATCTCTATCATCGGGGCATCTACAACCTCAATTCCCCTGCCTGAAAGGAAGGCGCCAAACAGATCTTCGATGCCATCTGCGGGAAAGGTACGAATTACTAACGGAGGAATAATATCTTGCCCGCAGCTACTCATTTGAGTCACGAATCGAATTAAGAATATCTTCTGCCCCGGCCTCCAGCATTGACAATGCCAGCTCAACAGCCTTTTCAGATGCTTCTTCCAAATCTGATTCAAAAGAGTCGCGAATCATAGTCCTGCCATCAAGTGAAGCCACCATAGCATCAAGTTTTATTTGATGACCATTTACAACTGAATAGCAGGCCACCGGCACCTGACAGCCGCCTTCCATCACCCGCAAAAAGGTTCTTTCGGCCATAACCACCTTCCAGGTCTCCGTGTGGTTTATTGCATCGATAATATTATAGATGTATTCATCATCCTCGCGCATCTCAATGGCAACGGCTCCCTGACTAACTGCTGGCATAACAAGAGATGGTTCAATATACTCACTGATTAAGTCCTCAAGTCCCAGGCGCAATATACCGGCACCTGCCATCAAAAGTCCGTCGCAATATCCCTCCTGCATTTTTTGGATGCGCGAATTAACATTTCCACGAATATCAACAACAGAAATATCAGGATAGTGCTTAAGCAGTTGAGAGCGACGCCGGAGGCTGGAGGTTCCGACTTTATCTCCTTTGCCAAACTCAGACAGCAATCGTCCATCACCTGAAAGGAAGACATCACGTACCTCGCCGCGCTCAAGCACGCCACCCAGCATAAGTCCGTCGGGCAACTGCGTTGGAATATCTTTAAGGCTGTGCACGGCGATATCAAGAGATCCATCAAGCAATTCCAGTTCAAGCTCTTTGGTAAAAAGTCCCTTATCGCCAATTTTGGATAAGGCTACGTCAAGGATTTTATCGCCGGTTGTTTTGATTACTACAATCTCGCTTACAAGATCGGGGAAAGCTTCTTTAAGTTTTTTCTGTACCTCTTCGGCCTGCCATAGGGCAAGCCGGCTACCACGTGTACCTATTTTAATTAGCCGAGGGCTGCTCATTTTTTTCTTCATCAAAAAGTAAGTTAATAACGCTTACAAAATCAGTAATACTGCCATTATCAGTTACCTCCTTTAATCGCTTAACGAACTCATTTTTCAATTTCTTCGAAATATGCAGACTATGCTTCTCGAGGGCCGCATATTCTTCTTCAGTTAATGAGCCCTTGTGTAATTCAAGCTCTGTATTGTAAATCTTAGAAATTCGTTCATCAATCTTCTTTATTGCCGGAGCCAGATTCTGCTCATTTAACCAGACAGTAAATTCCTCTACCTTTTGGCTTACTATTTCTTCGGCAATTGAGACATATTCCTGTTTGCGGCTGAAATTCAAGGCTATTACTTCTTCCAAATCATCAATATTAAAAAGCTTAACTTTTGGAATAGCGGCAACATCATCATCAATATTACGGGGCACTCCAAGGTCAATCATCACGATATGCTCATGCCCGTTAAGCGAGGGCAAAACATTAGCGGCATTTAAAAATGCCTCCTTGCAACTAATCGAAGAGACCACAATTTCAGCATCATGAATACCCTTCATTATCTCACTAAAAGGCAACACTTTGGCTTTATAAGGCCTGGCGAGCTGAAAGGCCTTATCCTCAGTGCGATTAGTTATGGTAATATTTTGACAGCCCTTTTTTGCAAAGTTTTTTAATACCAACTCTCCGGTATCTCCGGCTCCTATAATAAGAATATTGCGATTAACAAGATCGGGAAAGTACTCTAGGCTTTTCTCAACGGCGGCATAACTTACCGAAAGAGCGCCACGGTTAAAGGGAGTCTGAACCCTTACCTGCTTGCTGCTTTCCAAAGCCTTGTTAAACATACGGTGAAACACCTTTCCCACCGATTTTCTGGCTTCTGCCTCCTTGAAGGCCTGCTTAACTTGTGCCACAATCTGATACTCGCCCAATATCATGGAGTCAAGTCCGGCAACAACGCTGAAAAGGTGGCTGATAGCCATATTCTGAACTTTCTGGTAAAGGAAAGGTCGGGTATCTTCAGCAATCTCTTTCACCTCAGCCAACACAGTGCTAACAGCTTTCAAAGTCCCGCCCGAACATATTCCTTCAGCATTAAAATAAAGCTCGGTACGGTTGCAGGTCGATAGGATAAGCAATTCTTTAAAATAGCCCTGATCCATAAGCTTCCGGGTAATCACATCAGCATCACCACTGTCAATAGCCAGTTTTTCGCGGACTTTGACAGACGCAGATTTATGACTTACCCCAATAACTCCAATCATCTTTACTAAGATTTTTCCTTTACAGACATCAGCTGATGCTTTAGCATCACTAAAATTAAGCATTTTTACAAAGGTAGCAATCCTTTCGGCTTCATTATATTATTTGTAGATTGTAGTTTGTACTTTTTATGATTTTTATACTTTTGCAGAGAAATGAACATAAAAGACCCGCTTATAATGGAAAAAATTAGAATAGCAGTTGTCGGCTACGGCAATATCGGGAAATATGCAGTTGAGGCAATACGAGCAGCCTCTGACATGGAACTGGCAGGAGTTGTACGTCGCCCATCTTCGAAGGGCAATGTTCCTGCCGAGCTTAGCAATATCAAAATAGTATCTGATATATCAGAACTGGGTAAAGTTGAGGTAGCCGTACTCTGCTCTCCTTCACGCGCCATTCCCGAGGTGGCTGTTTCTATCCTTTCCAAAGGCATTTCTACTGTTGACAGCTTTGATATACATGGTGATGCCTTGCTTGACTTGCGCAAATTACTTGATAATAAAGCCAAAGAGCATAACGTGGCAGCGATAATTTCGGCAGGCTGGGATCCGGGAAGCGACTCGGTCATACGTACCCTGATGAAAGCCATGGCTCCCAAGGGTCTTAGCTATACAAACTTCGGTCCCGGTATGAGCATGGGCCACTCTGTAGTTGCCAAGGGTAAAAAAGGCGTCAGAGATGCCTTATCGATGACTATTCCGACAGGCACAGGCATCCATCGCCGCATGGTCTATGTCGAACTTGAAGAAGGCGCAGATATTGAAACTGTTAGTGAGGAAATAAAGAACGACGGCTATTTCAGTAAGGACGAGACTCACGTTATACCGGTAAGTTCCGTCGATGAACTGAAGGATATGGGCCATGGCGTTCTGCTTGAGCATAAAGGCGTTTCGGGAAGCACACCGAATCAGTTGTTTGAATTTAGGATGAAAATTAATAATCCCGCCCTTACCTCGCAAATACTTGTTTCCTGCGCCCGGGCAGTGCTCCGCCAAAGGCCGGGAGCTTACACGATGCCCGAGATTCCTCCTATCGACTACCTAAGCGGCGACAAAGAGAGCCTGCTTAAAAAACTGGTGTAAAGGGAAGTAGAGGATGGAAGGTGGAGGATGGAAAATAGCAAGATAGCGGCTTAGCAGCATAGCAACTTAGCTTGTTAGCATTTTTATATACGCCAACAAGCTAATATGCTATCCTGCTAAAACGCTAAAATGCTATCCTGCTAAAATGCTATAATGCTAAAACGCTATTTTACTTACTCGCCAGTGCCTGCACGATTTCCATTGTGTCCTGGGCTATAACAAGCTCTTCATTGGTAGGAACAACAAGCAGGCGAACTTTTGAGCCGCTAACAGAGAAATCAGCCTCTTTGCTTCGCAGTCCTTTATTCTTAGCGGCATCAACCTTCACTCCTATAAATTCGAGGCCCTCACAGATAGATGCACGGGTATCGTCACCGTTTTCACCTATGCCACCCGTAAATACGATGGTATCTACACCACCCATGACAGCTGCATAACTTCCAATATACTTCTTGATGCGATAGGTGTACATTTCCATGCCCATCTTAGCGGCTTCATCACCTTTGCTAATCGCGGCTTCTATTTCACGCATATCGGATGAGATACCTGTAACCCCCAACATCCCACTATGCTTATTAAACAAGATGCTCGCCGACTGAGTACCTATCATCTCCTTCTCCATGATGTATGTAACGGCTCCTACGTCCAAATCACCTGAGCGGGTGCCCATCATTAAGCCCTCAAGAGGGGTAAAGCCCATTGAAGTATCTATCGATTTGCCATTCATAATGGCAGCCACTGAGGCTCCGTTGCCCAAATGACAGGATATAATCCGCTGATTATGATAATCAACGCCAAGCATCTCACAGGCTCGCTTACTTACAAAACGGTGGCTTGTTCCATGAAAGCCATAACGACGCACTCCATATTTTTTGTATAAGGAATTTGGAATAGCATACATATAGGCATGCTTGGGCATAGTTTGATGAAAAGCCGTGTCGAACGCCCCAACTTGCGGCACATGCGGCAACAAAGTCGAAATCGCTTTTATCCCTTTCAAGTTCGGCGGATTATGTAAAGGCGCAAGTTCGATGCAATCTACCATCTTTGATATTACCTCATCAGTAATAAACACACTGGAGTTAAAAGTCTCCCCACCGTGCACAACCCTGTGCCCTACAGCGTCAATTTCTTCAAGCTCCTTAATGCAGCCATGACGCTCGCTAAGCATCACACCAAGGATATAATCAATTCCTGTCGAATGGTCTAAAATCTCCCCCTCAAGCAATACCTTTTCACCATTTTCTTTTTCATGCTTTAAAAAAGAACCTTTAAGACCGATTTTTTCTACTCCACCCTTTGCAAGTACCTCCCAATGCTCGGATGTCATGTTGAACAACTGGTATTTTATGGATGAACTTCCACAATTTAAAACTAATATCTTCATTTCAATATTTTCAATGTTAATCAAACCCAATAAAGCCCATTTGCCTGCGGGTTATTTAAGAATTTTACGTCCTTCGGCATCATATTTATAAAAACCTTCGCCGGTCTGAACCCCCAATCGCTTAGCTCTTACCATCCGTTTAATCAGAGGTGAAGCCTTGTATTTCGGCTCGCCAAACTCATCAAAAAGATTGTCCATCCATTTAACAACCTTATTAAGTCCTATAATATCAGCCATATGAAAGGGGCCAAAACGCATTCCCAAACCTACTAACATCGTCTTGTCAATATCTTCCATAGTTGCAATACCTTCCATCAGGGCCTCACAGGCCTCATTAAGAAGAGTAACGTAAAGTCTGACGCTAACCAGCCCTGCCGACTCTTCCACAGGAATCACATCTCTGTTAATCAACTTAACAAAAGTACAGACTCTTTGGTAGGCCTCATCCGTAGTATAAAGTCCCTTAACCACCTCAATTATGCGGGCTTCCGATGAGGTAACAAAGAAGTGAAGACTAACGCACCTGTCACGGTAAACCAATTCAGATGCCAATTCGGAGATTACTATTGTTGTCGCGTTGGTGGCAATAATAGCATCACGGTCAACTACTGCCTCAATGCCTTTGAATATCTCCTTACGCATATCGATGCTTCTGATACCGGTCTTCTCGTCAGAACGAATAGCCTCAATAACAAAATCACAATCTGCCAGGTCTTTATAATCCAGGGAGCCTTTTATTCGGCTTAATATTGCTCTCTTTTCACTAATTGTAAGACCCCAGTTCTCAATACGCTGATCCAGCTCTCTGCTAATGCCCAGTATTGCGGATTCAATCTTTTCAAGGCTAAGCTCGATGAAAACAACTTCCATCCCATGCCATGAAGCAATTCTTGCTATGCTCTGTCCTTCTTTTCCACAACCTACAACGCCAATCTTAGAAAAAAGCGTCTTCTCACGTTTCTTTTTATGAAGTGCGTATTTCTCAATAGGTTCAACAACAATTTCTGCCATTATATTTTTATGAAATAAGTAATGTATTCTTCTGTCTATCTATTTCCTTGCTAAGGCCTGATTGGCTGTGATAGCAATCAGACTGACAATATCGCTTACTGAGCAGCCTCGTGACAAATCATTAATGGGAGCTGCCATACCCTGCAGGATGGGACCTATAGCCTCGGCATGCGCCAGGCGCTGAACCAATTTGTAACTTATATTTCCTGATTGTAAATCGGGAAATACTAAAACGTTCGCATTTCCGGCAATCTCGCTCCCGGGTGCTTTCTTCTTCCCGATAGCGGCTATTAGGGCAGCGTCGGCCTGCAATTCGCCATCTATCTTCAAATCCGGACGCAGAGCTTTTGCTGTAGCAGTGGCTTCTACCACCTTGTCAACCATAGCATGACTGGCACTTCCTTTTGTTGAAAAACTAAGCATGGCAACTCGCGGGTCGATACCCGCGATGTTTTGGGCTGTTGTTGCAGATGAAATAGCGATATCGGCCAGTTGTTTTGCATCAGGCTCAGGATGAACTGCGCAATCAGCAAAAACCAAAATGCCATCGTCACCAAACTCATTGTCTTTCAAAACCATTATAAAGGCACCGGAAACTACGCTTATGCCCGGGATGGTCTTTACAATCTGAAAAGCAGGGCGCAAAACATCCCCGGTTGCACTCTCGGCTCCTGCAACCTCTCCATCTGCATCACCATTCTTAATCATAAGCACTGCCAGATAGAGTGGCTCTTTGACAAGCTTAGAAGCTTCATCTAAACTTAAACCCTTGCTTTTTCGCAACTCGAACAAAAGATTAGTATAGCTTTCTATTTTATCATGCTTGTGAGGATCTACAATCTTTGCTTTATCAATATTTTTTAGCCCAAGGCGATTTGCCTTTTCTCCTATTAACTTAGGATCTCCTATCAGGATTATGTCGGCAAAACCTTCTTTTATAACAAGATCAGCTGCTTGAAGCGTGCGTTCTTCCAATCCCTCAGGTAATACTACCCGTGTTTTGGACGCGAGCGCCCGGGCTTTCAATTTTTCTATAAACTCCATATATCGTCAGTAATTTTTATCAGTGCCAAAGTCTTTAAAAAAGAATATACAAACGTTTGTATAATAAAACTAAAAAAAAATAATCCGGACGATTATACATGTAAGTTGATGAAACACAATCGCGACAATTCGCTCGGAGAGCTAATTATCGCTTAACCTCAAATTTTCAGAAATAATCGTTTTCCCGGCTATTGAAGCCACAAATTTAACAAAAAAAAGAGAGAATATTATATAAAAAACCGTTTAAAGCATTAATAATCCTTAGCTCAAAATACTTAAAACTGACAAATGCTATCTAAGCGGAGGCGTTCCACGCTTAGTGGTAATTACAACAACTCCGTTCTTAGCCTCCTCACCGTATTTCTCAATGGCTGCATCCCCTTTTAGTACTCTGATTGATTTTATATTATACTCAGGCAGATGTACACGAGCGCGCATAATTTGGTTATCCAACACGTAAAGTGGCACATTGACATCAAGGCCGAAGCGTTTCATCGTTGCAATAAAATTCTTTTCATCTTCAGAAAGAGAAAAAACCACCGGGAGTATTACTCGTGAATGAACTATTTCTCCATTCTTCTTAGCAGGTTTCCATGTCTCCATCAGGTCAATAACCCTGAGAGCCTCTAAATCCAGAAGCGGATCAACTCCCTTCTCTACCTTAGCATCCATAAGCCGCCCATCCTTAGTTACTGTAAATGAAACTGTAACAACACCTTCAAGGCCGTTTTTCCAGGGCTCGTCGGGATAAATCAGGTGCCTGGCTATAAATTGATCTGTGCGCGATGGCTTACCTGCAAACTTAGGCAGCCTATCAACTTCTGAATAAACAGAATCCTGTCCAACAGCAGCATATAAGCCGCTAAAACTCATGGCACTCAGCAGTGTTGTAACTATAGCGACTCCCATGGTTCTGATTACTTTTGCATCTGTCTTTTTCATAGCGATTCGGGATTTAGAAATATCTAATTAAGCTCTTGAGCAACAATTTAGCTAATCAAATTATTACAAGCGACAAAGACAATTATTGCAATAACTATACCAAAACATAGATTATAAAGGCTTTAGCAAAAAAATTGCTGTCGCTGTGCGGATTCACACAAGGACAGCAATTTTCACATTATTAACTACAAATTTCAGATGCTCCTACTACTTCTTGCTTTTGTCTCTCATGGCCTCAATCTTTGCCATGACTTCACGTAAATTGTTGAAGTTGCTTTCGCTATCAACCTCGCCGAAACTACGCTTAGATTTGCCCTTAGAACCAGGCTTCCCTTCACCTTCTTTATCTTTAAAATTAAAACCGGGATAAATGCGCGACTCCGAAAAGCTTTCAACACTCTCATAATCACAAAAATCCAAATACCGCATCAGCTCCTCGAAAAATGCAGCTTTCTCATCTCTCACTCTAACTCTGAAATTTCTCATACCTCCAACTAATAAATAATTATACCAACTTCATCACTTTTAGTGTTAACAAAACATATATTAAGCTAACAACCAAATCCAGAGCATTATCATCCCTTCAAGCTTGCTGATTAATCCTAAGGAAAAATGCATATCTCATTAAATAAGCACTTTAGCTAAGTTTTATGCCAAGCAAAAGGGTTTAGGAATAATTTCTGTTTAAATCTTATTACTAAATATATAAACAATACGATTTGAAACGTCTTTGCGTTTACTTTTAGGATGCTTTTTTTGATATTTGTAGGAAATATAGGGATAAACCGGTGCGAATCATTGATGTACTTGAAAGTCAGCACAATTCAAGCAAAAACAGCATACTGTTAAATAGAATTATTATTATGCTCTATTGCGATAGTAAGAGGTCTAACAGTATAAAAATAAAGACTATTCAATTGTAAAAGAGTCAGCATCCATCCATGCAGGGAATCTCTCTCTAAAGCGCTGCAAGGGTTTAAGTAGCAGGCTGCCATTGGTAAGACAATTTGTCCCATCCGGAGCTTTTTCAATCACTGTGCCGTAAAAGTCAATCAGCCGCGTAGCTCCATTGTAGCTTTCATACTTATCCTCGCCAACGCGGTTAACACCGGCCACATAACACTGATTTTCAATAGCTCTGGCTTTCAAGAGAGCCTTCCAGGCATCTATTCTTTTATCAGGCCAGTTGGCAACATAAACTGCTAAATCGTAATCCCGGCGGTTACGGCTCCACACCGGAAAACGCAGGTCGTAGCATACAAATAATGCTATCCTCCATCCCTTGAATTCAAATACTACACGCTCGTTGCCGGCTGTGTAAACGGCTTGTTCAGCACCCATCCTGAAAAGGTGGCGCTTATCGTAGTGAAAAACATCACCCGCGGGAGTTACAGCAAGCAAGCGGTTGTAATACTTATCCGCTTCATACCAGGCTACACTTCCGATTATGGCAGCAGCTGTCGCTTCAGCCCACTTCTTCATCCGTTCAATTACCAGCCGATTGCTATTTTCACAAGCTATTTTTGCCGGTTCCATAGTAAATCCGGTATTGAACATCTCGGGCAATACAATAATATCAGGAGTAAAACTACTGTTAAGAATTAATGACTCGATCAGCTGATAGTTTGCAAGGGGATCTTCCCATATTATATCAAACTGTAAAAGTGATATATTGAAATCCTCAGCCATTAGTATATCTTCAAAGTCCCAGTCCTACCTGCTCCTGAAGTTTTTCAGCTTCTTTTATTCTCTCGTTAAGCTCGTTATAATAACGATTTGCACGCTCAACATCAAGTGAACTTGCACTGAAACTGCCTAAATCCTGAAACAAAGCACGGCTTTTATCAGCCCAGGCTGCAGCTTCGGCAAAATCACCCCTAATCTCGTATGAAAGCGCAATGTTAAAGGCGCTGATAGCCTTCTGCTTTTTGTTTCCCTCCTCAAATACATAATACCATACCCTTGCGGCCGATTCCCAATTGTGAGCCTTAATTAAATCATTAGCCCTCGAAAAAAGATGATGACCTGATGAGTAGTAGTATCTGCGCTGCTTCTCCCAAAATGGCGAGATGCGATCGGGATAATAACGCCCCATAAAATCTGCCAGCGACTCCACAGAATTCCTTAAAGAGGGCATGGCCGACAAGTTGCTTGAGTACTGCGTGTCACGGTTATCCCAGTAGATAGAATCATTTTGAAGATACTCGTCTAACACGTCACCATATCTGTCATAGATTCTCCATAACACTTCTCCAAAGGCATCAAGTGTGGAATAATAATAACCGCCAAGGTCTATAACTTTAACTTCAGTATTATATGATACACCCTCCACGGCAATTACAAGGTGAGCATTATATTCGTCGATGATATCGGCGATTTGCTGCCTGCTCAATTGAACACCTGGTCGACCGGCAGGACCCTTGTTAAGCGATACAGGATGCAGATATACAGAATCAAAAAACATCCTGTTATCAAGCTCTAAGGCCATGGAATTGGCAACTCTCAAACCGAAATCATCTATCCGGACAGTATCTATCGGAGTATTAACACCATTGATGATTAATTTGTGAACACTATCGCCACTGTGCGGATAGGAAAAGTCAAGCACAACCGCCGAAAGTAAATCAGGAGGAACTGAATACTCCGCAGGCCTCATCACATCAATCGAAATTGATGATAGTGAGGTGCATGACAAAAACCCCAGCGGCAGCAAGGCCACCAATAGTATAAGCTTCAAATTCTTTAAGTATCCCATTTGTCAAGGGTTTGAGAGTTGCACAACTTATAAGGCTCTTTTCAGAATCTCTTCAATATCTTTGCTGTAAAGTTTCTTCAAGCTGCCAACAGGTCCAAAGATCGTAGCCTTCTCTGCCATAACTGAAATGTGAGAGCCGTCAATGTTTACCTCCTTAAGGGTAGAAGGCATGTCAAGAGACTTGAAAAACTTTCTGACTTCTCCTATCCCAGCTTTTGCAGCAGCCATATCATCAGCAAGTTTTACTCCCCACACATTTCGTGCCATTTGCGCAAAGCGCCAGGCATTATCAGCATCCAAAACATAGTCCATCCACACCGGGAAAAGTATTGCCAGTCCTGCTCCATGAGTAAGGTCATAAATTGCACTCACCTCGTGCTCTATCATGTGAGTTGCCCAATCTCCAGGTATTTTTCCATAACTAATCAAACCGTTTATGGCCAGGGTACCGGCCCACATTAAGTTCGCCCTTGCCTCATAATTTTTAGGTTCATCGATTACCTGACGACCATATTTGATACAGACGCTCATCAAGGCTTCTGACATAAGATCCTGAACAAGTACGCCACTGTCGGGAGTAAAATAAGCCTCAAAAATATGGCTCATAATATCTGTTGTACCTGCCGCGCTGTGCCATTTATTGACGCTATAGGTATATTCAGGGTCAAGCACCGAAAACACGGGACGCAAAGCCGGATCCCCCATGGGGCGTTTATCCTGCGTTTCATCATTACTAATCACGGCACTACCATTCATTTCTGAACCTGTTGCTGCCAAGGTAAGTACCGAAGCTAAGGGAAGAGGGTCAACTACTGTTGCCTTGCCTATCATAAAGTCCCACACATCACCCTCATAAGGAACACCTGCAGCAATTGCTTTTGAAGCATCTATAACACTTCCTCCTCCAACGGCCAGGATAAAATCAAGCTTATGTTCACGGCACAAGGCGATACCTTCTCTCACCGAACTAACTCTGGGGTTAGGCTTAATACCGGCCAATTCGACAAAATAAACAGAGTTTTCTTTAAACAAAGCTAACAACTTGTCGTAAATGCCTATCTTCTTGATTGAGCCTCCTCCATAACAAAGCAGCACACGGCTACCATATTTTTTTATTTCAGGAATAATTTCCTCTATTTTATTTTTTCCAAAAAGGATAGTGGTAGGAATGCTGTAATTAAAATTTCTCATGTTATTTATATTTTCTATGGTTAAACCTTGCAAACGGAGCTAATAAATGTAGTAAAAATTCCTGAATCAAGCATATATCAGGCAACAATAATAAAGCATAAGTGAGCAAAAAAACTGAAATCAGGCTTGGGTCTGATTCAGCTGCAATGATTAGTTTTGATTTGCAGGATTTGTTGTTATACAAATAGAGACGCTCTAAGGCGCGTCTCTATTTATTATATTTATTAGGCTAAAAATGCCGGGATGCACCTTATCAGGTGTTCATTCCTCCACAAACATTAATTACCTGTCCGCTTACATAAGACGACAAATCAGAACCCAAAAAGACACAAACGTTAGCCACATCTTCAGGTGTTCCTCCTCTTTTGAGCGGAATTTGTGATTCCCAGGCCTTCTTTACATCCTCGGGCAAAACTCCTGTCATTTCAGTTATGATAAAACCCGGGGCTATGGCATTATGACGAATACCTCTTAATCCCATCTCTTTTGCAGCCGATTTGGTAAAACCTATAATACCGGCCTTTGAGGCTGAATAATTACATTGATTTGCATTTCCGGAAACTCCAACCACCGAACTCATATTGATAACACTGCCTGAAGCCTGCTTCCACATAATGGGCTGAACAGCTTTCGTAAAGTTAAAAACCGACTTCAAATTTACTGATATTACGGCATCCCACTGCTGCTCAGTCATGCGTTTTAAGGCCCCGTCCTTTGTGATACCGGCATTGTTAACCAAAATATCTACCCTGCCAAAATCCTTTGCAATTTCATCAACCACCCGCATAGTATCCTCATAATTGGCAGCGTTGGAAGCGTAAGCCTTCGACTTTACTCCCAATGCAGCTATCTCTTTCTCGGTCTCTTTTGCAGCATCGTTAATCTCCAAATCGGTAAAAGCAATATTACAACCCTCTTGAGCATAACGAATAGCAATGGCTTTGCCAATACCACGAGCTGCGCCGGTAATAATTGCTGTTTTTCCTTCGAGTAATTTCATCTCTTTAGATTTTAAGTTAATGTATTGATATCAAAGATATCACATCATATAAAATTATTTCTTGCGAACCCCTCTGGGTCTGGCAAAGTTAGAAAAACAATGCGCATAGCCCACAATTCCTTTACAAAAAACAAATCATTCACATGATTTATATTATTCTGCAAATATCAAAGGCTCCAATAAGGACATAAGTTCCCCGGCCTTCCCCCTTAAATGAATGTGAGTGATATCCCCGGTAAAATGGCTAAGCTCAGGATTTATTTCAATCATCGCGGCACCGTGGCGATGAGCCTCACGAGGAATCATAGCGGCTGGCATCACCTCTCCGGTGCTGCCCATGACCAGGCATACATCGGCTTTACGCGCTGCGGTCAAACTGTCGGCATAGGCCTTTTCGGGAATCTGCTCCCCAAAAAAGATAAAATCGGGCTTTACCAGACCCCTGCAATGCTTGCAAAGCAAGGGCAAGACACTCAAATCAACTTCCGGGGCACTTTGACGAAAGCCACAGTCCATACAGACCAAATAGTGCAAATTGCCGTGAAATTCATGCACAACTTTTGAGCCTGCCACTTGGTGTAAATTGTCTATATTTTGCGTTACTACACAAGTCAAGAGACCCTCCTGTTCCATCCGTGCCAGCACCTGATGAGCCTTGTTGGGCTGAGCCTTACCGTAGAAATCGTAAAAAATCTCCCGAATAACAGGCCACGACTCCTCCGGATATTGCTGAAAATACTTCAAATCAAGAATCACCGGATCGTAGCGCTCCCAAAGGCTGTTTTCGCCCCTGAAAGGAGGAATGCCACTTTCCACCGACACCCCCGCCCCGGTGAAAGCCATACAATTCTTTGCCTCCTTAATAAGGGAAGCTGCCTCTTCTAGTTTTGTTTTATCCATTATTATTTAAGTTCTTATCCCCTCTTTTGAGCCTTTAAGGCCTCGAGCATGGTGAGCCCCAAAGCAGCCGGAGAATCAACTACGTAAAGTCCACATTCACGCATCACCTCCATTTTGGCAGCTGCCGTATCGTCTTTACCACCCACGATAGCTCCTGCATGACCCATACGACGCCCGGCAGGGGCGGTCTGGCCCGCAATAAACCCAACTACGGGCTTAGTGCCGTGTTCCTTTATCCACAAAGCAGCTTCAGTTTCCATGCTCCCGCCTATTTCTCCTATCATCACTATGCCCTCTGTTTCCGGGTCTTCCATCAGCATCTTAACTGCTTCCAGCGTGCTGGTTCCTATAACCGGATCGCCTCCTATCCCTATGCAGGTACTCTGTCCCAGACCTTGCTTTGTCAACTGGTCAACAGCCTCATAGGTCAAGGTGCCTGAACGGCTTACCACTCCTATTGTGCCTTGCTTATGAATAAATCCGGGCATAATACCGACCTTGGCCTTACCGGGCGAAATAACTCCGGGGCAATTGGGACCTATAAGAATCACATTTTTACATTCTAAAAAGGCTTTAACCCTTACCATATCCGAAACCGGAATCCCCTCTGTAATGGCAATTATTACAGATATACCTGCATCAGCGGCTTCCATAATAGCATCAGCGGCAAATGCCGGTGGCACAAAAATTACGGAGGTATCAGCACCGGTCGCCTTCACGGCATCTTCCACTGAATTAAATACAGGCAGACCTAAATGCTGCATCCCGCCTTTACCGGGCGTAACTCCGCCCACCACATCCGTTCCATACTCCAACATCTGTCCGGCATGGAAGGTTCCTTCGCTACCGGTAAAACCCTGAACTATTACTTTTGAATCTTTGCTAATCAATACACTCATACCCGGAATGATTATTTTATGATTACTTCTCCAAATCTACTATTTAAACTGCTCTATTCATAAATTGTAGTTATAAATAGAGCAGCTCAAATCATACAATTAACATTATCTCAACACAAAAGTTCATAAAAGCCTTTTAGCTCATAGCCTACTTACGACTAAAATGATAAGCGTTGACTATCCCTGCCGCAAAGCGGCTAAATATCAACAACCGTGGGTTTCAGCCCAC
>ENA-UOOK01000124-UOOK01000124.1-fermentation-metagenome-genome-assembly--contig:-NODE-124-length-87626-cov-12.531808_pt1 | contig 87626 bp, 69 predicted proteins | sample MGYA00245777_ERZ724023 | MGnify/ENA primary metagenome ERZ724023 (study PRJEB28704, sample SAMN03018312) | fermentation metagenome | biome: anthropogenic terrestrial biome; feature: soil; material...
TTTACGTCGGCAAGAACGCGCACCTGCGCTACTCCACCATCGAGAACTGGTCGAAGAACATGTACAACCTGAACACCAAGCGCGCCCTTGTGGAAGAGGGCGGCACCATCGAGTGGGTCTCCGGATCGTTCGGCTCCCACGTTTCGTACCTGTACCCCATGAGCATCCTCAAGGGAGAACATTCGCGCATGGAGTTCACGGGCATCACCTTCGCCGGGAAAGGGCAGTCCCTTGACACCGGCGCCAAGGTCGTCCACGCCGCCCCGCACACCTACTCCAGCATCAACACCAAGTCCATCTCGAAGGACGGCGGCAACTGCGTCTACCGCAGCTCGGTCGAAATCCTCCCGCAGGCCTACGGGTGCAAGTCCGCCGTGAACTGCGAGTCGCTGATGCTGGACGACCGCTCCCGCTCCGACACCATCCCGGTGATGGATATCCGCAACGACGACGTGGACGTCGGGCACGAGGCGAAAATCGGCCGCATCAGCGACGACGCCGTCTTTTACCTGATGAGCCGGGGTATCTCGGAGGAGGACGCGAAGGCGATGATCGTGACGGGCTTCGCCGAGCCGATCGCCAAGGAGCTGCCGGTCGAGTACGCGGTGGAGATGAACAACCTGATTAAACTGGAAATGGAGGGCGCCATCGGCTGAGGCCGGCGGCGAGGAGTGAAGAAATCATGGATCTGAACTTTCAGCATACAAACGTCCTGCCGGCCCGGACATGGAACCGGCTGGGCATCAACGACACCGCCCTGGCGGAGGAGCTTCCCCCGGCCGCGCCCTACACGGGGCCCGGCCCCGCCGGGGAGCTGCCGGAAGGGGTGGCGGCTTTTTCCGGTCCGCTGCCGGCCGGGGAGCCGGAAACCGGCATGGGCCATGAAGAGGCGGATTTTGTGGCGGAGCACCGCAACTGCGGCGTCTCCCTTAAAGTCGCCGCCGGCGTCCATGCGAAAACCCCCGTTTTTCTCACCTACCGCGTGGATGAGAACAGCCCGTTCGTCGTGGACGAGAACGCGGTGGTCGCCGAAGAGGGCAGCGACGTGACAGTGGTTGTCAGCTACTTGGGCGGCGCGCGGCGCGGTTTCCATGCCGGGCTGACCCGGCTGTACGCGGCGAAAGGGGCTTCGGTCCGGCTGATTCAGGTACAGCTTCTCGGCGACGGCTGCCTTGGCATGGACAATATCGGCGCCGCCGCGGGCGAGGGCGGCACAATCCATGTAATCCAGGCGGAGCTCGGCGGCAGGAAGGCGCTCGCGGGCTGCAAGGCCCGGCTGGAGGGCCTGAGGAGCCGCCTGAGCCTCGACGCGATTTACTTCGGCGACCGCAGCCGGTCCATCGACATCAACTACGTCGCGCAGCACGTCGGCAGAAAGACGCGCAGCGACATCCGCGTTTCCGGCGCCCTGCTGGACGAGAGCGAGAAAACCTTCCGCGGGACCATCGACTTCGTCCGCGGCGCCAAGCAGGCCGTCGGCAAGGAGAGCGAGTTCAACCTGCTGTTCAGCCCGAAGGTGCGCAACCGCACCGCGCCGCTGATTCTGTGCGCGGAAGAGGACGTGGACGGCCAGCACGCGGCCTCGACCGGTAAAATCGACGAAAACCGCCTGTTTTACCTGATGACGCGCGGCCTGAGCGAGCTGGAGGCCAAAAAGCTGATCATCAAGGCGCAGTTCCGGCCCGTGACGGACCAGATCCCGGACGAAAAACTGAGAAACGCCGTCGCGGAATATGTGGAAAAGAGGCTGAACAGACTTTGAACCCCTACCTGAATGACTTTCCCGTTCTGAAAGAGCAGATGAACGGCAAGCGGCTGGTTTATCTGGACAACGCCGCCACCACGCAGAAGCCGGTGCAGGTGCTGCGCGCCGTGAACGAATATTACCGCCGGTTCAACGCCAACCCCCACCGCGGCCTGTACGCCCTGAGCGTGAAGGCCACGCAGATGTACGAGGACGCGCGCCGCACGGTGGCGGAATTCATCGGCGCGAAAAAAGACTGCGAAGTGATTTTCACGCGCAACGCGAGCGAGTCGCTGAACCTTGTCGCGTACAGCTACGGCCTGAATTTCGTGAACCGGGGCGACGAGATTGCGCTGCCGGTCAGCGAGCACCACAGCAACCTGGTGCCGTGGCAGATGGTCGCGCGCGTGAAGGGCGCAAAGCTGGTCTACCTGTACCCGGATGCCTCCGGCCGCCTGAGCGACGAGGAAATTGACCGGAAAATCACCAGAAAGACGAAGGTCGTTGCGTTCGCGCAGGTTTCCAACGTGCTCGGCACCGTCTACCCGGTCAGGAAAATCGTCCGGAAAGCGCATTCCGTCGGCGCAGTCACCGTGCTGGACAGCGCCCAGGGAATCCCGCACTACCCGGTGGACGTTTCGGACCTGGACGTGGACTTCATGGCCTTCTCCGGCCACAAGATGCTGGCGCCGATGGGCATCGGCGTGCTCTACGGCAAAGAGAAGCTGCTGAACCGCATGCCGCCCTTCCTGATGGGCGGAGAGATGATCGAGTATGTGCACGAGCAGTCCGCGACCTTCGCCCCCCTGCCGCAGAAGTTCGAGGCCGGCACGCAGAACGTGGGCGGCGCCGTGGGCCTTGCGGAGGCCGTGCGCTACCTCCGGAAAGTCGGCTACCGGACCATCCGCCAGACGGAGGACCGGCTGCTTGCCTATGCGCTGAAAGGGCTCGCGCAGATTCCGCACGTCACGGTTTACGGCGGCACCGAAGCGCGGGAAGACCGCTGCGGGGTGATTTCGTTCAATGTGGAGGGCGTCCACCCGCACGACGTCGCCTCCATCCTCGACGCGGACGGCGTCGCCATCCGGGCGGGGCACCACTGCGCCGAGCCGCTGCTGGAGTATATGCACGTGAACGCGACCTGCCGCGCCAGCCTTTACTTTTACAACACCAAAGAAGACGTCGACGCTTTCCTTCAGAGCCTGAGCAGGGTCAGGAGGTGGCTCGGCCTTGGAGCTTAACCAGATTTACACGCAGATTCTGACGGAGCACAACAACTCCAGGCGCAACAAGCACCCGATTGAGAATCCGACGGTCACGCTCAAGGGGGTCAACCCGAGCTGCGGGGACGAAATCCAGCTTCAGCTCCGCGAAAAGGACGGCGTGATTGAGGACGCGGGCTTTACGGGCGTCGGCTGCGCAATCTCGCAGGCCTCCGCCTCCATCATGATCGACCTTGTCAAAGGGAAAACGACCGCAGAGGCGCTGCGGCTGGCCAAGACGTTCATCGGCATGATTAAGGGCGAAGTCACCGACGAGAAGCAGCTCGAGGAGCTGGACGAGGCCGTCGCGCTGCGCGGCGTCGCCCACATGCCCGCGCGCGTGAAATGCGCCGTCCTCGGCTGGCACACGCTGGAGGGCGCGCTCGGCAAAAACGAGGGGCATCCGTCTGGCGCCCCTGATAAAGGCGAAAAAGAAAAATCCTGAAGCGCCGGGAAGGGAGCGGAACAGTTGAAAACCGTTCGTTTCAGTCCGAATCCGGAAAGCGGGGCCCGCGTCGTCGGTTATCTGCACGACCCGATGGCGAACGAGCCGGAATTTACCAGGCGCCCGTGCGCCGTGATTCTGCCGGGCGGCGCCTACGAGTTTCTTTCGGAGCGCGAATCCGAGCCGCCCGCCGCGGCTTTTTTTGCGCACGGATACCAGGTCTTTATCCTCTCCTATTCCGTCGGGGACCGGGCGGCGGACCTGCGCCCGCTGATTGACGCCTCCCTGACCCTGATCCGCATCCGGGAGAGCAGCGCGGAGTGGAACGTGCTGCCGGGCAAAATCGCGGTCTGCGGCTTTTCAGCCGGCGGGCATGTCGCCGCCGGCCTCGGCACTTTATGGGACAGCCCGGAGCTCAAGGCCCGAATCGACACCAAGGGCGGGCGGAACCGCCCCGACGCCATGGTCCTCTGCTATGCCGTGCTCACGGCGGGCCGGTTCGCCCACAGAGAATCCATCGAGAAAGTCTCGGGCGGCAGCCCCACTCCGGAGCAGGTGCACTTTTTCTCTCTGGAAAACCACATATCGCCCCGCACGCCGCCCGCGTTCCTGTGGCACACCGTGGAGGACGACTGCGTCCCCGTCGAGAACGCCCTGCTGTTCGCGGCGGCGCTGCAGAGCCGGCATATTCCGTTCGAGTGCCACATCTACCAGAAAGGCGGGCACGGCATGTCCCTCTGCACGCGGGAGGTCGGCACCCCCAGCCCCCACTGCGCCACATGGTTCCCTCTGTGCGCCGGCTGGCTGGACGGGCTGTTCGGCTTCCGGGCGTAGCGGCGGCGTGTCGCCGCGGGCGTCGGCCCGGCGTGGGGAACGGCAGAAACCGGCGGCGCGCTTTGCCGGGGACAGAAAAGGAAAATCTCCCGGGGCCGGCCGAATGTCGCCGGAGACCGTCCGGACGCGCCGCGCGAATACATGTATGGTTTCCGCTTCCGCAGGCCCGCCGGGACAGAAAGAAAATGCCCTCGAAAATCTCGAAAAGGATCTCCCGAAGCGCATCAAAATGCTCCGGGAGATTTTTTATGCTGTCGCACGGGGAAGCGGCGGCGGCGTGTCGCCGCGGGCGTTGGCCCGGTGTGGGGAGCAGCAGAAACCGGCGGCGCGCTTTGCCGGGACAGAAACGGGAATCTCCCGGGGCCGGCCGAGTGTCGCCGGAGACCGTCCCGGGAGCTTTGGGAAACTGTGCCGTTTCTATCAACGGGAGCTGTCTCTGACTGTCCCGCCAGAGCGGGCTTCTGTTTCGCTCTGCTCTGAACGGCGGGCCGAAGCCGGCTCTGCCGGCTGCCCGGCGCGCTCGGCGATGCGGTAACGGGGGCGGGCCTTGGTTTCGGCGTAGATTTTGCCGAGGTAGACCCCGGTGACGCCGAGGCAGAGCATCAGCAGGCCGCCGAGCAGCCAGAGCGACCACACGGCGGGCGCCCAGGCCGCCGCCGCGCCGCGCAGATGCGAGACCAGCGACCAGATGGTGCCAACCAGGCCGGCCAGGGACACCAGCGCGCCGAGGCGGAAGATGAGCTCCAGCGGCCTGGTGCTGAACGAGGTGACGCCGTCCACGGCGAGCGCCAGCATCTTTTTGAGCGGGTATTTCGATTCCCCGGCAAAGCGCTCGTGCCGGTCGTAGTAGACGCAGGCGCTGCGGTAGCCGATCAGCGGGACCAGCCCGCGCAGGAACAGGTTGACCTCGCGGTACTCGCCGAGGGCGTCGAGCGCGCGGCGGCTCATCAGGCGGTAATCCGCGTGGTTGTAGACCACGTCCACGCCGAGGGCGGCCAGCAGGCGGTAATACGCCTGCGCGGTCGCGCGCTTGAAGAACGTGTCGGTCGCGCGCTTTCTGCGCACGCCGTAGACCACGTCGCAGCCCTCCAGAAATTTGCGGACGAACTCGTCGAGGACCTCCACGTCGTCCTGAAGGTCCGCGTCCAGGCTGACGGCGCAGTCGGCGTATCTGCGCGCCGTCATCAGGCCGGCGAGCAGCGCGTTCTGGTGGCCGCGGTTGTGCGCCAGGCGGATTCCGCAGACGCGCGCGTCCTCTTCGCTGAAGCGGGAGATCAGCTCCCATGTGCGGTCCCGGCTGCCGTCGTCCACAAAAAGCATGCGGCTGCCCTTGCCCGCCAGGCCGGCCCGCGCCATTGCGCTCAGCTTGGCGGAAAGGCGCTTCACCGTTTCCGGCAGGACTTTTTCTTCGTTGTAGCAGGGGATGACCAGATAAACAATCGGCATTTCAGTTTCCTCCGTTCGGCCGGCCTTCGCCGGAAGGCCCGGTGCGGGATTTGACGCGGAATTTCGTCTGCCGGCGGGGGCGGCGGCGCGTCATGAACCAGTAGAACGCGAGCAGCAGGAACCCGCCCAGCGTGACGACCGCGCCGAGGCGGATGCCCGGCGTCTGGTAGTTGAACCGGATGCTGGACGCCCCTTTCGGGACCTTCACGGCCATGAAGCCGACGTTGACCCGGACGATGTCGGCCTTTTTGCCGTTGACCGTGGCGCTCCAGCCGCCTTCCCACGGGACGCTGAAAAACACCAGCCGGTCTTTGTCGGCGGTGAAGGAGGCCGAAAATCCACCGTTGTCGTAGTGGAAGGAGGAGCACGACGCCGCCTTCCGCGCGGTACAGTCGCCGAAATAGGCGGATTCGGTGTACTGAAAGCTGTTCGTGTCCAGATGCTGCAGAAGGCCGCCGTACTTCGCGGCGTCGTCATCCTCCAGCACCAGCGCCTTGAGCAGCGCGAGGTGGCGGTCCGATTCCGGGACGGCGTTGTATTCGCTGCGCGTGATGTAGCCGTCGTAAGAGAAGCCCATCGGGATAAAATAGTCGTTCCGGTAGATGTCGCAGCCGTTCTGCGTCGCGTAGTAGCTCCAGCCCGGCATCATCGTCGCGCCCGAGGAATCCTGAAAATCCTTGCCGCTGCTCACCGGGTCGAAAAGCCAGCGGCAGCTCGTCAGGCCGCGCAGACCGTAGACGGTGGTGTCCGGCCGGGAGCCGACGTCCCGCTGCACGCCGATGGTCGGGTAAAACTCCATCACCGAGCCGGGCACGATGCTGTGAAAAGCCTGGACGGAGGGCTTCTGCCAGAACATGGCCTGGTTGTCCATGCCGTCGTACACATCGATGCGGCTGTTCCCGTCGTCGGGCAGGCGGATGTCTTTGCCGGCGTTCAGGGAATAGGGGATGATCCAGTTGTGGGTGTCGTCGCTCTGCGTTTTGCCGAGCGCGATGAAGAAGGCCGCGTAGATCACCGTGACCAGCGCAATGCCGGACATGCACCTGTGCAGGAACTTGGCGCGCCCCGTTTTGCGGTACTGGAAAAGGATGACCAGCAGGGCGAGGCTCAGCAGGGCGATGGCCACATAGGACCAGAACCGGGTGGGGTAATCCTCCAGGCCGAAAACGAGGCTTTTGTCGCCGGCTGCGCTTTCTACGGTTTTGGGCATCAGCCCGATGGGCAGGGCAATGCCCAGCGTGATGCCGAGCGTCCAGTATACAGCCCGCCGCCAGTCGGCGGTCGGCGCGCTCTGCAGCGACGCCACCGTCGCCAGCGACATCATCAGCGTCAGCATATAGAACCACCGCGCGTAATAGGTCATGTTAAAGAGCTGGAACGCCGCGTTCAGCACCGGCACCATTGTCATGAAGAACAGCGTGCAGAGCAGCGTCTTGAGCCAGTGCTTGCCGCGGTTCTGCAGAAACACGAGCACTCCGCTCATGCTGAAAAGCGGCAGCCACGCGCCGAGCGAGGCCCACTGCGCCTCCGAGTTCGGCGTAAAGTTCGGGCGGGCCGGGATGTCCGGCGGGAAGAAGAAGCACTCCAGGATATGGATGTACCGCTGGTTGTAGTCGTACAGCAGGGCGTTCCAGCCCTGCGGCGGGTCGTTAACCCGCGGGTTCTGCACGACCGCCAGCACCGTCGGCACCAGCAGCACGGCGGAGCACAGCACCCCGATGATCGCTTCGCAGAGCATCAGCAGAAAATCCCGCAGGCTGATGTCCCAGCTCCCCGAGAGCATCCGAATAATCCAGTACAGGAGCAGAAAAACGACCTGCCCGGCGAAAAAGTAGTAGTTGACGGTGCAGCACACGAAGACCATCACCGCGAACACCACCCGGCGGCGATGGTACATGTATTCGTCCAGCGACCAGAGCAGCAGCGGGAAAAAGACGATCGCCTCGTGAAAATGGTTGAAAAAGATGTTGTAAATCGAAAAGCCGGAGAATGCGTACAGCAGCGCGCCCACGATCGCATAGTCCGGGTGCCGCACGTACCGCCGCAGCCAGATGTAGGAGGTCAGCGTGGCGCAGCCGAATTTCAGAATCAGCAGCGGGCCCATCAGGTGCGGCACCATCCAGCTCGGGAACGGGATGGTCAGCCAGAAAAACGGGCTGCCCAGCAGGTAGAACGTGTACGAGCCGATGAAGTTCGCGCCGAGGTCGGTCGTGGGGCTCCAGCCCCAGTTGCCGCTGCGCACCGCGTCGTGGCACATCTGGTAGAAGGGGACCTGCTGCACGTTATAGTCCCCGTAAAACAGAAAATAGCCGTTGTCAAAAAGAATGAACGGCAGAAAAAACAGAAGCGACAGAATCAGGCCGGAGAGCAGGGCCTTCCTGTAATACCGAAGCTCCCCGCCGCCCTGAAGATTTTCCAACCGCGTCACCGCGCCGCCCCCCGTCGGTTTCACCGATTTATTCTGTGCTATTATACCATACAGTTTTGGACAAGTTTTGTCCAAACGATGTCTTTTTTGTTTTTTGCCCCCTTGCATTTGCGGGGGAAAACGGTATGATGAAAAGGATGAAAAAGAAAGGGGAACCGCGATGTACCATTTTTTCGCCATGCTCTCCCGCATGAAAAATGTGAACCGCTGGGGCCTGATGCGCAACACCCGGCGCGAGAACCTGTGCGAGCACAGCTTTGAGACGGCGGTCATCGCCCACGCCCTCGCGGTTCTGCGCAACACCCGCTTCGGCGGGCACGCCGACGCCCAGCGCGCCGCCGTGCTGGCGCTGTTCCACGACGCGACCGAAATCGTGACCGGCGACATGCCCACGCCCGTCAAGTATTTCAACCCTGAGATCCGCTCCGCCTACCGCGGCGTGGAGGCCGTGGCCCGCAGCCGGCTGCTGAACCTGCTGCCCGCCGACCTGCGGCCGGTCTACCGTCCCCTGCTCGGGGAGCCGGAGGAATCCGACCGGGACCTGCTCCCGCTGGTCAAGGCGGCGGACAAGCTCTCCGGCCTTATCAAATGCGTGGAAGAGAAGCGCATGGGCAACCGCGAATTTGCAAGCGCAGAGGCTTCCCTGCGCAAAGCCGTGGAAGAGATGCACCTGCCGGAAGCGGACTGCTTTTTGCGGGAATTCCTGCCCTCCTACAGCCTGACGCTGGACCAGCAGGGACGGTAAAAAGCGCTTTCCGCTCGGTTGAAACAGGCGCATGTTCATGCTATAATGAACCTTATGTAAATGAGAAATGCAGACAAAGGGGATTTGGGGAACATGATACGTGTCAATCGGTACCGCACGCGCCTGTGCGGCGAAGTCGGTGAGCAGGACATCGGGAAAGAAGTCCGCGTCGCGGGCTGGGTCGAAAACATCCGCGACCACGGCGGCGTCCAGTTCCTCGACCTGCGGGACCATTACGGCGTGGTGCAGATCGTCGTCCACAGCGAAGAGATGCTGAAGCAGGTCAGCCGCGAATGCACGCTGACGGCGAAAGGAAAGGTCGTTCTGCGGGACGCGGACACCGTCAACCCCAAAATCCCGACCGGCACGGTAGAAATCCGCGTGGAAGAGCTCACCGTGCTCGGCCCGGTCCTCGCCCCCCTGCCGTTTGAGGTCGCCGCTTCCCGCGAGACGAAGGAAGACGTCCGCCTGCGGTACCGCTACCTCGACCTGCGGAACCCCAAAGTTCACCGGAACATCGTGCTGCGCTCCCAGCTGATTTCATTTCTGCGGCGGAAGATGACGGAGCTCGGCTTTCTGGAGATCCAGACCCCGATCCTTTCCGCCTCTTCGCCGGAGGGCGCGCGCGACTACCTGATTCCCAGCCGCCGGCACCCGGGTAAATTCTACGCGCTGCCGCAGGCGCCGCAGATCTTCAAGCAGCTGCTGATGGTTTCCGGCTTCGACCGGTACTTTCAGATTGCGCCGTGCTTCCGCGACGAGGATGCCCGCGCCGACCGCTCCCCCGGCGAGTTTTACCAGCTCGATTTCGAGATGGCCTTTGCCACGCAGGAGGACGTGTTCGCCGTGGCGGAGGAAGTGCTGGGCGAGGCCTTCGCCAGGTTTTCGGACAAGGCCGTCTCGCCGGCGCCGTTCCGCCGCATCCCTTACGCGCAGGCCATGCTGGAGTACGGCACGGATAAGCCGGACCTGCGCAACCCGCTGCGGATTCTCGACGTGACCGACCTTTTTGAAGGCACCTCGTTCGCCCCGTTCCGCGGCAAGACCGTGCGCGCCATCAACGTGCCGGGCTGCGCCGCCCGGCCGCGCAGCTTTTTCGAGGGCATGCTGCAGTTCGCCGAGGGCATCGGTATGAAAGGGCTGGGGTACATCAAGGTCACGCCCGGCGGCGAGTACCAGGGGCCCATCAACAAATACCTGCCGGACGAGCGGCGCGGCGAGCTGACCCGGCGCGCCGGGATGAAGCCCGGCTGCGTGCTGTTCTTCATCGCCGACGAGGCCGACGCCGCCCCGAAGCTCGCCGGGCAGATCCGCGAGGAGCTCGGAAAACGGCTGGGTCTGATAGACCCGAACCGCTTTGAGCTGTGCTTCATCGTCGATTTCCCGATGTTCGAGCCGGACGAGGAGACCGGGAAAATCGGCTTTACCCACAACCCGTTCTCCATGCCGCAGGGCGGGATGGAGGCCCTGCAAAGCAGGCGGCCGGAAGACGTGCTCGCCTACCAGTACGACGTGGTGTGCAACGGCGTGGAGCTTTCTTCCGGGGCGGTGCGCAACCACCGCGTCGACATCATGGAAAAGGCGTTCGAGATTGCCGGATATTCCAGAGAGACGCTCCGCACGAAGTTCACGTCGCTCTACCACGCCTTTCAGTACGGGGCGCCGCCGCACGCGGGCATGGCCCCCGGCGTCGACCGCATGCTGATGCTGCTGACCGGTGAGGAGAACATCCGCGAGGTCATCGCGTTCCCGATGAACTCCAACGCGCAGGACCTGATGATGGGCTCGCCGGGCGAAGTGACCGAGCAGCAGCTCCGCGAAGTGCACATCAGACTGAGAAAATAACCGGATGCAGGGAGGCGCCCGATGGTTACCAAGCAGGATATACTGAAGATTGCGGAGCTCGCCAAGCTCTATGTCAGTCCGGAGGAGCTGGACGGCCTGACGGACGAGCTGAACAAGATGATCCGTTTTGCCGACGAGGTGGCGACCGCGTCGGCGGGCGAAACCTCTTTCGATACTGTCAACGGCCTTGAGAACGTGTTCCGGGAAGACGTGCCCCGGCCGTGCTCCGGCCGCGAAGAAATCTTAAAGAACGCCGGCAGCACCGAGGACGGCTTTTTCCTCGTCCGGCGCCGCAGATAGGAGGGAGCGGATGAAGACGCACGGAACCGTGGCACGGCTGCACGGGATGCTGGAATCCCGTAAGATAAGCTGCACCGAACTGACGAAAGTCTATCTGAGCGCCGTCGGGCGCGACAACGCGGCCCTCAACGCCTATGTGAAGACCACGCCGGAGACCGCGCTCGAAACGGCGCGCCGCGTGGACGAAAAAATCGCCGCGGGGCAGCCGCTCGCCCCGCTGGAGGGCATCCCGATGACGCTGAAGGACAACATCAGCACGAAAGGCATCGAGACGACCTGCTGCTCCAGAATGCTGCGGGGCTATGTGCCAATTTACGACGCGACGGTCTGGAAAATCTTAAAAGGACAGAATGCCGTTCTGCTGGGGAAGACCAACATGGACGAGTTCGCCATGGGCTCGACATGTGAAAATTCCTGCTTCGGCGGCGCGGGGAACCCCCGCGACCCCGGCCGGGTGGCGGGGGGCAGCAGCGGCGGCGTCGCCGCCGCCGTGGTCGGGAACCTCGCCGCCTACGGCCTCGGCTCCGACACGGGCGGTTCCATCCGCGAGCCCGCGAGCTTCTGCGGCGCGGTGGGGTTCAAGCCGACTTACGGCGCCGTCTCGCGCTACGGGCTGGTGGCTTTCGCCTCCAGCTTCGACCAGATAGGCCCCATCGCGCAGAGCGTAGAGGACGCGGCGCTGGTCTACGACGCCGTTGCCCGGCGCGACCCGATGGACCCGACCAGCAGCGGGAGCCGCGGGGCGGTTTCGCCCGCCCTCGGCAAAGACGTCCGCGGGCTGAAAATCGGCATCCCGAAGGAATATTTCGACGAAATCCGCAGCGACGTGGCGCAGGCCCTGCAGAAGGCGGCGGGCGTGTGGCGGAGCCTGGGCGCCGAATTCGTCGAGCTGAGCATGCCCTCCGTCAAGCTCGGCCTGCCGATTTACTACATCCTCGCCTGTGCGGAGGCTTCCTCCAACCTCGGCCGGTACGACGGCATCCGCTACGGATACTGCACGCCGCACTACGCCGACCGCGACGAGATGGTCTGCAGGACGCGCAGCGAGGGCTTCGGCCGTGAGGTCAAGCGGCGCATCCTGCTGGGCACCTATGTGCTGAGCGCCGGCTACTACGACGCCTACTACAAAAAGGCGCAGAACCTGCGCGGGGCGGTCGTGCGCACCTTCGACCGGGCCTTCGGGGAATGTGACCTGATGATGACGCCCACCGTGCCGGTCACGGCGTTTAAGAAAGGCCGCAAAACAGAGGACCCGGTTGAGAATTACCAGACGGATATCTGCACCGTGCCGATCAACATCGCCGGCCTGCCGGCCGTCAGCCTGCCCTGCGGCGCAGGGAAGGACGGTTTGCCCGTCGGCATGCAGCTCATCGGTCCGCGGTTCTCGGAGACCGCCCTGCTGAACGCCGCTTTCCAGTACGAGCAGGCGGCCGGGGAAGCCCCGTACCGGGTGGACGGAATGGGGGTCAGGCTATGAAATATGAACTGGTCTGCGGGCTGGAGACCCATGTGGAGCTTGCGACAAAAACGAAGATTTTCTGCTCCTGCCCGAACGTGTTCGGCGGCGAGCCGAACACGCACTGCTGCCCGGTCTGCATCGGTCTGCCGGGCACCCTGCCCACGCTGAACCGCACTGCGGTGGAGTACGCCGTGATGGCCGGCCTGGCCACGAACTGCAAAATCTGCCCGATCTCCAAAATGGACCGCAAGAACTATGTGTACCCCGATCTGCCCAAGGCGTACCAGATTTCGCAGTACGACATGCCGCTGTGCCGGGACGGGTGGGTCGGCCTTTCGGACGGGCGGAAGGTGCGGCTCACGCGCATCCATATCGAGGAGGACGCCGGCAAGCTGATCCACCAGCGCGGCAGCACACTGATCGACTACAACCGCGGCGGCGTCCCCCTGATTGAGATTGTCTCGGAGCCGGACATCCGCAGCGTGGACGAGGCCATCGAATACGTGGAGAAGCTGCAGATGATCATGCGCTACCTCGGCGTTTCCGACTGCCGGATGGAGGAGGGCTCCCTGCGCTGCGACGTCAACGTCTCCGTCCGGCCGCAGGGTTCCGAGACCCTCGGCACCCGGACGGAAATCAAGAACATGAACTCTTTTTCCCACATGACGAAGGCCCTTCAGTACGAGATGGACCGGCAGATCGACCTGCTGGAAAGCGGCGAGCCCGTCGTGCAGGAGACGCGCCGCTACGACGAAAAAACCGGCTGTACGGAGGGGATGCGCGGCAAAGAGAACGCCCACGACTACCGCTATTTCCGCGAGCCGGACCTTGTGACCATCCGCGTGACGGAAGAGATGCTCGCCGCCGTGCGGGCCAAAATGCCGGAGGACCCCCAGAAGCGCCTCGCGCGCTTTACGGCCGGGTACGGCCTGCCGGAAGCGGAGGCGCGGCTGCTGATTGAGCACCGCAGGATTGCGGATTATTTCGAGGCGGCCGCCAAAGGGCTGCGCAGCCCGCGCAGCGTTGCCAACTGCATCACGGGGCCGATTTTCGCGCGCCTGCCGGACGAGCCCGCCAAAGACGCGTTCCGCGTCGCCGTTCCGCCCGAAGGGCTGAACGCCCTGCTCCGCCTGGTGGAAGCGGGAAAGCTGCGCGGGAACCTCGCCAAATCCACACTGGAGAAAATGCTGGACACCGGCAAACCCGCATCTGCATTCCTCAGTCAGAAAGACCTGGAGGGCATCGGCGCACAGGAGCTGAAAAAGCTCTGCGGGCAGGCCGTGCGCCAGAACCCGGACGCCGCGAAAGACTACCTCGGCGGCAAGGAGAAAGCCCTGAAGGCGCTGGTCGGCGCCGTGATGAAGGCCACGCGCGGCCGCGCGGACCCGCAGCAGGCGCAGAAGCTGCTCAAAGAGCTGCTGCGGCAGTAATTAAGGAACAAACACTAAAGAACAGGCTCCCGAAGCGGACCCATCCGCTTCGGGAGCCTTCTTCTATGTGCTCAGTAAGTTGCTTTGCGCGCCGGCGGGCAGTGCCCGCTCAGGCTTTTGCCGCCACCTGCGCCGCGTACAGGCGCATGGCAGCCAGGTCGTTTTCGGTCGGCTGAAAGACCACGCGCACGCCGTCGCCGACAAAGTTGTACTTGAGGTGCGTGAGCCGGTCCCGAAGCATCGGGACGGCCTCGCCGCTCCAGCCGTAGGAGCCGAAGGCCCCGGCGGCTTTTCCGTGCGTATTGATGGCGTCGGCCCTCGAAAGGATGTCCCAGACCACGCCGGGCGCGTCCCGGTTGATGGTGCAGGAGCCGACCAGCAGCGCGTCGGCGGAATTCAGAAGCGAAGCGACCTCGCCCCGGTCGGCGAAGACCATGTCGCGCATCTGCACGTCCAGCGCGCCGTTTTTGGAGAGCTCGCCGTACGCGGCCTGCGCCAGTTGTTTGGTGTAGCCGTACGCAGAGGCGTAGAGAATCGCCACCCGCTTCTTTTCGCGGGGCTTGCCGGCGCTCCATTCGCGGTACAGCGCCCGCTGCTTTCCGGCGCCCCCGGCCAGGCAGGGACCGTGGCTCGGGCAGACCAGCTCTGCCGGAAGGTCCTTGATTTTGTCGAGGCCCGCCAGCACGAACGGCTTGAACGGCCCGAAGATCCCCTGGTAATAGTAGGCGAATTCCTGCCTGTATTTGTCGGGGTAGTGGATGCCCGTGTCCATCATGGTCGGTTCGCAGTAGTGGCACCCGAGAAAATCACAGGTGAAAAGCACTTTCTGCTCCGGCATCCAGGTGAACATCGAATCGGGCCAGTGCAGCATGGGGGCGATGATGAATTCCAGCCTGCCGTCGCCGTAGTCCAGGCTGTCGCCCTGCTTGACGACGGTGCACTCGAACGCGCGGTTGGCGATTGCGCCGAGGTTCTTTTTTGCGGGCATGGTGCAGTACACCCGGATTTTCGGGTTCAGCGCCAGCAGCTTCGCCACAGAGCCGGAATGGTCGGGCTCCGTGTGGTTCATGACCAGCGCGTCGATTTTGGAGACGTCGACCACGCTTTCAATGTTGTGCAGGTACTCGTCGAAATAATCGGCGTGGACGGTGTCGATCAGGATATTTTTTCTGCCCGTAATCAGATAGGCATTGTAGCTCGTCCCGTATTTCGACTCCATGATGATGTCGAACACGCGGAGCCCGGGATTCAGTACGCCGACGGAATAAAGATTCTTTTTCAGCTGAATAGCACTCATGTTTTGAACAAAGCTTCCTTTTTGAATTATTGGGGAGAAAACATATCCTTACCGGCTCCGCACTCGGGGCAGGTCCAGTCCTCCGGCAAATCCTCAAACGCGGTCCCCGGCTTTACGCCGTGTTCCGGGTCGCCCTTTTCGGGGTCGTACACGTAGCCGCAGACGGTGCAGACGTATTTTTTCATCTTTTTACGCTCCTTTTTTGATAATCATTCTCACAATTATCAGTATAAGAGCGGGGCCGCTATTTGTCAACACCCTGCGCTTCAAAAAGCAGATCTTCGAGGATTTCACACAGGTTTTCCGGGAATACGACGCCGCGCATCAGCATTCGGGCCAGATTCAGCACTTCCGTCAGCCTGCGTGAAACGTACCGATCCGTGCGATTCCCGTCCCTGCTCAAAATGCGGATTCCATATCCGTCTTTCGGATTGCCGAAAACGAAATACTTTACACAAAAACCCGGCAAGTCAGCGCTTCCAATGAATCTGACCACCTTTCTTCGACCTCCTGTTGTGTGAATTTAAGTCACATAAAATATGTGGTACAAGAATAATTCTAAAGCACAGCAGGGGAAGAATCAAGTGAAAAATGACGTCCTTTGTCACAAAACTATAAAATCCGCAAGATATTCGTACGAAATTTTTCCCAAAATCACATATTGTGGAGCAGACCGAAGAGGAAGTGCTAAATTTTGTATAGGTAAATAATCAGCATGGCGCTTAATACGCCGAGTATAGAGCCGAAAACCGTGTCGGAAGGATAGTGGACAAAAAGAAAAACCCTCGAAAAAGCGATCGAAAGGGCGAGGAGCATCGCCGCAAGGCCCAGTTGCCGGTTCGCCTGGCACAGAACGGTCGCCGCCGCAAAAGAGGACGCGGAATGGCCCGACGGGCACGAGTACCCCCCCGGCGTGTGGATGAGCAGGGGCCTTGGGGAAGTGACGAACGGCCGCGGCCGCCCGATGATGGGCTTCAGAATCTGGCTGACGACGTGCGCGAGGGCGATGGAGAAAAAAAGCATCAGCGCGAACCGCCGGGTCGGGCGGTCCGTCCCCAGAATCACGGCGATCCCCAGCCAGACCGCCCCGGCGTTTCCCATGCGGGACAAAAAGGTAAAGAGGAAATCGGTAAATCGGTTATGAAAATGGTTTTGGACATAGTTCAAGATCGCAGCATCCATACTCTTTCCTCCGCATGGCTTGGTGAAATATATTATACCATATTTTTGGCGAATTGCGAATATACATGAATAAAAAAGGGAGGATGATAAATTTGGAATGGCAGAGCCTGCCGGGGAAAGAATGCGCTGAAAGACTCCGCACCGACGCGGAGCGCGGCCTGACGCCCGCCCGGGCTGCACAGCGGCTGCGCGACTGCGGCCCGAACGAGCTGGCCCGCCCGAAAAAGAAGAGCCTCCTCAAGCGGTTTCTGGCCCAGTTTTCGGATTTTATGGTGATTATCCTGCTGATTGCGGCGGGAATTTCTTTTGTCACGTCGTGGATTCAGAGGGACAGCGATTATATCGATTCCATCATCATCCTCGCCATCGTCGTGGTGAACGCCATCACGGGCATGGTGCAGGAGAGCCGGGCCGAAAAGGCGCTGGAGGCCCTGCGCCGCATCTCCAGCCCGCGGGCGCGCGTCGTGCGCGGCGGAAAAGAGGCGGTCGTGCCCGCGCCGCAGCTTGTGCCGGGCGACCTGGTGCGGCTCAGGGCCGGCGACCTGGTGCCCGCCGACCTGCGCCTGGTGGCGGCGGTGGACCTCAAGGCGGAGGAAAGCGCCCTGACCGGCGAAAGCGTGCCTTCCGAAAAGGCCGCCGACGCGGTTTTCCCGGAGGGCACGCCGCTCGGCGACCGGCACAACATGATGTTCTCAAGCTGCGCCGTCACCGCCGGGCACGGGAGCGGCCTGGTGGTGGAGACCGGAATGCGCACGCAGGTGGGGCGCATCGCCCGCATGATCGGCAGCCAGGCCGCGCCGCAGACGCCGCTCCAGCAGCGGCTGGCCCGCGTGGGGCGCACCCTCGGCATCGGGGCGCTGGCCATCTGCTTCGTGATTTTCATCATGGGTCTGTTCCAGCGGGTCGACCCGCTGGAGATGTTCCTGATTGCGGTCAGCCTTGCGGTCGCCGCCATCCCGGAGGGCCTGCCCGCCGTGGTGACCATCACGCTGGCGGCCGGGGTGCGGCGCATGGCGGCCAAACGCGCCATCGTGCGCCGCCTGCCGGCGGTCGAGACCCTCGGCAGCGCGAGCGTCATCTGTTCGGACAAGACGGGGACCCTGACCCAGAACCGCATGACGGTGGTCGAACTGCGCACGGCGGGGGGCGTCCTCGCGCCGGATTCCCCCGAAGGGCGCCGGCTGCTGCGCATGGCCGCGCTCTGCACGAACTGTGAGATTTCCGGCGGGAAGGTCGCGGGCGACCCCACGGAGGCCGCCATCGTGCGCGCCGTTTCCCCCGGCACGCTGGGGGCGGACCGCCGCCGGTACCCGCGCGTGCTGGAGCTCCCGTTTTCCAGCGCGCGCAAGCGGATGACGACGGTGCACCGGCTGCCCGGCGGCGGGTACCGGGCCGTCACCAAGGGCGCGCCGGATTTTCTGTTCGCGCGGTGCGCTTCCGGTGGGGCGGCGCGCCAGAACGAGGCCATGGCCTCGGCGGCGCTGCGCGTGCTCGGCGTGGCTTACCGCGACTTCGGCACGATTCCCCGGGACCGTGAAGAGCTTGAGACCGGCATGACCTTCTGCGGCCTGATCGGCATGGCGGACCCGCCGCGCCCGGAGGCGCGCGGCGCCGTCGCCCTGTGCAAAAGGGCGGGCATCCGGCCCATCATGATCACGGGCGACCACGCCGCCACGGCCGCCGCCGTCGCGGCGCAGCTCGGCATCGCGGAGAGCCGCGGCGACGTGCTGACCGGCCCGGAGCTGAGCCGTCTCTCCGACGCGGAGCTGAAGCGCAACATCTACCGGTACAGGGTGTTTGCGCGCGTTTCGCCGGAGCACAAGGTGCGCATCGTGCGCGCGTTCCAGGCGCGGGGCGAGGTCGTGGCCATGACGGGCGACGGCGTGAACGACGCCCCGGCCCTGCGCGCCGCCGACATCGGGTGCGCGATGGGGATTTCCGGCACGGAGGTCGCGAAGGCGGCTTCCGACATGATCCTGACCGACGACAACTTCGCCACCATCGTCGCCGCCGTGCGGGAGGGCCGCGGGATTTACGAAAACATCAAAAAAACGGTCCATTTTCTGCTCAGCTGCAACATCGGGGAGATCCTCTCGGTCTTCGTCGGCTTCCTGCTCCGGCTGCCGTTCCCGCTGCAGCCCATCCAGCTGCTCTGGGTCAACCTTGTGACCGATTCGCTGCCCGCGCTGGCCCTCGGCGTGGAGCCCATCGACCCCAAAATCATGGAGCGCCGGCCCGTGCGGCGCGGGGAAAGCGTGTTCGCCGGCAGGATGGGGTACAACATCGCGGTGGAGGGGTGCCTGGTCGGCGCGCTCTCCCTGCTGGCGTACAGCATCGGGCGCGTGTTTTTCGACGTGGACCCCGCCGCGCCGTGGATTGGGCGCACCATGGGCTTCGCCGTGCTGAGCCTTTCACAGGTGGTCCACACGTTCAACATGCGCTCCGAGCGCTCCGTCTTCCGCTCCGGCCTGCTGCCGAACCGCAGGCTGGGGCTGGCGGCGGTCGCCTGCACGTTCCTTCAGGCGGCCGTGATTGCCTTCCCGGCCCTCAACGCCCTGTTCCGCACGACGCTGCTCACGGCTTCCCAGTGGCTTGTGGTGGCGGCGCTTTCCCTTGCGCCGCTCGCCGTGGTGGAGCTGGAGAAGCGGCTGGAAAGAGCGGCCCCGCCGCCCCGCCGCAGAGCGGCGTCCGCCCCGGGCCGGCGGAGCCGCCGGAGCGAAAAATAAGGCCCGCCCCGCAGCCGAAAAAGCTCCCGGAACCGAGCGGTTCCGGGAGCTTTTTCATGGAGGTGTGCCCGCAGGCCCGGCCTTTCGGCTTAAAGGTTCCTGCGGGGCCTGCAGTACGGGCAGCCTGCGATATTGCAGCCCGCGCAGTCCTCGTTCGCTTTGCCTTTGCGGTACTGGCGGACGCGGCGGACGATAATCAATGCCACCGCCGCCGCAAGGGCGATCGAAATCAGAATGGTCGCGAGGTTGTTCAGAAGAAATGCAATCATGGAATCCCTTCCTTTCGGAGCGATTCGCCGCGGATCAGGCGTTCACACGGCCGGAGGTGTGCAGGGTGCGCTTGCGCTGGTCGTATGCCGGGCGGGCCACCAGGTAGATGACGGCGAGAATCAGCACGATCGCGAGGACTGCCCCGACCCCGAAGGGCTGGCCGTAGAACAGCACGCTGCCGAGCTGATTGCTGATGAACGCCAGCACGTACCCGGTCAGCATCTGGTACCCGATGGCGGTCCAGGCCCATTTGGCGGAGCCCATCTCACGCGCCGTGGCACCTATTGCCGCGAAGCACGGCGGGCAGAACAGGTTGAAAATCATGAACGAGAACGCGCCGATCGGCGTGAACATGGAGGCGATGCCCTTCATCACGGCGACGTCGCTTTCCGCATCCGCCACGCCGTTCAGGATGGCGAGGGTGCTGATGGCGTTCTCTTTTGCAGCCAGCGCGCTGATGGTGGCGACGGCGCCTTTCCAGTTGCCGAAGCCGAGCGGCATGAAGAACCACGCGAGGGCGTGGCCGATGTCCGCGAGCATGCTCTGCTCAATGTCTCCGGTCATCGCCATGTTCCAGCTGAACGAAGAGAGGAACCAGATGAGGCCGCTCGCGATGAAGATGACCGTGCCGGCCTTGACGATGAAGGCCCTTGAGCGCTCCCACATGTGAATCAGCACGCCTTTCGCCGAGGGGACGTGGTAGGCGGGCAGCTCCATCACGAAGGGGGCCGGGTCGCCGGCGAAGAGCTTCGTCTTTTTCAGCAGGATGCCGGAGATGATGATGACCGCGATGCCCAGCAGGTACATTACCGGGCCCATCCACGGCGAGTTCGGGAAGAAGGTCCCGACAATCATCCCGATGATGACCGTCTTCGCGGTGCAGGGGATGAAGGTCGTGACCATGATGGTCATCCTGCGGTCTTTCTCGTTCTCAATGGTCCGGCTGCCCATGATGGCCGGCACGCCGCACCCGCTGCCGATCATAATCGGGATGAACGATTTGCCGGAGAGGCCGAACTTCCGGAAGATGCGGTCCATGATGAACGCGACGCGCGCCATATAGCCGGAGTCCTCCAGAACGGCGAGGAAGAAGAACAGAATCAGCATCTGCGGCACGAAGCCGAGGACCGTGCCCACGCCGCCGACGATGCCGTCAACCAGCAGCCCGGTCAGCCAGTCCGCCGCGTGAACGGCCTGCAGCCACCCGGTCAGGCCGTTCGCGATCCAGTCGCCGAACAGCGTGTCGTTCATGAAGGTGGTCGCGATATCCCCCAGCCAGGTGATCGAGACCCAGTACACGAACCACATGATGAGGAAAAAAATCGGCAGCGCGAGCCACCGGTTCGTGACCACGCGGTCGATGCGGTCGGAAACGCTGAGCTGCTCCGAGCGCTTGTGCAGGCAGTTGCCGATCAGCTTGCGGATATACTCGTACCGGCCGTTGGTGATGATGCTTTCGGAATCGTCGTCCAGCTCTTTTTCACAGGCCGCGACGACGGCGTCGATCTTCGCCGCGACGTCGGAGGGCAGGTGCACCTCCGAAAGGACCTTTTCGTCGCGCTCGAACAGCTTGATGGAGTACCACCGTTCGCGCTCTTTGTCGATATACGGCTCCGCCAGGCCGCGGATTTCATCGAGCGCATGCTCGACTTTGCCGCTGAAAATCCGCTGCACCGGCACCTTTTTGCGCTGCCTTGCGACCTGTATCGCGCGCTCGGCCGCTTCGTGCGAGCCGGTGCCCTTGAGTGCCGAGGTTTCAATCACGTCGCACCCCAGGGCTGCCGAGAGTTTCTGGACGTCGATTTTGTCGCCGCTCTTTTTGACGACGTCCATCATGTTCAGCGCAATCACCACGGGGGCGTTCATCTCGAGCACCTGCGTGGTCAGGTAAAGGTTGCGCTCCAGGTTGGTGCCGTCCACCAGGTCGATCACGGCGTCCGGCTTCTCGTTCACGATGTAGTTCCGGGAAACGACTTCTTCCAGCGTATAGGGCGAAAGGGAATAAATCCCCGGCAGGTCGGTGATGATCACGTCGCCGTGCCCTTTAAACCTGCCTTCTTTTTTCTCGACCGTGACGCCCGGCCAGTTGCCCACGTACTGGGAAGAACCGGTCAGGTCGTTGAACATGGTCGTTTTGCCGCAGTTCGGATTCCCTGCCAGCGCGATTTTAATTGCCATCCGTATCCTCCTACTTTAAGTTAGCAATTGCTAACCATTTGCCCCGGCCCGCTATCCTTTGGCAGCCGCGGGAGGGGGGCATGTGTCATTCGACCGCAATCAGCGCCGCGTCGCTTTTCCTCAGCGACAGCTCGTAGCCGCGGACCGTAATCTCCACCGGGTCGCCGAGCGGCGCCACCTTGCGCACGGAAATCTTTACACCCTTCGTAATCCCCATGTCCATAATCCTGCGCTTGACCGCGCCCGTTCCGTTCAGCTTCTGCACCGTTGCGGATTCGCCGGGCTTTACATCCCTTAGCGTCTTCAAATGTTCCGTCCCTCCTTCTTGCCGAAATTCGGGCCGCCGCGCTCACACCATGATGCGGCTGGCCATGCCTTTGTTCAGGGCGATGCGGGTCTCCTTGACGTTCAGAATCATGTTTCCGCCCATCTCGGTTACCACCGTGACTTTCGCCCCCGGAACAAAGCCCAGGCTCGCAAGGAACCTGCGGGTCTCGTCCCTGCCGTGGATTCCTTTGATGAAAAGCGCTTTTCCGTAGTCTGCCATTGTGAGCGGCATCCGGAATCCCTCCTTTACGGCGCCCGCCGCCTTAGTTAGTTGTGCCTTACTACCGGCTTCAGTTTACCACCGCTAACACAAGTTGTCAACGGCTAATTTGAAAAAAATCCGCGTTCCGCATTGCCTGCGGACGCGGATTTTAGGAGGGAAAGCCGAACTCGGAGCGCTTCAGTGCCCTTTTGTCTTTTCCCGCCCCTCAGCCGGAGCGCGGACGAGGTTCACCAGCACTTCGACCATTTTGTCCATGGCCTGCACGGGGATGTACTCGAACCGGCCGTGAAAGTTGTGGCCGCCGGTCGGCAGGTTGGGGCAGGGGAGACCCCGGCAGGAGAGGAACGCCCCGTCGGTCCCGCCGCGGATGGGGACGATGCGCGGCTCTACGCCGGCGGCCCGCATCGCGGCTTCGGCCCGCTCCACAATCTCGATATGCGGCTCGATCTTTTCCTTCATATTGTAATAACTGTCGCGCAGGTCTACGGTGAACCGCGCGCCGTATTTTTCATTGAGATACGCCGCGATTTTCCGCAGGCGGGCCTTGCGGGCCTCGAACCGGGGGCAGTCGTGGTCGCGGACGATATAGCGCAGCACGGCCCCTTCCTCGTCGCCGGAGAAGCTCATCAGGTGGTAGAACCCCTCGCGGCCCTCCGTGTGCGCGGGGGTTTCGGCCGGCGGCAGCATGGAGTTGAACTCGATGCCAAGCAGCACGGCGTTCTTCATCCTGTTTTTCGCGTCCCCGGGATGAATGCTGAAGCCCTTTACCGTCACGTCGGCGGAGGCGGCGTTGAAATTTTCGTATTCGAGCTGGCCGAGCTTCCCGCCGTCCACCGTATAGGCGAAGTCCGCGCCGAAGCCCGGAATGTCGAACCGCTCCGCGCCGCGGCCGATCTCTTCGTCCGGCGTGAAGGCCACGGCGATTTTCCCGTGCGGAACATGCTTTTCCGCAAGGGCTTCCACGGTGGTGAGGATTTCCGCGATGCCGGCCTTGTCGTCCGCGCCGAGCAGGGTGGTCCCGTCCGTGACGATCAGGTCCATGCCCTTATCATCCGCAAGGCTGCCGAATTCCGAAGGGTGCATCACAATTCCTTTTTCCGCATTCAGCACGATGTCGCCGCCGTCGTAGCCGCGGACGATGCGCGGGCGGACGTTTTTCCCCGGCGCGGAGAAGCTGGTGTCCATGTGCGCAATCAGCCCGATGACGGGCTGCGGCTCCGCGCAGTCCGCCGGCAGAGAGGCGTAGACGTAGCCGTGCGGGTCCATGCGGACTTCCGCCATGCCGAGGCGCCTCATCTCCTCCGCGAGGGCCGCGGCCAGCTTTTTCTGCCCGGCGGTGCTGGGGCAGACGCTTTCGGGCGCGTTTTCGTCGGACGTGGTGTCGTATTTCACATACTGCAGCAGGCGCTGGTAAGCTCTCATCTTTTTTGGTCCTTTCTTCTGCATGCTTTGTTCTTCTCCATCATACGTCCTCCGGCGGCGTGCTGTAAAGGGCTTCAGCAGCCCCGCCACGCTTTTTTCAGGCAGGCGACGGCGGCCGGGATGTCGTCCAGCGGGATGCCCGCGAAGCCGAGGCGGATTCCGCCGCTCTCGTCCGGCTGCACGCGCACGCCCTGCGCGAGCGCCAGACGGCACAGCTCGCGCGCGGTTTTCCGCGTGCGCAGGGTCAGGATCACCGTGAGCGGCGTTTCCTGCAGCAGGATGCGGGCGCCGGGGAACGCGGCGCGCAGGGCCCTGACCAGCGCCCCGCTCTTCGCGCCGTACAGCTTGCGCAGGCGGCGCAGGTGGCGCGCCATCTGCCCGCTGCGGATATAGGCCGCGAGGGCGAGCTGCTCCATCTTCGAGGCCGTCTGGTTGTAGTTCGCGGCGCGCGGCCGGTAACGGGCCAGCAGCTCCGGCGGAAGGACCATGTAGCCGATGCGCACCGAAGGCAGCAGCAGCTTGGAGAACGAGCCGAGGTACACCACGCCGTATCCCCCGGCGATGCCCTGCATGGCGGGGACGGGCCTCGCCCGGTAGCGCAGCTCCCCGTTGTAGTCGTCCTCTATCACGAAGCCGCCGCAGGCCTTCGCCCAGCCCAGCAGCTCCAGCCGGCGGCTCATCGGGAGGACCGCGCCGGTCCGGGCGCGGTTGGAAGGGCTGACGTAGAGGAGCTTTGCGCCGCTGGCTTTCAGCGCGTCCATGCGGATGCCCTCCTCGTCCCCGGGCAGCTTTCGGACCGTGTAGCCGCAGTCTGAGAAAATCTGCTCCGCCTGCCGGAAGCCCGGTTCTTCCATCGCGACCGCGCGCGGCCCGCCGTTCAGCAGCCCGCACAAAAGGACGAGCAGCGGCTGGGTCCCCGCACCGACGACGATCTGCTCCGGCGCGGCGGCCAGACCGCGCATTTCGTACCCATAGACGGCGAGCGCCTCGCGCAGCTCGGTTTCGCCCTGCTTTTCGCCGTAGGACGCGAGCACGCCCCGCCGGTTCAGCGCGGAGCGGATGTTCCTGCGCCAGGCCTTCAGGCCGATGTTCTCGCTGTCCACGCAGTCGCTGCCGAAGTTGTACCGCACGGCGGGCTCCGCCCGGTGCCGGAACGCGGGCGGGGCGGCCGGCGCGGGGGAATCCCGCCTGACGTCCTGCACGAAATACCCGCGGTGCGGGGAAGACCGCAGATACCCCTCCACGCAGAGCTGCTGGTAGGCGCCTTCGACCGTGGTGCAGCTCAGGCCGAGGTCCGCCGCCATCCTGCGCACGGAGGGGAGGCGGCCGCCCGCTTTCAGAAGGCCGCGCTCCGCCGCGCCGCGGATCGAAAGGTAAAGCTGCCGGTACAGCGGCACGCTGGACTTGCGGTCGAGCAGAAGATAGTCGTATGCCATGATGTCCTCCTTCGGGCTTCCTCCGGGCAGCACAGACTGTACTTAAAATATTTTTATAAACTGTGTATTTCAAAAGCAACAGTTTTACGCTATGATAATAGCACATTTAAACCGGCCGGTCAATCAACCTTTGGGAGTGAAAAACATGAAAAATCAGAAATCTTTCCGTCTCGGCGTGCTGGCGGCCCTGTTCGGGGCCCTGATTTTCGTCGTGACGGCCTACGCGCTGCACATCCCCACCCCGACCACGGGCGGTTACGTCCACCTGGGGGACGCGTTCCTCTACCTTGCCGCAAGCCTGCTGCCGGCGCCCTACGCGGTGGCGGCCGCCGCCGTGGGGGAGGCGCTCTCCGACGCGCTGACCGGCAGCATCGCCTACGCGCTGCCCACCCTTGTGATTAAGGCGGCGATGGCGCTGTGCTTCTCGGCCGCGGGTGCGAGCATCGTCACCCGGCGGAACGCGGTCGCCACCGCCGCGGCGGGGCTCATCTGCGTCGGCGGCTACTACCTTACGGAGGTGCTCCTCTGCCGCAGCTTCGTCGTGCCGGTGGCGTCCGTCCCGGCCAACCTGGTGCAGGCGGCGGCGAGCGCGGCGATTTACCTGCTGGCGGGCCGCGCGCTCGACCGCGTCAAGCTGAAGAGCAGCCTCGCCGCGTTCGTGCGGTGAAATCTGAAAGAGCGGAGGGAAGACAAAGATGAAAATCAACTGCGGTTCCAAAGACACGACGGTCAACCTGGCGGTGACCGGGCTGATGGCGGCGCTGGTGTTTGTGGCGACGTATTTTTTGAACGTGAAGATTCCGGTCGCCGGCACGGACAAGACGATGATCGGGTTTGCGAACGTGTTCTGCATCCTTTCCGGGCTTCTGCTGGGGCCGCTGTACGGCGGCCTGGCGGCGGGCATCGGCTCGTGCCTGTTCGACCTGCTGGGCGGGTGGGCGTCCAGCGCGCCGGTCACGCTGGTGACCAAGTTCGCCATGGCCTTCCTCTGCGGGCTGATTGCCTGGGGCGGCGACGGCACGGCGAAAAGGCTCGCCCGCGTGGTTGCGGGCGCCGTTGTCGGCTCGCTTTCGTACTGCGCGATGTACCTCTTTTATTCCTGGGCGAAAATGGCGGTGATCGGCTCGGCGTGGGGAGCCATCCGGATTCAGCTCGCCGCGAAAGTCCCCGCCACACTGATTAACGCCGTGCTGGCGGACGTCATCGGCATCCCGCTGTTCTACGCGCTGCGCGGGGCCCTGAAGAGAAACGGCCTCGCCTTCCGATAATTAAAGATTGTGATTTAACGCCGAAGATGCTATAATAGGCTTCATTAAATGAAAAATGGAGCGTCGATATGAGCTTCGGCAAAAAAGGGAAGGCCCGCAGCGAGATTGTGCGGGATTCGGTCAATACCTTCGGCACGAATCTTTTCGGCTCGGTGCTGGGGCTGCTTTCCACCGTTCTGGTCCTGCGGAACGTCGCGGCGGAGACGAAGGGTTTCTACAACCAGGTGCAGGTCTGGGGCGGCGGATTCAACACCGTCCTCGGGCTGAGCGTGACCGCCGCCGTGATCTACTATGTGGCGCGGTATAAGATCAAAAACGCGAAGGCGGCCATCGGGAAGGCCGCGGCCCTTCTTTCCGTCGCAATCGTCCTGATTTCCGCCGCCGTCCTTTTTCTGATGCGCGGCTCGCACACCTTTCAGAAGACGCCGACTTCCTTTCTGGCGGCGATTGTGGTGTACGGGCTCGCATCTTTTGTGTTCGGAATTTCGACCTCCATCCTGCGGGGCGAAAACAAGTTCAAATTCTACAACATCGTCAACCTGACCCAGCGGGTGCTGGTCACGGTGCTGAATGCCTATATCGCGTTCCGCCCGTCCGCGTCCCTCTGGATCTGGGGGACGGTTTTTATTTCCATCGCGATGGTCGCGTTTGCGTTTTACGGCATCACGCGCTGGAACGGCCCGCAGCCGGAGCCCGCCCCGGGCGACGATGTCCCCGTCCCCCTGGGCAGCGTGATGGGCTACAGCCTGAAATCGCATGTGAGCAATATCCTGACCTATTTGAACACGAACCTCGGCAGCTATCTGGTGCAGGGGAAATACGAGATGGCGGATTTCGGCGTGTACAACACGGCGGTGACCATGATGCAGCAGGTCTGGCTGCTGCCGGACGCCGTCAGCCAGGTCATCATGAGCCGCCTGGCCGCCATGCAGGTGCAGAGCGACAAGCTGCGCCTGACCCTGCTTTCCTCCAAGCTGGTGACCTATGTGACGACGGCGGGCGCGCTGCTGATGCTGTGGGTCGCTCGTCTGCTGGTGCCCGTCCTGTTTCCCCGGTATGTGGGCGCCCTGGACCCGCTCGCCTACCTGATTGTCGGCTCCATCTTCATCTCTTACGCGAAGGTGCTGACGAACTCCATCGCCGCCTACGGCAGGCCGGAGCTGAACATCCTGCCGAACGCGCTGGCCGCCGTAATCAACGTGGCGGGCAGTATGCTCCTGATTCCGCTGATGGGCATCAACGGAATCGCCGCCGCCACTTCCGCTTCCCTCACGGTGCAGGGGCTCTCGAGCATCGCGATTTTCTGCGCCTATTCGCATACGCCGTTCTACCGGCTGCTGGTGCCGAGCCGGGAAGAGATCGCGACCGTGAAGCGCGTGTTCAAAAGATAGACGGTTTCATTCGCTGTGGAAGCCTTTGCCGATGATTTCGCTGGTGTTGGAAATCAAAATGAAGGCGTCCGGCTCGGTCCGCCGGATGAAGCGGCGGAGCTGGATGGCCTGCGCGCGCCGCATCACGGTGAACACGACGTATTTATGGCGGTGGGAATAGGCCCCTTTCGCGTCGCAGACCGTGGCGCTGCGGTTGAGCTTCTGCACGATGAAGCGGCAGATGGGCTCCGGGTTCGAGCAGATTACGGTGAAGTATTTGCTGAGGTTGATGTTCTCAATCACGCCGTCGATGACCAGCGACTTGGTGAACAGCCCCAGGCAGGAGAGCAGTGCCGTCTTGATGTCGAACACGAAGAACGAGCTCAGCGTAATCAGCGAATCGCACAGGAGCAGCGCGCGCCCGATGTCCGCGCTGGAGTGTTTTTTCAGAATCATGGCGAGGATGTCGGTCCCGCCCGACGAGGCCCCCGCGTGGAACAGCACCGCCGAGCCGAAGGCGGGCAGGGCGACGGCGAACACCAGCTCCAGCAGAGGCTCGTCCGTCAGAGGGCCGCGCATCGGGAAGAACCTTGCCAGGCCGGAAACGGAAAAAGAGAGCAGCAGGCTGGAATACACCGTCTTGACGCCGAAATCCCTGCCGAGGAACAGAAAGCCGATGAGAATCAGCAGGATGTTCAGGATAAAATTGGAGGCCGAGGGGGAAAGCGGAGTCACTTTCCCCAGAACGACCGAAAGGCCGGAGACCCCTCCGAATGTAAAGTTGTTCGGAAATTTGAAAAAATAAATTCCGACCGCGACGAGGAACGTGCTTGCCGTAATTGCCGCGTATTCTTTCCAGTCTTCCTTTTTCATCCGTCACTCGCCCCCGCCGCCGGACCGGCGGCTTTTCTCTTGGACCCATTATAGCATATCCCGGCCGGCGGGGTCCGGCTTCGGAAGGAAAAGCGGTATTTTCTGGAACCCCCTTTACAAAGCCGCGGAAACATGCTATTTTAAAGTTGAAGAATCATTCTTATTTTTTTAGGCGGTTTCTCTTATGGATAAGAAAAGAAATTACAGTAAAAAGCGCGAGGCCATTCTGGCCGCCCTGCGTTCGACGGATTGTCACCCGACCGCAGAGTGGCTGTACCGCACCCTGAAGTCCCAGTACCCCGACCTGTCGCTCGGCACGGTCTACCGCAACCTGGCGCAGTTTCGGGAAGAGGGGCTGATCATCAGCGTCGGCGTCGTGAACGGCCAGGAGCGGTTCGACGCGAACGTGCGCCCCCACGCCCACTTTATCTGTTCCCGCTGCGGCGCGGTGATCGACGTGCCCGGCGTTTTTGTGAGCGGCGGGGAGGTGGCGCGTGCGGCGCGGCGCGCCGGCCTGCAGGTGGAGTCCTGCGAAATAGTGCTGCACGGCGTCTGCACCGCATGCCTGGAAAAGCAGGCTCAGCGCGCCGAAAAGCCGGGGCCGAAATCCTCTGCGGGGAAAAGCCCGCGTTCCGTCAGGCGGTAGACGCGGCTGCAGACCTCGGCGATATATCTGCGGTCGTGCGAGACGCTGACGACGGCCCCGCCGAACGCTTTGAGCGCCCGGCGGATAACGGGGCCCGAAAGCGGTGACAGATTGCGGGTCGGTTCGTCCAGCACCAGCACGTTGCACCCGCTGAAGACCATCTTGAGGAACAGCAGCTTTGCCTTCTGGCCGCCCGAAAGCTCGGAGACGCCGTGCTCCATTTCGTCGGCGGTGTACTTCATGCTGCCGAGAAAGGTCCGGATTCGGGCTGTTTCCTGCCGGCTGCCGGAAGAGGCCAGAAAATCGACGGGGGTCTGCGCCCCGTTCAGCAGCTCTTCGTAATTCTGCGGCATATAGGCGGCCCGGATGTCGCTCCGGGCCAGAAGCTCCGCGGCAATCTGCCGGAGAAGCGTGGTCTTGCCCGCCCCGTTTCTGCCGACGATGCAGATTTTCTCCGGCCCCGCCACGTGCAGGCGAATGTTCCGCGCCAGGACGCGCGGCCCGACCTGGAGCCGGTCCAGCCGGAAATCCAGCACGGTTTTGCCGTTCGGCACCGCGGTGCCCGCCCCGAAGCGGACGAAGGCCGCGTCTTCGGAATCGGGCGCCTGCACGCTTTCCGAGTGCGCGCGCTGCAGCCGCCGCCCCATGGACTGGACGGCTTTCATCTTCTTTTTCAGCAGCCGCCCGCCGTGCGGGTCGCTGCGGGAGACGGTGGCCTGTGCGTGCTCCACCTTCGAGCGAATCTGCCGGAACTTTTCCTGCTGCTTTTCGTACCGGCTCCGCTCTTCCCGGGCGACCTGCCCCTGGTGTGCGAACCGTGCCTGCCGCGCCTCCACGTACTGCCGGTAGGGCATGCGGGCGACGGTCCAGCGCGGCAGCGTCTTGCGCCGCACCTGCTCCAGGTGGACGATCACGTTGGCGGTGCGCTCAATCAGCGTTTCGTCGTGGGAGACGTAGAGGGCGGGCAGCCCGCAGGTGTTGAGAAAGGCTTCGAGCCCCTGGAGCGTCTCGATGTCGAGGTCGTTGGACGGCTCGTCCAGCAGCAGCGCGTCGGGCCGCTCCATCAGAATCCCCGCAAGCTGCAGCTTGACCTTTTCCCCGCCCGAGAGCGTGCCCACGGGCCGGTCGGACCAGAGCAGCTCCGGCCTGAGGCCGAGCCGCCGCGCGCAGTCGGAAACCTCCGGCGGCGTCAGCAGCGAAAAGGACGGCAATCCGGCGCAGAACTCGTACACGCTCCGCCCTTTCTGCTCCGGGCTCAGCTCCTGCGCCAGGTACCCGAGCTTCAGTCCGCCCTTTATAATCTCCCCGGTATATTCGGCGTAATCCGCGACCAGCTTTTCGTCGTAAATCAGCTTTAGGAGGGTGGATTTTCCGTCCCCCTCCTCGCCGATCAGCGCGGCGCGTTCGCCCGGCTCCAGCGTGAAAGAAAAGTCCTTTAAAAGCGCGCGCCCGTCTTTGCGGTGCGTAATCGTCAAGTTTTTAATCTGCAGCATCGGCTTTCCCCCAAAAAATAAAATCTGCTCTTCGGCCGCGCCGAAAAGCAGATTGCAGCGGAGGAAAGGACACCGTGAGCCACGGTGCGTCCACGCGGGAATCTGTTTTCCGGCAACGAAACAAAGCCTGCTTTCCAGGCTCCGTTGGATGCGGAAAATCGATTACCCGCGCATTTTTTCACCCGTTTCACTTTCAAGATTTGGTTTGATTATACCATGCCGCCCGCGTTCTGTCCAGCGAAAGCCGGAAAAAGCCTGAAACCGGGCGCCGGTTAAAACCCTAACGGGAAAGCTGCTGCAGAGCGTTGAGGATTTTGGTTTTTCGGAGCAGCTCCAGAACCGCGACCGAGACGGCCGCCCCGGCAAACGAACTGATGGAAAACGGGACCACGTAGGCGAAGGCGGCGGTCCGGGCGTGGAGCAGCAGGACCGCGACGGGGTAGGCGGCGACGGCGCCGAGAACCCCGGTCCCGAGTGCTTCCCCCAGATAGGCGCCCCAGAGCCTGTGGAATTTTTTATAGAGCAGCCCACTGCAAAGGGCGCCTATCATGCTGCCGGGGAACGCCAGAAAGCTGCCCGTCCCCAGCATCACGCGGATCAGGGAAGTGACGAACGCCATGCAGACGGCGTAGGACGGGCCGAGCAGCACCCCCGCCAGCACGTTCAGCATGGACTGAATCGGAAAGCATTTGGAGGCCCCGACCGGGATGCTGAACGCCGACAGCACGACGCCCAGTGCCGCGAACAGAGCCGTAAATACCAGCTTTTTGACGTGACTCATCTTTTGACACCCTCTGTGAAGAATATTAAAAACGGGACGTGCCTGATTTGAGGCATATCCCGCTTTTTGCTTCTTACGTTGGCATTACCCAAATCAAGTTCTCAGGTCGAAGTCTGCTCGGACTTCCTCTCAGCCTGCCTTACAAGCTCCCTGCTCCATATTCTGTTTTCACAGGCATTATACGGCGATGCGGGCCGAAAGTCAAATCCCCTGCCGCAGCGTCCGGGCGGCCGGAGCCCTTTACAGATTCTCTTTCAGCACTTTTTTCAGCGCCTCAATCGCCTCGCTTTCATCCGGGCCTTCCGCCGTCACGGCAAAAAGGCCGCCCCACCCTTCCGGGGCCGCGGCTCAATTCAGACGCGGGCATAAAACAAAACGCACCCCACAAAGGTGAAGTGCGCGAATTGTCCGCGGCGACTCGCCGCTGGTCGAGGTGACAGGACTTGAACCTGCGACGTCCTGCTCCCAAAGCAGGCGCGCTACCAGCTGCGCTACACCTCGGCGGCTGAAACGAACTTAATTATAGGGGAAAAAAAGTCCGGTGTCAAGGCGGATTCTCCCCGCGGCGAAAGAAACCAAACGCAGGTATTTTTTGTATCTGAGATTTGTGCTATAATAAAATTGATAAATGATTTTTAACCGTGAGCCGACGCCTGTTTTCGGATTCCTGACAGGGGGACTGAACATGCAAAAACGGGTTTGTTTCCGAAGAAAAATCCTTCAGCTTCTGCGCTTTTCGGCTGTATTCCTCTTGATTTTCGCCGTGGCCTTTGCCGCTCCGGGGTGCTCGCTGGCCGGGTTTACGGCTGGCGGCGCCGTTTCGCCGGCGTCTGCGGTTTCCCGCCTGCCGTCTTCTTCCGGGCCGGCGGCCGTTTCGTCGGCGCAGCTCACAGAGCCGGCCGTTTCTTCCGCCGCGCCGGGCCGGGCAGCGGGGACGGACGTCCGGACTGTCCACAGACTCTCTTCTTCCCTTTCTGCAGGAACCCTGGCGCAGGTGCAGGCGCGCCCCGTGGCAGTTCCGAATGCTGCCGGCGCGGCGGTTCAGCAGCGCAGCGGCTACCGGAGCCTCGCGTCCCAGGAAGAGCGCAGCCTGTATTCCATGATTGGGGACAGCGTCCTGCGCATTGCGACCCGCAAAAGCGCGGCCGGCGCGTATCCGACGGCGCGGATTGTGTTCCCGAAGATGCTTTCCGAGGCGCGCCTGCGCGTGATTCTCTCCGCCTATCTGAACGACAACCCGCAGATCTTCTGGCTTGAAAACGCCTATTCCTATGGGTATGAAAGCGGCTATACGGTCCTGCAGCTTTACTCCGTCCTTGCACCGGATGCGTGCGCCGCGGCCGCCCGCAGGCTTCAGGACACCGTCGCCGCGGTTGTGCGGGCCATGCCGGCGGGCCTTGGCGAGTTCGGCCGGGAAGAGTATCTTTTCCAGTACCTTGTGTCCCACTGCACCTATGACAATGCCGCCGTGACCGACTCCAGCCGCTGGAAGGCGTTCACCTCCTACGGCGCACTGGTCGAGGGGCTGGCCGTCTGCGAGGGCTACTCCAGAGCCATGCAGATGCTGGCCGGGTATGCCGGCCTGAACTGCTCCCTGGTCCTTGGGAACAGCGGCGGCGTGGGGCACATGTGGAACGTGATTGAAATCGACGGCAAGTGGTACCACCTGGACGCGACCTGGTGCGACGAGGCCGTCCTCATCTATAACTATTTCAATGTGACGGATTCCGTCATCAGCCTGACCCACAGCGTCGGGCAGCCGGTTTCTTCGCTGACGGACGCCCAAATCTGCAGCGGCAATATTCCGTATAACCTCTTCCTCCCGAAATGCGATTCCGTGGAAGCCAATTATTTCCGGGTGCGGGGCATTTCCGCAACCTCCGGCGACCGGGCGGTGGAAGCCGCGCTTGCGCGGGAGATGAAGCAGAAAGCGTCTTCCGTCGCTTTTTACCTGCCCGGCTCTTCCAACTTTGATTCCCAGGTGCAGACGCTTGTTTCCGCCCCTTCCTACAAGCTGTACCGCTGGGTCGAAGCGGCCGCGAAACAGTCCGGCGGCAATCCGGACCCCAACAGCCTCGTCTATGTGCCGGACAAAGCGGACAGGGGCATCACGGTCCACATCGGCTACCGCTGATCTGCGCCGCGCGCCGGCCTTGCCGGACGGGACGGTTTTCCATTTACTTTTTGGGGAAAACGGGATATAATACTGAAATGAATTTTTGTTGAATCGACGACGTCAATTCTGCCCGGACGCCTTTGCCGCAGGCCGACGCGACAGAGCGAAAAACGCTGAGGAATGATATTGTGAAAAGCAAAAAACTGGCGCTGCTCCGCAATCTCTGTATTCTGGTCGTAAGCCTGCTGCTGGTGGCCGCGGGAGTGGGGTGCATTTATACCGACCAGCTTTTGAACAAGATTCACTATACGGATGACGGGGAATCCCAGGCCCCGGCCAACCCGGTCTTCCCGGATGGGAACGGCAACGAGGCCGTGCCGGGCGGGGCGGACGTGATAGGGGGCCTGTATCATGACGACGCCATCACGAACATCCTGCTGCTGGGCGTCGACGACTACCAGGCGAGCGACTCGGGCCGCAGCGACAGCATGATGCTGATATCGGTCGACACGCGCCACAAAAAACTGAAGGTGACCTCCTTCATGCGCGACATGTACGTCGCCATCCCCGGCATCGGCAGCAACAAGCTGAACGCCGCCTACAGCCTGGGGGGCGGGAAGGTCGCCGGCGCGAAAAAGGTCGTCACCACCATCGAAGCCAACTTCGGCGTGGACATCGACCGGTTCGCCTTCGTCAATTACAAGAATTTCCCCAAGATTATCGACCGCCTCGGCGGCGTCCCCATCACCCTGACCGATAAAAAAGACCGGTACGGCCGCACCGAAGCCGATTTGATCAACATCTATTCCGGCGACAGAAACAAGGTCCACACGGGGGAAAACACCCTGAGCGGCCTGCAGGCCCGCTATTACGCCCGCATCCGCGACATCGGCGACGACCAGGAGCGTACCCTGCGCCAGCGAAAGCTCTTTGAGAGCCTTGTCGGCAAGCTGAAGACGGCAAGCCTTCCGGCCATCTACAGCGTCCTTTCCGACACCCTGAACCTTGTGACCACCAATATGACGAAGGACGAGGTGCTGTCGATGGCTTCCAACTCGCTGACCTATCTCAACTATCCGGTCAGCCAGAACCGCGTCCCGGCGGACGGCGAGTACGAGGGCAAGAGCGTTTATATCAGCCAGAATTCTCCGCCGGCCTCCGTGCTGGTGCCGGATTTGGAGAAGTGCAGAAAAAGCCTGGCGCAGTTTATTTATGAAGACGACCTGCCGGAACAGGTTTCGGGATGAGCTTCCCAAAAGAGCGGAACGGGCTGCCGGAACACGGGGGCGCGCCTCTTTACACGGCGCTTGTGCGCCACGGAGAGAGGGGCCGCGCCTCTTTTCATACGCCGGGGCATAAGGGCAGCCCCGCCGCCCTGCCGCACGGCCTGATGTCGCTCGATTTTACGGAGTTGCCCGACACGGACAGCCTGTACGATGCCTCCGGCCCGATTCTGAAAGCGGAGCGCAAAGCCGCGGCGCTGTTCGGCACGGCGCGCACCTGCTTTTCCGCGGGCGGCTGCACGCTCTGCATCCAGGCCATGCTGCGCCTTGCAGCCCCGCACGGGGGCAAGATCCTCTGCTCCCGCGTGATTCACCGGAGCGCCGTAAACGCCATGGCCCTGCTGGGGCTGGAGCCGGTCTGGGCTCTGCCCGGCGGCGTGGCGGAGGCGGCGTCCCGCCCCGGCTTTGCCGCCGTCTATGTGACGACCCCGGATTACTACGGCCGCCTGATGGACCTCGGGCCGGTCGCCGCCGCGTGCAGGGCGCACGGCGTTCCGCTGCTGGTGGACTGCGCCCACGGCGCGCACCTGATGTTCACGCAGCCCGTGCTGCACCCGCTGCGCTTCGGCGCGTCCATCACCGCCGACTCGGCCCACAAGACGCTCGGCGTCCTGACCGGCGGCGCATGGCTGAACGTCGGCGACGCGCGCTACGCCGCCGGCGCAAAGCGGGCGATGGCTCTGTTCGGTTCCACCAGCCCGTCCTACCCCGTGCTGGCTTCGCTGGATTTGGCGCGGGAGTGGCTGCAGGCGCATCCGGGCGCGTATCCGCCGCTGCAGAAAAAGGTGGAGGAAATCCGCGCGTTCGCCTCTTCGCGGGGCATCGGTCTGCCGAAAGGTCCGTGCGACCCCACGCGGATCACGCTGAACACCGCCTCCGTCGGCCTGACGGGCGTGCAGGCGGCGCAGCGCCTGCGGAACGCGGGAATCGAGCCGGAATACGCCGACGCCGCCTATGTGGTGCTGATTGCCACGCCGTTCAATACGGACGGCGACTTCGCCCGCCTGAAGGCCGCTCTGGCGGAGCTGCCGGTGGGTGCTCCGCTGTCGGCGGAACCGGAGCTGCCGCCGCTGCCGCCCGTGGCCGCGGGCCTGCGCGAGGCCGTGCTGGCCGAATCGGAGCCGGTGCCGCTTTCTGCCGCGGCGGGCCGTATCGCGGCCGAAGCGGCCTGCCCCTGCCCGCCCGGCGTGCCGGTCGTGATGCCGGGGGAGCGGATTACGCGGGAGGCGGTCCGGTTTTTGCGCCGGTATGGAATTCCCGGCATAAACGTGTTAAAATAAGAAAGAAGGAAGCGCGGCCCGGCCGCGCTTCCCGGGAGAGAAGACATCCGAAAATCCCCACATTCGGCAGAAAGAGGGTGCCCCTTATGAAACTGGTCATGGCGGTCGTCGGCAGCGAAGACAGCAGCATGGTCTCTTCGGCCCTGACAAACGCCGGCTTCTCGGTTACGAAGCTGGCCACGACGGGCGGATTCCTGAGGGCCGGGAACACGACGTTCCTCGTCGGTACCGACGACGACAAGGTCGATCAGGTGATCGGCGTCATCGCCAAGCAGAGCCGCCGCCGGACCCAGCTTGTGCCGAGCGCCGCGACCACGGAGATGGGAATGTATTCCGCCTGCCCCGTGGAAGTCACGGTCGGCGGCTCGACCATCTTTGTGCTGAATGTGGAGCGGTTTGAGAAAATATGAATCTGCGGTTTGGCGGCTTTCAGGCAAATGAAAATGTGAAGCGGAGCCTGTCCCTTGCGTTCGGGCAGGAGCGGGTGCCGCACGCCGTCCTTCTGGAGGGCGGCGCGGCGGAGACGGCCGCCCTCGCCCGGTTTCTTGCGCAGGCGTGGGTCTGCCTTGCCGAAGGGGCAAAGCCCTGCGGGACCTGCTCCGGCTGCGTCAAGGCCCGGGCGGGCTCGCATCCGGATATCCTCATGCTGGACGGCGACGCCGACCCGCGCGCGTTCCCGGTGGACGCCGTGAGGCGGGTGCGCGCCGCCGCCTGGGTCCGCCCGAACGAGGCGCCGGGCAAGGCGTTTCTGCTGCTCGGCGCGCAGAATATGTCGGAGATTTCTCAGAACGCCCTGCTCAAGATTCTGGAAGAGCCGCCCGCCGGCGTCCTGTTTATCCTGACGGCGGCCAGCGCGTCCGCGCTGCTGCCGACTGTCCGTTCGCGCGTGCAGGTTTTCCCGGCGGGGGGCGGCGCCCCTTCCGGCGACTGGGAGCGCGCGGAGAAAATCGCGTCCGCCGTCACCGCGCTGGGCGAGGCGGACCTGATGTTCGCGTTTGCCGGGCTCGAAAAAGACCGCCGGCAGATGGGCGGCGTGCTGCAGCAGCTTCTGCTGATTTTCCGCGACGCGCTGGCGCTGCGCTCGGGCGGGAAGGCCCTCCTTTCCGGGCGGGGGGACGCGGCGGCCGCGCTGGGCGGCGCTCTGACCCGGCGCAGCCTGATGCGCATGGCGCAGGAGACCGAAAAAGCCCGGCGCGCGCTGGAGCGCAACGCGAACGCCGCTCTGCTGGGGGCGGCGTTCTGCAGCGGGCTGCGGGCGGCCGCCGGCCGCTGAAGACGGCGGAAAAGGGAGGACAAAATGGCCGAAATCATTGGCGTTCGATTCAAGAACGTGGGGAAAGTGTATTATTTCGACCCGGACGGAAACACTCTGAAAAGAGGCGACCGGGTGATTGTGGAAACGGCGCGCGGGGTGGAGTGCGGCGAGGTCGCGATGGAGAACCGCATCGTCGGCGACGAGGACCTCGTCCAGCCGCTGAAAAAGCTCATCCGCCCGGCGACCGCCGCCGACCTTAAAAAAGTCGAGGAAAACCATAAAAAAGAAAAGAGCGCATTTGGCATCTGCCTGCGCAAAATCGCCGCGCACAAGCTCGAAATGAAGCTCGTGGGCGTGGAATATACGTTTGACAATTCCAAAATCCTGTTTTATTTCACGGCGGACGGCCGCGTCGATTTCCGGGAGCTGGTCAAAGACCTGGCGTCCGTTTTCCGCACCAGGATCGAGCTGCGGCAGATCGGCGTGCGCGACGAGGCGAAGATGCTGGGCGGCGTCGGCGTGTGCGGCCGCCCGTTCTGCTGCTCCACCTTCCTCGGCGGTTTTCAGCCCGTTTCGATTAAAATGGCCAAGGAGCAGGGCCTGTCGCTGAACCCGGTCAAGATTTCCGGCATCTGCGGCCGCCTGATGTGCTGCCTGAAATATGAGCAGGAAACCTACGCCGGCCTGATGAAAGTGGTGCCGGCGGTCAACGCCGCCGTGATGACGCCGCAGGGGCGCGGCGTCGTGGCCGACCGCAACCTGCTGAGCGAGACGGTCAGCGTCCGGCTGAACGTCTCGCCCGATTCGCCGCCCCGCACATTCCGCGCCGACGAGGTCAAGGTCCTGAAAACCGCGCGGGCAGGCAGGCCGCGCACGGGGCAGAGCCCGCCCAAAAACGCGGAGGACCATTAAAATTCACCGCGCTCTTGCATTTTTATGGTTTTATGTTACAATAAAAATCGAACTTTGCAAAACAAGCATGGAGGTGTTCTGAAAGATGGCATATCAAATCAGCGACGACTGCATTTCCTGCGGTGCGTGCGCGGCGGAGTGCCCGGTCGGCGCCATTTCCGAAGGCGACGGCAAGTTCGTGATCGACCCCGACAAATGCACGGAGTGCGGCTCGTGCGCGAGCGTCTGCCCCGTGGGTGCGCCGAAGCCGGCCGAATGAAGTATGACAAAAAAGCGGAGCGCCGCGGCGCCCCGCTTTTTTTTGCGGAAGACCGCCGGACGCCGCGGCTGCGGGAGGGAACGGAATGAGCGGAAAACTGGTCGTGGTCGGCACGCCTATCGGGAACCTCTCTGATTTTTCCCCGCGCGGGGTGCGGGCCCTGTCCGAAGCCGACTTCATCGCCGCCGAAGACACGCGCGTCACGCGGAAGCTGCTCACTCACTTCGGCATCCACAAGCCGATGATCAGCTATTTTGAGCACAACAAATACGCGCGCGGCCAGACCATCTGCGCCCGCATCGAGGCGGGCGAGACCTGCGCGCTGGTTTCGGACGCCGGCATGCCCGCCATTTCGGACCCCGGCGAGCTGCTGGTGGCCCAGTGCGCCGAACGGGGCATCCCCGTGACCGTCGTGCCGGGGCCGAGCGCCGTCGTTTCGGCGCTGGCGGTTTCCGGCCTGCCGACGGGCCGCTTCGCGTTCGAGGGCTTTTTGAGCGTAAACCGCAAAAACCGGAAAGAGCGCCTGCAGGAGCTGAAGGCGGAGCGCCGCACCCTGGTGTTTTACGAGGCGCCGCACAAGCTGGCGGCGACACTGGCGGATTTGCTGCAGGCCCTCGGCGACCGGCGGGTCGCCGTTGTGCGCGAAATGACGAAAATCCACGAGGAGGTGCTCCGCACCACGCTGTCGCAGGCCGCCGAGCGCTATGCGGGCGGCGGGGCGAAGGGGGAGTTCGTCCTGGTGGTCGAGGGCGCCCCCGCGCCGGAGCCCCGGCCGGCGCCGCGCGCGGAAGCCGCCGCCCTCGCGCGCCGGTATGAGGAACAGGGCCTTTCCGCTTCGGAAGCTGCCCGGCGCGCGGCGGCGGAAACCGGGGTGAAGAAGAATGAAATTTACCGCGCCGTCGTTTCGGACCGCCCGGACGGCGGGCAGGGGCGCAAGCCGGATGAAACGGACTGAGGCCGGCGGAAACGAAACGGGCGCATCCATCGGGGAGCCGGCCCGCCGCGCGGCCCGGATGCTCGCGGCTTTTCTGAAATGGGTGCTGCTCGGTTTTGCGGCGGGCGTGCCGGCCGGCACAGCCGGCGCACTGCTTCTGCTTTGCGTGGCCCGGGCGACGGCCCTGCGCACCGCCCACGGATGGCTGGTGTTCCTGCTGCCCGCGGGCGGCCTGTTCATCGTCTTTCTGTACCGGATTTTCGGGGCGCCGAACCCGCGGGGCACGGACCTGGTGATTGAGGCGGTGCGCTCCCCGGAAGAAGTGCCGCTGAAGATGGCCCCGCTGATTTTTGCCGGAACGGTCGTCACGCATCTTTTCGGCGGTTCCGCGGGGCGCGAGGGCGCGGCCCTGCAGATCGGCGGAAGCCTGGGGTACGGCGTGGGGCGCGTGTTCCGCCTGAACGAGAAGGACCTGCACCTGCTCACGCTCTGCGGCATGGCGGCCTGCTTTTCCGCACTGTTCGGCACGCCGGTCACCGCGACCGTCTTTGTGGCGGAGGTCGTGACCGTGGGGGTGATGTACTATTCCGCGCTGGTGCCGTGCGCCGTGGCGTCCCTTGTGGGGGCGGGGATTTCCCGCCTGTTCCGCTTCGCGCCGGCGGGGTATGCGGTCGCCGGCGTGCCGGCGGTGGGCTGGCGGTCCGCGGCCCTCGTGACGGTGCTTGCGGCCCTGTGCGCGGCGGTCAGCGTGCTGTTCTGCTCCGTCCTTCGCGGCGCGGGCCGCCTCTGCGGCAGAGCCTTTCGCAGCCCCTATCTGCGCGCGGCGGCCGGGGGCGCCGCCGTGGCCCTTCTGTCGCTGGTATTCGGCACGGATTACCTCGGCGCGGGCGGCGGGGTGATTGCCGCGGCCCTGAAGGGCCGGTCCGCGCCCTGGGCGTTCGCGCTGAAGCTGCTGTTCACGGCGCTCACGCTCGGGGCCGGCTTTAAGGGCGGCGAAATCGTTCCTTCGCTGTTCGTGGGGGCGACGTTCGGCTGCGCCGCGGGCGGGATGCTGGGCCTTTCCCCGTCGTTCGGCGCGGCGGTGGGGATGCTCGCCGTGTTCTGCGGCGTGACGAACTGCCCGCTGGCCGCTTTTCTGCTCGCGGTGGAGCTGTTTGGCGAAAGGGGCGCGGCCCTTTACCTGCTGGCCGCCGGCGTCAGCTACATGCTTTCGGGGTATTCGGGCATTTATTCCAAGCAGCGGATTCTGTACGCGAAAGACGGGCTTGTCTTCCGCGGCGGCGGGCCTTCCCAAGACTCGCCGTGAGGGCGCTTGCGGCTTCCCTTTTCCGCCTGGCGTCCAGGGTGTATAATAGAGAGCGAACGTTTAAAAAACCGGGAGGGAAAACCCGTTGAGCGAGATTTATTTCGACAATTCCTCCACCACAAAAGTGTGCCGCGAGGCCGCCGAAAAAGTGATGGAGGTCATGACGGAAAATTACGGAAACCCGTCGTCCCTGCACACGATTGGGTTCCGGGCGGAGCAGGAGATGCGCGCCGCGCGCAGTGCGGTCGCCTCGCTGCTCGACGTGCGGCCGGAGGAGATTTACTTTACCTCCGGCGGGACGGAGAGCAACAACATCGCCCTGTTCGGCGCGGCCCGCGCACGCAAAAAACGCGGCCGCCGGATTGTGACGACGGCGATTGAGCACCCCTCCGTGCTCAATACCATGAAGAAGCTGGAGCAGGAGGGCTTCGAGGTCGTCTACCTGAAACCGGACGGGCGGGGGCATATCGCCCCGGAGCAGATTTTCAGGGCTGTCACGCCCGACACCGTGCTGGTCAGCATCATGCGCGTGAACAACGAGGTCGGCAGCATCCTGCCGGTGGAGGCGGCCGCGGAGGCGATCGCCGCGGCGAAGGCCCCGGCCCTGCTGCACATGGACGCTGTGCAGGCGTTCGGCAAGCTGCCGCTGCGCCCGCGGAAGCTGGGCGTGGACCTGATGAGCGCCAGCGCCCACAAAATCCACGGCCCGAAGGGCAGCGGCGCGCTGTACGTGCGCGCCGGCGTGCATATCGAGCCGCTGACCTACGGCGGCGGGCAGGAGAAGAACCTGCGCCCGGGCACCGAAAGCGTCCCCCTGATTGCGGGCTTCGGCGCCGCCGTGCGGGCGCTGCCTGACCCGCAGGCGGAGCTGGCCGGGATGAAAAAGCTCAATGCGTTCTGCCGCGCGCAGCTCGCCGGAATCCCGGACCTTGCGGTCAACTCGCCGGACGACGCCCTGCCCTATATCCTGAATTTTTCGGCGGACGGCGTGCGGGCGGAGAATATGCTCCATTTTCTCTCGGAGCGCGGAATCTATGTTTCCTCCGGGTCGGCGTGCTCGCGCGGGCGCGAAAGCTACGTCCTGCGCGCGATGGGCCTTCCGCGGGAGCGCATCGCCTCCGCCCTGCGCCTGAGCTTCTGCCGCTGGAACACCGAAGACGAGGTCCGGGCCTTCGCCGCCGCGCTGAAAGACGGCCTTGCCGCTCTGACCCGGCGCCCGCTGTGAGGAGGGGCCTATGAGGGAAATCATTCTGGCCAAGCTCGGCGAAGTGGTCCTCAAGGGCCTCAACCGCCGCAGCTTCGAGGACGTCCTGCTCGCAAACATCCGCCGCCGCATCGGCCCGTTCGGAAAGTTCGAGGTGCGCGAGGCGCAGTCCACGGTCTACATCACGCCGCAGGAAGGCGCGGATCTCGACGGGGCCGAGGAGCGCGTCGCCAAGGTCTTCGGCATTGTCTCCTACTCCCGCGCGTGCGAGGTGCCGAAGGAGCTGGATTCCATCTGCGCCGGCGCGGAAAGCTACCTCAAGAGGGAGCTGCTTTCCGCTTCATCCTTCAAGGTGGAGTGCAGGCGGTCCGACAAAAAATTCCCGATGAAATCGCCGGAAATCTGCGCGCGGGTCGGCGGGTACCTGCAGCAGAAGTTCCCGCGCCTGCGCGTGGACGTGGAGCATCCGGAGTACACCGTCCGCGTGGAGGTGCGCGACTTTGCGGCCTACGTCCACGGCAACGCGCGCCGCGGGGCGGGCGGCATTCCGGTCGGCACGGGCGGAAAGGCGGCCGTGCTCGTCAGCGGCGGCATCGACAGCCCCGTCGCCGCTTGGATGATGGCCCGCCGCGGCGTGGAGCTGACCGCCGTGCATTTCGCCAGCCCGCCCTATACCAGCGAGCGCGCCGAGCAGAAGGCCGCCGACCTGCTCCGCCGCGTGGGCGAATACGCCGGGCACATGACCCTGTTCGTCGTTCCGTTCACCAAAATCCAGGAAGAAATCATGGCGAAATGCCCCGAGGACTATTTCACCGTGATCATGCGGCGCTTCATGATGAAGGCCGCCGAGCGCATCGCCCGCAGGGAGGGCTGCCAGGCCCTTGTGACGGGCGAGAGCCTGGGCCAGGTCGCCAGCCAGACCCTGCAGGCGATTGTCTGCACCGACGCGGCGGCCGAAATGCCCGTGTTCCGCCCGCTCATCGGCATGGACAAGGTCGAGATTATCGCCGCTGCACGCCGCATCGGCACCTACGACCTTTCCATTTTGCCCTATGAGGACTGCTGCACGGTGTTCACGCCGAAGCACCCCCGCACCCGCCCCGCCCTGGAGGCCATCCTCCGTGCGGAGGAGGCCCTGGACGCCGACGCGCTGGTCCGGGACTGCGTCGGCCGCGCAAAAACCGTCAAAATCGAGCCCAACCGCTAAGGAGGGAACTCTATGAACGCTGAGATTATTTCGGTGGGGACGGAACTGCTTCTGGGCCACACCGTGAACACCGACGCCTCGCTGGTGGCGCGGGAACTCGCGCCCGCCGGAATCGGCCTGCTGTACACCTGCACGGTGGGCGACAACCCCGGCCGCCTGCGGGCCGCCCTGCAGACCGCGCTGGAGCGGAGCGACATCGTGATCACCACCGGCGGCCTCGGCCCCACGGGCGACGACCTGACCAAGGAGACCGTCGCCGCGGTAGCCGGGAAAAAGCTGGTGATGGACCGCGCGAGCATGGAGCGCATCGAGCGCTATTTTCAGGGCCGCTCCCTCGGCGAGACGCAGAAAAAGCAGGCGCTTCTGCCCGAGGGCTGCACCGTTTTCCCGAATGACGTGGGCACCGCGCCCGGCTGCGGCTTCCGCACGGCGTCTGGCAAGCTGGTCGCCATGCTGCCCGGCCCGCCCTCCGAGCTGGTCCCCATGCTCCGCAATTACGCCGTGCCGTTTCTCGCGGCGGGCGGCCATGCGGCGATTGTCTCGCACATGGTGCATGTCTTCGGTCTGGGCGAAGGCCACGTGGCCGAGCAGATCGCCGACCTGTGCGCCGGCGCGAACCCCACCTGCGCCACCTATGCCAAGGAGTGCGAGATGTTCGTCCGCGTGACCGCGCGGGCACAGACTCCGGAGCAGGCCGAGGCCCTGTGCGGTCCGGCTGTGGCGGAGCTGCGGAAGCGGCTGGGCGCGTTCGTGTACGGGGTGGACGTCGCCAGCCTGGAGGAGGCCGTGGTGCGCCTGCTGACCGAGCGGCGCCTGACCGTCGCGACGGCGGAATCCTGCACGGGCGGCCTCGTCGCCAAGAGAATCACCGATATCCCCGGTTCGTCGGAAGTGTTCCATCTGGGCGCCGTGACTTACTCCAACAAAGCCAAACAGAAGCTGCTCGGCGTGCCGGAGGCGACCCTGCGGCAGTACGGCGCGGTCAGCCCGCAGACGGCGCGCGCCATGGCGAAGGGCGTGCGGGCCCTCGCCGGCGCGGATTTCGGCCTGGGGGTGACGGGCATCGCCGGCCCGGGCGGCGGCACGCCGCAGAAGCCGGTGGGGCTGGTTTACCTCGCGCTGAGCGACGGAGAAAACGTCTGGGTGCGTGAGATGCACGGCAACACGCGCCGCAAAGGGCGCGGATATCAGCGCGAGATGGCGGCCTCCAACGCGCTGGACATGGTCCGCCGCCGGATTCTGAATCTCGGCGGAATCGAAGACGCCGCCTACAGCCGCGAAAAGCGCGGCGGATAAGCGGGACGAAAGGGGAAGCGGAAAATGGACGCGGAAATCCTGTTCTGTTTTGCCCGGCGGACCTCCGCGTGCCAGCGGACCCTGGGCCGCGCCGCGGCGCTGTTCGGCGTGAAGGTCGCGGACGTGCGGGTCTGCGCGCGGGAGCGGAGCCTCAGCTCCGAGCTGGCCCGCCTGCTGCGGCGCGGGACCGTTGTCTTTCTGGTCGGCTCCTGCCCGGGGCGCCGGCCGGACTGCGCGGAGCCGGTTTTCCGCACGCTCCGGGTCCCGCTCGACCGGCAGGGCGAGCCGCGCGGCGTGCTGCGGGTGCGCGGCGGGGAAAAAACGGGCTATGTGGTCGAAAGCGTCGACCAGGCCATTCTCCTGCTGCCCGACGACCCCTATGAAATCCTCAAAATGCTCCCCGCGGCGTTCGGCAGGCTCAAGCGCAAGTTCGGCCTTCCGGGCGAGTTCCCGAAGGCCGAGCACCCCGATTACGGGAAACTGGTTGCCGCCTGCATGGAGCGGCAGGGGGAACGGGCATAAAAAAAGGCCGCCAAAAAGGCGGCTTTTTTTTATGGTCTTATTTGATTATGATTTTCCGGTCGCCTGCGAGAGCTTGACGGACGCGGTGAACGTCTGCCCGCTCATCACCCGCGCGACGCTCAGCGTGACGGTGTCGCCCGGCTTTTTCGCCGCCACGGCCGAGGTGATGACGCCCTGGCTGGTGACGGTCTTCCCGTCGATTGCCGTGATGATGTCGCCCTTTTGGATTCCGGCGGCGGAGACGTTGCTGCTGTTGATGGAGACGACGACGAAACCGGTCACGTCGATGCCGTTTTCACGGGCGGACAGCGCGTCGAGGTACTGGCCGCTGATGCCGAGCACGGCGCGGTTCTTCACATACCCGTACTGCTTCAGCTCGCTGATGACGGGCTGGGCGGTGTTGATGGGGATGGCGAAGCCGAGGCCCTCGAAGCCCGTCGCCACGATTTTGGACGAGTTGATGCCGACGACCTGCCCGCGCATGTTGACCAGCGCGCCGCCGGAGTTGCCGGGGTTGATGGCGGCGTCGGTCTGGATGCACTTCATGGTGTAGCCGGTCTCGGAGTTCGTGATGGAGCGGTTCAGCGCGGAGATATAGCCGACCGTTACGGTGGAGTTGAATTCAACGCCGCCCGGGTTGCCGATGGCCATCACGGTGTCCGCCACCTGCAGGTCGCCGCTCGAGCCGAACTCCGCCGCCGGCAGGCCCGTCGCGCTGATCTTGACCAGCGCCAGGTCGGTGACGCTGTCGCTGCCGATCAGCTTGGCCTCGTAGGTTTTGCCGCTGGAAAGGATGACCTTCAGCGAAGAGGCGCCCGACACCACGTGGGCGTTGGTGACGATGTACCCGTCGCTCGACGCGATGATGCCGCTCCCGCTCCCGGTCGGGGTCAGGCCGCTGTTGCTCTTGTCGCTGCTGCCCTCTCTGAAGTAATCCTCCAGCGAGCCGCGCGAGGCGCTGTAGCTCTGGATGCACACGACCGACGGGATGACCTTCTTGGCCACCGCCTGCTTGCTCAGCTCCCCCGTGGCCGTTGTGTTGGTCGCGGCCGGCGCGGAACTGCTGCTGTTTTTTACGATGGTGAACGCCGGCGGCGTGTCGCCGGCAGTGTTCAGATGGATTGTTCCGTTGTTGATAAGGGCGGTGAATCCTGCGATGGAACCGGCCGACACCACAAGACACGCCAGCACCCCCACCAGCACTTTCCGGAGCAGATGCCGCTTCTTCGGCGGCCGGCTCCCGCCCGGCCCTTCCGGACCGGCGGGGCCGGGCCCTCCGTCCGGTTCGCCGGACGGCGCTTTGTAAGAATGGTAGCAGTCGCCTTCCCAGACGGTGCCGTTCGTCCCCCTGTTTTCATCGGGAGCGTAAACGCTCAAGTCCCTGTTGTCGTCTGATCCGGTGCCGCTGTGGTAAATGGGACCGACCATGGCAATCATTCCTTTCCCTGTATTTTCCGCTTCTATTATCCCCCGCATCTGTTAAAAAGATATGATATCCGGTTGATGTTTTTATGAATGAATTGAAAAAAATATGTAAACGGGCTTTCGTGCGCAAAAAGGCCCCGCGGGCGGGTGCACACCGCCTGCGGAGCCTTTTCTTAAAAGAAGGAGAGAAATGACGGGATACCGGTTAGTCCTTCTTGCCTGCCAGCACCGCCAGATGCTCGTAGTCCTGCTTGGCGTCCTTTTCAGCTTTGGAGAACAGCTCCTCGGCGCGCTGCGGGAACGAGCGGGTCAGCGAGTTGTAGCGGACCTCGCCCATGATGAAGTCGCGGTAAGAAGCCTTGGGCTCTCTGCTGTCGAGCTGCAGCGGGTTCTTGCCCTGCGCCGCAAGCCTCGGGTCATACCGGAAGTTCTTCCAGTAGCCGGCCGCGACGGCCTTTTTCTCCTCCAGCTGGGAGATGCCCATGCCGCCCTTGATGCCCTGGTTGATGCAGGGCGCGTAGGCGATGATGATGGAGGGGCCGTTGTAGCTTTCCGCCTCGGTAAGCGCCTTGACGGTCTGATTGTAATCCGCGCCCATGGCCACGTGCGCCACGTAAATGTAGCCGTAGGTCATGAACATGCCGGGCATATCCTTCTTCTTGGTGGACTTGCCGGTCGCCGCGAACTGCGCCACGGAGCCCATCGGCGTCGCCTTGGAGGCCTGCCCGCCGGTGTTGGAGTACACCTCGGTGTCGAAGATGAGGACGTTGACGTTCTCGCCGGAAGCGAGCACATGGTCGAGGCCGCCGAAGCCGATGTCGTAGGACCAGCCGTCGCCGCCGAAGATCCAGATGGACTTCTTCGCGAGGTAATCCTTGTCGGCCAGCGTCTTCTTGGCCAGCTCCGCGGTCTTGCCGGAGCCTTTTGCGGCTTTTTGGAGCTCCGCAATCAGGCGGTCGGTGGGCTCACGGTTTGCGACGCTGCTCTCCGCCGTGTCCAGATATTCCTTGGAGGCGGTCTTCAGCGTGTCGGAAGCGTCGTCCGCCGCCTGGATTTCCTTTACATAGTCGGCCAGCCTGCCGCGGATGGCGTCGTTGGCGAGCGCCATGCCGTAGCCGAACTCCGCGTTGTCTTCAAACAGCGAGTTGTTCCAGGCCGGGCCGTAGCCCTTTTCGTTCCGGGTGTACGGCGTCGCCGGCGCGGAGCCGCCCCAGATGGAGGAGCAGCCCGTCGCGTTCGCGATATACATCCTGTCGCCGAAGAGCTGTGTGGCCAGCTTGGCGTACGGCGTCTCGCCGCAGCCCGCGCACGCGCCGGAGAATTCCAGCAGCGGCTTGTGGAACTGGCTGCCCTTTACGCTCGTCGGGCGGAATTTCTTGGCGACCTCCGGCTTGGGCGAAAGCTTCTGGCCGTAGTCGAAGCCCTCCTGGCTGGCAAGCTGGGTCTCCATCGGCTTCATCGTCAGGGCCTTGTTGCCCCGCATGCCCGGGCAGACCGTCGCGCACGAGCCGCAGCCCGTGCAGTCCAGCGTGGAGATGGTGATGGCGAACTTCAGCCCCGGCATCAGGGTCATGTCCTTCATCTTCATGCTCTTCGGGGCCTTGGCGACTTCCTCGGCGTTCAGTACGGCGGGGCGGATCACCGCGTGCGGGCAGACGTAAGAGCACGTGTTGCACTGGATGCAGTTGGCGGGGTTCCATTCCGGCACGTCGATGGCGATTCCGCGCTTCTCATAGGCGGCGGAGCCGGATGGCACCGTGCCGTTGGCCATCTTCAAAACGGCGGAAACCGGCAGCTTGTCGCCCTGGTGGCGGTTGGCCGGAATCAGCACGTTGTTCACGTATTCGGTCAGGGCCGGGTCGCCGCAGTTGACTTTCTTGACCGTCGTGTTGTCGACGGCGTCTTTCCAGGCTTCCGGCACATGGACCTTGACGAACTCGTTCGCGCCGCGGTCGATGGCCTCGTGGTTCATCTTGACGATTTTTTCGCCTTTTCTGCTGTAGGACTTGGTCGCGGCATCCTTCATGTACTGGATGGCCTTTTCTTTCGGGATGATGCCGGTGATGGTGAAGAATGCGGACTGCAGAATGGTGTTGATGCGGCCGCCGAGGCCGATCTCCTTGCCGAGCTTCACGCCGTTGATGGTGTAGAAGTTGATGTTGTTGCGGGCAATGTACCGCTTCATCTTCGCGGGCAGGTGCTCGTCCAGTTCCTTCTCGTTCCACTCGCAGTTGAGCAGGAAGCTGCCGCCGGGCTTCAGGTCCTCTACCATGTCGTAGACGTTCACGTAAGAGGGCTTGTGGCAGGCGACGAAGTTGGCCTTCGTGATATAATAGGTGGACTTAATCGGCTTTTTGCCGAAGCGCAGATGCGAGATGGTCAGGCCGCCGGATTTTTTGGAATCGTAGGCGAAATAGCCCTGCGCGTACATGTCCGTGTGGTCGCCGATGATTTTGATGGAGTTCTTGTTCGCGCCGACCGTGCCGTCTGCGCCGAGGCCCCAGAATTTGCAGGAATGGGTGCCGGGGGCGGTGGTGTCCGGGTTCTCCGTAATCGGCAGGGACAGGTGCGTCACATCGTCCTCGATGCCGATGGTGAAGCGCTTCTTCGGCTCGGCGGACTGCATGTTGCGGTACACGGCGACAATCTGGCCCGGGTTGGTGTCCTTGGAGCCGAGGCCGTAGCGGCCGGTGTAAATCGGGACGGAGCCGAACTCGGTGTCCTTCAGCGCGGCGACCACGTCCAGATACAGCGGCTCGCCGATGGAGCCGCGCTCTTTCGTGCGGTCCAGCACGCTGATTTTCTTGACCGTCTTCGGCAGGACGGCGGTCAGGTACTTCGGGACGAACGGGCGGTACAGGTGCACTTTTACAAGGCCGACCTTTTCGCCCTTCGCGTTCAGGTAATCGACGACTTCCTCCGCGCACTCGCACACGGAGCCCATCGCGACGATGACCTCGGTCGCGTCCGGCGCGCCGTAATAGTTGAACGGCTTGTAGTCCGTGCCGATCTTCGCGTTGACCTTGTTCATATAGTCCACGACGATGGCGGGGAACGCGTCGTAATGGCTGTTGCTCGCCTCGTTGACCTGGAAGAACAGGTCGTCGTTTTCAGACGTGCCCTTGGTCACGGGGTGCTCCGGGTTCATCGCGCTGCGGCGGAAGCGGTTCACGGCGTCCCAGTCGAGCAGGTCCGCAAGGTCCTTATAGTCCCAGATGTGGATTTTCTGGATCTCGTGGGAAGTGCGGAAGCCGTCGAAGAAATGCATGACCGGCATGCTGCCCTTGATGGCGGCGAGGTGGGCGACGGCGCCCAGGTCCATGCACTCCTGCGGGCTGTTGGAGCACAGCATCGCAAAGCCGGTCTGGCGGCAGGCGTAAATGTCGGAATGGTCGCCGAAGATGCACAGCGCCTGTGTGGAGAGCGAGCGCGCCGAGACGTGCATCACGGCCGGCAGAAATTCGCCCGCGATTTTGTACATGTTCGGGATCATCAGCAGCAGGCCCTGCGAGGCGGTGTAGGTCGTGGTCAGGGCGCCTGCCGCGAGGGAGCCGTGCACGGCGCCGGAAGCGCCGCCCTCCGACTGCATTTCGGTGATGCGAACGGGTCTGCCGAACAGGTTTTTCCTGCTCGCAGCGGACATCTTGTCCGTTTCGTCCGCCATGACGGACGACGGCGTGATGGGATAGATGGCGGCCACATCGGTGAACGCATACGAGGCGTATGCGGTCGCCGTGTTGCCGTCCATGGTCTTCATTTTTCTTGAATCCATATCGCTGTTTTTCCTCCTTTAAGGAATGGTTGGCCTGGTTGCGCAGCGGCATGCTGCACTTGTTTCAATTTTAACATTTTTTCAATTCCGTGTAAAGGCAAATCTGCCCCGCCGGAACCCTGATTTTTACAGCGGGAAAGTCTCCGGCTCGCCGGCGGCGGGATACAGGGTGGCGGTCGCGTCTTTCAGGTACAGCACCTCGAAGGTCCCGTCGTCCGCGCGGTACAGTTTCTGGAGGAAGGGGCTGTCCTCCAGCATCTTTCTCTTGGCCTCGCCGCTCGGGTCCGGTATCGCCTGCGCGGTGATCCGAATCCAGTCGTTCCCTTTGGCGGCGGCGATTTGGACCCTTGGGTTTTTCTTCATCTGGCGGAAGCACGCCTTGGTGTTGGAGGTGCAGATATAGGCTCTGCCGCCGTACTCCATAACGGCCCCGAACGGCCGGACCCGCGGCTGCCCGCCGTCGTCCGTCGCCAGATAAAAAGTTCCGCAGTCCTTTAAAAACTGAACAGCTTTATTCATCTTGATTGCCTCTTTTCAGAATCCTCGCGTTTCTTTTTTTATCTTAAAACTTTTCTCCACACTTTAATCGTATCATATTTTTTCCAAAATACAAGCGTCTCGGGGCTTCGTTTGATGTAAATTGCGGAAAATCCTCTCCCCGGCCCGGCACTTGCAAACGCCCGGCAAAACAGGTATGATAAGGGGTACTAAAATAGCAAGCAGCGAACGGGTGATTTTTTGTATCGGGCATGTATCTTTGATTTGGACGGAACTTTGGCGAACACGCTGAAGTCGATCGCTTATTTTTCCAATGCCGCTCTGTGGCGATTCGGGTACCGCTCCATCCCGGCCGAAACCTACCGGACCATCGTGGGGGACGGCGCGGACGTGCAGGTGCACCGGATGCTGGACCTTGTCGCCGGAAAGGGCGCCTATTCGGAGCAGGACTTCAAAAAAGTGCGGGAGGTCTACGGCGCCCTGTACGGCGCGGAGCCGACCCGCCTGCTGGAGCCGTATGCGGGCATGGCGGAGACGGTGCGGGCGCTGAAGCGGCTGGGCGTGAAAACGGCCGTGCTCTCCAACAAGCCGCATGCCTGGGTTACGGCCATCATTGATTTTCTGTTCCCGCGCGGCAGCTTTGACCGGTGCTACGGCCAGCAGCCCGGCATCCCGCGCAAGCCGTCCCCCGCGGGCGCCCTGCGCATCGCCCGGGAGCTCGGCGTTTCCCCGCGGGAGTGCCTGTACATCGGCGACACCAATACCGATATGAAGACGGGCGCCGCGGCGGGAATGGATACTGCGGGCGCCCTGTGGGGGTTCCGCGACCGGCGCGAACTGCAGGAAAACCATGCCGTCTATATCCTGGAAAAGCCGGAGGAGATTGTTCGCCTGGCGGCCGGCGACGGGAGGTGACCCATGGGCTGGTTTGTTCGCTTTGTGCATGCGGACCACCGCCTCGGGATGCGCGTCGTCAAGACGGGCATCGCGGTGACCCTGAGCATTGCGGTTTCCAACCTTCTCGGACTGGAGGAGCCTTTTATCGCGGCCGTGGCGACCGTGATGTCCATGGGCAAATCCATCGACATATCCGTCCGGTCCGGCAAAAACAAGATGTTCGGCGTGGTGCTCGGCGCCGCGCTGGGGGGGTGCTTTGCCGCGTTTTCCCCCGCCAACGCCGGGTTCTGCGGCCTCGGCATCATCGTTTCGCTGTACCTGTGCCACCTGTTCCGGCTGGACGGGGCGCAGGCGCTCTCAAGCTTTACCTTCGCCGCGGTGATGTTCAGCCGCACAGGGGACCCGTGGCTGGCCGCCCTGACCTGCGGCGCGGACGCGCTGCTGGGCATCGGCATTGCGGTGGGCATCAACCTGGCCGTGCTGCCGCCGAATTACGCGGAGCAGATAAAGCGCTCGTTCGCGGCCCTGCGCGAGCGGCTCTCCGCCGCCGTGGAGGACGCGGCCGCCCGGCGGCAGATCGATGTGGAGGCCGTGGAATCCTCCATCAGCGATATTGAGCGGATCATCCACCGCTACGTTTCCGAATACAGGCTCTTCCGGGGCGACGACGACGAAATTTTCAAAATTTCGTGCCGGATTTCCGTATACCGCATGATTCTCGACGAGCTGCGGGCGATTGAAGTGATGGAGCTGACGGAAGAGCCGAAGCCCGGCGGCGAAATCGAGACCGTCTACGCCTACCACATGAAGCGCATCCGCCAGCTGGCGCAGAGCCTGCGGCAGGGCGGCTCGGCGCACTGAAAAGGACCCGGGCCGGGGGCCTTTTTTTATGCCCTTTTGCGCTCAGTCCGGGCCGCGCCGCGAAAGCGGATGGACGGCGGGGCTTTCCAGCACCTTCCCGTCGGCGTCGAAGCGCGAGCCGTGGCACGGGCAGTCCCAGGTCTTTTCTTCGCCGTTCCAGCGCAGGGGGCAGTGCATGTGGGGGCAGACGGGGTCCACCGCGTGCAGGCCGCCCTCTTCGTCCCGCCAGGCCCCGATTTTCGCGCCGCTGTAGTCCACCACCCCGCCCTCGCCGGGCAGAAGCTGCGACAGCTCCCGCCCCGGAACGGAGAAGTAGCCCTTCAGGAAGTTCACGGCCGTGTCGCCCGCCTGGCGGAAGAATTCCGGCGCCTGAAGGGAAAAGCTGCTGCGCAGCGGGGAAAAGACGGAGGTCTCCTCCCCGCCGGAGGCAATCAGCCGGGCGACGACGCGCGCCGCGGCCATGCTGCCCGTCATGCCCCATTTGTTGAAGCCGCACGCAAGGTAGATGTTGCCCTCCATCTGGCGGTACCGCCCCGCGTAGGGGATGCCGTCGTTCGTCATGCAGTCCTGCGCCGACCAGCGGTATTTTACCGTGCAGCCGGGGAAGAGCCGGCGGGCGGTTTCCTCCAGCTTCTCATAGTGGGCCGCCTCGGTTTCGTGCCCCGTTTTGTGCCCGCAGCCGCCCAGCAGGAGCAGGTCTTTCCCGTCGGCCGCCCGGCAGCTGCGGAAGGAATACCCGTCCTCCGCGCAGCCGAGGTACATCCCCCGCAGGGGCGGCGGCCCTTCCAGCGCGAGGACGTAGGAACGGCTCTGGACGATTCGGGAAAAATACAGGCCGCGCAGGTTCACGAAGGGGTAGTGCGTGCAGAGCACCGTGCTTTTCGCGTAGACCCGGCCGTCCCGCGTGACGGTTACGCCGTCCTCCAGCGCGACGGCGCGGCTGTTTTCGTAGATTCGGACCCCTTCGCGCCGCAGGACGTCCAGCAGGCCGCGGGCAAATTTCAGCGGGTGGAAGCGCGCCTGGCGCGGGAACTGCAGCGCCGCCGCGACGGGGAAGGGGAGCTCGCATTCCTTCACGACGCGGGCGTCGATGCCGAGGCGCCCGGCGGCCCCGGCCTCCTCCTCCAGTTTCTGCGCGTCCTCGCTGGTCAGTGCGTAGAGGAACGCATCGCAGGGGGTGAAATCGCAGTCGATTTTTTCGGCTTCGATGATTTCCCGGTACCGGGCGACGGCCCCTTCCGAAGCGCGCGCGTAGTCCAGCGCACCCCGCGGGCCGACCCCGTCGAGCAGCCTGCGGTAAATCAGGCGGTGCTGGGAAGTGATTTTTCCCGTCGTGTGCGCCGTCGTGCCGGAGCACACCCGGCGCGCCTCCAAAATCACAATGTTCTTCACCCCGGCGCGCAGCAGCTCGTAGGCGCACAGCAGCCCGCACAGCCCGCCGCCCACCACGGCGGCGTCCGCCGCGCAGTCGCCGGAAAGCGCCGGGAACTCCGGCAGCTCCACCTCCTGCCACGGGGAGGAAAAATCGTCTTTCACCCGGACCGTCTCCTTTTTTCAGATTTCCGTTTTATTGTTGCCGGGAGCGGGACGGTCCATGCGCACGGCGAGCAGAAAAAAGCCGGCCGCGGAACCTGCGGCCGGCGCGATGTTCAATTTTTGAAACGCGCTTTCTCAGACCCTGCCGGTTTTTTTCGCCTTTTCGGCGCCGTCGAGCGCGTCCTGCTCAATCTGCCCGATATAGAGCTCAACGAACCGCCTGAAATCCTCTCCGGCGAGCTCCGGCATCCGGACCGCGGAAGGCTCCACCGACGGCTCATTTTCGGCGGAGACGCCGTCGGCGGCCGCAGCCGGCGCGCCGCCGGCGGAAAGGGGTTCCCCGGCATAGGCGAGCACCCGCCGCACGTAGTTCTGCGTTTCAGTGAACGGCGGGATTCCGCCGTACTTTTCCACGTTCCCGCTGCCCGCGTTGTAGGCGGCGAGCGTCAGTTCCTCGTCGCCGCCGTAGCGGCGCAGAAGCTGCCCGAGGTATTTGGCGCCCCCCATGATGTTCTGCTCCGGGTTCAGCGTGTCCGTTACGCCGAGCGCCGCGGCCGTGGAGGGCATCAGCTGCATGATTCCCTGCGCGCCGCAGCGCGACACCGCGTCCGCCCGGAAGCCGGATTCCGCCTTGGCGACGGCCTTCAGCAGGTTTTCCGGCACGCCGAAACGCTCCGCGGCGGAGCGGAAAATCGAATCGAGGCTGCCGGCTTTGTCCGTTTTCTTATCCGCCGCGCGCAGGCACTGCGCGAACGAGCGGGCCGGTTCCGCCTTCTGTGCGGCCGGGGCGGCGGAAAGCGCCTGCCGCGCGGGCCGAATCGCAGAAATTCCGTTTGCCATGCCGATTCCCCTCCATTTCATTATTTTCTGTCTGTAAGCATAGCGCATTTCCGAAAAAAAATCAATCCGCCCCGCCCGTTTTCCGGAAAATTTTCGGGGGAATTTCCGCCGCTGCCCGGTCCGCCGGGCTGTCATTTTCCCGCGCCCTTTCATAAGCTGGAAGAAACGGAGAAAAGGGGGAGGGACGGCATGTCCTACGGAATTGCTCTGGCCGGGGGAGGCATCCGCGGCGCGGCGCACGTGGGCGTGCTGCTGGCGCTGGAAGAGTGCGGGATGAAGCCCTGCGCCGTGGCCGGGACCAGCGCGGGCGGCATCGTCGCGGGCCTTTACGCCTGCGGCCTTTCCGCGCAGCAGCTTCGGGAGATTGTGCTGCAGGCGTCCCGCAAAGGCGCGCTGCTGGCGGACCCGGACGTCTCCGGCATCCTCGCGCTGGTGCCGAGGCTGCTCGCGCAGAAGGAATGTGCCTGCTCGGGGCTGCTGAAAGGGGACCGGATGGAAAAGTGCTTTGCGAAGCTGACCGGGAACCGCCGGATGCGCGACCTGACCATGCGCACCGTGATCCCCGGCGTGGACCTGTGCAGCGGGCTCACGGTGGCCTGCACCAACTCCCTGCTCGGCGTGCGGACCCTGAAGAACGTGCGGTGGACCGCGGACATGCGCGTCTGCGAGGCCATGCGCGCGACGTCCGCCCTGCCGGCGGCCTTTCAGCCGAAGAAAATCGACGGCATGTATCTGGTGGACGGCGGCGTCGCCGACGTGCTGCCGGTGGATCTGCTGGTCGCGGCGGGCGTGCCGAACGTGCTGGCCGTGGACGTTTCGGACTTTTACCGGATGCCGGAGCGGATGAACATCATCGAGGTCGCGTCGCATTCTCTTTCCATTATGGAGACCCGCCTGCGGGAATGCGTGACGCGCGGCGAAAAGCTGCTGCTGAACCCGGACCTGCCGGAGACCTCCGGCGTGCTGAACCTGGGGCAGATGCCGGAGTGCATGGAGGCCGGCTATCAGGCGGCCAAAGAGGTCATGCCGCAGATTCGGCGCATCTTTTCATAAATTAATTCCATAAAACCACAGAGGCCGCGCCGGAGAAAACCGGCGCGGCCTCTGTCAGGGGTTCTATGCGAACGGATTTTCGGTCTTGTAGGGCATGCCCTTCGGCCGGTTGAACGAGACGTCGGGGATGCCGAGGTAGCGGAACAGGGTGAACAGGGCGGCCCCCACGTGGCCGAAGGCCACCGCGCCGTGGTGCGGAAAATGCTTTTCAATCAGCACGTGGCGGTAGAAGCGGCCCATCTCCGGGATGGCGAAGACGCCGATGCCGCCGAACGAGCGCGTCGCCACGGGCAGCACCTCGCCCTGCGCGACATAGGCCTTCAGCCGGCCGTCGGCCGTGCCCTGCAGGCGGTAGAACGTGATGTCCCCCGGGGCGATGTCGCCTTCGAGCGTGCCGCGGGTGAAATCCGGCTTGTTCCCGTTTTCCAGCAGGCGGTTCTGGATGAGCTGGTACTTGATGGCGCCTTTCGAGAGCCTGCACAGCGGCGTGTTGCCGCAGTGGAAGCCCATGAAGGTGTCGCGGTGGGCATAGCGGTATTTTCCCCTGATGTCGCTGTCGTACAGGTCCTGCGGCACGCTGTTGTTGATGTCCAGCAGGGTGACCGCGCCGTCCGTCACGCAGGCGCCGATGTATTCGCTGACCGCGCCGTAGACGTCGGTCTCGCATGCGACGGGGATGCCGCGGCTCGCCAGCCGGCTGTTGACGTAGCACGGCTCAAAGCCGAACTCCTTCGGGAACGCCGGCCAGCATTTGTCGGCGAAGGCCACGTACCTGCGCGAACCCGCGTTCTGCTGTGCCCAGTCGAGCAGGGTCAGCTCGAACTGCGCGAGACGCGGCAGCAGGTCGGGGTAGGTGTTGCCCGCCGCGCCGAGCTCCTTCGCCATGTCGTCCGCGACGCCGGCGATGCGTTTGTCCCCCTTGTGCGCGCGGTAGGAGACCAGAAGGTCCAGCTCGGAATTTTCCTGGATTTCGATTCCCAGGTCGTACAGCGGCTGGATGGGCGCGTTGCAGGCGAAAAAGTCCTGCGGGCGCGGGCCGAAGGTGATGACCTTCAGCGATTTGAGCCCGATGGCCGCGCGCGCGGCGGGGATGAACTTCCGAATCATCTCCGCAATCTCATCGGCCGTGCCGACCGGGTATTCCGGTATCACGGCCGGGATATGGCGCAGCCCCAGGTTATAAGAGCAGTTGAGCATGCCGCAGTAGGCGTCGCCCCTGCCGTTTATCAGGTCCTTGCCGCTTTCCTCCGCGGCGGCGGCGTACAGCACCGGCCCGTCAAAATGCTGGGCGAGCTGCGTTTCGGGCGTTTCCGGCCCGAAATTGCCGAGGAACACGACCAGCGCGTTGCACCCCGCCCGTTTCACTTCATCGGCGGCGCGCAACATGTCCGCCTCGTTTTCCACGATGGTCTGCGCCTCGTACAGCTCCGTGCCGTTCCGGCGGCATGCTTCTGCGACGGCCCGCCGGCGCTTTTCCGCGAGCGACTTCACGAAGCAGTCGCGGCTCACGGCGACGATTGCCGGCTTGACTTTCGGAATGTTTTTCAGCATGATGGATTCTCCTTCCCGGATTTTGTCTGTTTCATGAGCGGAAGCTCCATTTCAGAGCGCCGTAGAACCTGACGAATTTTTCGTACTGCGCCGCGTACAGCGGCACGTTGGCTGCGATGGGCTCGGTCCGGCTCTCCGGCCGGACGAGGGGAACGGTGGCCGCGAGGTCGGGCCAGATGCCCGCGGTCACGCCCGCGGCGAGCGCCGCACCGAACGAGCCGCCCTCGGCGCTGCCGTAGACGGTGCGCACCGGCAGGTTGAACGTGTCGGCAAAAATCTGCCGCCACACGGGGCTGACCGCCCCGCCGCCGGCCAGAACGATCTCGTCGGACGAAACCCCGTGCCCGACGCTTTCCATCAGGCCGTACACCTGCCGCAGGGAGAACGCCACGCCCTCCAGCACGGCGCGGGCGAAGTGCCCTTTCGTGTGGCGGGACGTGATGCCGAGGAACGCCCCCTTCGCGTCCGGGTCGTTGAGCGGCGCGCGCTCGCCCGTCAGATAGGGCAGAAAGACCAGCCCGCCGGAGCAGGGCGGGGCGGCCGCGGCGGCCCGGTCCAGCAGACGGAACGCGCTGACGCCCTCCCGCTTTGCGCGCTCGGTCTCCCAGTCGCCGAACGTGCTGCGGAACCACTGGTACGAGCCGGCCGCCGCCAGGGTCACCCCCATGGCGGTGTAGAGCCCCGGCGCATTGCCGCAGAAGACCTGCAGCATCCCGTCCGGGTTCGGCAGGCAGGAATCCAGCGACGTGGCGACCACGCCGGAGGTGCCCAGCGTCACGCCCACGCGGCCCGGCCGCACCAGCCCGAGGCCCGTGGTCGAAATCACGGCGTCGCCGCCGCCGCCCGCGACGGGCGTACCCTCCGGCACGCCCGTCTGTGCGGCGGCTTCCTTCGTCACGCGGCCCACGGCGTCGACCGATTCGACGGCCCTCGGGAACAGCGCCGGGTCCAGGCCGGTTCTGCGGATCAGTCCCTGCGCCCAGCGGCGGTTCTTTACGTCGAACAGGCCCGTGCCGGAGGCGTCCGAGACGTCCGTCGCGATCTCGCCCGAAAGGCGGTAGCGGATGTAGTCCTTCGGGTTGAGGATGAATTTCGTCCGCGCGTAATTTTCCGGCTCGTTTTCCTTCATCCACAGGATTTTTCCGCCGGTGTAGCCGGTCAGCATCCGGTTGTTGGTGATGTTCAGCAGGGCGGCGGGACCGCCGGCCGCCCGCGTGATCTCTTCGCACTGGCTCCCGGTGCGCTGGTCGTTCCACAGAATGGCCCGGCGCACCACGCGCCGGTTCTCATCCAGTGCGACCATCCCGTGCATCTGGCCCGAAAAGCCGACGGCCCCGATTTTCCGGCCGCCCAGCGACGCCGTGATTTTCCGCAGGCCGGCGCAGACGCCGCGCCACCAGTCCTCCGGGTCCTGCTCGGACCAGCCTTCGCGCGGGGCGTAGCACGGGTACCCTTCCACCGCGGAGTTCAGGATTTTCCCCGTTTCGTCCAGCGCGAGGATTTTGCATCCGGACGTGCCGACGTCCACGCCCAGAACGCATTGATTTGCCATTTCAGCCGTCCTCCTTTCCAGACTTGGGCTAATTCACTTCGATGTTTTCGCCTTCCAGCCCGCAGAAGGCGCCGTCCGCGCCCAGACCGGAATCGGGGTGGGCAATCAGCCATTTGTTCGCGGCGAAGAGCAGGCGGATTTCCCCTTTCCCTTCCGCCGGCGAGCGCAGCGGCAGGTTGGTGCCGCGCGGCAGCACAATCGCGTTGCGGAAGGGCCGCCCGTTCACGCTGCACGGGGCGTAGTGCAGGGTGGTGGCGTACAGCTCCACCATCGTCCCGGCCGGGACGAGGAACGCCTGCACCAGGGAAGTGTCGTACCGGTGCGTCTCGGGGTCGACGTCCTGCTCCGAGCCGAGCAGCAGGATCAGGTCGTCTGCGGCGATGTTGACCTCGGACGAGCGGTGGTACTCCAGCGCGTTCAGCCTGTGGTTGACGCCGTTGCAGTAGCCGATCTGAATCGGGATTCCGCCGAACTCCAGACTTTGAATCTGTTTGAATGCGTCCAGCTTTTCCAGCGCCTCGTCGGAGGCGACGTAGACCGTCCCCTCCTGCGGCAGCGGCGTCCTGCCCAGCAGCTCCAGCAGCTGCGTGCAGTCGAAATCCCGGACGACCCGGCCGTACCTGCGGAACTCCGCGTCCCGCACGGAATGGATTTTCAGCTTTTCAGACATGCCGTTCTCTCCTTTCGGTTCTCCGGCCCGGATGCCGGGCCGGTCAGAGATTCTGCCGGATTTTAATCACGGTATCCGTGTAATAGCGGCTCTTTTCCGGCTTTTTTCCGTTTACGAGGAACTCGTACAGCAGCTTGACGGAGCGGTACCCCTGCTCGAAGGGTTCCTGGCAGATGGTGGCCGAGATGACGCCGTCCCGCACGAAGCGCCGGGTGGCCGGCACGTCGTCGAACGTGAGCACGGTCAGCCGCCCCGCCAGCCCCTTTTCGCACACGGCGCGGCAGACGCCGGCCACGCCGCCGCTGGTCACGTACACGCAGTCCACGCGGGGCAGGACGTCCAGAGCCTGCAGCGTGCGGCGGTAGGCGATTTCGCAGTCGTCGACCGATTCGACGATTTTAGCGATATGGAAGGGCGCCGGCTGCTTCTTCAGCTCCTGGATGAATCCGGCGATGCGCCGGTTGTGCCCCTGCATGTTGCGCGACCCGGTCACGACCAGAATCTCGGCCCCCCTGCCGCCGCGCATCAGGCGCAGAAGCCCCGCCGCCGTGCGCCCGCTCTGCAGGTAGTTGCAGCCCACGTAGAACAGGCGCCCGGTCCCGCTCAGGTCGGAGTTGACGGCCGCGACGGGGATGCCGCGCGCGATCACGGCGTTCACGGTGCGGCGGACCGGAAGGACGTCCACCGTCGCCGCGCAGAGCGCGTTGACCTTCCGCTGCGCCAGCTTTTTCAGCGCGCCCGCGTGCACCGCGGGGTCGAACCCCTTGACCTGCAGAATCTCCAGCGAGACCCCGTAGTCGGAAAGTTCCCGCTCGGCCCGGCGCAGGCCGCGGATGATGCCGTCGAAAAAATCGTTGCCTACGCTCGGCAGAAGGCAGCCGATGCGCATCGGCTTTTTCAGCGAGGCGAGGACCTTGCCGGCCCGGTTGGGCGTGTAGCCCATTTCGGCAATCAGGGCCCGGATTCTGTCCTCCAGCTCCGGCCGGACCCCGCCGCGGCGATTCAGCACCCGGTCCACCGTGCCGCGTGAGACGCCCGCCGCCCGGGCAATGTCCCGAATGGTTACCGCCATGGGTGCCTCCTTTCCTGTAGGAACGCCGTGCCCGTGCACAGATGTGCCCGGGCACATTTCAGCTTAAACACAGTATAGCGGAAGATTCGGAGAAAGTCAACCATCTTTTAAAAACAGAAAATAAAATTTTGTGGATTATTTTTTAAAACGAAAAGAGCAGAAAGCCCGGCCGGGGAAAAACGGGGCGCCCGCGCCGCATGTTTTTTCGCGCCGGGTGGCATGGCCCGGCGCTTTTTTCAATATACTGTACCAGCGGCGTTGCAGATGGGCCGTTTTAATGAATTGACGAAGCAGGTGACGGAAAGATGATCAGTTCGCCCTGGCGGCATTTCTTTTGGGGCACGGATGCCCGAATGCGCACGAACTACGGCCGCACCGCGCGCGTTTTCCTGAACAATGCCGCCACCCCCCTGATTGCGCGGCCGGTGACGGAGAGGGTCCGCAGGATGCTGCCGCGGTACGCGTCCGGCGGCGAGCCGGACCGGATTTCCGAAGCGATGCGGGAGCAGTGCGGTGAAATCCGGGCTGCGGCTCTGGACTATGTGGGCGGGGACCCGGAACGGGACGCGGCGGTCTACGTCCCCTCGGCCACGGCGGCCATCAATCTGCTCAGCTGCCTCTTCCTGCAGTCGGACCCGGACCAGGTGGTCCTTTCCACGCGCATGGAGCACCTGGCCAACTTCCTCCCTTTCCGGGAGCGGTTCGAGACCGCGCTGGTGGAGCTGACCTCCGGCGGGGCAATCGACCTGAACGACTACCACCGCCTGCTGGTCAAATACGAGGGCCGGGTCCGGCTGGTCGCGGTGACGGGCGGCTCCAACATCACCGGCGAGGTCCCTCCGGTCCACCGCATGGCTCAGATGGCGCACGAGTATGGCGCGCGGATTCTGGTGGACGCGGTACAGCTTGTGCAGCACCGGCCGTTCTCGATGCTGCCGCACGACGACCCGCGGCACATCGACTTTCTGTGCTTTGACGGGCACAAATGCTATACCGGCCGGTCCGGCGGGATGCTGATAGGGCCGAAGGATTTTCTGGATTCCTGCCGGCCGGCCGTCTACGGGGCGGGCATCGCCGATTTCGTCAGCGACAAGGAGATCGCCTACCGCGGCGCCCCCGACCGGTTTGAAGCCGGGTACCCCGATTTCCCCGGGATGCTTTCGCTTGGGGAGGCGCTGGGTTTCCTCAAAAGAATCGGGGTGCAGCGCATCGCCGAGTACGAGGGCAATCTGTACCGCTATCTGCTGCGGAGGCTCCGGGAAGTTCCGGGCCTGCGCCTGTACGGCGCGGCGGAGGACGGCGACCGCCTCCCCATCGCGGCGTTCTGCCTGAAGGGCGTCGGGTTCCGGGAGCTGGGGGACGCGCTCGGCTACGACTACGGCATCGCCGCGGCCGCGGGAACCTGCGGGGCGAACCTCTATGTGCAGGACCTGCTCAGGCTGAGCAACACGCAGGCGTGCGCGCTTTTCCGCGGAGGGAAAGAATACGGGGTGGCGCGGGTGTCGCTCGCGCCGTTCAACTCTTCGGAGGACATCGACCGCCTCGCCGCCGCGCTGCGCCGCATCGCGGGGGCCTGAACCTCCTCTGGCCGGGCCGCCCGAACAAGGTCAGGGCTGCCCGTCGGACGGAAAGACGCTCTCCGCGGTGATAATCCGCAGGGGAAGCTCCTTCCCCTCGCTGTAATCCAGCACGGCGCGCATCAGCAGCGGGCCGAGCTGGGAATTGCACTCCACGGTGCAGTTCAGCTCCCCGCTGCCGACGGCTCTGCGCGCGCTTTTTGTGCCGTCCACGGAGATCACGGTGACGTCCCTTCCGGGGGTCAGGCCGCGGTTCCGCATCGTTTCAATCGCGCCCAGCGCCATGTCGTCGTTCTGGGCGAACACCACGTCGATTTTCTTTTCATAGTTCAGGAGGTTTTCCATGGCCTTCCTGCCGCCCTCGTAGGTAAAGAAGCCCGGGTCCAGCGCGGAGATGGAGTAGTTGGGAAAATCCCTCAGGACCGACCCGAACCCCTGCTCGCGGCCGATTGCGGGCGTGGACCCGGGGGTCCCCTGAATCTCCACCACGTTCAGCTTGCCGGGCTTTTTTTCGTTGGCCACCAGCCAGTTCGCCGCGCGGCGCCCCTCTTCCACAAAATCCGAGCCGATAAAGGTGGAGCAGAGCGACTCATCCCCGACGGACACGCCGCGGTCCATGCAGATGACGGGGATGCCGGCGTCCTTCGCCTGCTGCAGCACCTTGTCCCACCCCGTTTCGACCAGCGGCGAAAAGGCGATGACGTCCACCTTCTGCCGGACGAACGAGGCGATGGCCTCGATTTCCCTCTGCTGGCTCCCGTTGGCGTTGACAAAGCGCAGCTCGACCCCCATCTCTTTCGCGGCGCTCTGGATGGAGACGGTGTTGTCGGTCCGCCAGCCGCTTTCGCTGCCCACCTGAACAAAGCCGAGGACGGGCTTTTTCCCCCGGCCGGAAGAAACCGCCTGCTTTCGGCTTTTTCCGGTCAGATACTGCTGCGCGTTCTCGGGTGTGACCAAATCGCTCTGCAGGATGATTCTCTTGGGCAGCCCCATCTTGTCCGTCAGGAGGGAGTAGGCGCACTGCACGGCTTCCGCGCCGCCCGTCCTGGAAACGAAGGTGGCGGCGAGCGTGCCGTCGCGCACCATGGCGAGCCCGCCGCCCGACCCGCTGATGCCGCCGACGCCTATGATTACGATCCCCTCTTTTTTCAGCGCTTTCACTGCCCGGAAGGCGCCTTTGGCCATCTCGTCCGTCTGCGCGAAAATCGCGTTGACCTCCGGGTGCGCGGGGAGGAACGCCTTGAGCTCGTCCTCCGCCTTGTCGCTGAGCCAGTTGCCGACGACCGTGCCGGCCAGCCGGCAGTTCGGGCTGGACTGGATGACTTTCAGAAAGCCGTCGCTCCGGTCCGCCGCCTGTTTGGACATCGGGTTGCCGAGGACTTCGACGGCGTTGGCCTGCCGGTTTTTCATCAGCTTGCAGATGAGCCGGCCCGCCTGCTCGCCGATTCTCTCGTTGTCGGAGCCGATGAAAAGGGAATAGCCGTACCCGTTGATGGAGCGGTCCAGCACAATCACGGGAATCTGCCGGTAAATCTGCTGAATCACGGGGGTCAGCCGATCCGCCTCGTTGGGGGAGATAATCAGAAGGTCGATTCCCTCCGCCATCAGGTTCTTCACGTCGTTAATCTGTTTTTTGCTGCTCTGCTCCGCGTCGGTGAAAACGACGCGCATATCGGCGTATTTTGCGGCCTCCGCCTGGATTTCCCGGTTCATGGTCACGCGCCACGGCTCCACCAGGTTTGCCTGGGACATCCCGATCAGATATTTTACGCCGCTGTCCTTTTCCCCGGCGTGGAAATACCGGAACGCGCCGGCGGAAACGGCCGCCAGCAGGAGAAGGAGCGCGGCGAGCAGCCGGCGCCGCCTTTTCGCCTTCATCCGCCGCTCCCCCTTGCCCTGCGGTATTCGGCGGGGGAAACCCCCTTCACTTTTTTGAACGCCGTGCTGAAATAGTGCTGGTCGCTGTAACCGACTTTTTCCGCGACCTCGTAAATTTTCTCGCGGGGGTTGCCCATCAGCTGGATGGCTTTCCGGATGCGCAGCCGGGTGAGAAAATCGATGAACGAAAGCCCGGTTTCCCGCTTCAGGATTTTGCTCAGGTAGGAAGGGCTGATTCTGATTTTTTCCGCCGCCGTCTGCAGGGACAGGCCCGGTTCGCTGAAATGGCGCTCCAGGTAAGACCGTATCAGCACCGCGATGGGCGCGCCGCAGCTTTTTCTCTCGGTTTCTTCCAGAAGCTCCGGATACGCCTGGGCGGCCTGCCAGAGCCCGCCCGGCAGGACCCGGGCGGACGAAACGGCCGCGCGCTTCAGGCAGGCGCCGGCGGCGTCCACAATCTTTTCGGAAGCCTCCGACCACTGCGCCGCGCTGCCCGCGGGGGCAACCGCGACCACGTTCCCCTTCTCATCCGTGAACACCCCGCTCGGCTGAAAGCCGGAAATCAAATCGGAGGCCATGTTCTGCACCGCATAGAGAAGCAGCTCGCGGTCCCAGGCGTCCGGCGTGTCCTCCAGGGCGATTCTCTCCAGGACCCGGACCACCATCAGGCCGCACGGCGCGGCAAACGGAATCCGGAACAGGCGCGCCTGCTCCTGCGCTTCCTGTTTCGTCAGCCGGCCGCCGATCAGGCTGAGCAGGAACTTCTTCTTCAGCTCCGTGTCCGAGCTGCGAATCAGGCTGCGGAACGCGTGCCGGTGCGCGAGCGCTTCCTTTGCCTTCCGGATGGATTCCAGAAGCTGCCCCCGGTCGATCGGCTTCAGAAGATAATCGAAGACCTGCAGCTTGACCGCCTGCTGCGCATAGGGAAAGTCGTCGTAGACGGTGATGATGATCACGATGCTTTCCGGCAGGATGCGCTTGACCCGGCGGATAAAATCCAGGCCGTTGACGAACGGCATGCAGATGTCCACCAGAACGATGTCGGGCTGGAACCCGGCGGCCTTCCGCAGGGCGATTTCGCCGTCTTCCGCCTCGCAGATCGGCCCGATGCCGAGCCCTTTCCAGTCGGCGGCGTTCCGGATGTCCCAGCGGATTTTCGGCTCGTCGTCCGCAATCAGCATCTTAAACATGGAACCCGTTCCCCCTCTCCGTCATTCCACAAGCGGAAGTTTTACTTTCACAAGCGTATATTTTCCGTATTCGCTTTGGATGCTCAGACCATACCGGTTCCCGTAGGCGAGCCGGATCCGCTCGCTCACGTTCTGCAGGCCGAACCCGCTTATGCTGTTGGGCCGCTTTCCCTGCAGAATCCCGTTCATCAGGGCCACGTCCTCCGGCGGAATGCCGGCGCCGTTGTCCCAGACCGTGAAGAGCAGGCCCCCTTCCGCGACGGAGACGCTGACCCTTATCAGGCCGGGGCCGCGCTTTTCCTTGATGCCGTGGTACAGGGCGTTTTCGACAATCGGCTGCAGAATCAGCTTGATTACGGAATAGCGCCTTGCGCACGGCTCGCAGAAAATGATGTAGTTCAGTTTGTCTTCATAGCGCATTTTCTGGATGAACAGGTAGCTTTCGACATGCCTGATTTCGTCGGCGACCGTGATGACTTCCCGCCCCTTGTTCAGGCTGATGCGGAAGAGGGTCGTCATCGCCCGGACAATCCGCACGATGTCGTCCGCGTGGTGCTCCTGCGCCATGACCTGGATGGTTTCGAGCGTGTTGTAGAGAAAGTGGGGCTTAATCTGGGATTCCAGCACCCGAAGCTCGGCCTCGCGCTTGCTTTTCTGCTCGAGGACGAGCAGATCCACCAGATTTTTGATGCGCGCGATCATCATGTTGAAGCACTCGCCGAGCTGGCCGATTTCGTCGTGCGTCCGGTTGACGAACCGGACGCTGAAGTCCCCGCTTTCCGCTTTTTTCATCAGGCTGCCCAGGTCGCGGATCGGCCGCGCGATGGAGGAGGTGAACAGCAGCGCGGCGGCCAGGGCGAGAAGCGACATGACCAGCCCGATCAGAATCGTGTAAGACCGGATGCGGTAGATGTTGGCGAACAGCTCGTTCAGGGAGAACACGCCGACGATTTTCATGTTGGCCAGGGAAGAGCTTCCGTAAATGATCCGGTACTCTTTGGACCGGATGCTCCGGTTCATGTTTCCGGAGCGGTTTTTCAGCCATTCCGGCCGCACCCGGTAGACGACCGCGTTCACGGGGGTGTAGACCACCTCGCCGCTGGCGCTGGTGACGAAGATGAATCCGTTCCCGCCGAGCGCGATGTTCTGGATGAGGCCCTTCACGGCATCCAGTTTGAAATCGACGAGGATGACCCCCAGGCAGCCGCCGGTCGGGGAGGGGACCGCCTGCGCGATGGAGAGGATGCTGTCGGTCCCGTACGTCGTCGCGAGGTTCCTTCCCATCGGCCTGCTGATGATGCTGATTCTGCCGGCGTTTTTGACGGTGTCCCGGTACCATTTTTCCCCCGTGAGGGAATCCCGCGTGATGGCCTTCATCTCGTTGCTGGCGTAGAGACCCTCCCCGTTCACGACGAGGATTCCGGCGATTTCCGGGTGGGTCGATATGTAAAGGCGCATCTGCTCGTCGGCCTCCGCCCTCAGGGCGGAGGAGCCGCCGCCCGGGCCCTTCTGCATCAGAAAACCGACCACGCTCGGGTCCTTGGAAAGATAGTAGATGATGTTGGTTACGCCCGTGATGTAGGATTCCAGCCCGTGCCGGACCTGCTCGATCATCTGGACCGTGTGCGCGTCCGTCTCCTGCTCCACCACCTGGGAGGAGATGATTCTGCTGACCGTGCTGAGCGATGCGATGGACAGCACGATGAGGCACATGAAATAGGAGAAGAGCTTTTTCCCGATTTTTCCGTTTTTAAAATAGCCGCCGAAGTTCATCTTCCGTCATCCTGTCTGAAGGCGACATCACAATTTCTGGCATCTAAAAAATTATACACCTCAGAATTTTATTGTCAATGTTTAAAATATTTATTATAATTTGATGAAATTTATATTTTTTACCGAATTTCAATCAGAACAAAGGGGCAGTCGGCCGGCTGCCGGCCGACTGTCTTTAAGAAAAACCACGTCCCGAAAAACGATGAACCGAATATTGAACAGATTTGCAGGTTTTTCTACATACATTCCATTCAATATGCCGTATAATACCCCACGGAAGCGAAGAATTCAGCACGTCATCATAAGGGAGGAAGAGCTTTGAAAAGTCTACGTAAGATTCTCGGCCTGTTTCTGACCGTATCCCTGGCCTTTTCCCTGAGCGCCTGCAACAACGGCGGAGGAGCCTCCGCCGCCCCCGCGCCCAGCGAGGCTTCCGGCGGGGCTTCCAGCGAAGCCTCCAGCGCGGCGGCGGCAAAGAAGACGGGGAAGGACCTCGTGGTCGGCTTCGCCCAGGAAGGCGCCGAAAGCGCGTGGAGGACCGGCGAGACCAAATCCATCAAGGAAGAGGCGGCCAAGCGGGGCGTCAACCTTAAATTTTCCGACGCACAGCAGAAGCAGGAGAACCAGATCAAGGCGATCCGGACCTTCATCCAGCAGAAAGTCGACGTGATAGGCGTCGCTCCGGCCGTCGACACGGGCTGGGAAGAGGTGTTCAAGGAAGCCAAAACGGCCAACATCCCGGTGATCCTGATAGACCGTCAGGCGACGGGCGTCGACGACCTGTACGCGACGTTCATCGGCTCCGACTTCGTGCAGGAGGGCAAGGACGCCTGCGACCAGCTCGCAAAGGCCATGGGTGAAAAGGGCAACGTGGTGATCCTCCTCGGCACGACGGGCGCAAGCGCCGCGACGGGCCGCACGAAGGGCTTTACGGAGCAGATCGCCAAATACCCGAACATGAAGATCACGAAGCAGCAGGACGGCGACTTCAGCCGCCAGACCGGCAAGCAGGTCATGGAATCCTTCCTCAAATCCGACAGCAACATCCAGGGCGTGTTTGCCGAGAACGACGATATGGGCATGGGCGCCGTGCAGGCGATTGAAGAGGCCGGCAAGGCGCCGGGCAAGGACATCAAGCTCGTCGGCTGCGACGGCATCAAGGATGCGTTCCAGGCCATGGTGGACGGCAAATACAACGCGAGCGTGGAGTGCAACCCGCTTCTCGGGCCCCAGTTCTTCGACGCATGCGAAAAGCTGGCAAACGGAGAAAGCGTCCCGAAGTGGATTAAATCCCAGGAGAGCGTGTATCCGGCCTCCAAGGCGGCGGAAGCGCTGCCGACCCGCACCTATTGATTTTTTGGAAGGGAACGAAAAGAAAATCCGCACTGTGGGGGGACCTTCGTGTCCCCCCACAAATATAACCGGGAATTGCGAGGAGGGAGTAAAACGGTGGAAGCTGAACCGATTCTGACCATGGCCGGGATCTGCAAATCCTATCCGGGCGTGAGGGCGCTTTCCAACGTTGACTTCGACCTGATGCCGGGTGAAATCCACGCGCTGGTCGGCGAGAACGGCGCCGGAAAATCGACGCTCATCAAAATCCTGACCGGCGTGGAAAAGCTCGACAGCGGCCGCATCACGCTGGAAGGGAAGGACATCCTGCCGAAATCCACGCAGGACGCGCAAAAGCTCGGCATCGGGACCGTCTACCAGGAAATCAACCTTTGCCCGAACCTGACGGTCGCTGAAAATATTTTCATCGGAAAAGAAAAGACGAAGCACGGCAAAATCGACTGGAAGTCCCTCTACGCGGACGCGCGCAGGACCATGAAAGGCCTCAATCTGGACATCGACGTCCAGAAACCCCTGAACAGCTACTCCGTCGCCGTCCAGCAGATGGTGGCGATCGCGCGCACGCTGGAGTTTTCGTCCAAAGTGCTGATTCTCGACGAACCGACTTCCAGCCTCGACCAGAACGAGGCGAACAAGCTCTTCGAGATCATGCGGCAGCTGCGGGACCGGGGGCTCGGCATTCTCTTCATCACCCATTTCATCGACCAGGTCTACGAGGTGAGCGACCGCATCACGATTCTGCGGAACGGCGGGCTCGTGGGGCATTACCGCACGCGGGACCTGCCGAAAGTGCAGATGGTCGCCAAGATGATCGGCAAGGACTACAGCGACCTGGTGGCGATGGACCGGACCGCCAGGCCGGAGCAGGAGGCGGCGGAAAAACCCTTCCTCAGGGCCGAAAAGCTCGGCCGCCGCGGCGATATCGCCCCGTTCGACCTCGCCGTCGGCAAGGGGGAGGTCATCGGCCTCACGGGCCTGCTCGGCTCCGGCAGAACCGAGCTGGCGCAGCTTCTGTTCGGCATCCGGCGCGCGGACACCGGGCGGCTGGTCCTGAACGGGAAAGAGATTAAAATCGCGAAGCCGATTGACGGCATCCGGAACGGGTTCGCCTACTGTCCCGAGGACCGCAAGGCGCAGGGGGTCATCGGGGAGCTCACCGTGCGGGAAAACATCATCATGGCCCTGCAGGCGAGCCGGGGACACCTGAAGCGGATTTCCCGCAAAGAGCAGGAGGCCATCGCGGACCGGTACATCAAGGCGCTGAACATAAAAGCTTCTTCCCAGGAGCAGCTTGTCAGAAACCTGAGCGGCGGCAACCAGCAGAAAGTCATCCTTGCGCGGTGGCTCGCCACGGACCCGGAGCTTCTGATTCTCGACGAGCCGACCCGCGGCATCGACATCGGGGCGAAGAGCGAAATCCAGAAGCTGGTCCGCCGGCTTGCAAAGAACGACATCGCCATCCTCTTCATCTCGTCCGAAGTGGATGAAACCCTGCGCTGCAGCACGCGCCTGGTCGTCCTGCGGGACAAAAAGGTCGTCGGCGAACTGCGGGGAGAGGACATGAACGAAAACAGGGTCATGCGGATGATTGCCGAAGAGGTGGAGCAGCCATGAAGAGATTTAAGCGGAGCCCGCTGTTCTGGCCGACCATGGGGCTGTGCGCCGTCCTTCTGTTCGACCTGATTTTCCTTCCGGGCTTTTTTACCATCCAGTTGAAGAACGGATACCTTTACGGGCGCGTGATCGACATCGTCAACAACGCGGCGACCCTGATGATTCTTTCCATCGGCATGACGCTCGTCATCGCCACGGGAGGCACGGATATTTCCGTCGGTTCCATCCTGGCCATCTCGGGTGCGATTGTGGCGCAGATGCTCGGCCCCGGCCAGACGGCCCGGACCCCTCTGGCCGTCTGCCTTCTGGTCGCGCTGGCCGTTTCGGCGGTCCTGGGCTGCTGGAACGGCATGCTCGTGGCGGTGGTGGGCGTCTCGCCCATGGTGGCCACGCTGATTCTGAACGTGGCGGGCCGCGGCATCGCCCAGCTGATTACCGGGGGCCAGATTCCGACCGTAATCTACAAGCCCTTCTGCATGATTGCCAGCTACGTCCCCGGGATGCCGCTGCCGTTTTCCGTGCTCATCGTGATTCTGATGTTCGTGCTCGCGGAGCTCTATACGCGCAAGACGTCGTTCGGCATGTTCGTCGAGTCGGTCGGAACCAACGCGACGGCCAGCCGGTACTCCGGCATCAACGCGGTGATGATCGTGTTTCTCACCTATGTGATCAGCGGGCTGTGCGCGGGCGTCGGCGGGTTTATCACGACCTCCATCATCAAGGCCGCGGACGCCAACAACGCCGGCTACCTGATTGAGATGGACGCCATCCTTTCGGTCGCGCTCGGCGGAACGAAAATGACGGGCGGCAGATTCTCCCTCGGCGCGAGCATCATCGGCGCGCTGATTATCCAGAGCCTTACGACCACGCTGTACGCCTGGGGCGTGCCGCCGCAGGTCCTTCCGGTGGTCAAGGCGGTGGTCGTCATCCTGATCTGCCTGATTCAGTCCGAGGAATTCCGCGGCCTTCTCGGCAGAATCGGGAACGGGGAAAGGAAGAGAGCCCATGCTTAAAAAGCTGCTGAGGTCGAAATATTTTCCGATTATCATCACATCGGTGCTGTTCGTCGTCCTTTTCGGCATCGGGTCCGCTCTGTTCGAGGGCTTCTTCTCCCTCCAGGTTTTTCTGAATCTCTTCATCGACAACGCCTACCTGATTGTCATCGCAACCGGCATGTCCATGGTGCTGATTCTCGGCGGCATCGATATTTCCGTGGGCTCGGTGATCGCCATGGTCTGCATGGCTTCCGCCGCCATGCTGCGGGACCATGTGAACCCCTACCTCGTGATGCTTCTGATGGTCGCTGTCGGGGCGGCGTTCGGCTTCACGCAGGGCTGCCTGATTCAGTTCTTTAAAATCCAGCCGTTCATCGTGACCCTGGCGGGCCTGTTCTTCGCGCGCGGCATGACCGCCGTTATCAACACGACCTCCATCAACATCAAGGACCCGACCTATGTGGCCATCTCAAACGCGAAGATTCCGCTTCCGGGCGGGAACTACGTCTCCCCGGGCGTCGTCATCGCCCTCGTGCTGCTGGCCGCGGCGTCGCTCGTGATGACCTACACGAAGTTCGGCCGCACGGTCTATGCGATCGGCGGCAACGAAGCTTCCGCCAACCTGATGGGCCTGCCGGTGGGGAAAACCAAAATCCTCGTCTATACCGTCAACGGAATCTATTCGTCGATTGCGGGCATCGTGTTCAGCTTCTACATGCTTTCCGGGTACACCCGCCACGCCGTCGGCGCCGAAATGGACGCCATTTCGTCTTCGGTCATCGGCGGAATGTCGCTCACGGGCGGCATCGGCTATGTCCCCGGGGCGCTGTTCGGCGTCCTCATCAACGGCACCATCCAGACGCTGATTACGTTTCAGGGCACGCTGAGCTCCTGGTGGGCGAAGATCGTCAGCGGCCTGCTCCTCTGCGCGTTTATCGTTCTGCAGAGGATGATTCTGAAAAACAAGGGGGTCGGGGAATCGTAGCCCACAGCACCGCGTGAGACCCCGGTGGACCGGCGGGACGGAGCCCCTTATCGGAGGGAGGAGCTCGGCTGCCCCGCCGGCATTTTTTGGCCGGCGGCTGGCGCGGATGGATGGGGAAGGATGGAATGCAAAAAGTAAGCAGTTACTATTTTTTACCCTTTAAAATACGAAATTGAAGGTACCGATAAAATACAAATTATTACTTTTCCACAGCCGATGGTCTAAAGTTTAACAATCAAAGGACGATAACATAACCGATGCCGGTTTAAAAAAGGCGCATCCTGACATTCCGTATGCAAACCAAGACATCCATAAAATTATTACCTTATAGATTAAGGAGATCAGCAGCAATGAACCGATTCAAATCACTCAGAAAAAAACTCATCACCTGCACCGTTGCGATTATCGTCCTGACGGCGCTGCTCAACCTGGCTGTCGGCGTTTATTCGTCGTATCAGGGCATCACGCAGGACGTGCGCGACGATCTGCAGTCCATCGGGGAGACGGCGCAGGTGGCAATCGGCAGCTCACTCGACAAGATGAAGGCGGACATCCAGACCGTCGCGATTTCCGACGAGATTGGGAAACCGGGAGTCGGCCGGGCCGAGCTCTTGAACACGCTGAAGAAACAGAAAAGCGCGCACGGCTATCAGTCGCTCAGCCTGGTCGCGGCAGACGGGACCGTCGTCAGCGAAGACGCCAGGCTGGACGGGAAAAACATCGCGGACCAGGAGTATTTTAAAAAGGCGATGAACGGAGAGACCTATCTTTCGCCCACCATGTACGATTCTGCCAAAGAACTCTGCGTAATTGCCTGCGCGCCGGTCGCAAACAGCAACGGCTACCGCGGGGCGGTTTTGGCGACTTACGACCCTTTGGTTTACCGGAACATCATTAAGAACATCGTGATTGGAAAAACCGGCAACGTGTTCATCATGGACAAATCCGGCGCCGTGATTGCGGACGTTCAGGAGGCCAGCGTAAAAGCGAGAAAGCTCGCCGAAGTTTCGCGGCTGAAACTGGTCAAGTCGGGGCAGAGCGGCGTCACCACCTACCGCTATGGAACGGGGGACAGAATCTGCTACTATGCCCCCGTAAAAAATACCGACGGCTGGTCGATCGGCGTGGTCGCCCCCATTGCGGAGATGACGTCGTCCATCTGGTTTTCCGTTTTCGGCTTAATCGGTTCTTCCGCCCTGTGCATCGCGGCCGGCGTTTTTCTCTCAATCGCCGTCGCGAAGTCGATTGCAGACCCGATTCGGAAATGCGTCGGGAGAATCGTCCTTCTTTCTACCGGCGACCTGACTTCCCCGGTCCCTGCAGTCAAAGCTGAAGATGAGACCAGGACCCTCGCGGAGGCGACCGGCACCGTGCTGGGAAGGCTGAGAAGGGTCATCGAGGAAATATCGGGCGCCCTCAACAGAATGGCGAACGGCGATCTGACAGTGGTCCCCTCCGACCACTTTGCAAAAGACTTTGCCCCGATTAAATCCAGCCTCGATACGATTATCGCCACTTTCAACAGGGACCTGAACCAAATCAACGCCTCGGCAAAGCAGGTTTCGGCCGGCTCCGAGCAGGTTTCGGCCGGCGCGCAGTCCCTGGCCCAGGGCTCCAGCGAACAGGCGGGCACCATTGAGGAGCTGTCTTCCACAATCGACACGATTTCGGAAAAAATCCACGGCTCTGCGAAGGACGCCGCCGCCGCGTCGGGCAGGGCGAATGAAGCCGGGGACAAGGTCCAGGAAAGCAACCGGCAGATGCAGGCCATGGTCAGCGCAATGAACCTGATTTCCGAAAAATCGAGCCAGACCAGCAAAATCATCAAAACCATCGAAAACGTGGCCTTCCAGACCAACATCCTGTCCCTGAACGCCGCGGTGGAAGCCGCGCGGGCCGGGGAAGCGGGCAAGGGGTTCGCGGTCGTCGCGGATGAGGTGCGCAACCTTGCCGGCAAATCCGCGGACGCGGCGAAAAATACGGCCGCGCTGATTCACGAGACCATTTCCGCGGTGCAGAACGGGACGAAAATCGCCAATGCGACGGCTGGCTCTTTAAATTCGACCGTTCCCCTCGTCCACGGGGTCGTCGACGCCGTAAACGACATCGCCAAATCGGCCAATCAGCAGGCTGAAGCGATTTCCCAGTTCAACCAGGGCGTCAACCAGATTTCGACGGTGATTCAGACGAATTCCGCCACGGCGGAAGAGAGCGCCGCGGCCAGCGAGGAACTGTCCGGCCAGGCTTCTTTAATGGAAAAGCTGGTCTCCAAATTTCATTTAAAGGCGGAAGCCGCCGGAAAAGAATCCTGATTGAACCGTCGATAAGGACTGCCGCCGGCTTCTTTCTTCAAAACCTTAAGACCTCCTGTAACGTGGATGCAAAGGACCCGAATGGCCGGCCATTCGGGTCCTTTGCATGGAAAGCTTTGATTGTTATGAAGGCGGGTTTACGCCGCCTGTTTTTCATTAAAAAAAATGCGGCTTCCCGCGCTTATTGCGGCGCTCCGGCCCGGCGGGCCGGGAAAATCCACAATACAAAAGCCTGGGGGACGGCCTGCTTATTTTCGGAATTTCTGCCGGGTGTCCCCGTTATGTCTTTTATATCTTCAATGTGGGTGCAAATCGTGATAAAATAAGACCAATATGATTTGGTGTGATTTAAAAAAATTGTAGGCAAGGGTTTGAGGTGATTGTTCGGTATGAAAGAACTCCAGGGAATCGGCGCATCCGAAGGGATTGCAATCGGCAGGCTCGGCTGGATGGAAAGCGGAGAGGACACGGTTGAGAAGAAGGGAATTACGGACGTGGCCGGCGAGCTTTCCCGTCTGGACGCGGCGCGGGAGGAGACCATCCGGCAGCTTCAGAGCATTTATGTGGATGCCCTGAAAAAGCTCCCGGAAAAAGATTCGATGATTTTTCAGATTCATATCATGATGATGCAGGACGAGGACTTCACGGAGGCGATGCGGCAGGCCGTCCGCACGGAGAAGGTCTGCGCGGAATACGCCGTCTGGGAGGCGGGTCGGACCTTTTCGGAGCGGTTTGCAAAAATGGACAACGAGTACATGCGCGGCCGGGCGCAGGATGTCGTCGATATTTCACGCCGGCTGATTCGGGTTCTTCAGCGGAAGGAAGAAAAATCCGATTTTTCTTCCGCGGAGCCTCGCATTGTCGCCGCGGACAACCTGACGCCGAGCGAAACCGTCCAGATGGACAAAAGCGCCGTGCTGGCCTTCGTGACGCGCCAGGGGTCCCGGACGGCGCACGCCGCCATTCTGGCCCGCACGCTTGGCATCCCCGCCGTGGTGGGCCTGGGCGCCGGTCTCGACGCGCTCAGGGAAGGCGCCGCCCTGATTGTGGACGGCTCCACCGGGCGGGTCCTTGTAAATCCGGACGGGAAGACCGTTGCCGTTTACCGGGAAAAGCAGCGGGAGGAGCGGGAACACCGCAAAAAGCTCCTGAAGCTGCTGCATGCGCCCGCCGTTTCGCGCGGGGGAGTCCGCATCCGTGTCTATGCCAACATCGCCCATCCGAACGACGTGGAGAGCGCACTGGAGAACGGGGCGGAGGGAATCGGGCTGTTCCGCAGCGAATTTCTGTACATGGGCCGTGATTCCCTGCCGACGGAAGAAGAGCAGTTCCAGGCTTATAAACAGGTTCTGCAAAAGATGGGGAAAAAGCCCGTGATTGTCCGCACGTTCGACATCGGCGCGGACAAGGAGGTGCCGTACCTGCACCTGCCGAAAGAGGCGAACCCGGCGCTCGGCTACCGGGCCATCCGCATCTGCCTCGACCGGAAGGAGCTGTTCCGGACGCAGCTGAGGGCTCTGCTGCGCGCTTCGGCGTTCGGCAATCTGCAAATCATGTTCCCGATGATTGTTTCTCCCGACGAGGTGAAGGCCGCCAAGGCGGTGCTCGAAGACGTGAAGTCCGCCCTGTCTGCGGAACATATCGCGTTTGCGCCGAAGATTCCGACCGGCATCATGGTCGAGACTCCCTCGGCGGCGGTGCTGAGCGGGGAGCTGGCCCAAATCGTGGACTTTTTCAGCGTCGGGACGAACGACTTGACACAGTACACGCTGGCGGTGGACCGCACCAACGCGGCCGTGTCCAAGCTCTACAACCCGCGCAGCCCGGCGGTGCTCAAAATGATTGAAATCGCCGCGCAGAGCGCGCACCGGGCCGGCATCCCCATCGGCATCTGCGGGGAATCCGCCGCCGACCCGCAGCTGACCGGCTTTTATCTGAAGGCCAAAATCGACGAGCTTTCCGTGGCGCCGGCCTCCATCCTGAAGCTGAAAGAGAACGTCTGCAGGAGCTGAAAGGGCTTCCGCGGCACTGTACGAAATTTTCATCCATAAAATCTCGCTTTTCAAACCGGACTTTGGGGCGCAGGAAGCCTTTTCAAAGCCCGGTGTTTCATATCCGGACGGCGCGGCGTGGGAATTGACTTTTATTCTTAAAATAGTAAAATACAGAGGAAGGCGCGGAGGGAAAAATTCCCGTCCGGCCGCCCGATTTCAAAATACATCAAAAGGGTTCCCGCAAATTCAATTCAAAAGGGAGTGTGTGCACGATGAGAACGATGAAGCTGGGAGGCTCCAATTTACGAGTGCCGGTGATTGCAGTCGGCTGTATGCGGATTCGGTCCCTCGACAAGGCCGGCGCGGAAAAGCTGATCCGCACCGCGATGGAGCAGGGCCTGAATTTCTTCGACCATGCGGATGTTTATGACGACGGGGCGTGCGAGGAGTTCTTTGCGGATGCGATTCACATGAACGACAGCATCCGCGAGAAAATTATTCTGCAGTCGAAATGCGGCATCCGCAGGGAGGGAACGGATAAGTTTTACGATTTTTCCAAACAGCATATCCTCGAAGCGGTCGACGGGAGCCTCAGGCGTCTGAAGACCGATTATCTGGATGTGCTGCTTCTGCACCGGCCGGACCCGCTGGCGGACCCGGACGAGGTCGCGGAGGCTTTCGACATCCTGAAAAGATCCGGAAAGGTCCGCAACTTCGGCGTTTCCAACGAGAAACCGATGCAGATTGAGCTCCTGAAGAAGTCGCTGTCGCAGCCGATCCTTGTCAACCAGCTTCAGCTCAGCGTCGCCCATGCGAACATGATTTCCAACGGCGTCAACGTCAACATGGAAACCGATGCCGCCGTGGACCGGGACGGAAGCGTCCTTGACTACTGCCGGCTGCACGACATCACCGTCCAGGCGTGGTCCCCGTTCCAGTACGGCTTCTTCGACGGCGTGTTCCTGGGCAGCGACAAGTTCCCGGAGCTGAACCGCACGATCGACAGGATTGCGGCCAGACACGGCGTCTCCGACACGACCATCGCCCTCGCGTGGATTTTGAGGCACCCTGCGCACATCCAGCCGGTCACGGGCACCATGAATGTGGAGCGGCTGAAGGCGTGCGCGCAGGCGGCCGAAATCCAGCTCACCCGCGCGGAATGGTGGGAAATCTATACCGCCGCCGGCAATCAGGTCCCCTGATGCAAAGCTGAATCTCCATCTGTCTGTATTGAACGCAAAGAGGCCGCCCCTTCCAAATGCGGAAGGGGCGGCCTTTTAAAGCGATTTATTTTCAGCGAAGATGCCCGCGCCGAAAGGAAAAGACGGTGCTTCGGCTTAAGCTGATTTTACACTTCGGCGCCGAGCATGTTGTCGAGCTTCTGGAGCTGGTCGACGTGCGTGATGGCAATCAGCTTGTCGTTGGCCTGGATCACCGTGTCGCCGCGCGGAATCTGCAGGTCGGAGTTGCGGATCAGGGCGACCAGCACGCATTCCCTGGGCAGCGCAATGTCGCGCAGGGCCTTGCCGGCAATCGGGGAAGAGGAGCCGACCAGACGCTCCACGAGGGAGTATTTGCCCCCGTGCAGTTTCAGCAGCGTCATCATGTCGCCCATGGACATCTCTTCGGCGACCAGGTGCGCCATCACGTCGGCCTGGTTGAGGGCGGCGTCCACGCCCATCACGGGGGTGAAAAGCCAGGCGTTCTTGGGGTTGTTCACCCGCGCCACCACCCGGCGCACGCCGTATTCCAGCTTGGCCAGGGTCGAAATCACCAGGTTGGTTTCATCCAGGCCGGTCACGGCGGCCACCACGTCGGTATGGCGCACCCCGGCGGCCTCCAGCGTCTTGGGGTCCGCCCCGTCCCCGAGGAGCACGGAGCCTTCGGGGAAGCTTTTCCTCAGGATTTTGACCCGCGGCTCCTTGACCTCCATGATTTTCACTTCATGCCCGCGCTCCGTGAGCAGCGACGCCAGATAGGCGCCGACCTGCCCCCCGCCGACTACAATAATCTTCATCTGTATATCCCCTCTCCGCTCAGGCCCAACAGCCTTTTCAGCTGGCCGCCTGCTGCGACGGCCGCGGCGATATAAAGCATGTCTCCCCGACGGAAAACGGTTCCGGCCGTCGGCAGGATTGTCTGATTGCTGCGCTCGATGGCGACCACGTGGATGTCCCCGGGGACCGTCAGGTCTTTGACCCGGTGACCGGCAATCAGGGAAGGAACCTCGATCTTGACCATCTCCACGTCGCCGTTCCCGAAGGTGAACACCGCGTCCAGCGGGGAATACGAAAGAATATCCACCGCCCGCTTGATTCCCCATGTCGTGGAAGACAGAGTCTGGATGCCGAGCCGCTTGTAGATTTCGGCTTTTCTGCGGTCGTAGAGCCTTGCCACGACCTTCGGCACATGGTAGATTTCCCGCGCCATGCGGGCGATGACCGCGTTGGACTCGTCGCTGGTGGTAAAGGCGGCCACCGCGTCGGTCCGGTCGATTTCCGCTTTCTGCAGAACGTCCCGGTCAAAGCCGACGCCCAGAACGGTCTTGCCGCGGAAGTCCTTCCCGAGCAGCGCGAATGCGGCGGCGTTTAAGTCGATCACCGTGACGTCGTGCCCGATTTTGCTGAGCGCCCGGGCAAGGCCGGAGCCGTTGCGCCCGCAGCCCACGACTATGATTTTCATCCTGCGAGTTCCCCCTTCGTTTTATCTTCATGTTTCTTCTTCCGCTCATGGCGGCGGAGAAACAGTTTGCGCAGTTCTTCCACAAGCAGCATCACCGGCGGTATGACGATCAGGAACAGCCATTCCCTCCAGCCCAGCGGCGCCGTGTTGAACAGGGCGTGCACGCCTTCGAACGGCAGATAGCACCACAGGGCCACGATGGCGAGCTCGACCGCGACGCCGAACAAAATCATCCGGTTGCTGAACAGGCCCCTCCTGAACACGGAGGTCCGCTCCGTCCGGCAGTTGAACACCATGCCGATTTGAGCAAATACGGTCGCCGCAAACGTCATGGTCGTCGCCGCCCGGTAAGCGGTGCCGGCGGAGGCGAGCGGCGCGCCGGGCCAGCCGTGCAGCCAGTTCAGGAAGAAATATCCGGCCATGCAGGCGGCGGATTCCAGCAGCCCGTACCAGACGAACGCCCGCAGAATCAGGTTTTTATTCACCAGGGATTCTTTCCTGGAGCGGGGCGGAACGTCCATCACGCCGGCCTCGGGCGCCTCTACGCCGAGGCCCATTGCCGGGACCATATCCGTGCCGAGGTCGATGGAAAGCACCTGCATGATGGTCAGCGGCAGGGGAATCGCCCCGCGCGAGAGCAGATAGAAGGCGGACGGCATCGCTTCCGGCACGTTGCTGGTAAAGATGTATGTCACAAACTTCCGGATGTTGCTGTAAACGGCCCGACCTTCCTCAATCGCGTGGACGATGGAGGCGAAGTTGTCGTCCGTCAGAATCATGTCGGCGGCTTCCTTGGCCACGTCCGTGCCCGTGATGCCCATGGCGACGCCGATATCCGCCTTCTTAAGCGCCGGCGAGTCGTTCACGCCGTCGCCGGTCACGGCGACGATCTCCCCCATTTCCTGCAGGGCGTCGACGACCTGCAGTTTCTGCTCGGGGGCGACGCGCGCGAAAATCACTTCGCCCTTCAGCGCCTCTTTGAGCTCTTCCGGCTTCATTTTCTGCAGCCCCATGCCGGTGACGATGCGGGGATGGTCCCCCTGGATGATGCCGATCCGGCGCGCGATGCTCTCCGCCGTAAGGCCGTAGTCGCCGGTCATCATGATGATGCGGATGCCGGCGTTGTGGCACTCCTTCACGGCGCTGGCCACGTCGGGCCGCGGCGGGTCCACCATGGCGACCAGCCCGAGGAAGGTCAGGTCCCGCTCCACGAGCTCCGGCGTATATTCGCTCAGGCTCGTGGGCAGCGCCGCGCTGCCGTCCAAGCTGCGGGCCGCCACGGCCAGCACGCGCAGGCCGTTCCGCGCATATTGGTCGTTGACGTCCATGACCTTTTGAAAATCTTCTTTTGTGAAGAGGACGGTGCTTCCGTTATGCTTCATGTGCGTGCAGAGCTCCAGCACTTCCTTGGGGGCGCCTTTCACAAACGCAACCCTCGGCCTGCCTGCCGGCTGGTGGATGGTTGTCATCCGCTTGCGCTCCGAGTCAAAGGGAAGTTCGCGCAGCCGCGGAAGGTTGGCGTTCAGTTGTTTCAGGCTCAGGCCGCCTTTCTGCGCGACGACGAGGAGCGCGGCTTCGGTCGGGTCGCCGAGCACGGTGAACCGGCCGCCCTTTTCTTCCGGCGGGAGCAGCCGGGCGTCGCAGCACAGCGCCGCCGTCGTCAGCAGCTCCGCCAGGTCGCCGGTTCCGGCGACCGGCCGGCCGCCTTTTACGATTTTCCCGGCCGAGGCGTCGTACCCGACGCCGGTGACTTCCATGTCCTGCCCGTCCATCCAGACGTTGCTGACGGTCATTTCGTTCTGCGTCAGCGTGCCGGTCTTGTCGGTGCAGATGGCCGTCGCGCACCCGAGCGTCTCAACTGAGGAGAGCCGCTTGATCAGCGCGTTCCGCTTCGCCATGCGCTGCACGGCCATTGCCAGCGACAGCGTCACGGTGGGCAGCAGCCCCTCCGGGATGAACGCCACAATCATGCCCAGCGCGAAGATAAATGCGGCGACCGGCGAATTCTTCGCCAGGAAAATGGCCAGCACGAAGAAAACCGCGCCGATGCTGACCGAAATGATGGAGACTTTTTTGGTGAGGTCCCCGATTTCGAGCTGCAGGGGGCTGGGTTTATCCTTCACATTCTGGGTCAGGCTGGCGATTTTGCCGAACTCCGTATGCGAGCCGGTTCCGCAGACCACGGCCCTGCCGGTTCCGGAAGAAATGGTCGTCCCGGCGAACACCATGTTGGGCATCTCCACCTGGGTGAGGTCGCCGCGGAGAACCGCGTCGCTGTTCTTGCGCACAGGGTTCGACTCGCCCGTGAGCGTGGACTGGTTTACCCGCAGGTCGTTGTCCACCACCAGGCGGGCGTCCGCCGAGATGCGGTCGCCCTCCGAGAGCAGAATCACGTCGCCCGGCACCAGATCTTCCGCCACCAGTTTTTGTTCCTGACCGTCTCGCAGCACCCGCACATAGGCGGGCAGCAGCTTTTTCAGGGCTTCGATCGCCTTCCCGGCGCGGAACTCCTGCCAGAAGCTGAACACGCCGTTGATGATGTTGACCAGCCAGATTGCAATCGCAAGCTCCGGCAGCTTCGCCACCAGCGCGATGGCGCCCGCCACCCACAGCAGGATGGCCATCAGATGCGTGAAATTGGAGAGGAACCTCCAGATCATGGGCGTGCCCTTCGGGGTGGGCAGCACGTTTTTGCCCGACTGGCGCATCCGCGCCTGCGCTTCGGAGGCGGACAGCCCGCCCCTCCCCGTGCCAAGCGCCCGGTAGACCTCGGAAGCACTGAGCTTCGGTATGTCTTTTGTCTGATTTGCGATCGTATTCATTGCGATTCCTCAATCTCTCCTTCTTATCCCAGTTCTATGCTTTCCCGGAATTTTCCTTTCATTCCCGTTCCGTATGCCGCATTCCCGCGGGCACTGGGAAAACCGTTCCCCCGGAAGGCCGGAACGGAGAATCATAGAAACAAGTATAAGCCCTTTCCCGTTAAGACGGCGTTCGGATTCCCGCCGAAGCATTAAGATTACATTAAGACCGGCCGGGGCGGGCGGCTTTGCTTCCGGTGCCTTCTTATGCTATACTGGTTCGATACGAGAGAGAAAGGAGCGTGCGCAATGGCCATTCATCAGACGGACCCAGACGCCCTGCTCCGGCAGCTTTCCGCCCTGCCGGCGAAAAAGCCGCGCGGCAGGCTCCGCATCTACCTCGGCTATGCCGCCGGCGTCGGCAAGACCTTTGCCATGCTCGGCGACGCGCGCGGGGACCGGAAAAACGGCGCGGACGTCGCCGCGGGCTATGTCGAGCCCCACGGCCGCCCCGCGACGGCGGCCCTTCTGAAGGGGCTGGAGGTCCTGCCGCCGCTGAAGATACCGGGCGCAGGCGCGGAGCGGAAGGAGTTTGACCTGGACGGCGCCCTCCGGCGCAGGCCGGAAATCGTCCTGGTGGACGACCTGGCCCATACCAACGCGAGGGGCTGCCGGCATAAAAAGCGGTACCAGGATGTGGAGGAACTTCTGCAGGCGGGCATCAGCGTCTATACGACCGTCGACATCCGGCATGTGGAGAGCCTGAACGACATCGTCGTCTCGATTACGGGCGCCGCCGTCCGGGAGCGCATCCCGGACAGCGTCTTCGACCGGGCCGATCAGGTGGAGCTGGTGGACATTGCGCCGGATGCTCTGATAGACCGCCTGCAGAAGGGAGAGGTTTACCGGAAGAACAAGGCCCGGCGGGCGCTGCGGCATTCTTTCACGCGGGAGAAGCTGACCGCCCTGCGCGAGGTCGCGCTGCGCTATGCCGCCGACCAGAGCAGCCGGGCCGCCGCGCAGCGCGCGCTCCGGGGCAGGGCGGCGGACGGGGGCCCCGCCTCCTACGGAAAGGAGCACATCCTGGTCTGCCTGTCTTCGGCCCCTTCCAACGCCAAGGTCGTGCGGGCGGCGGCCCGGATGGCGGACGCCTTTCACGGCGCCTTTACGGCGCTGTTTGTGGAGACGCCGGGCACCCGCGAGCTGGAGGGCGCGAACAGGGCGGCCCTGCGGGGCAACCTGCGGCTGGCCGAGCAGCTCGGCGCGCAGATTGCGACCGTTTACGGGGAGGATATCCCCGAGCAGATTGCGGAGTATGCCAAGGTGAGCCGCGTCTCGAAGATTGTGATGGGGCGGACCGGCCACCTCAAGGGGGGACGCCGGAAATCCGGCTTTGTAGACAAGCTGATTTCGCTCGCGCCGAACCTCGACATCTACATCATTCCGGACACGCAGCCCGCGCGCCGCGGCAGAGCGCCGAGGTTCACGAGGCCGCCGCGGCTGTCTTTTGCGGACGCCGCCAAATCCGCGGCCCTTCTGGCCCTCTGCACGCTGATTGCGTTCTGGTTCGCCTCGCTGGGCCTGGACGACGCCAACCTCATCACCGTGTATATCCTCGGCGTCCTGGTGGACGCCATGGTCACCAACAGCTGGGTTTACAGCACGGTGCTGGCGTTTTTAAGCATGCATCTCTTCGACCTGATGTTTCTCACGCCCCGCCTGCCGCTGTGGTCCTATCTTTCGGGGTACCCGGTCAGCTTTCTCGTGATGCTGTCCGCGGCGCTCATCACCAGCGCCCTGACCCGCCGGGTCAAAAAGCAGGCGCGCCAGTCGGCGCAGAAGGCCTACCGCACCGAAGTTCTGCTGGAGACCAGCCGCAAGCTGCAGCAGGCGAAAAACGAGGAGGAAATCCTCCGCGCGACGGCGCGCCAGATGGTCAAACTCCTGGACCGGACCGTGATTTTCTACCCCGTGCGCCAAAACGCGCTTTCGGAGCCCATCGTGTTCCCCAAGGAAAATCCGGCGCAGGACCCGCAGGCGTGCCTCGGCACCGAGGAGCGCGCGGTGGCCGAGTGGGTCTACAAGAACAACAAGCACGCGGGCGCCACCACCAACACCCTTTCCGCCGCCAGATGCCTGTACCTCGCGGTGCGCGGCGGCAACACGGTCCTCGCCGTCGCGGCGGTCGCGATGGACCGGGAGGCCCCGCTGGAGGCGTTTGAGAAAAGCCTGACCATCGCCATGCTGGGGGAGTGCGCGCTGGCGCTCGAAAAAGAGCGGCTGAACCAAACGCAGAAGCGCATCTCCGTGCAGATGCAGCAGGAAAAGCTGCGGGCCAATCTGCTGAGGACCATCTCCCACGATCTGCGCACCCCGCTCACCAGCATTTCCGGCAATGCGGGCGTGCTGATGAAAAACTCCAAAGTCCTGAGCGAAGAGCAGAAACAGGGCATCTACACCGATATCTACGACGATTCCATGTGGCTGATTGAGCTGGTCGAAAACCTTCTTTCCATCACCCGGATAGAGAACGGGAAAATCAAGCTGAACCTGCAGCCCGAGCTTCTGGAGGACGTGATCGACGAGGCCCTGCGCCACATCAACCGGAACGGCAAAGAGCACCACATCCGCATCGCCTTGAGCGACGAGTTTTTAATGGCGAAAATGGATGCCCGGCTCATCATCCAGGTCATCATCAACATTGTGGACAACGCGGTGAAATACACCCAGAAGGGCTCCCACATCACCGTTTCGGCAAAGCGCGACGGCGGCGCCGTCCGGGTCGAAATCGCGGACGACGGCCCCGGCATCCCGGACGGGGCGAAGGCCCGGCTGTTCGACATGTTTTACACGGCCGGCAACGCCGGCGGGGACGGCCGCCGCGGGCTCGGGCTCGGCCTGTACCTGTGCCGGGCGATTCTCCACGCGCACGGGGGGACCATCTACGTCAGGGACAACGTCCCGCGGGGCACGGTGTTCGGCTTCACCCTGCAGGCGGCGGAAGTGCATGTCGACGGGTAAACCGCCGTGCGCCGGCTTTTCAGAAGCCCAGCGGCTCCCCGACCAGGACGACCTTGATGCGCCCGGGAACCTTGCACATGCGGGTCTTTACGATATAGGAGCAGATGCACTCGCCGGCCCTGCAGTTTTCGCACGCGCCGGTGGCGGTGCAGGGCGTGCCTTTCAGGGACAGCCGGGCCGCGTTGACGGGCGCCGCATAGGTTCTGGCGCGGCGCTCCGCGTCTTCCGGCGTCTTGCACACCTTGTTCATGCCCACCACGGCGACCACGCTTTTGGGGCCGAAGGCGATTGCGGCGACCCGGTTGCCCACGCCGTCCACGTTGACCAGCACGCCGTCTTCGCTGACGGCGTTGAAGCTCGTCAGGAACACGTCGCACAGCAGCGCACGGCGCATCCGCTCTGTCCGCTCCTCCGGCGTGGCGGCCTCGGCGCGGTCGATGACCTTGTAGTTTCCCCTGCGGACCCGGTCGAGCAGGCCGATTTCCCGTATGGTTTCGGAACCGCCCCAAGAGACCGTGGAGCCCTCCGGAATCAGCGACAGGGCTTTTTCAGCGGCCTCCGCGGCGGTTTTACAGTAAAAAGCGTCGAAATTTCTGCTCTGCAGCGCGCGGATCAGCCTCGGCGCCAGAAGGCCGCTCCTCTTTGCAAAGCTGTCAGCGGACACACTCAACACTGTCACCCCCGGCTTATTTCGATTTCTGTTCCCGGTATTCGCTTTCGGTCAACAGCTCGGCCGGGCTGAACTCGTCGTGATAAAAATAAAAAATGACCCCGTCCGCAGTCCCTCCCCTGGCGACGACCGTGGTGCAGGCTTTGGGGTCCGCCGAAGAAGCGGCCCGGCGGTCGACTACCGCTTTCTGCATTTCGGCCGTGTACTGGATGGTGCCGGCGGCGTCCTTGTAATCGATGGGGTTCCGGATATAGACCACCGCTTTGTCCTTTGCTTCCGACCAGTCTTTCATGATGCAAATCCTCCTTGATTTATGGATGCATTCGACTTTTTAATCATACCATATCCGCCGCGGGGATGCCATACTTTTCCGCGGGCAATCCCCATTTTTATGCGAAAAAGGCGCCGCCGGAGTTTTTCCGACGGCGCCTGACCTTCTTCTTTGCGTTGCCGCTCAGATTACGCTGAACAGCAGCTCCCCGTAGGTCGGATAGCGCCAGTATTTGGAGCCGACCAGCGTCTCGATTTCGTCCGCCGGCTTGCGCGTTTCCGCCATCTCGGCAAAGATGGTTCCGCGGTAGTATTTTGCGGTGCTCAGAACGTCGCCCTCTGCGGGCGCGTCCTTCACCGCCTGCTCCAGCTTTTCGAGATGCGCGTACAGGTCGTCGGACAGGGCGGAGAGCTTCTTGAGGATTTTCTCCTCGAATCCGGCCTCCACGCCGAGGGACTTTTTGGACGCGATCTCGGTCCCCAGGTCCTTCATGTAATCGATCGCCGCCGGGAGAATATCCTTCTTCGCCATGTCCAGCATCGTGAGCGCTTCAATGTGAATCTGCTTGTAGTAGTTTTCCAGTTCGATTTCGTACCGCGCGTGCACCTCTGTCTTGGAAAGCACCTTGTGCCTCTCGAACAGCCTGATATTGTCCTCTTTGATGTAATAGGGCATGCAGTCCACCGTGCTGCGCAGGTTCAGCAGGCCGCGCCTTTTCGCCTCGGCGACCCATTCCGGCGCATAGTTGTTGCCGTTGAAGATGATGCGCTTGTGGTCGTGGATGGTCTTTTTAATCAGGCTGTTCAGCGCGGCCTTGAAATCGTCGGCCTTTTCGAGAATATCCGCAAACTGCATCAGCTCGTCGGCCACGGCGGTGTTCAGCATCATGTTCGGGCAGGCGAGGGAGGCCGTGGAGCCGACCATGCGGAACTCGAACTTGTTGCCGGTGAAGGCGAACGGCGAGGTGCGGTTGCGGTCGGTCGTGTCCTTCGGGAACCGCGGCAGGATGTCGCTGCCGATCTCCATGAACACGCGGTCCTTCTGCACGTAGTTGCCGCCGTCTTCGATGGAATTCAGGATATCGGAAAGCTCGTCGCCGACGAACATGGAGATAATCGCCGGAGGCGCCTCGTTGGCGCCGAGCCGGTGGTCGTTGCCCGCGCTTGCGACAGAGATACGCAGCAGGTCCTGGTGCTCGTCGACCGCCTTGATCACGGCCGCGAGGAACAGCAGGAACTGGGCGTTCTGCCGCGGGGAATCGCCCGGCTCCAGCAGGTTTTCGCCGGCGTCGGTCGACATGCTCCAGTTGTTGTGCTTGCCGCTGCCGTTGATTCCCTCGAACGGCTTTTCATGCAGCAGGCAGGTCAGGTTGTGCCGGTTTGCGACCTTCTTCATCATCTCCATCACAAGCTGATTGTGATCGGTCGCGATGTTGCTGGTCGTGAAGATGGGGGCGAGCTCGTGCTGCGAAGGAGCCACCTCGTTGTGCTCGGTTTTGGCGAGGATGCCCAGCTTCCACAGCTCCCGGTTCAGGTCTTCCATAAAGGAGGCCACCCGGGGCTTGATGACCCCGAAGTAATGGTCCTCCATCTCCTGCCCTTTCGGCGGCTTGGCGCCGAACAGTGTGCGGCCGGTGTAGACCAGGTCCTTCCGCTTTTCGTACATGGATTTGTCGATCAGAAAATACTCCTGCTCCGGCCCGACCGTGGTGATGACCCGCTTGGCCTTCGTGTTGCCGAACAGCCGCAGAATGCGCAGGGCCTGCTTGTTCAGCGCGTC
>ENA-UOOK01000125-UOOK01000125.1-fermentation-metagenome-genome-assembly--contig:-NODE-125-length-87429-cov-68.796187_pt1 | contig 87429 bp, 76 predicted proteins | sample MGYA00245777_ERZ724023 | MGnify/ENA primary metagenome ERZ724023 (study PRJEB28704, sample SAMN03018312) | fermentation metagenome | biome: anthropogenic terrestrial biome; feature: soil; material...
TTCATCATTACTTAAATGATTTTTTACTTTTGTTACTTTACCCATAATGTTTTTTTGCAAAGATAACAAATTATATAATAGAAAGCAAATTAGTATTAGCAGTTTCTGTAGTTCCATAGAAACCGACAGAACTCGAAGTAGAGCTTGCAACATAAGGTAAGTCATACTCTATCAACAAATTGTTGCCACTGTATTTGAAAGGTGTGTCTAACTCAATAACTAATTCATTATCAGAGTTGATAACCAACATTCCTACAAATACTTCTGTTGGCGTGTTTGCACTCCAGTTATATTTAAGATCGTTTTGTGTTGTGCTTGTCATTCTAACATGTATCTCATTGTTCCACTCATCATTGTTGCCCTGAGTTGTAAATAAAGTAATTTTTGTAATTTCTTTACCTATTAAGTCTTTTAACTTTTCAGCAGGATAAATCATCTGGCTTTTCTGTTTACTGTTAAAAACGGCTCCATGTATAGGAACTATTGTATCTGTTGCTTCAGTTCCAAATCCTGTAATTTCTATACTTTGTTGTGCATTAATTCCGTAAAATGGAATAAACGTTAGTGCCCATAGTGCTAAAAATAATTTTGTAATTTTTTTTCTCATATCAATGTTAATTTTAAATAAAATATTAAAATGCAAATGTACAATTTTAAATGCAAATTTTGTACCAATAAAAGGTATTTGAAAGCATATAATAAAGCTTTAAAAATCATAAAATTATTTTTATTAATCATATAAAGTAATTTATTGTGTGAATTTTCGTTAAAAACTTTATCTTTGTTGTTTGAATTTATGAATAAAAAGAGTTTTATATTATTTTTCTTCTTATTTTTTGCTTTGTGTTCATTTTCACAAAACACAGAAACAGTACCGGAGACAACACGTCCATTAACAAAATGGGAAAAAATGTTTCCTCAAGTTAGATATGATAAAAAAATATATAAAACTGGAAGTAATTGGTTTACAGTAGCTTATGGTTTAGGCTATCATATTAATTCAAAACAATATAATCAGCAAAATTTATCATTGGCTTATCATCATCGTTTTCGAGCTATGTATTTTAATGCAGGTTTTCATTATTCAAGTCCTGAATTTTTTATGAAACGTCCATTAGAAAAAATTAGTGATATTCATATTGGAGCAGGCTTACGTTTCGAAAAACGTTTTTTTAATTTTGCTTTTTTTATTGGTCCCTCGCTTGCATCATCATTAGTGCCAAAAAGTGATCTCGTTTCAGTAAAACATCATCAGTTGGGTGCGCATACAGAGTTGCAATTTACTTTCAAATATTTTTATGATATGGGAATAGGGACATCTATTTATGGAAGTTTTAATAAACGCTATCAAGTAATTGGTTTACAATTACATTTTTATTTTTCAAATGCTTATGTTGGACGTTATTAATTATAAAATTTAAAATTATGAATTACATTAATGATTATGTAGAAAAAAACAAAGAAAGATTTTTAGAAGAGCTTTTTGGTCTTATCCGAATTCCTTCTATTAGTTCAATTCAAGCTCATAAGCCTGATATGTACAAATGTGCAGAATACTGGCGTGATATGATTTTACAAGCTGGTGCAGATAAAGCCGAGCTTATGGAAACAGCAGGAAATCCAGTTGTTTATGGAGAAAAAATAATTGATCCAAAATTGCCAACAGTAATGGTTTATGCTCATTATGATGTTATGCCTGTTGATCCAATAGAACTTTGGAAAACTGAACCTTTTGAGCCTGTAATAAAAGACGGTAAAATTTGGGCTCGCGGTGCTGACGACGATAAAGGTCAAGGTTTTATGCACGCAAAAGCATTTGAGCTAATGGTAAAAACAAATACTTTGCCTTGTAATGTAAAGTTTATGATTGAAGGTGAAGAAGAAATTGGTTCTCCAAGTCTTGGCGAATGGTGTGCAAAGAATAAGGAAATGCTTAAAGCAGATATTATTTTAGTTTCGGATACTAGTATGATTGCTCGCGATATTCCAAGTATTACAGTTGGTTTGCGTGGTTTGTCATATTGGGAAGTAGAAGTTACAGGTCCAGATAAAGATTTACATAGTGGATTGTTTGGTGGTGCTGTTGCAAATCCAATAAATGTGCTTGCAAAAATGATTGCAGACATGCAAGACGAAAATGGCAGAATTACAATTCCAGGTTTTTATGATGACGTTATCGAAGCTTCTGCAAAAGAACGCGAAATGTTAAATAAAAAACCTCATTGTGATGAAGAATATAAAAAAGCAATTAATGTAAAAGCATTGAAAGGCGAAGCAGGTTACACAACTACTGAACGTACAGGTATTCGTCCAAGTTTTGATGTTTGTGGAATTTGGGGTGGTTATACTGGCGAAGGAGCAAAAACAGTTCTTCCATCAAAAGCTTATGCAAAAATTTCTACTCGTTTAGTTCCAAATCAAGATAACGTAAAAATTTCAAAACTTTTTAAAGAACATTTCGAAGCTATTGCACCAGATTATGTGAAAGTGGTAGTAACTCCTTTACATGGCGGTCAAGGCTATGTTTGTCCTATTGATTTACCAGCTTATAAAGCAGCCGAGAAAGCTTACACAGATGTATTTAAAAAAGTTCCAGTTCCAGTTCGTAGCGGTGGTTCTATTCCAATTATTTCTACTTTCGAAGAAGTGTTAGGAATTAAATCTGTGCTTATGGGGTTTGGTTTAGAAGAAGATGCTATTCACTCGCCAAACGAAAGCTATCCTGTGGAAAATTTCTTAAATGGTATTAGAACTATTCCATTGTTTTATAAATATTTTGCCGAGTTAATGGTATGATAAAATATATGCGTAGTAGAACCATCGCATGCGATGGTTCTACATGCATATATTATTTACAATATCTATAAATTAATCTTGCAGCCTCTTTGTGTCTTTTGTCTGCCGCTTTCTGCCAATAAATGCAGGCTTTGTCGTCAAACCCCATGTTGTGCCAACAGTTTGCAGTTTTAAACAAAACTTCGGGTAGGTTAGGGTCAATGTCTAAAGCCATAGCATAATCGTCTCTGGCAAATTTCCACGACTCTAAATTATAGTAAATATCAGCTTTTGCAATAAAAAAATCTTTTTCTCCAGGACTTAATACAACTAGCTGATTTAAAATAAGTAAAGCATTTTTATAATCTTTATCTGCTATATAAATTTGTGCCTTTAAGAATAAAGCTTCTAAATTATCTGGAAAAATTTCGCAGTATATATTAATATAGTATAGTGCTTCGCTAAATTTATTTGTAAGAAAACAAGCTTGTGAATATTTTTTTAAATTTTCAGGATTTTCAGGTCTTAGACTAATTAAGTTTTGGGCTTGTTTAAAAGCTTCTGCATGGTTGTTTTCAATTAAATTTAGTTCATATTTAAGTTCAATAGCTTCAATAAATTTGGGCTGAGATTTTAAAGAATTATTCAAATAAGAATTAGCATTTTTATAATCTTTCAAATTAAAATATGATTTTGCTAAAAGATATTGCTTTTTATACTCATGAGAACCAAAATTTTCGCTATTTAAAAGGTCTATTGCAGAAAAATAATTTTCATTTTTTAACAAATATTCTACTTCGGAAAGTTTTTCTTCTTTTTTAGAATATCGAGTTTCTTTCCAAAATTCTCTCCATTCAGAAGTTCTATTAATGTGTTCAAATTCTCGATGTGAAAGCAATTCAGGATAATAAATTGGGTTTTTATATTTAAAATATTCATTTAACCAAAAACATGCTTCATCTGCAAATTCCATATTAGCATAAATTCGCGATAAAAGTAATGAGGTTTCTTTAGGCAAGTTATTATTCAATTTTTTCAAAATTAAAATTGCATTATTAAAATCTCCTGTGTTGTAAAGAATTTCTGCTTTTAATAAATTATTTTGAACTGTAGATTTTGAATTATTTATTGTCATTAAAGCAGAATCTGTGGAGTTTTTATGTAAATATGAAAGTGCTTTGTAATAATCTAAATCTAAGTTAATAGTTTGAGCCGAAAGACTAACTAGCAAAAGCAAAAAACTGATATTTAAAATAATTTTTTTCATTCTTGCGGTCTATTAACTTGGTTACTATTATAAACATGCACAAATCCATTCAAATGTCTGATTTCTATGCCAGTTAACCTATGTTCATACACATCACAGCTATAGAAATATACTCCATCGTTTACTAATTTTCCACTTTGGAAATTTCTTCCGTCCCAATTTATGTCGGGGTCTTCGGTTTCGTACATTAATTGTCCCCATCTGTTATAAATTTTGATGTCAATTTTTTCAACAAAATAGTATGGCTCTATAGGTCTGAAAAAGTCATTTATTCCATCATTATTTGGAGTAAAAACATTTGGAAGTTCATAATATGAACAATCATCTAAGCATACTTTATTTGAAAAAGGACTTTCGTTTTGAAAAGAATCAACAGCAGTCATATAATAACAGCCAGCCATTCCAATTTCTGGAAAATGTTTGTATTCTCTAGCTTCGCCTTTAGGTTGATAGATTTGAGAAAATTTACCATCTAGAGTAGGGGAGTAGAAAATTTTATAATACATTACATCGTTGTTGCAAGTATCGGGTAACTGCCATGTTAGCTGGTTGTGAACTAAAACGCAAATTGATTGTGCTTGTAAAATCGGTGGGCAAGGCGGAGTTGTGTCAATGGCTTCGGCACAATTTATTTGAGATAAATTAATTATTGGGTCAATAATTCCTTCGACAGAATAGTTGCCAATACTTTTTATGAAATAGCAATATTCTTTTCCATTTATTAAACCTTTGTCTATATATGTGTCTGTGTTTGAATTTGCAATAGAATCAAAGTTGTTTGTGTTTTCAAAATATCTATAAATAGTGTAAGAATTATTTACCCAAGGTACATTTTTGTTAATATTTATTTTTAAAGCATTTTCCATTTGTTCAATTTCTAAAAATATTGATGATGCTATGTGTGGCGAACCTATTAAAAATCTGTTTGCTGGGTCGTTATTGTAAAATTCAACTTTGTATGAATATGGATTTTGCTTTGTATTTAATAGCGAATCATGAAATATTGTATCGTTAATGTCGTTAAATTCAGCAATTTTTGTAAGGTTTTCACCGTAAAATCCTTCTGAGCGATATAAAATATATTGATAAGGACCTGGTGCTTCGCCAATTTCAATTTCGGTTGGTTTTGCCCAAGCAACATATATTTTTCCTTGAGTTTCGTCAGTTTCTAAAACACTAACATTTGTGATAGTTGGAATACCTCTTACTAATCTAGCACAAACTTCTTCTGATGCGTATCCTTCAGCTCCGTCATTAAAAACTGCTGTTACAAGATAGCAATATTCATGTCCTTGCGAAACTTTTATATCAGAAAATGAAGTTGACTCATATCCTTGGTTAAAAGCAATTTTTGTATATCCTAAACTTTCAGGAACTCCGACTTGGCAGTGTTTAGGAACAAATCCTGAGCTTCCAATTTTTCTATAAATATTATAACCTATTGCATTTTGACAATAGTTTGCACTCCAATTCAGGTCTATTTTATTTGTGGAACTCGAAATACTCAAATTTTTTACTGGTGGTCCTACAACACTAATGCTAATATTTGCAATGTCAACTAAACTAATAGGAGAACTGTTGTCTTCGGCTTTTACATTTAAAGTATATGGCTGTTTTCTAATAAAGTCGCATTGTGTTTGCCATTCAAATTCTGCTTCGGCATATCCTGGGTTGGAAACAGTTTGTGTAAATTTTGCAGCAGAATTTTCTATAACAAATGGAGCTCCGTTTGCAGTGAGTTTTATAATATCGTCATTTGGGTCGCTTGCTTTAATAGTATATAGTAAAAGCGAATCTGCTTGAATACAAATATTTAGGTCAGCAGAAATTTTTGGTGGTTTGTTGTCTGTTTGATAAACTTCAATTTGCATATCTCTTATTATCGAACCAATTTTTATTCCATTTCTCCATTCTTCAATGAGCATAGCAATATTATAAACTCCTGGATATACTGGTGAATCCCAAATTAAATCTCCTGTAATTTCGTTTACTGTAAGTGAATTTGACGCTTGTGGAAGAGTATAGCCTTCTATTGGTTCGCCGTTTTCGGCTCTGCAAGTTGTGAGTTTATATGATAGACTGTCGCCGTCAGGGTCAAAAGCTCCAGGATTATGAATAAAAATTTGTCCAACAGCAGCTTTGTCAACAGGTGCTTGAGTTAAAATAGGAGTGTTGTTTGCTCCTATGTTAGGGTTTATCATCATTGTGGTTGAGATGGAAAACATGGTGTTTACAGAGTTTGGTATGTTGTTTACTCCAAAATTTCTATTAGGATCTTCAACAACAATTTGGTAAACTCCTGGACCTGGATATGTATGAGTTCCAACATATTTGTTTCTTTTGTAATAATTTGGTAAGAAAACTTCCTCAACTCTTGGTAAGATGCTTTTAGTATTATCTCCCCACATAATTTCTAAGTCTGGTCTGTCGGCAGTCCAACCAGGACCAGTTGCTGTGTAGGTTATAATTGTTATCTCAAATTTTAAATCAGAAATTTGTTTATAAGTAATCTCGCCAGCACGATTATGTGTAGCAAATAAGTTAAAACTTAAAATTACTAATATTGACAAAAAAACACCTTTCATAATTTACAAAGTTATGAATTTTTATTTTAAGATGAATTGTTTTAAGAAAATTTTTACAAAACTGTTGAAATTAGGGTCTATTTTATAGTTGACTTAATTGTTTCATAATTTCTAAACCTATTGCACATTTGTGGCAATTGTGCGAATTACAATATTCTCGTTTTAAGTGTAAAAGTGCTTGAGAATCAAGTGAGTTTTTGTTTAAAAAACCAACTTTCTCCCATTCTCTAGTTTCTTTATTGTTTTCAGGTTTTATATTTTGAAGCCAGTCAATAACTTTATCTTCAATATTTTCGCAAGAATATTTGCTAAAATAAAAAAATGCAAATGGGATTAAAGTATTTATGCTGATGATATTTTGGGCAGTTTTGCTAAAATTTGAATTTGTTTTGCTTGTTTCTTTATCAAAATTATAGTGGTTTTTCCAAAAATCCGAAACATTTGGTTTTAATAAGTTTGAAGTGTTTTTGCATAATTCTAAATTTGTAATGCTATAAACTAAGTCTTTAAATACTGGAATTAAACTTGCAAATTGTGCTATTCTGATATGTTGAAAATTTGAAGGTCGCATTTTTGATTTTTTCCATTCTACAGGACTTATTGCTTTTAAATTATGAATTTTCGAAAGATGTTTGTATTCCGAGATTAATTTTTGTACAAATGGGAAATCCGAATTTTCTGGTAATAATCCTGATTGTCCAAAGAGAAGGGCTTCTATTTTAAGGTTATCGTCATTATATTTTAGTAGAATGTTGATAGGTAATGATAAAGCTAAACTCTCAAAAGCATCTGAATTTACTCCAAAGCCAAAGCTACGAGCTAAGCTAATATAAAAAATCTCTTCAATATTATTATTTGTCTTTGTGGCAAGTTTTTCTAAATGCTTAATTTTGTTTTCAAGTCTTTCTATAGCCATTCTTTCTAAGCAGAAATTTTTTATACTTTCATCAACTAATTCTAAGTAGTCTGAACAGGGAATAGCTTTTTCTAAATTTTTGAGTTCAGCATATTTATTATAAATTATATGTGGAAATTTTATTTCCCAGCAAGGAATTTCGCTTTTATCTTTTAGAAAAATAGCTTTATCAGCATTAAAAACTATATGTAAAATTACATTGCCGTAAGCTAAATCTTTATCATGTTTGTGTTTAAACCAATCTGATGCATTTATATGAATTTCTACATTTCCAACCCAAATTTTGTTGTTAATTTTAATTTTAGCATTAAAAAAATCAGGACCAGAATCTGTATTATGTACTCCTGGACTAATTATTTCTAAAACATCGCCTTGAGTTGTATATTCATGGTCTTTATCCCAAAGTCGATTTTTAAAAATATAATGTAAAAATTCTTCTGTCATGGTTTTTTAATTTTAACTGATTTGATAGTGATTGAGTGTACGGTGTTTCGGCTCCGCTCAACTACCGTAAACTTAACCAATACAACACTACTCGCTCGCTCATTGCTCTCGCTCATTGAGCGAAGTCGAAATGAGCGAAATAGTTGGACATTATTGAGACACATTAGTAAATAAAAAATGCCCCCTATATGAGAGCATTTTTTTATAATATGTTTTTTATTTATCTACTAGAAATAGGTTAAATCTTGGTAATATCTTTCACCTTCTGAAGTAGTGATTTGAACTGCATTGCCAGTAAATACTGTAGTTTTGTATGCATCAGCACCTGTTTTTTGAGCTTTTTCAAAATTCACAGGAACTATGTCAACAGTTACATTGTTAAATTTTACAGTTGGTAAAGAGATTTCATATTTACCTTCGTCTTTAGTAGTAGTTTCATATTGTAAGATTTCGTAAACATGAGTACCAACAGGAGCTTGTACTAAATCTCTTGAGTCAATGCGGAAAATGATTTTTGTGCCAGCACCAACTTTTTCAAGGCCAATACTTGTTGCGTCAAGGTCGGCATAAACAGTTCCTGAAATAACAACAGTTTTCAACTCTACTTCTTCGTAAGTATCTTTTTTCTTGCAGCTAGTAAAAGCAATTAAAGAACCTAAAGCTGCTACTAAAATTATTGATAATATATTTTTCATAATTATAAATTTTTTAAATTAATACTAAATTATTTTTTTTAATTAAAAATGGAACATAATAAATAGTGAGCCACTTGTGAAAGTGTCAATTCCTACAAAACTATCAATAGCAATTTCTTCAGTTTTTACTTCACGTCCTGTTCCTGTCCATGTTTCAGTAGTTACAAAACCACCTTCTTTAGAAATGTTGAATCCTAATCCCATTTCTCCACCAATAGAAATTTTAGGAGCGAAGAAATATTCAACACCAACAACGCCACGTAAAGAAAAACCTAAATTGTCATTGTTATGTACAGAAAGAATACGTTGGCTTCCTGCAACTTCTGCACCAGCAGTAAAGTCATAATATGAAGGAGAAGTGAATTCTGCAGTCATTTCGTTACCATACTTGTAATTAACATTTCTTGAGTTGTAGTTAAAGAAAGCACCTCCACCATAGTATCCTTGTACTCTACCTTTACCACGATACATTAAGTAATCACCACCAAGAACAATGTTTGTAGCGTTAACGTGCATTACGTCAGTAACTTTAGCGTCTGGATTTGGAATTGTCATGTTCTTGGTAACAAATTCTCTGTCATAGAGATTAGTGTGTCCAAGTCTTACAGATCCTCTAATAGCTACTTGGTCGTCTAAGTAATACTTACCGTAGATTGTTAAGGCAGTTCTGTTAATAGTTGGGATAAAGTTGAAAGCCCCACTATTACCCATAGTTCCGTTAAAAAGGTTTCCAAAATAATCAACTACAGGCATAGCATCAATACCAAGAGCAAATTCGCCTGCTTTTGGTAAAATGTTTTCGCCACGTTTTGATTTCATGTCAACCTCTTGTGCGAATAATCCTGAAACAAGGAATATTGCACAAATAAAAATTGTTAAGTGTTTCATAAATCAAATTAAGTTTAGTTAAACATTAAAATTGTCAGTACAAAGATACTAACTTTTTTGTAAAAAATACGATTTGTGGATAAATTTAATGTTTTTTTGAGAATTTGATGCCTATGTGTTTTAAAATCAATGGTTTATATGTTGGGAAAGTTTAAAATTTTGTTGTTTATAAAAAAAACTGCTTTATTAAAATAGGTAATAAAGCAGTTTTTTTTATATGTTTTAATAAAATTCTATCGTTTATGACGAGGTTCGTCAGAAACTGTTAATTTTTTTCTGCCTTTTGCTCTTCTAGCAGCTAATATTTTACGACCACCAACTGTTGCCATTCTTTCTCTGAAACCGTGTTTGTTTTTTCTTTTTCTGTTAGAAGGTTGAAATGTCCTTTTCATTTTTATATCTTTTTAAAACGTTATCAATAAATTTTTATGGACTGCAAAAATAGTATTTTTATTTTTTATTCAAAAATTTTTGTTGTTTTTTTTGACTAATTGGTAAATAAATTATTTTTTTTGTTTCAAAGTATTCATAATCAAACAGTTCGGAGATGTTGTAAATTTGAAAATTTTTAAAATTTTTTAGTTCTTCATCAAAATTACCACCCTTTAAATAAATAATTCCTTGTTTATTATGTTCTGTTTTGCTTAAAATTATGTTTTTTGCGATATTATAAAACTTTGGGAAAGCGGTTACAGCTCTGCTCACAACAAAATCGTATTTTGGCATTAATGTTTCAGCTCTTGCATTGATGGCTGTTATATTTTGCAAATCAAGTTGTTCTTTTATAGCGGATACAACACTTATTTTTTTTGCGATGCTGTCAATTAAATCAAATTTTGTTTGGGGAAACATTATTGCAAGTGGTATTCCTGGAAATCCACCACCAGTACCTATGTCTGCAATAGAGTGAGTTTTATCAAAATTAAACTTTACAGCTATCGAGAGAGAATGTAAAATATGGTTGACAAATAAGTTGTCTATGTCTTTTCTGCTAATACAATTAATTTTATTATTCCATTCAGGAAAAATTATTTCTAATTGTTCAAATTGTTTAAGTTGTGTTTGGTTAATTTGCGGAAAATATTTTAATAGAACTTCTTGCATTGGTTTATTTGTATTTGTTTGTCAAGAGTGGGGCTAATAATTCTCTAGCTCTATATAATTGTGCTTTTACTGTACCTATTGGTAAATTTAATTCTTCAGCAATTTCTTCATAAGTGAATTCTTGGTAATATCTTAGTTCTATTAGTGTTGCATATCTTGGCTTTAAAGTTTTTATTACACTTTTTAAGTCTTTTGATTTTTGTCTTTTAATTAATAAGTCTTCGGGATTAGGATTTGGAGATGTGAAATTTGGGTTATCAGAATTGTGATATTCAGATGTGCTGTCAATTGATTGAGGTCTAACTTTTACTTTTCTAACAAAATCAATGCAATTATTTATCGCAATTCTAAATAACCATGTACTAAAAGCATAGTCGGGTGTATATTTATCAAGATTGTTAAATGCTTTTGCAAAAGTTTCCATAGTTAAATCTTCTGCATCATTTTCGTTTCCAATTTTTTTTAAAAGTAAAAAATAAATTGGGTCTTGATAACGGTCTAATAATTGAGCATAGGCTTTTTCATTACCCAATAAAGCTTGCTCAACAATTTCTAAGTCTTTGCTGGCTTTTGCTGAAAAATTACTGCGTTCTACCATTGATTTTTTTTTGCTTTAAAAAACGTTTTTTTAATTAAAACTTGTAAATAAAAAATTAATGCAAAGTTATCAAAAATAATGATATAAAAAACTGGTAGTTTATTTTTTATTTTTAAACTAAATTTTTTTAAAATAACAGAGATAATTAATATTCTTAATATCAAAAAAACACTTGTAATTAAAAGAAAAGCATTGTTTGAGAGTAAAATTATTGAAGATGTTAAAAATAAAAATCTGCTAATTAATTCAGAACCAGATATAGTTTTTTCGTATAAATTATATTTTTTAGAAGTGCTTAAATGTCGTGTTTTTTGCTTAACAAACGCTTTATAAGTTTCTTTAGTTTTAGATAGGCTTATACTTTCGTGATGAGTGCATATTGCTGTATTTTTCTTTGTCGCAACTTCAATAATAAATAAATCATCATCGCCACTTGCAATGTCTAAATGACTTTCGAAACCTGAATTTTCTATCCATAATTTTTTAGAATAGGCAAGATTTCGCCCAACTCCCATATATGGTTTTAGCTTTTTGGCAGAAGACATATATGTTAGTGCAATTAGTTGAGCATCATAGCGAATGAAAGAATTTAATAAATTGTTTTCAGGTTCAAACATTCCTAAGCCTAAAACAATTTTTTTATTTGTCGAAAATTTTGAGCAAATATGTCTTAGCCAGTTATTATGTGCAGGATAGCAATCAGCATCAATAAAAACTAATTTTTCGTGTTTTGCATTTTCAATTCCTAAGCTTAGTGCATGTTTTTTACCAATATTTGGAGTTTGAGTTTTAAGAATTTTTAAATTTTTATTTTCTGCTTGAAATTTCTCTAAAATTTCTAAAGAATTGTCAGTACATTGGTCTAAAACAACAATAACTTCAAATTCGTTAAAGTTTTGGTTTAAAATTTTTGGAAGATTTTTTTCTAAGTTTTCGGTTTCGTTTTTTGCTGCAATAATTATGCTTACTGGCTCGTCGTTAGTTGAAGCAGATAGGTTTTCTTTTTTAAAAATTACACTTGGAAATAAATAAAGATAATAAAATAATTGAACACTTGTAGAAATGCAAAATACTATAAAAATTATTATGAGAAAAATGCTCATTCTATTTATTTAATAGCTTTACTCTCTTCCCAAATTTCGTTCATTTCGTCCAAAGTCATGTTTTTTAGGTCTTTGCCTTGAGCTATGGTTTTTTGTTCTAAATAATTAAATCTAGTTATAAATTTTTTGTTTGTTTTTTCTAAAGCATTTTCGGGATTTATATTATAAAGACGAGCTACATTTATTAAGGCAAAAAGGAAATCTCCAAATTCTTCTTCAAATTTTTCAGAATTATTGTTTTTTAATTCTTCTTGCATTTCAAAATATTCTTCTTTTACTTTATCCCAAACTTGTTCTTTTTCTGTCCAGTCAAAACCAACGCCTCTAGCTTTATCTTGAATTCTATAGGCTTTAATCATTGCGGGCAAAGCTTCTGGTATTCCGCCTAAAACAGTTTTTCCTTTTCCTTCTTTTAGTTTTAGTCTTTCCCAATTTTCTTCAACATCTTTTGCCGTTTTGACTTTTACATCTCCAAAAATATGTGGGTGTCTAAATTCTAATTTGTCGTTTATGTTTTTTATTACATCGTAAATACCAAAACTTTCTTTTTCTTCACCGATTTTTGCATAAAAAACAATATGCAATAAAATATCGCCTAATTCTTTCTTTATTTCGTTATTGTTTTCTTTTGAGATGGCTTCTGCGAGTTCATAAACTTCTTCTATTGTTAAAGTGCGAAGACTTTCGTTAGTTTGAACACTATCCCAAGGACATTCCTTTCTTAACTTATCCATTATGTCAAGAAGCCTTTTAAATTCGCTAAGTCGTTTATCCATAACAAAAAAAGAGGCAGTTGTTTTGCCTCAAATATAAAAATAAAATTTATTTATACAATTCCTGTAAATCCCATAAATGCTAGAGCTAATATTCCAGCAGTAACAAGTGCGATAGGTACGCCTCTCATGCCTTTAGGAACATTTAATTTATCTAAGTGTTCGCGAATACCTGCTAAAATTACTAGAGCAAGTCCGAAGCCTATAGAAATAGATGCTCCATAAACTACACCTTGCAATAAAGTAAAATCTTTTTGAATAACTAGAATTGCAACTCCAAGTACAGCACAGTTTGTTGTGATTAAAGGTAAAAATATTCCTAGAGCTTGATAGAGTGAAGGACTTATTTTTTTAAGAATGATCTCTACCATTTGTACTAATGAAGCAATTACTAAAATAAAAGAAATTGTTTGCAGATAAGTAATGTTTAGTGGCACTAATATGTATTGATATAATAGAAAAGTTACCATTGTTGCTAGAACTATTACAAAAGTAACGGCACCAGCCATTCCTAAAGAAGTTGAAACTTTATTAGAAACTCCAAGAAATGGACATACTCCTAAAAATTGTGCAAGAACAACGTTGTTGACGAGTATCGCAGATATTATTATTAAAATGTATTCCATAATTTTTATTTTTTAATTTTATTAACTAAAGCAATTAAATAACCTAATGCAATAAAAGCACCTGGAGCTAACACAAAAACTAAAGCTCCTTGATTCATTAATTCAAATCCAAATATTTGACCAGCACCTAGTATTTCACGAATAGCTCCTAAAATTCCGAGCGCCAATGCAAAACCTAAGCCCATACCTAATCCGTCAAAAAATGATGAAACGACTGTGTTTTTACTTGCAAAAGCTTCGGCTCTACCAAGAACGATGCAGTTTACAACAATAAGAGGAATAAATAAGCCTAATGTTTCGTAAATTGCAGGAACATAGGCTTGCATTACTAAATCTATTATTGTAACAAATGATGCTATAACTACTATATAGGCGGGTATTCTTACTTTTGAAGGAATCATGTTTGCAATTAAAGAAATTACAACGTTTGAGCCTACAAGTACGAAAGTTGTTGCTAAACCCATTGAAATACCATTTATAGCTGATGAAGTGGTTGCTAAAGTTGGACAGGTTCCAAGTATTAGAACCAAAATAGGATTTTCTCTAATTAATCCTTTGGTAAAATTTTTCCATTGATTCATTATTCTACTCCTCCTTTCTCTGTTTCATTTGTTTCTAACTCTGTTTGCTCATCAATTTCTTCTATCACTTTACTTTCTTCTATATCTGATGAGTTATAATATTTTATAAAAGCCTCATAAGCTCTTTGTAGAGCATCAACATAAGCTAGTGAAGAAATTGTTGCTGCAGTTATTGCATCAACTTCTCCGCCGTCTTTTTTAAGATTAATATTAAATACCTTTGGATTTTTATCATTAAATTGAGAATTCCAATTAGATTTTGATTTTGAAGCTTTATCTCCAAGTCCTGGTGTTTCAGAATGTTCTAAAACGTCATTATCAATAATAGTGCCATCTGGTTTGAAACCTACCATAACTACAATTCGTCCTCCAAAAGCATTGTCGGAATATGTTTGAACAGCAGTTCCAATTATTTCATTATTACTAACCACTTCGAAGAAAGTTAGAGAATCCTTGCCGGTTTCTGGCATTACATTAAATTCTTTGATTTCTGCCGTGCTTGCACCTGGTACAACTAAATTTATGCTATTACTTAGTTTTAGTTTTTTAGCTTGTTCTATAGGTTCTTTTGTAAATTTATAAACAAAGCCTAAAAGCACAGCAGGTATCGCTGTAATTACAAACAGCGTTACTACCATATTTACGAAACTATCTTTTTTTGCCATAATTATGCTTTTTTAATTGTTTCACCAAAACGTTTTGGTTTAAACCCTTTATTAATTAATGGAACGAATGCGTTCATTATTAAAATAGCGAAAGAAATTCCTTCGGGATATACTCCCCAAGTTCTGATAACTATTGTTAATACTCCAATTCCCACTCCATATACTAACATTCCTTTTTTAGTCATAGGTGAAGTAACCATATCAGTTGCCATAAAAATTGCTCCTAGCATTATTCCTCCAGTTAGAAGGTGGAAAGCTGGGCTGGCGTAATGTACAGGATCAACTCCGTAAAGAATTGCCGAAAAAATTGCAACAGAGCCTAAAACAGCTACTGGAATATGCCAAGTAATAATTTTTCTAAACAGCATATACAAGCCTCCAAGCAGAAGTGCAAAAGCCGAAACTTCACCAAGTGAGCCACCAACATTTCCCATAAGAGCATCAGTGTAAAAATGTGGCATACCGTCAATAATACTTTGGAAACTTTCTCCATTTTTAAGTCCTTCTTTTACTATTGATAAAGGAGTAGCACCAGTTTCAGCATCTGTCATTGCAAAGTTTAAAACATTAACTTTGGGCCAAGAAGTCATTTCAACAGGGAAAGAAATTAATAAAAACACACGACCAACCAATGCTGGGTTAAAAGGATTGTTGCCTAAACCTCCAAAAGTCATTTTTGCTATTCCAATAGCTACTAAAGCACCTATAACAATAATGTACCAAGGGAGATTTGAAGGAAGGTTAAATGCTAAAATCATTCCAGTTATTATTGCTGAGCCGTCTGTTATAGTTGTTTTTTTAGCTTTAAAAAATAATTTTTGTATTCCCCATTCAAAAAACACACACGAAGCTACAGCAATTAAACTTACTCTAATTGCATCAAGTCCGAAATAATAAACCGACACTAAAAAAGCCGGAATCATTGCAATAATCACTCCATACATGATCTTTCTAACGGAATCTTTTCCGTGAGCATGTGGAGACATCGAAACAGTTAATCTATTTATAGTCATTTTTATGATTTTTTTGCTCTTAAAATTTTATTTAAATTTGCCTTTCCAAGTCTTATATAGTCAAGGAGAGGTTGAGATGCTGGGCAAGTAAATGAACAAGAACCACATTCTATGCAATCTAGCACTCTTTCTTTTTGTAATTCTTCAAACATTGAAACTTCAGCCATGTTTTTTAGTAAATATGGTTCTAATCCCATAGGACAAACAGAAACACAGCGTCCACATCTGATGCAATTAAAACATTCTGGACGTGATGCCTTTTCTTGAGGTAAAATTAAAATGCCAGAAGTACCTTTTGCGATTGGAACATTGTTGCTAGCCAAGGCTTTTCCCATCATTGGACCTCCACTAACAATTTTTCCGCTATCTTCGGGTAAGCCTCCAGCTGCTGCAATTAGCATATCAGAAGGAGTTCCTATTCTTGTTAAAATGTTTTTAGGATTGGAAACAGATTTGCCAGTAACTGTAACAACTCTTTCAATTAGAGGTTTGTTTTTTTGTACAGCCTCGTAAATGGCAAAAACACTTCCAACATTTTGTACAACACAGCCTACATCTATAGGTAAACCACCAGAAGGAACTTCACGCTTAGTTAATGCTTTAATTAGTTGTTTTTCCCCACCTTGTGGATATTTTACTTTTAAAGGCTGAACTTCGATATTAGAATATTTTTTAGCTTTTTCTGTTAAAAGTTGAATGGCATCTTTCTTGTTGTTTTCTATACCTATTATAACTTTTTCAGCATCAACAAGTTTTTGAATAAGTTTACAACCTACCAAAATTTCATCAGCTTTTTCTAACATAAGTTGATGGTCGGCAGTTAGATAAGGCTCACATTCAACAGCGTTGATAATGAGGTGTTTACAAGTTTTGCCGGGAGGAATAGAAAGTTTTACATGAGTTGGAAAAGTTGCTCCTCCCATTCCCACAATACCATTTTTTATAATTCTGTTTTTAATTTCTTCAGCTGAAATATCTAAATTATCAACTAAGTCTTTACTTCTGTCAATATCTTCGAGCCATTCATCGTTTTCAACTTCAATAATAATACAATTTTGTTTGTATCCACTAGAGTCGAGAACTTTATCAATTTTTAAAACTTTTCCCGAAACAGAAGAATGTATGTTTGCAGAAACAAAACCAGAGCTTTTTGCAATTAATTGACCCACTTTAACAGTATCGTCTTTTGCAACAATAGGTTCGGCAGGGCTTCCAATATGTTGAGATATTGGAATGCTTACTATTTTAGGCAAGTCAATAGTTTCTATTTTTTTGCCAGCCGAGAATTTGTTCTCTTTTGGATGAATGCCACCGAGTGGAAATGTTTTTAACACGTTTTCAATCTCCTATAATTAATTAGTATTGTTTTAATTCACTAAAGTTTCATTTTCTTCAAGTTTTTCTTTTTTTTGTGGAAAATTTATTTCCAAAATTGCACCTGTTGGACAAACTGAAGCACATTTTCTACAAAGTTTACACTTTGAAAAGTCTATATAAGCTAAAGAGTTTTCTATGCTAATTGCTTCGAACTTACATTCTTTAGCGCATTTGCCACAGCCAATGCAAGCTACATCACAAGCACGTTTTGCATCAGCTCCCTTGTCTTTGTTTATGCAAGAAACGTAAATTCTGCGATTGTTTTTACCTTTATTTCTGAGTTCAATAATATTTTTTGGACATGCTTTTACACACAAACCGCAGGCAACACATTTTTCTTCGTCAACAACAGGTAAGCCACGTTTTTCGTCTATATGAATTGCATCGAAAGGACAAGCTGTTACGCAATCTCCCAAGCCTAAACAGCCATATGCACAATCAGTATCGCCACTAAATAGAGAATGTTCAATAGCACAACTTGAAGGACCATCAAATATTCTAGTCTTTTTTCTATTTTCGAAACTTCCATTGCATCTTACAACTGCAATTTGAGGTTCTTTTTCTTCAACACTTAATCCCATGGCTTCGGCAATTTTTTTCATTCCCTCACTTCCAGCTGCAGGACAATTCATATTATCTAAACTGCCATTTTTCACAACTGTTTCTGCAAAGCCTCTGCAGCCAGGATAACCACAACCACCGCAATTTGCACCGGGTAAAAGTTCTTGAATTGTGTCTATTCTAGGATCTTCAACAACTTTAAATTTTTGAGCAACAAAATATAGAATCACTGCTAAAATTGCTCCCAGCAAACTCAAAGTAATTAAGGTATTTATAATAATCTCCATATAGTAAAAAGTTTAAATTTTTTTTATACTAAAACTAAATTCTTTTTTAAGTTTATTTTTAAATAAATAAAGTAAGGTATAATACGGAATTAATGTCAAAATTGAAATAATCCCTGCTAAAGCTTCACTTAAACCAATAATAGTGCAAATGATTAAAGCAATTAAAATAACAAAAAATGGTAGGATATAAGCCAAGAATAATGCTTTTCCACCAAGGGATTGACGCATTATTACTTTTACAGTTTCACCAATTTTGTAGGAAATATTATTATTATCAAAAATTTCTATGGTTTTTTGTGAACTATCAAAACTACACAATGATCTTGAATGACATGTAGCACAAGCAGAAAGTACAGTTAATTCAACAGTGATTTTTCCATCATTAATGTCTATTACTGTTCCGTCGTGTTCGATGGTTGATTTTGTGTTCATTTTTATAAAATAAATATTGCAAATTTAAAATATTTACATTCTAAATTTTTTTTTTTTAAAAATATTATTAACAATTTGCTTAATTTAGAATCAGTTTAAATTGCTTTATGCAAAAATAGGAGTTGTTGTTGGATTTATAATTTTATGAATTTGGTAGTAAAAATTGTTTTTCCCGATTTCGCAATAATTGAATAAAGACCAGATTTCAAATCTGAAATATCAATTCCAGAAATTTCCCAGTTTATATCTGTAATTTCTACATTTAATTTTTTAATTATTTGACCAAATTGGTTATAAATTTCTATTTCATAATTATCATTAGGAAGATTATTACTAATAAAATACAAAATGTTTGTTGCTGGATTAGGAAAAGCTTTAATGTATTGGTCTTTAGGCAATTCTGTTGTGTTTGAAGTGCTTTTAATTGTGAAGCTAAACGGATCGGCTTGACCAATATAGGGTAGTGTTTCAGTTTTTGGTCTGTTATCTTTAGCTTGAATATAATATCTTATAGTATCACCTTGATTCAAATTATTTAAGCTAATGTTATACGTGTTACCAGAAATATTTTCCATTTCAAGTTCTACAAATTCTTCATTATTTACGCTATAAATCAGTTTAACTTCTGTAATTGAATTTGAGTTGTTAAAGGAATATATTTCGGCATTAAAATCATATGTTTCTTGAAAATTAATTTCTTCGACATAGGGTAGGTGGGCAATTTTAAGCATTTCAAAATCAGGAACTTCGTGAGTTCTGCAGTGAAGTGCATCTGTACTAAACCATTTATTATACTCAATTCCAATTATTTCATAACCTGGCATTGCTTCTTCATAAACTGTTGCCGCATCTGCGTTAAAAGCTCCTGGATTTCCTGTGTTAAAAGGTATAAAAACTTTATTGTTTACAATTAAAGAATTTGTGTAAGCATTTCTGTCCATACCCCAATTTGTGCGGAAAACTTTGTATTTGTTACCATAGCTAGTAGTTTGGTTTGCCCAATAATCTGCCATAGCTTCAAATTCTGCATATCTTGAGTCGCTTGCAGGAACACGAGTGATAAGAATTTTGTCAACTGCCAAAAATTTTCCCCAGCAATCTATATGTTCTATATAATCATTTAGAGGATCATTAACGAGATGGTAATTTTCAATACCTATATAATCTAGTACTAATTCACTTATTTCTTGTTGGTTCAAACTAGAATTTTCGGTATAAACTAAATCGCAAGAAGCTGCTATTCCAAGACCGTCAGTCATATAATTTCCACCAGTGTGAACTAAATTCATTCCGAAAACTTCCATATTCCAATACTCGCCAAGAACAATAGGAAGATTGTCATCATTTGTTCTGTCTGGACGATTATAAGGAAAGTCAACTATGCCAACTTTATTATTTTCTCCATATTCAATAAAAATGGGACTAAAATCTCTTGTCCATTGAGAGTCAATAGGAGCATTTACAAAACTTACATTTTCCATGTTTACTCCATTATTTTGGAGCTGAGATGAAGCATATGATTGAGCAAAAGATGAACAAACTATATAAACCTTTACATATTGCGATAGTTGTGAAATTAAGGAATATGGGACAGCAAAATTATTTGGAAAAGCAATTATAACTCCTTGATTTGGTTCAAATTCAGCAATACTTCTTGTGCCACCAACAGGAGGGGCAGTGTAGCTAAAAGCACGATTTCTGTAGCTTGTTTTGAACTCTTCTGGCGAGTTCATGTGGTATTTACTACGTTCAGCTTCAGTAAATTCTCTTTGAGCAAATAGCCCTAAATTTAGAAAAATGAAAAAAACTGAAAATATAATCTTATTCATAATTGAGTTTTTATTTATTTATAATCAATCTTGAATTTAAAGTTTCTTGATTTGTGCTTACTGTAACAATATAAACTCCATTTGTAAAGTTTTGAGTGTTAATCAAAATATTGTTTTCACCAGAATAAATATTTATAGGATTAGCAAACTCATACACAATTTGTCCACTTAAATTTAAAATTCTTACATTTACACTAGAATTTTCTTTCATGTTTAAATTGAGATATGCAATGTCTTGAGCTGGATTTGGATAAATTTCAATTGAGTTTTCTAAAATGTTGGATTTTGTATTCATTACTGCCACAACATTTTGATGAGGAGGTAATTTTATATTATCCAACCAAGCACAATCTTGTCCTTGATTTAAATAAGCATCTTTTATGTATGACCATTTGAATTCGTGTTGACCAGCGCTAACATTATATGTTTCTTTTGACCAAGCTACTTCGCCTGCCCAAGCACCTTGTTCAGCATCATCAATGAAGAAAGCAAAATGGTCCCACATAAATCCCCACATAACAGGTTCGCAACTTACTTTTTTATAAAACTCAATTTGGTCATCGTTTAGAACTTGTAAATTTATAATTAATGAAGACTCTCCACCACCTGTAGGAGTTCCAGATTTGAGTGCATATTCACCTTCGTAAACTTCATCTGTAACTATAGTCCAAGGGAAGTTAGAATTATTTTCCCAATTAAAGCTAGTCATAGTATTAGATTCCCAGTCTTCAATTTGTTCGCCTACGCTAAAACCTAAACTTAAACTATCTAAATACATTCCAGCAATTAATTTAAAATCAAAATAAATAGTAGTGCCACTTGGAATTTCTTCTGCTAAGCTAATATCGAATTCAGTTATTACATCTTGGTTTTCTTCTAAGGAAGAAATATTATAAATAGAATTATTAATGCTACTAACATATTCGCTTTCACTACTAATGCTTACTGTTCCAGCAACAGAACTAGCGTGTCCAATATTTTTAGCTTGAATTTTTATTTTAAAAGTTTCTCCAGTATCAAGTGAACCATTATTATTTCCAAATTCACTGTCGTCAATAGCGTTAAATGCTAATTTCATTTTTGGAGCATTAACAGGAATAAAAACATTAGATGTCCATTCATTTGCATTGCCATCAGTGATTGTAAGAATAGTTTTAATACTAGTTTGGTCGGCTATTCCATCAACTATTGATAATTTAAAAGCATTATTTTCAGTTTTTGTTTCATCAGCATTTATTTGTCCAAAACTTTTTTGTCCTTCTAAAATTGTTCCAAGGTTTTCATCTACTATGCTTAAATTTGCAACAACAGCATTTGCAACATCAACTCCCACGTTTTTTAAAGTTTCGTTAATATAAATAGTTTCATTATAATCTGCTAAACCGTTGTTGTTGCCTTCTTCATCATTATTAATAGAATACTCTGTATGGATAACATAAGGACCTGATGGAACAATTACTAAAATTTCTTCTTGATAAGTAATTTTATTAAAAGCTGTTATTGTTAGTAAAACTACTCCAGGTTCGGTAAGACTTTCAAAATTTATTGTTGCAACTCCTTGATTTACATAACCTGTGCCAAGAATTGTTGTTACGTCTTCGTTAAATTTTGTAATAGAAACTAAAGCATTTTCTTCGTCGCAGTTTACCTGAAATGAAGTTTCTCCAATTGTCATAACAGCATTATGGCTAATGTTCATTGCTTGAGGAGTTTTTGTTCTAACCATTAAAGATGGGTCGCCAAAAATTGTCCAAGTGTCTGCCATAGATTGCCCTTCGCCACCTGCTTCAATCATTTTGAACATTCCATTAAACGACAAACCACCAAAAGTTCTTTTTATATTTGAAGCATATGTTTCCATTAAAATGTCAATCATTTCGTCTTGTGCAGTCATAGGTTCTGTCCACGATTGGTTGATTGTGGAACCCAAAAAAGCAATAGCTCCAGTTGGTTGATTGTTTTTTTGAGCCCTTAGCCAAGCTTCAGCAAAACAGGTTCTTCCTTTAAAATGCCCATTAACACAAGCAACACTCCAAATAAAAGGTAATTTATTTTCATTTGTTAGAGCATTAACATGTGAATTTGTAAATTCAGTATTTACCCAAAGAGTTTCGTCACCATGTCCAATATAGTTTGCAATTCCAGTTCCAGCGTTAAAATGGTTGCTAATTTGAGTATTATTCCCTCCCTGTTGATTTACAGATGTAATTGTGTAACCATAGTTTTGAAGTTTATTTTTAATAATATTCATATGTTGAACATCAGATTCTCCATTATGCCCTTGACCAGCACCTTCGCTTGACGCAGATGTAAAACCATTTGTTAACCAAGTGTCAGAAGCGTTTAAGTCTCTTTCATAAGTAACAGTCCTTTGAACTTGAGTTTCTATATCTACAAGAGAATTTCCCGAAAAACGACCAATAAAAATATCTGCATATTTATCATTACCAGCTAAATATGTGTAGCCATTGTCTGTATAATTTGATCCAACATTAATAGTAGGAATATCTTCAGTATCACCAACTAATAATACATAAGTTAAATCGTTATTGTTGTAATAATTTTGAATAAAATTTTTTAAATCATTTGAGTTAGTACCTATTGTGCTAATTAAAACCATTTCAGTTTCTATACCTTTTTCAAGTTTCCATTTAATATAAGGAGTCATTGCCGAAGCATAAGCGTCTTTTGCAATAATTAAAATCTTACCGGGAGTGCCCTCTTCAATAGGTGTATATTTTGTAGATGATTTAAAATTTACAAAATGACGTTCATATAATTTGCTGAACTCATAAGATACTTTTGAATTGTTATTTACAATTTGATTTGGAAAATTATCGTTTGTAAAAGTAATTTTTAAAATAATTTCACTATAAATTCTTAACTCTTTTTGTATAGCATTGTAAGTGAAAGGGAAAAAGCTAATATTTACTCCTCTTGCATCACGTACAATAAATGGTTCGGAAATAAAAGCAGAATTTTGTGGAAAAAAATCGTCAACAAAATATTCTCTACCATATTCATAGGGAACTGTTTCAGGGTCTTGGTTTCTATAAATTGTTCCTTTAGATGGTGCTATTTCAATATTTTCAACTGTAACATATTCCGAAGAAATAATATTATAAGAAAACCCTCCTTGGTTTGGAATCATTATTGAAGTTGGAATAATTGGTAAATCTGGACTTCCTTTTGGAAAATTGTTCCTTGCTTTTGGAGATCTTACTATTACTGATTCTCCTCGAGGAGTGTTAACATCTTTAAAATAATAAGAATTATTTGTTAATTTTAAAGTTAAACCTTGCGAATTTTGCTCTAAAACATTTATGCTGAAATTTTCAGATAGCTGAGAGTCTAGCTTAACTAAATTTACTTGAGAAAATAATGTTAAACTCAAGAAAAATAAGGTAAATGATAAGATAATTTGTTTCATAAAAATAAAATTAAATCATATTAATTGTACAAATTTAATACATTTTTATTCTACAAATATATACCATATATAAATAATGTGTTAAAAAAATAAAAAATTATACAATTAGGTGTTTGAAAGCTATATTAATGAGTTTTCAAGGATTTTGTATTAATTGTACTATTTCTGTTTTTATTGTTGTAGTTTTTTTTAAAAAGTGTAAGTAAATTATTTAATTCTTTATAACAAGCAGATAATTAGATTGTTAACTTGAGGTGATTTATGTAAACATAAAAAAATAAAAAGTTTTTTAAAATATTTCAAAAAATAATTTGTTTTATTCAGAATTGTATTATTTTTGCAGTCCCAAAACAATGGGGAAGTTCTTTAAATTAAATTTTACAAAATAGGCTTACAATAAGTTTATGGTTTAAATAAACTTTGATATGTAGGCAAACAGAAATATCGGGGTGTAGCGCAGTCCGGCTAGCGCACCTGCTTTGGGAGCAGGGGGTCGCAGGTTCGAATCCTGCCACCCCGACAATAAAAAAGCTTGACAATATTGTCAGGCTTTTTTTATTATTTAATAATTTTTTTACATATTTTGTAATAATAAAAAGCAGGACTAACAAATGATTAATGCTAGAATTATAATGTTTTTTCTTGGATCACTTTTGATAGCCGAAAGTGTTTTCATGCTTATAGCTCTTGCTGTATCTGTTATTTATTCTGGTATAGACTTTAATTATTTGTTGATTTCTGCTACAGCAACATGTCTTGCAGGCTTATTGTTAGTACTTCCAAATCTTAAAATTGATAAAAAAGTTGAAAAAAGAGAATCTTATTTAATAGTAAGTTTAGCTTGGGTATTGATGTCTTTATTTGGTGCATTACCATTTTTTATTAGTGGATTTATTCCAAGTTTTACAGATGCTTTTTTTGAAACAATGTCGGGTTTTACGACTACAGGTGCATCAATTTTAAATAATGTAGAAGCTTTGCCTCATGGACTTTTGTTTTGGCGTAGTTTAACACATTGGATTGGCGGAATGGGAATAATAGTCTTGTCAATAGCTATAATGCCTATGTTAAAATCAGGAGGAGTACAGTTGTTTGTGGCTGAGGCACCAGGAATTTCACCAGATAAACTTCATCCTAGAATAAAAGAAACTGCAAAAAAACTTTGGATGGTTTATATGTTACTAACAGTTGTGTTGACTTGTTTGTTACATGTTTTTGGAATGGATTGGTTCGACTCGATAAATCATGCATTTTCAACAATTGCGACAGGTGGATTTTCTACAAAACAAGCAAGTGTGGCACACTGGACATCGCCTTCAATACATTATACAATAATAATGTTTATGATGCTTTCAGGTATAAATTATAGTATGTTGTATTTTGCATTTACAGGTAAAATCAAAAAACTTATTAAAAATACTGAAGTTAAATTTTATTTGTTTTTAATCATTGGTTTTGGCTTATTAGTTGGTCTTGGACTTTGGATTTATATGGATTTGCCTCTTGAAAAAGCTTTTAGAGATGGAATGTTTCAAGTAGTGTCTGTTATGACAACAACAGGTTTTACTACAAATGATTATATGCAGTGGCATCCAATTGGTTTGTGGTTGATATTATTATTAGTTATGCTAATTGGAGGGTCTGCAGGATCAACTAGTGGTGGAATTAAAGTCGTTAGAATACATATTCTGTTGAGAAATACTGCTCTCGAATTTAAGAGATTGTTGTTTCCAAGTGCCGTGTTACCCGTAAAATATAATAAAACTGTTTTGTCAGATAAAACAGTAAATAGTGTTTTGGCATTTGTAATATTATATGTTGTGTTAATAATATTAGGAACATTTGTTTTGTCGTTTACCGGCTTAGATTTTACAAGCTCTCTTGGAGCTGTTGTTTCAAGTATTGGTAATGTCGGAACTTCTTTAGGCGAAACAGGACCTGCTGTAGGCTTTGCAGGAGTTAGTGCTTTTGGAAAGTGGGTTTTATCTTTCTTAATGTTAGTAGGAAGGCTAGAACTCTTTACGGTGATGATTTTATTTACAAAATCATTCTGGAAAAAATAAAAATCAGAGATTAAAATTCAGGCTCTACGCTTCCTTGTCTGATAATTTCTGGTTCACTACCTGTGCAATCTATAATTGTAGATGCTATAAGTCCACCATAACCGCCGTCAATAACTGCATCAACAATATTTTCATATTCTTCGTAAATCAATTCAGGGTCGGTATTATATTCAATAATTTCATCGTTTGTTCTTAACGAAGTAGTTAAAATTGGATTACCCAAAGCTTTTACAATTTCTCTAATAATATTATTGTTTGGAACTCTAATTCCTATTGATTTACGATTTGCTTTCAAGATTTTTGGAACATTGTTGTTGGCTTCTAATATAAAGGTAAAAGGACCTGGCAAATTTCTTTTCATTAATTTGAAAATGTTGTTACTCAAAGGTTTTGTAAAATCGGAAATATGACTTAAGTCGTAACAAATAAATGAGAAATTTGCTTTTTCAGGTTTAATACCTTTAATTAATGCTACTCTTTCAACAGCTTTTGGTTTGGTTATATCGCAACCAATACCATAAACAGTATCAGTAGGATAAATTATTACCCCGTCGTCTTTAAGAATTTCTACTATTCGATTAATATGCCTTTCCGCCGGATTTTCGGGATGCATACGGAAAAATTCAGCCATATTATTTATTTAATTTATTATAGTCTTTTAAAAATTGTTCTAAGCCAATATCTGTTAAAGGGTGTTTTAATAAGCCTAAAATAGCACTTAGTGGGCAAGTAGCAACATCAGCACCCATTTCTAAACATTTGATAATGTGCATAGTGTGACGGATCGAAGCCGCTAAAACTTGAGTGTCAAATTCATAATAATTATATATATCAACAATTTGACCAATAAGTTCAATACCATCTGTGCTGTTATCGTCAAGGCGACCAATAAAAGGCGAAACATAGGTAGCACCTGCTTTTGCAGCAAGAAGAGCTTGACCAACAGAAAAAACTAAAGTACAGTTAGTGCGAATTCCTTTGTCAGAAAAATATTTTATAGCCTTAACACCATCTTTAATAATAGGTACTTTTACCACAATTTGTTGATGCAAAGCTGCTAATTCTTCGCCTTCTTTAATAATTCCTTCGTAATCAGTGCTAATAACTTCTGCTGAAACATCACCATCTACAATTTTACAAATTTCTAAATAATGGTTTAAAATGTTTTGCTTTCCAGAAATTCCTTCTTTCGCCATTAGGGAAGGATTGGTTGTTACACCATCTAAAACGCCAAGAGCTTGTGCTTCTTTTATTTGGTCTAAATTTGCTGTGTCAATAAAAAATTTCATATGTCTATTTTTATAATTTTTGCAAAATTACTTTATAAAATTCTATTTACATAACTTATTTGAAAGCTTTAATAAACAAATTCTTAAAAATTGTCAACAATCTCAATGAGAAAGGGAAAAATCATGCAATAAACGCTATGACAGCAACGTTTATTAATTGCAAGGTTAATTTAACAGTTTCATGTTAATAAAAACCTTGAAATAAATGGTTTAAAAGTAAAAATGTGTATAATTTCGTGAAAAAAATAAGAATATCAATAACTAAAATTTAAATTATGTTATTTTTACAAGTAGATAGTTTGCAAAATGTGGCAAGCGAGGTAGCTAGCGAAGAAACTTTATCACTTTTTGAATTAGCGACTAAAGGTGGTGTGATAATGATAATATTAGGAATATTGTCAATAATTGCAGTTTATTTATTTATAGATAGATTTATTGCTATTCAAAAAGCTCAAAAAGATCAAAAGGCTTTTATGAACAACATTAAGAACAATATCTTTGCAGGAAAAGTTGACACTGCCTTGGATTTGTGTAGAGTTCAAGAAGGTCCTTTGGCAAGAATGATTGAAAAAGGTATTAGCCGAATCGGTCGTCCTTTAAGTGATATTAATACTACTGTGGAAAATGTTGGAAAACAGGAAGTCTCAAAATTGGAAAAAGGCTTACCACTCTTAGCAACAATTGCTGGGGGAGCGCCAATGTTAGGTTTCCTTGGAACTGTAACAGGTATGGTGTCAGCTTTTTATGCAATGGCTAATGCAGGTAATAATTTAGAGATAGGTACTTTGTCGAGCGGTATATATGAAGCCTTGGTTACAACAGTAGGAGGACTTATAGTAGGTATTTTAGCGTATTTTGCTTATAATATTTTAGTTGCAAAAATTACTAGTCTTGTTGTTCAACTTGAAGCAAAGACTACTGAATTTATGGATATTCTAAACGAACCTGTAAAATAAAAAAATATGGCTATAAAAACCAGAAGTAAGATAAGTTCGGAAACCAGTATGTCATCAATGTCTGACTTGGTTTTCTTATTGCTTATCTTTTTTATGATAACTTCTACCATGATTGCACCAAATGCATTGAAACTATTACTTCCATCAAGTAATAGCCAAACTCAAGCAAAGCCGTTTACAACAGTATCTATTAAAGATATGAATGACGGAACTTATACATTTGCGGTTGGGATGCAAATATGTGCCGAAACAGATGTGGAGCAACTATTAAAGAAAGAACTTATAGGGCAAGAAGACCCTTATGTTTCTTTACATGTTGATAAATCTGTTCCAATGGAGCAAGTGGTAAAAGTTATGAATATTGCAAAAAATAATAATTGGAAATTAATTTTGGCAACACAACCAGAATAAAAAATGAGTCTAAAAAAGCATAACATATATGGAATTATAGCAGCTGTTATCTATACTATAACAGTTGTAATTTTGCTTTTTTTATTAGGCTTTACTACACCATTGCCTCTTCCCCCCGAAGAGGCTATACTGATTGATTTTGGGGGCGGTAACATCAACGCCGGTGCTTCATCGTCCACAAATACTTCAAACGCACAAAACACCTCTTCTCAAATCTCTTCACACGATGGCGTGAACACTCAAGCGAATGAAGAAGCCCCCTTTATGCAATCAGGAACTAATCCAGCCGAAAATCCTAAAAAAAATGAAGACGAAACTGAAACCCAAGAAACTACAGCTCCAACAAATCCAAATGCGGATAGATTAAATAATCTATTCGGAGGTGGAGTTTTTGGAGGTGGCACAGGAAGTGGTACAGGTGGAACTGGAACTGGAGGTGGAAATCCAGGATTAGGAACTGGTGGGTCAGGAACTGGAAGCGGACCAGGTGGAATAGGAGGAGGAATAGGAAATAGAAGAATCTTGAAAAAAGTTGAGCCTGTTGGAAAAGATAATATGGTAGGAAAAGTTGTGCTAAAAATTATTGTTAACGACAAAGGAAACGTTACTAGTGTAACACTTGTGAGTACTAACTGTAATGAATGTGTTCAACTAGCGATAGATGCAGTTAAACAATGGAAATATGAAGCAAAACCCGGAACTGGAGAGCAAACAGGTAATGTTACTGTAGAATTTAAACAGGTATAAAATTTATTTTATTAAACCAAGCATAGCTTCAACACAGGCTTCAACACCCAACCAAACTTTATAAATATCATCAGCAAGCATATAGCAAGGATTTGTTACAATAAGATTTTTTGTATCAATTGCTACTTCGTGATAATCTTTATTGATATGTTTACCACCAACATGTTCTATGATTTTAGCAGTTGCTTTGTCTGTGCCAATTGTAACTTCCGCACCAAGTACCTTTGAAATAATTACAGGAGCAATACATAAAGCTGCTATTGGTTTTTTAGCAGAATGAAAATCTTTAACAACTTTTTCTGCCTCAGTATCAACAGTATAGTTTTCACCTTCATAAGCAAACGAAGATAAATTTTTTGCAGCACCAAAACCACCGGGTAAAATAAGTGCATCAAAATCTTTTGCTTTAAGTTCTTTTATATCTTTAATATTACCTCTAGCTATTCTTGCCGATTCAACCAAAACATTTCTAGACTCATCGCTAACTTCTTCAGTCAAATGATTGATTACATGATATTGAGCTTTGTTAGGAGCAAAACATATGTAATTTACTTGATTTTTTGATAAAGCTAATAAAGTTAAAGTGGCTTCGTGTATTTCACTGCCATCAAATCTACCACTTCCAGATAATATTACTGCAATATTTTTCATAATTTTTAGTTTTTGTACAAAGATATAAAAAAAGTTGAAAAAATTGAAATATTAAAGCTTAATAATTTGAGAATAAATAAATGATTTTGTATTTTTGTTGATTAATAAAAACAACCTATTAATGTTTTTTACGTTATAAAACAGAATGTAACTTTTAAAATTATGATTAAAAAAAGTATTTTTATTTTAAATATTTTACTTATTCCATTTTTGGGGTTTGCTCAAACTCATTTAAGTAATGATTTTGCAAGTCCAACAGAGATGAATGTTGTCAGCGAATGTAATTTCGAAACTTATACTTATAACCATAATTTTGGCTCTGATATACCAGAGTTAAAGTGTAATCGAATGTATCCTGGAGTTAGCTCTTATTTTAAATTTTCAACTTTAGAAAATTCAAATTTAACTTTAAAGGTTCAGCTCGAAACAGAAAAATTATTTGGTTTAGCTTTTTATACTTTGCAAAACGGAGAATATGTTGAGTTAAAATGTGATACTTACAGGTCAACAACAGGCGAATTAAAGATTTATGAGGAAGAAGAGTTGTCAAGTACAGAAATTATAGCTCGTTTTTGGGTTCTTGATGAATTAGGCTCTGGCAATGTTGATATTTGTTTATCAGATGAATCATTGCATATGCCTACTAAAGTTTTGCAAGTTAGTACAAGTCAATTTACTGTTCAGCAACTTGTTACAGAAGTTTTAATTACAGGTTGTTTAACAGCTTCTAATATTACTTTTTCGGGAAATCCTATGCAAATAGGTTATTTTTCAAACGGAATACCTGGTCTTGATTTTGCTGAAGGAGTGATTCTAAGTTCAGGTGATGTGATGGAAGCACCAGGTCCAGATACATATACTGCATCTACTAATGCTGGCGGAGGCGGTGATGCTCAATTAAATTCATTATTGTCTAGTGGCAGTACATATGATGCAGCAGTTCTTGAGTTTGATTTTGTACCAGCTTCTGATATGCTTGAGTTTCAATATGTTTTTGCAAGTGATGAATATCCAGACTTTGCTCCACCACAAAATTATGGGTTTAATGATGTGTTTGGTTTTTTTATTAGTGGAGGTCCTGAAAATTATAATAATGTAAATATAGCTCTTATTCCTGGCACAACAACTCCAGTAAGTATTAATAACATTAATCCTGTAACAAATACTCAATATTATATTGATAATGAAGGAGGAGCAAATATTAATTATAGTGGTTTGATAACTACTTTTACAGCTTCAAAGCCGGTAACAGCATGTGCAACCTATCATATTAAATTGGCAGTAGCTGATGTTGGAGATAGCTCGTGGGACTCGGCTGTGTTTTTAAAAGCAAATTCTTTTGCTTCGGGAGAGTCTTATACAGTTCAAAGTTTTAATGCTTGGTCATCTGCTTTGAGTGTAATGAGAGGTTGTACAAACTCTATTGAGTTCTGCAGAACAGATGCAACACCATTAAATGAAGCTGTACCAGTTGAGCTATCTATTTCAGGTACTGCTCAAGCTGGCGTGGATTATTCTGAAATACCAACAAGTTTTGAAATTCCTGCAGGGCAAGAATGTATAACAATTGAGTTTGAAGCTTACGATACAGGAGTACCAGGTGATGTTACAATAATTTTAAATTTCGAAAATGGTTGTCCTTGCGATGATAACGTTACTCAACATATCATAACAATAACTGATGCTTATGTAGTTACAGCAAATTTAACAAATGATGGTCCAATTTGTGCTGGAGACGCAGCAACTTTAACAGTTGATGTAAATACAGCTGATATGAGTTATATCGGTATAGAATGGAGCACAAGTGCTACAGGAGTAAATCAAATAACTGTGTCACCGACCACTACCACAACTTATTCTTGTGATATTCTTTATCCTTGCAGTGTCCTTACGGTAGAAAAAACAGTAGTTGTTGTTGATCCTCCAACAGTTAATCTAGGTCCAGATTTTGAAGTTGAAGCTCTAACTACTAATCTTAATGCTGGTATGGCTCCTGGAAATACAGGTGTTTGGTCGGTTGTGTCTGGTCCAGGAAATGCTAACGTTTCACCACCAAATAATTCAAATGCAACAGCTACAGTTGATGCTTTTGGAACTTATGCTTTTGCTTGGACAGAAACTAGTTTAGCACCAAACTGTGTTGCTTCAGATACAATAAATGTAACTTTTTTCCATACTCCAACAGCAACATTCACAGTTTCGCAAACACCTTGTTTTGGTGATAATACGGGTATTACTTTCACAGGTGAAATAGTACCTAGTTTGGCTACTTTTCAATGGGATTTTGGAAGTGGAACTATAGTTAGTGGAACAGGTCAGGGTCCTTATATTGTAAATTTTGGAACTCCTGGACAACATACAGTAAGTGTTACAGTTACAGAAGCTGATGTGTCTGTAGTTAATAGTATGAATGTGCATGTGCCATATCCACTTAGTGCAACGCTAACAGTGAATGATGATCCTTGTTATCAATCTTGTAATGGTTCAGCAAGTGTGTCTGTTACAGGTGGTTCGCCTCCTTATGCTTATTCTTGGGGATCTAATTTTAATTATATTAACCATTTATGTGCTGGTGATTATGGTTTAACAATTACAGATAGTCATGCTTGTGAGTACAATACTCAATTTACTATTAACGAACCACCACTATTAACACATGATTCAAGCTATTTCCACGTAAATTGTTATGGCGAACATAGCGGAAATGCAACAGTTTGGGCAGATGGTGGAACTCCTCCTTATGCATATTTGTGGAATGACGCTTATAATGGCGGAATACATGATGGAATTGCTGCAGGAATCTATACAGTAACCATTTCAGATGCTAATGGCTGTACTAATTTTGAACAATTTACAATTACTCAACCTAATTTATTACAAGTTTTAACAACTGGTGATTTTGAAATTTGTGAACATCAATCTGTTAATGTTGTGGCACAAGAGTTGGGCGGAGTTGCTCCATATACTTTTTATTGGAATAATGGAGATGGAACAGGCTTTTCAGAAGGAGAACAAACCTTTACTGTAGTGCCTCACGAAGATGTTTTATATACAGTTTACGTAGTAGATGCTCATGACTGTGTTAGTAATTATGCAACAACAGATATAACTGTATCACCCGAATACCACTTGACATTAACCGTAAATGATAATACTTGCTATGAAAGTTGCAATGGTTCTGCAGCTTTACAAATACAAGGTGGATTAGCACCACTAGATTTTTCTTGGGCTTCTGATGGTCCAAATTTAAACAATCTATGTGCAGGACTATATACTGTTACAATAACAGATAGAATTGGTTGTAGAGCCGATACAATGTTTGTAGTTAATCAACCTCCTTTGTTGCAATTAAATGTCCAAACTCAAGGCGCTAATTGTTGGTATTCTGAAAATGGAACTGCTACTGCTATTGTTAGTGGAGGAACACCTCCTTACAATTACATATGGTCTAATGATGAAAGAACTGCTAACTTAACTGCAGCTCCAGGTACTTATCATTTGACAGTAAGCGATGATAATAATTGTAGAGTTTATGGTACTTCTGTAATTACTTCACCAACAAAAATAACAGCTTTAGTTTTAACTAATCCTACAATTTGTATTGGAGGAGAAGCATTTGTAGTTGGACAAGCATCTGGCGGAACACAACCATATTATTTCCACTGGGAAGGTAATGACGGAAGCGTTTTTGAACATCATCAGTTTTATGCACATCCAACTCAAACAACAAGATATAACCTAACTGTAACAGATAGTAGAGGCTGTACTGTTGATGGTTATCATGCTACAGTAACTGTTAAACCACCAATAACAATTGAAAATATTGGTAATAGCATAAATCATATGTGTGAAGGTGATAGTGCTTATATAGAATTGGATATTATTGGAGGTAATGGTGGTCCTTATTTAATTACAGATCAAGATGGACAAATAGTTGCTACACCAATGTATGTAAAACCTGACGTTACAACTGATTATGTGTTTATCGTTAGAGATATGTGTGAAACTCCACCTGATACAGCAAGAATAACAATTGAAGTAGTCCAAAATCCTGAAATAGACTTTGTTGCTGATATTTTTAAAGCTTGTCCGGGAGAAGTTATTAGCTTTACCGCTAACGATACTCTAGAAAAAGCTGATTATGTCTGGAACTTTGGAGATGGAGTGTTTGCTTTTGTCGAAAATCCAACTCATCAATATGTTGATAGTGGAAGATTTAATGTTAGTTTAGAAGTTAGAGACCAATATGGATGTAGAACTAAACATACAAAAAATCAATATTTACAAATCTTACCAAAGCCATATTCAAACTTCTCTGCTAGTCCATTAGTAGCAGGAATATTAAATCCTATTATTAACTTCGAAAACCATTCTGAAGGAGCTTTAAATTATTTCTGGTATTATGGCGATGGTGACTCTACAATAAATTTTGCTACTCCTCAACATATATATAAAAATATTGGAGAGTACGAAGTTATGTTGGTAACTGAAAATGAGTTTAATTGTGCAGATACAGCGAAAAGAATAATTTTGATTAAAGATGAGTTTTCTATCTATGCTCCAACAGCGTTTACTCCTAATGGTGATGGAATTAACGATTGCTTTAGAATTTGTGGAAATGGTATAGATAAAAATGAGTTTTTATTGAAAATTTATGATAGATGGGGAGAACTCATTTTTACAACAGAAGAATATGATCCTGATGCCTATTGCGATGCTTGTGGAAAAGGAGCTTGGGACGGAACTAGAGGACATCGCGATAAAGGCGATAAATATTTCCCTAATGGAATTTATTACTGGTATCTATGGTTCAAAGATTATGATTCTATAGGACATGAATTTAGTGGACATATCCAATTAATAAGATAAAAAACAGCTTTACACTAAAACCGCATTGCTAAACTTAAGATCTTGGATGAAATGATATAATTGCTTCTCTTAAATATTCTCTATCTATATGAGTATAAATTTCTGTAGTGCTAATAGATTCGTGTCCAAGCATTTCTTGAACGGCTCGTAAATCGGCACCACCTTCTATTAAATGTGTTGCAAATGAATGCCTGAAAGTATGAGGTGAAATATTCTTTTCTATTCCAGCTAAGGCACAGGCTTCTTTTACAATGTTAAAAATCATAACTCTAGATAATTTGCTACCACGGCGATTTAGAAATAAATAATCGTTATTGCCTTTTTTGGGGGTAATATGATTTCTAAAAGATTTAAAATAATTGTTAATTTCGTTTAAAGCAACTTTCCCTATTGGAACTAATCTTTGCTTGTTGCCTTTACCAATTACTTTTATAAATTCTTCATCAGCAAAAATATTCGAAATTTTTAGTTCAGCACATTCCGAAACACGTAAACCACAACCATATAAAACTTCTAAAATGGCTCTGTTTCTATGACCAAGGCTTGTACTTACATCTATAGATTTTATTATCAATTCAATCTCTTCTATTGATAAAACATCAGGTAATTTTCGGCTTAATTTGGGGGCATCAATCAATTCCGTAGGATTTTCTTCTATTAGTTCTTCAACTATCAAATACTTAAAAAATGATTTTAAACCCGAAATTATTCTAGCTTGCGATTTTTCATTTAAACCTTTTTGTGAAATATAAACTAAAAACTCATGCAAATCTTTTGAATCAATATTTTTTAAGTTAGAAGTTTTATTTTTTTCTTCAAGAAAATCGACAAGTTTTGAAATATCATCAAGATATGCCATTACTGTATTGTCCGATAAATTTCTCTCTAGTTTTAAATAAAATTTATAGTCGTTTAAAATATTTTTAAAAGCATTCATTGTTATAACTTAAATAATATTTTATATTTTTGAAAAAAAATATCTTGCAAGTTAATGAAAATTTTAATAATAAACGGAGCAAATCTTAGTAATATTGGACAAAGAGAAGTAGAAATTTACGGAAAAGATGATTTTTTAGTTTATTTAGAAAGTTTAAAATCTGAATTTTATGAATTTGAAATTTCATATTTTCAATCTCACGTTGAGGGAGAAATAGTTTCAAAACTTCATAGTTCTAATGGTAAAGTTGATGGCATAGTTTTAAATGCAGGTGCTTTTTCTCATACTTCTGTTGCTATTCGCGATGCTATAGCAGCAATAAAAACTCCTGTAGTGATGCTTCATATTTCAAATGTTTATGCTAGGGAAAAATTTAGAGCAAATAATATAATTGCACCTGTTTGTCGAGGAATAATTACAGGTTTTGGTTTGCTTTCCTACAAATTAGCTTTAGAAAGTTTTAAAAACTTATAATAAAGATTTTACCACTCTTAAATTGTGAGTATATCTTTTTAAATTTTTATTGTAAATCCCTTGATGGTCAATTCTGTCAATTCTTACTTTTCCTGAAGAATGAATAATTTTACCAGATTCATAAATTATTCCAACATGTATTATATTTCCTTCTTCATCGTCAAAAAAGGCTAAATCTCCAGCTTGTGCTTCGGAAATAAAATTGCATGTTTGTCCAAAATTAATTTGTTGAGACGCATCTCTTGGCAACTGGATTCCAACTAAAGAATATAAATATTGCGAAAATCCCGAACAATCTAAACCCCAAGTTGTGCGACCACCCCACAAATAAGGCGAATTTAACAAATCGTGAGCATGTTTAATAATGCATTCAGCTTTGTTGTCAAAACTTAAACATTTAAAGTTTTTTGGAATTTGGTATTTATTATCATTTATGTGAAATTCTTTTTTGTTCTTTGGTAAAACAGCACCATTAGGAAGCAGGATAGGAGTGTCGTTGACAGTAATCTCAAGTGTTTGATGCAACCTATACGCATTTTTAAATTCTTCGATTAATTTGTCTTCTTTATCCAAAAAAGTTAAAGTTGTGGTATCAACCCAGCCTTCGTAATCGTCGTGCAAAGTTCTAACTTTTGTCCAATCTTCTTTGTGTATTTGTATTTCAACCAACTCTCCGAACAACAGTTGATTTACCATTTCGCTCTTGTGCGACATTCCACTTCGTAGCGGAATATATGCTAGTTCACAAATTCCTATACGCATAATTAAAGCTTTAAAACTTTTTCAAAATTACATATAAATTCTGTGAATAAAGAAATAATTTTTTAACAAGAGAATTTTAATAACTCTGTCTAAAGTACTTGTTGAAAATTTAGTTTATAAAAAAATCAGTCCAAGTTTTTATGCTTGGACTGATCTATGAACATGTATTTTAGACTAACTATCTAGTTGTCAACTCTTAAAAATTTACCACCTAAATCAAACACCAACTCAACATTATTTTGCAACTTAATTTCATAAGTTTTGTTTTCCTTTTCAATTTGAACAATAAATTGATTTGGATAGTTAGTAGTGCAGTAGGTGATGATTGATTGTGGCAATAAAGCTAAAATACTCGCTGGTACAGCTAAAGTTTTTCCATCTATATTTGTCCATTCACCAGATTTGTTAAATTCTAATTCAAATCCATTTACAAGATCAATTTCCCAAGTATAGGTAGCGTCATCATAGTCTTTAAAAGCTCTAAGCACATCAACATTTGGGAAATGTGTAGAAACAAAATCTTGAACAGCTTTAGGAGTTTTCTTTATGTCCACTTCTTTATCTTTTTTACAACTAACACTTAGAGAAGTAGTAAGAATAAGTGCTAGCATAATAAATGCATTTAGTTTTTTCATATTAATTTTACTTTAATTTGTTAAAAATATAATTCACTCACTTTTTTAATAATTTGTAACTTTTAAGTTAAAAACAAAATAAGCAGTCAAAAGTTTACTTTATGAACTTTAAAAACTTTAAATTTATAAGTTAGTCATTTAACAGTATTTCTAAAATAGCAATCGCAGCTTTAGAAACCGAAGTACCAGGACCAAAAATTGCAGCTACACCAGCATCATAAAGGAATTGGTAATCTTGTGAAGGGATTACACCGCCTGCAATTACTAAAATATCTTCTCTTCCAAGTTTTTTAAGTTCTGCAATTACTGCTGGAATTAAAGTTTTGTGTCCTGCAGCTAAAGATGAAACACCAAGTATGTGAACATCATTTTCTACAGCTTGTTTTGCAGCTTCTTCGGGAGTTTGGAATAGTGGACCTATATCCACATCAAAACCAACATCGGCATAACCTGTAGAAACTACTTTAGCTCCGCGGTCGTGTCCGTCTTGTCCCATTTTTGCAACCATTATACGAGGTTGGCGACCTTCTTTTTCGGCAAAAGTTTTACATAATTCTTTTGCTTTATTAAAATCAGGATCGTCTTTTGATTCTGAGGAGTAAACTCCTGAAATTGTTCTTATCACGGCTTTATACCTTCCTACAATTTTTTCACATGCATCAGAAATTTCGCCTAAACTTGCTCGTTTTTTAGCAGCGTCAATTGCTAATGCTAACAAATTACCTTTACCTGTTTCTACACATTTGGTAATTGCAGCTAAAGCAGCTTGGCATTCGGCTTCGTTTCTTTCTGCACGTAGTTGTTCTAATCTTTTAATTTGAGCTTCTCTTACTGCTGTATTGTCAACATCAAGAATATCAATAGGATCTTCTTTTTCTAAACGATATTTATTTGTTCCTACTATAGTTTGTTCGCCACTGTCGATACGTGCTTGTGTGCGTGCAGCAGCTTCTTCAATTCTCATTTTTGGAATTCCAGACTCAATAGCTTTAGCCATTCCGCCTAATGATTCAATTTCTTCAATTAATTTCCAAGCTTTGTGAGCAATTTCATGAGTTAACGATTCAACATAATAAGAACCTGCCCATGGGTCAACTTGCTTGCAAATATTTGTTTCTTCTTGAATATAAATTTGAGTATTTCTTGCAATACGTGCAGAAAAATCTGTTGGTAAAGCAATAGCTTCGTCCAATGCGTTTGTATGTAAAGATTGAGTGTGTCCCAAGGCTGCACCCATTGCTTCGATACAAGTTCTTGCAACGTTGTTAAAAGGGTCTTGCTCTGTAAGCGACCAGCCCGAAGTTTGAGTATGAGTTCTTAGTGCAAGAGATTTTGGATTTTTTGGATTAAATTGTTTTACAATTTTTGCCCACAACATTCTTGCAGCACGCATTTTGGCAATTTCCATAAAATGGTTCATTCCCAATGCCCAGAAGAAAGACAAACGAGGAGCAAAAGCATCAATATCAATTCCAGCTTTAACTCCTGTGCGTAAATATTCAAGTCCGTCAGCTAAAGTATATGCTAACTCAATATCAGCTGTAGCACCAGCTTCCTGCATGTGATAGCCAGAAATACTAATGCTGTTGAACTTAGGCATATTTTGAGATGTAAATTCAAAAATATCGGCAATAATTTTCATTGAAAATTCAGGTGGATAAATATAAGTATTTCTCACCATAAATTCTTTTAAAATGTCGTTTTGGATAGTTCCTGCAAGTTCTTCGAGTTTTGCTCCTTGCTCCATAGCAGCAACAATGTAGAAAGCTAAAATTGGTAATACTGCTCCGTTCATTGTCATAGAAACCGACATTTGATTTAAAGGAATTTGGTCGAATAAAATTTTCATATCCAAAATCGAATCTACTGCCACACCAGCTTTCCCAACATCGCCCACAACGCGTGGATGGTCAGAGTCATAACCACGGTGAGTAGCAAGGTCGAAAGCAACAGACAAACCTTTTTGTCCGGCAGCTAGGTTTCTACGATAAAAAGCATTTGATTCTTCAGCAGTTGAAAAACCTGCATATTGACGAATTGTCCAAGGACGCATAACATACATAGTTGAATATGGACCGCGTAAATATGGCGATATTCCAGCAGCATAATTCAAATGTTCCATTCCTTTTAAATCATCAGCAGTATAAAGTTTTTTTACTGGAATTTGTTCAGGAGTCATCCAATTTTTCTCAGTAACAGATTTGTCTGAAACTGTATTCTGAGCTCTTGTCTTAATATCTATATTTTTATAATTAGGTTTCATTTTTTAAGATTTTTTTAGTTAATACCAAGTTGTTTTTGATAAGATTTTAAATCTTCAAGTACGTTAGATCTAACGTGAATAAAGTTTTTAATTCCTTTAGCTTCTAAGGCATCTTTACAAGCTGGGTTACCAGCAACAACTAAAATTTTGCCATTAATTTTTTCAAAAGCTTCGGGAGCTAAAGTTTCATATTCTTCGTCAGAGCTACACAAAACAACTATATCAGCATTTCTTTCTTGTGCAGCTTTCATTCCTTCTGCAATATTGTCGAAACCGTTATTGTCAATTACTTCAAATCCTGCACAAGCAAAAAAGTTGCTCGAAAACTGAGCGCGTGCTTTTCTGAAAGTTAAATTTCCAATTGTTAGCATAAACACAACTGGTCTTTTCTTAGCTTTATCGGTTTTTAATCTTAATTTTTCAAACTCTACAGCACCGCGATGTAAGGTAATGGTTTTAAACATTGTGTTTTCAATATTAGGCTTTTTAGAAATAGCAACTTCATCTTTAATTTCGTTAAAGTTTGGAAATTGGTTTGTGCCTAATAAAATTTCACGGCGTTTAGCAACATTCGACATGCGTGTTGTGGCAGTTTCGTTAATATTATCTTGTATAAAACCTTGTTTTACAGCTTCTCTATATCCGCCCATTTCATCAACTTTTAGGAATAGTTCCCAAGTTTTGTCGATAATCATGTCGGTTAGATTTTCGATATAATATGAACCTGCAGCTGGGTCAGAAACTTTGCCAAAATGAGCTTCTTCAGTAATTATTAGTTGAACATTTTTTGCAATTCTTAAAGAGAAGTCGTTAGGTTCTGTATAAGTAAAATCAAAAGGAATAACGCTCAAAGTATCTGTTCCGCCAATAATTGCAGACATTGCTTCGGTTGTAACTCTAAGCATATTTACATGTGGGTCGTAAATTGTTTTATTCCATTGTGAAGTTTCGCAATGCATATTGATTTTTGCATTTTTCAAGTCTTTGCAAGCATTTGCTTCAACAATTTTTGCCCATAAAAAGCGAGCAGCTCTAAGTTTGGCAATTTCCATAAAATAATTTGAGCCAACTGCGAAATTAAATCTAATTTTTGGTGCAATTTCGTCAGCAGAAATTCCTTGTTCTTTGAAAATGCTTAAATATTCTGCTCCTTCGCTTAATGCGAAAGCAAGTTCTTGCACAGCATTAGCACCAGCATTATGATAAGCATTGGCTTCAACACTTAGTAAACTAAATTGTGGTAAAATGTCTTTGTTTTTATTAAACATATTTGTAGCACAATTGCAAGAATCTTTACTGCAATAAGTTTTACCCATAAGAATCATATAAGCCAATGGGTCGAATTTGTTTGAGCCTTGAATTTTGCTTAAATCATAAGAATTTTCTTTAGCATAATCAGCCAACATTTCAACATATTTATCGCCAAGTTCGCAGGCTAAAATGTTAATTTCGGCAGCTTCAGGATTTATTTTATCCATTAATTTGTAAAAATCCTTTTTGCTTAAATCTTCAGTAATAATAAATCCCAAAGAATTAACTCCAGCATTTAACAAAGCAAGTGCTTGTTTATTTGCTAAATTTACATCTTTAACCCAAATATCTTGTCTAATAAATTTTAAACCTTCGTAATCAGTACCTCTTGTGTATGGAAAATTTCCGGGATTTGAATTCAAATAATCCAAGTTTTCCAAATTTTCGCTACGATAATAAGGTTTTAATGAAAATCCTTCTAAGGTTTTCCAGATTAATCTTTTCTCATAATCTGCACCTTTTAAATCTTTTAAAATAACTTCCTCCCAAGCTTGTGTGGGTATTGGAGGAAATTCGTGAAACAATTTTTCGTCCATATTTAAAACTAATTTGTTTTTAATTTATTTGCAAAATTAATAGGAATAATTGATTTACAAATGATTTATGTCGTAAAACTTGATTTTAAATTAAAAAATTGAAACTTAATTGTAATAATAACGTAAACTAAGCGTTATTAATATTATAAAATTAAAGCAATGATTATGAAAAAAGCATTAGTTTTTATAGCCTTATCAATAATTTTCGTTTCGTGTATTAAATATCCAGAACCTGATATACCGGCAGGTTATGGGATTCCTCCTACTTATACCAATTATTGCATTTTAGAAGAAATTTTTGGAAAGGTCAAAGAAGATACTATGATTTATAAGACTTATTATGTAGAAGTTTACTTTTCAGGAAACATTGTGAAAGAAAATACATTGTACAGCACAGTAGATTGTTCGAAAGATCCAAATCCTTATTGTGCTTTGCCTTATGAGCAAAAATATTTTCTGAATAAGATAAAAAATATAGAAATTTCGGCAAACAAACCATATAGAAACCAAACACAGGAGATTGCTGATATTAAATATTTTTTCAGAAACAAAGCTAGTATTTATGATGAGAAAGCATATTTTGAAGAAGAATTAGGCTATTCCCCAATGCATATTGTTTTCACAGAACCACCAGATTCTTCTCAAAACTTTATTTTTAAAATAAAAATAACAGATGATAACAATAATATATTTACTTGTTTAACTGATAGTGTTTACATTGAAAAGAAATAATTATGAAAAAAGTATTAATTATCTTAGCGTTTTTACTAATGAATATTGTAGCGTTTTCGCAAACTGCAAATAGTAAATTAAGTTTAGAATTGAGTGTTGGTAAATTGTTTTCGCCATATAGGTTTTATAAAAATCATACTGGTTATGAAAATATTAATTTAGGTTTAGCAATAGACATGACAGACAAAATGGGAATTTCTGTATCACAATCATATTCTCGAGCATATAGTCAAATTTCTAATAATAGAATTCTTGTAATGCTAACAAGCATAAATCCTTACATTACTTTTTTCCCAGAAAATAAAATTAATTTAAGAATTTCGGCAGGTACTGGATTATTGTATTTTTACACAAAGAGTTTATATGAATCATGTCCGCTAAGTGATCATGTTTTTGGAATACCAATACATGGAAATATTGCTGTTTTTTACAATATAAACGACAATGTCGCAATAAATTTGAATTTTGATTCGCATTATAGTTTTTTATTTAATAAGACATATAAGCTAATAATAAACGATAAGTATTATTTTAAAACCTGTTTTAATTCAGTAAATCTTGGACTGAGGTATAGATTTTAGATTTTCCACATATTTTTTGCTTTAATTGCTTTTTTTATTTTAAATTTGTATAAAATTAATAAATATGGATCATAAGCATTGTTATAAGAAAATTATGGGGAAAATAAAACTGCTTTTAATCTCTGTTTGCTTTACAATAAGCCCTCAACTTGTAAATTCTTAATTTTTTGTTGAACTAAATACAGGTTATGCAGCGCCTTTGTATTATACTGGAAAAGACACAGTTTATAATCAAGACTACATCCATAAATATAGATATGCTGATACTATATTTACAGAATGTGGAAAATATAATATGGGAAATGGATTTAGTTTGGGTTCTTCAATGGGATATCTAACAAAAATTGGGTTAAAGTTTGATTTAGATATTTTTTACTTAAATAATAAAGATATTAATTTTTTATACAATAACTATAGACATGAATGGAATATGGCTTACGGATGGAATTTTGGGGATAGTATTCCAAAATATTATAATAAATATGAACAATATATTGCATACTATTCCAGCAGATTTTCTTTAATCCCCAAAATTGGTTATGTACATGATTTTAAAGATTTTTCTCTTGAATATTATATTGGTTCTTGTTTTTCTGATATAACTGTTTATGTATATTATAATGGGTATGATGAATCAGTAACTAATACTACAGGCGTGGTACACGGTACTTTCGGAGAGCAAATTTACCATTACTATCAATTAGAAGAAAGTGTGTCAAAATTTAAGTATAACAAAAAATTAATAACTCCATATTTTCAACTAAAGTGTAATTATAAATTTAATCCAAATCTTAGTTTAAATATGGCTGCTAGTGTTTCTCCATTTATGTCTTTTAATAAGGACAAAGGTCTATATTATTATTACGGAAGAAAAAGCGTTTACGATGATAGAGAATTTTTGCAAGAACAAGAATTAGAAATGATTGATATTGTGCCACAAGGAATAAAACCAAATAGATATAACTTAAATGTTATAAACTTTTCTCTTGGCATACGTTACTATTTCCAAAAATAAAATTCAAAAACAATTAAAAATTTAGTATTTTTGTACAACTTTTTTATAAGTGTAGTTAATTTTATAGATTATGAAAAAAATATTTATCTTTTTAATTTTAATTTCCACATTTGGTTATCTTGTGGCTCAACAAAAAATCGACAAAGCCTTTCCTTATCTTACTTGGGTTGATCCGCAAAGTGGAGAAAAATCTTCACAAGGCGAACTTTTTGGCTATGATGTATTGGTATTTACTCCTGTGCATCAGAGAATAGAAAATTTACCAAAGTCAGACCCCTGTTATAAGTCAGAAAACAATTTAGATTTTTATTTGGTTGGAAGATATAAAAATGAAAGCATGACCGATGCAGTAAATATTCTGTATTCGCCAGGTCCAAGTTGGGATCCAAATTTTGTAATTACCGATAAAAACAATAAAGTTATTTGGAATTTTATATGCGAAAATATGTGCATAAATCTCACAGGTGTAATATATACATCTGGAAATGTTGACAAAATGTTTGATGAGCGTTGCAAATTCCAGTTGCAAAATAATAGAGTAGTGGAGGCAAAACAGCCTTATCTTTATGTAGGCATTAAAGATAAATTATTAAAACCTGTAAAACTTTATAGCGACAAAACTGGTGGCGAAGTAATTGCAACATTGCCAGTTGGTTATGAAGTAGAAGTTCTTTTAAGTGAAAATTATGATAAATTTGCAGAGAATATAGATTATCCAATAAACTATTTAGTGCGTACATCATTTGGTTTAGTAGGCTGGCTTAGACTTACAAGCGAAGATACTTATCATTTAGACCCAGTTATTAGAGGTTTAGGATATTTAGGTGATTAATAAATTTAAAAAGATGAAAAAATATATTTTGTACTTAGTCTTAATTTTAGCTTGTGTAAATGTAAATGCACAAAGCTTTAAATTGCCAGAAAAAATGATTAATTCTGAAGATAGTTTAGAACCTCTAACAGAAGAGGAAATTAGCGAAATCCAGGGTAAAGTAGATGAGTTTTATCATAAAATGCAAAAGCAATATTCTGATTATGATGAAATGGCAAAGCAATATTATGTAGAATTTAGAACAGATACTTTTGCTATTGAAATTATAGAAAACCTAAGAAGCTCAAAGCGAATTCCTGAGTTGGAATATAGCATTATTGTTTCTGATGTAAACGCAGCTTATGATGTTTTGTTAAATAAATATTATAAACTTTTACGAGCGAATTTGAATGAGGAAAAACAAGAAATGTTAAAACAATCTCAGCTAAATTGGCTTAAATTCAAGACATCAGAATTAAAGTTATGTGGTGAAGTATTCTTAGAAGATGGAAGTATAGGCGAAATAAAAGCTAGATATTATGATACTGAACTAATAAAATCTCGTACAATACGATTGTTTGAGTATTTAGTGGAAATAAGTGCGTATGTAGATTGATAATGGCTTTTTTGTTTCAAAAATTATTTTCAAAAAATCCAAGTATCTATAAAAAATCTTTAGAAACTTATTGGAAAATCTAAAATTCTTTCAACTTTTAACACTTCAACTACGTTCAGTGCATCGCTTTTAACTTTTAACTGATTAATATTCATCATTTCCATTTTCAAAATTCTTTTGTCCCACATGATAAGACAAGGATTCTTTAAGTTTATAAAAGTCTTTATTTGGATTTACGGTTCTAATTTTTGTTAATAAAGTTTCAGGGTCAATTAGTTCACTGAATGGAATAGGTTTTATGTCGAAATTATCTTCAACGCTAACCATATTTCCGAATTTGTTTTCTTCAAATAATTTGTAAGCACCGTAGCCCAACATACTGCCTAAAGTCGTGTCAAAAGCCGAGCTTCTTACGCAACGAGTTTCGTAACCAATTTGGCGAGGAATGATTTTTTTATTTTTTCCTGTTCTTTTGAAGTATTCTTTTTTTGCGGCATCTGCAATTAGTTTGCAAACTTCTGTTAATCCGTAATAAATATTTCCGTGTTTGTCTTTTTCTTTTGCAACTTTATCATCGGGTAGTTTGTCAACCAAACCTTCGGCAACGCAAATTACTCCATAGTTTCTTTTTTCTTTTTCTCTAGCAATAATTTGGTCAACAATTTTCTTTGCAAGCTCATTTATATCAATATATTTTTGGTCGAGAAAATCTTCTACAGCCAGCATCATAGTCGCTTGTGCTGAAACTCCAGCGGCATAAGTTATCCAGCCAGTTTTTCTGCCCATTAGCTCTATTATGAAATAAGAATCAGTACTTCTAGCATCTTCTCTAAAGTTGATAAGTGCATCTTTAGCAGTTTCTACAGCCGACCAATAACCAAAAGTCCAAGGTATTCCAAAATAGTCGTTGTCAATTGTTTTTGGCACATGAATAGTTGGAAAACCCATTAAATGCAAAAAGTTTGCAAGTTTTAAGGTGTCGTCTCCACCAATTGTAATAGCAACTTTAACATTTAGTGATTCAAAGGCGTTTATAATATTATTTAATTTGCTGTTTTTCTTTGGGTCCTCAATATCTTCAACTTTTTTAATGTCTTTACCTGGATTTGCTCTACTAGTTTTTAAAACAACTCCAGCATTTCCTCTAATTCCAGCAACTTCTCTAGTAAAAACTATATAATGTTCGCCTTCTTCTAAGGTTTTTAATTCATCAGTACCAAAGTTTTCGATATTTTCAAAACCTTTTAAAATTCCATAGAGTGGAATTCCTGCATTTATGAAATTTAACGCCAAAGATGAAATTACAGAATTTGCTCCAGAAGCAGGACCACCAGAGAAAATTACAGCTACAGAATCACCAGCATTATATTTGTATTTTCCTGCATTTTTATAAGAAATTTCAATATATTTTTGTCTTGCAGTTTTTGTATCAGTTTGTTTTGCCATGTTTTTTTAATATTATTTGTTTATTTATAAAGGTGTAAATTAACACAATTTTTAAAGATTACAAAACTAATAAAATTTATTAAGCTACTGATTTAATTAGGTTTATTTTTATTAACATGTTTGATATTTTTATTTAAAACTTATCTAATAATTTTATTAACTATCTACGTAAAATTGAAAAATTTACATTATTTTAGCACGAAATTAGATTAAAAATATGGCAGTACTTAAAAAAATAGCAGTTTTAACTTCTGGTGGTGATGCTCCCGGAATGAATGCCGCAATCAGAGCGGTTGTAAGACGTGCGATTAAAGAAGATATAAAAGTTGTAGGCGTTATGCGTGGTTATGATGGTTTGGTAAAAGGTGATTTTGTACCTCTACTTTCAAAAAGCGTTTCTGGCATAATTCAACTTGGTGGAACTATTTTAAAAACTGCTCGTAGTAAGGAGTTTATGACTCCAGAGGGAAGGCAAATAGCTTATAATAATTTAGTAGAAAATGAAATTGATGCTCTTGTGGTAATTGGAGGTGATGGTACTTTTAAAGGAGCAAGAATTTTTACCGAAGAATTTAATTTTCCTACAGTTGGAATCCCCGGAACTATTGATAACGACTTGTTTGGTACGGATATGACTATAGGTTATGATACAGCGTTAAATACTGTAGTTGAGGCAGTTGATAAAATTAGAGATACAGCAGCTTCTCATGAAAGAGTTTTTTTGATTGAAGTAATGGGACGAGACGCAGGATTTATCGCTCTTAGAGCAGGAATTGCATGTGGAGCAGAAGATGTGTTAATCCCAGAAACACCATCAGACTTAGAAGGTTTACATGAAAAACTTACTAGATATATAGATACTAAAAAAACTTCTAGCGTTATTCTCGTGGCAGAAGGCGATGAAGAAGGAGGTGCTTTCGAAATAAAAGAAAAAATGTCGAAATTTAAAGGCGACTATGAACTTAGAGTTACAGTTCTAGGACATATTCAAAGAGGAGGCTCGCCTTCAGCTTATGACAGATACTTGGCAAGTCGTTTAGGAATTGGTGCTGTAGAAGCATTGATAGATGACCAAAGAAGTATTATGATTGGAATGATTAATAGAGAAGTTGTTCATGTACCTTTTAATAAAACAACAAAACATCATAAAACTATAGACCAAAAAATGGTTGATATTGTTGAGATTCTTAATGCTTAAATATTGATGCAAAAACCTGTGTATGTAGAAGTCTTATTACCACTAGCTTTAGAAAATACTCTGACCTATGTTGTACCAAAAGAAATAAATAATACTCCAAAAATAGGCTCAAGAGTAATTGTAGAACTAGGAAAAAGAAAAATTTACACGGGAATTATCACAAAAATTCATTCAGAAAAACCAGATTATGAATGTAAAGAAATTCTTTCAGTAAAAGATGATTTTCCAATTTTAAGTGAAAAACAAACTGAATTATTAAACTGGATTTCTGATTATTATTGTTGCACTCAAGGCGAAACTTTAGCCGCTGCAATGCCGTCTAAATTATTGGCTTCAAGCGAAACTCAAGTTTGGTTTAATAAAAATTGCGAATCTGATTATTCTCCAACGCAAACTGAAATAAATATTTTAAATTATCTTGAAAATAGCCCGAAAGCAAGCGTTTCTGATATAGCAAAAGCTGTAAATTTAAAAAACCCATTGAAACATATTGAAAATTTGGAAGAACAAGGTTTTTTAAATCTTTCTCAACAAATTGTAAATGCTTATAAACCTAAATATCAAAATTTTTTAAGTTTTAATCTTGACTTAGCTCAGGAAAAACTTGATGAAATAGAAAAAATCTTAACAAAAAATAATAAGCAAAAAGAAGTACTTCAATTTTTTAATGAAAAGTGCTTACAAGAAAATATTACAAGTTTAGAATATTCTGAAAAATTATTAATGCAAGAATTAAATGTTGCAAAATCAACTATTCAAACGCTTGTAAACAAAGGGCTAATTGAAATTGTGAAAAAAGAAGAAACTCGATTTGAAACTATAAATGTTGAAAGTGCAAAAAGTTTAAAACTTTCTGAGGCTCAAACCGAAGTTTATAATCAGATTAAAAATAATTTTGGAAACTCTAAACCTGTTTTGTTGCATGGTGTAACTTCATCTGGGAAAACTGAAATTTATATAAAATTAATTAAGGAAGTTCTAAAAACAGGTAAACAAATTTTGTATTTATTGCCCGAAATTGCTTTAACTACTCAAATGATTAATCGTTTGCGTAATTATTTCGGCGATAAAATAGGAGTTTTTCACAGTAAATATACAGTTGATGCACGTTCAGAAATTTATTTGAAATTATTGAAAAAAGAATTGCAAATCGTTTTGGGAGTTAGGTCGGCGGTTTTGCTTCCATTCTCAGATTTAGGTTTAATTATTGTTGACGAAGAACACGAAACAAGTTTTAAACAACAAGATCCCGACCCACGATATTCGGCAAGGGATACTGCTGTAGTTTTATCAAAACTTCATAAAGCTGAAATTGTTCTCGGTTCGGCAACTCCTTCGATAGAATCGTATAATAATGCAATTAATTCAAAATATTTGCTTACAACATTAAACCAAAGATATGGAAATGTTGAAATGCCTGAAATCGTTTTGGCAGATATGAGCGATGCTTATAAAAGAAAAATTAATTCTGGACATTTTCATCCAATTTTAATTAATGAAATTAAAAAGGTTTTAGAAAAAAATCAGCAAGTAATTTTATTTCAGAATAGACGAGGTTATACTTCAATTATAGAATGTAGAGATTGCGGTTGGGTGCCTCATTGCAAAAGTTGTAATGTGAGTTTAACTTATCATAAATTTAGAAATAAGTTAGTTTGTCATTACTGTGGCGAAATGTACGACATTGTAAATAATTGTGGGAATTGTAACAGCGAAAAGCTTAGTCATAAAGGTTTTGGAACAGAAAAACTTGAAGATGAGGTAAGTAAATTTTTTCCACATGCCAGAATTGCTCGTTTAGATTATGATACAGCAAGTACAAGAAATAAATTTTCTCGAATAATTGAAGGTTTTGAAAAACATGAATTTGATATTTTAGTTGGTACACAAATGGTTACCAAAGGTTTAGATTTTCAAAAACTTGCTTTAGTTGGAGTTTTAAATGCCGACAATTTATTAAATTATCCAGAATTTAGAGCTTACGAAAGAGCTTTCCAATTATTAACACAAGTAAGTGGTAGAGCGGGTAGGAGAGATAAACGAGGCAAAGTCATTATCCAAACTTATGATGTCCTAAATCCTATAATTCAATATGTGAAAAATGAAGATTATCTTTCAATGTTTAATTCTCAACTTGCTGAAAGACAATTGTTTAACTATCCGCCTTTTTCAAATTATATAATAATAAAATTAAAACATAAAGATAGAGCTAAAGTGCATAGAACTGCCCATGTCTTTGCTATGATGTTGAGAACAAAACTTGGAAATAGAGTGAGAGGACCTGAAGAGCCTTTAATAAATAAAATTAGCAATTATTTTATTTTAAATGTTCATATTAGATTTGAAAAAACTATTTCTGGCACTCAGCTTAGAAAATTTATAAAAAATAGAATTGCAAAAATTAAAGAAGAAAGTGATTTTTCAAGCGTAAGGTTTGAAATAGACGTAGATCCATAAAATTTTTATACATTATTTAAAAAAAAATCACTTTTTCAAATCCAAACCTATGTTTTATTACGTCTAATAGATAAACAAAATTTATTAACAAATTAAAAAAATGAAAATGAAAAAAATTGGATTAATTATGATTGCACTTTTTCTAAGTTTAGCAATCAATCTATCAGCTCAAACAAAAGCAGTTTCTCATCTTCAAGATTCAACACTAACTCAAACTTCTGATACTGTTTCAGAAGCAAAGGATATTGACGATCTTGTTGACGAGCTTGTAAATAAAACTGTAAGTGCTAAAATAAAAGATTTAGATAGCGATTCAACTGACGCTACAGGTTTTGTGGGAACAATTATGTTTATGGTAATTGCTATGCCTATTCTAATTACATTTGCAGCAGTGGTTCTTATTATATTTCTTGTGTTAAGGTATAGAAAAATTCGAGAAAAAGGACGCTATGATCTTTATGTTAAAGCACTTGAAGCTGGACAACCACTTCCAGATAAGTTTTTTGAAGAACCAGCAAAAACATCTTCATCTAATCTTAGAAGAGGAGCTGTTTTGATAGCTGTTGGATTGGGTATGGCTGTTCTTGGTTTACTGGGAAAAAATGTTGTTATGATTGGAATTGGTGCTATTCCAGGATTTATAGGTATTGCTTTTATGCTGATTTATAATATTGAAAGAAAACACAAAAAGGAAGAATAAACAGTAAATGAGTAAAGCAGAAGATATGCTTTTGATTTCGCAGGTGGTTATCAGTGATGACCGCCTTGCGTTTGATAAACTTGTGCGTAAATATCAATCGCCTGTGCGTAGATTTTTACTAAATCTTACTTTGGGCGATTCTATGCTTGCAGATGATTTAGCACAAGAAACTTTTATCAAAGCATATCTGAATATCCGTTCTTTTAAAGGAATTTCAGCGTTTTCGACTTGGCTTTTCCGCATAGCATACAATACTTTTTATGATTCTATGCGAGCAAAAAAACATTTTGAAGACTTAAATACAAGTGAAATTGATAAAAAAAACAGCTCAGAAATTGAATATTCAGAAGAAAAGAACGATATTTACACCGCGTTAAAATTGCTCAGCGAAGAAGAAAAAGCAGTAATTCTGCTATGTTATATGGAAGAAATGACACATAAAGAAGCTGCAAAAATACTAAAAATGCCACTCGGAACTGTAAAAACACATGTTTTGAAAAGCAAAAAGAAAATGGGTGAATTTTTAATAAAACAAGGTTATGGAAACTAAAAATGATGAAATATTAAAAGATTTTTTCGCTAACAACAAATCCGAAATTCAAGATAACGGATTCACTGAAAGTGTGTTAAATCAACTTCCACGAAAGAAAGTAAAACAGGCAAAATGGCTTGTTCCTGTTTTTACCTTGCTTGGAATATTTGTTTCTACATTGTTTATTGATTTTAATAAACTTATTTCTGAAATTTACTTTTCTTTTTTACAACTTCCTCTGTTTTATTATGTTTGTTTAGTGCTAACAATTCCAGTTGTGGTTCTTTTACTTTTCTTTTTCGCTGAAAGACAAAATAAATTGCAATAAAATTGTAATTACAGTTTTTATTTCCCACCAAACTCCATTAAATACGCCTTAATGAAATCCCATATTTTACCGTCGAGTACAGCTTGAGTATTTCCTGTTTCGTAATCTGTACGAAGGTCTTTTACAAGTTTGTAAGGGTGAAGAACATAATTTCGAATTTGCGAACCCCATTCTATTTTTTGTTTTTGTCCTTCAAGTTTTTCTCTTTCTTCTTGTTGTTTGCGAAGTTCTAATTCGTATAATTGAGATTTTAATAACCTCATGGCATTTTCGCGATTTTTTAATTGAGAACGTGTTTCGCTATTTTCGATAACAATTCCTGTTGGTAAGTGCTTTAGTCGTACAGCGGTTTCAACTTTATTTACATTTTGTCCGCCAGCACCGCTACTTCTATAGGTGTCCCATTCAATTTCCGAAGGATTTATTTCAATATTAATTGTGTCGTCAACTAAAGGATAAACAAAAACCGAAGCAAATGAAGTATGTCTTTTGTGCTGTGAATCAAAAGGCGATAGCCTTACAAGTCGGTGAACTCCATTTTCGCTTTTTAAATATCCATAAGCAAAATCGCCACTTATGCTCATAGTAACAGATTTAATTCCAGCGGTGTCGCCGTCTAATCTGTCAATTATGCTAACTTTATAGTTGTTGTCTTCAGCCCAACGTAAATACATTCTTTCTAAAATCGAAGCCCAGTCGTTGCTTTCAGTGCCTCCAGCCCCAGAATTAATTGTAAGTATTGCATCAAAAGAGTCTTCTTCGTTGCGAAGCATGTTTTTGAGTTCTAAATCTTCAATTAAATTTACGAATTTTTCAAACTCTTTATCTGCTTCTTCTTCAGTAATTTCGTCTGATTTAAAAAACTCATAAACTAACTCAATTTCTTCGTATTTGGATAGCAATTTATCAAATTCAACTATCCATTTTTTTTCGGCTGTGATGTTTTTTAAAATTTTTTCTGCTTTTTCTGGGTCGTTCCAAAAATCTGGTTCTTGAGTTTTTAAACTTTCTGAAGCAACAAATTCGCGTTTTTGCTCAATCTCAAAGATACCTCCTCAAAGCTTCTATTCGAGCTTTTGTTTCTTTTATTTTCTCAGTAGTAATCATTACAAAATTTAATTTTACAAAAATAGGAATTTAAATCCCTAATATATCAAAAATTTTATAAATATTTTCAATTTCAAAGCCTCTACTTGATGCAAATCTTAATAATTTTTCTTTTAAAATAGATTTATCATCAGTTTTTATGTTTTTTATTTTTGCTTTTAAGATTTTGTGCAATTGGTCTTCATATTCTTGTTGGTCAATTAAATTTAAACTTGAATTAATTATTGAGCTTGGTATTTGTTTTTGTCCGAGCATATATGCAATTTTAATTTTTCCCCAGCCCGAAAATTGAAATTTATCATTAACAAATGCTGCCGAATATCTACTTTCGTTTATATAATTTTCGGAATTTAATTTTTCAACAACTGCTTCAATAATTTCTTGGTCATAATCTTGTTTTTTTAAATATTGAAAAATATCAAAATTGCACTTTTCGGATTTGCTACAATAATTTGCAGCTTTAGAAAAAATCTCGTTAAAAAGTTTTTGATTAGTCATAAACTTCAATATTTACAAAATAACCATTGTGTTTTCTAATGTTTAAAACATTTGCATTTTCAAAAATTAAATATTGCCCTTTTATTCCAATTAATTTTGATTCAATTTGAGGATTTGTGTCAAAATTTATGGTTGTAAATTTATCAATGCCTTGTGGTGCAAATGGATATTCTATTTTTGTAATGCTATTATCGAGAGTGATATATTTTTTAAACTCATCTGGAACAAGAGTCATAATTTCTTTTTTTGATTGAATTAAATCTATGTCGTGTTTAGTAGCCAAAAGCATTTTCGACCAGTTTGTTTTGTCAGAAATATGTTGTTTTAGAGCAACTTCTATTTGTCCAGCTAAGTTCCTATGTGGAGTTTTTGCAAGTTTTATTGCTTCTATAGCTCCTTGGTCAATCCAGCGAGTTGGAATTTGAGTATGACGAGTTACACCAACTTTTAAATTTCCTGTTAATGCCAAATAAACATAATGATCAATTAACGAGTTTTGCTTTGACCATTCCATATCTCTACTAATTCCAAGATGGGACATGTCTTTTTCGGGATTTAAAACGCCTTCATCACATTGAGGAAGACTTGTAAAGCAAGAATAGCAATAACCTTGGCAAAAACTTGTTTTTGTTAAAGCACCACAACTAATGCAATTTATTCGGTTTTGATATTCAATTTTAATTTTTTTACCTATAAGATTGTTTAGCTCAATTTCTGAATCGCCACATTGTAAAAAATATTTTACGGGGTTTTCAAAAATAGACCTCATTTTTTGAATATTTCCTGAATAAATCATAGTTGTTGTGTTTTATTTGTTTGTTGTGTGTGGTTTTCTGTCAAAATAAATGTTCTTAGCACTTGCACTTAGAGTGATTGCAAAAATTACTTTATATTTTTCATCAAACATTCCCATTTCTTTAACAGCAGTTCCGGCAGAAAACAGTACTCTATTGTCAATTCTATAATCAGCGGCTCTGCTAACTGCTGAACCAATTGCAATTCCTAAGTCAACAGTATTTATAGCACAAGGAACTTCGGGGAAATTATTTTTGTTTTCACAATTTTCTTTTCCACAAAAACCGCAGTTTCTTAATCCTAAACTTTCTATATATGTAGCTACAAGAATTATAACGTCAGATTCTCTCACATTGTTTGCATCTCGTAAAAAGAATTTTTGTCCGCTTTTTTCTGAAATTTCTTCCATTTTCAAAGCAATTTCTTCCATTTTTTCTTTATTGCTAACAATTCTAAAATCGAGAGTGTCGCGTCCTTTGCCTTTCGGTGCTGTTTGAATTGCAATACCAATATTTTTTGCCGCTTCCATTACGGCAGACGAAAGAGAGTTTTTGTCAAGTATCATATTTTTAAATTTATAATTTTATCAACTAATATTTCGGCTAATTTTGTTTTCGATTCATAAGTCCAACCAGCAATATGAGGTGTTAGAATTACATTTTCACTTTTTGCAAGATGTTGAAAATCAGGATTGTCCTTTAAGTCTATTGTTGTTTCAAAAGAAGCATCTTCGTATTCTAAAACATCTAAGCCAGCTGCCAATATTTTTTCTGATTTTAGAGCATCAACTAAATCCGAAGTTTTTACCACCTGACCACGAGCAGTATTTATTAAAATTATTGGCTTTTTAAATTTAGCTATAAATTCTGAATTTACCAAAAATTTGGTTTCTGCTGTCAATGGAACATGCAAACTTAAAATATCAGCTTTTTCAAAAATTTCTTTATAATCAGTCTCTTTTACAAATTGGTTGGAATAATTTTTTTTGTACTTATCGTAAGCAATAACTTTGCAACCAAAGCCAGAAAGTTTTTTTGCAAAACTACTTCCCATATTTCCGTACCCAATAATTGCTACAACTTTGCTACCTAACTCAGAACCACGATTTTCTTCCCGATTGCGAATGCCTAATTTCATTTCTTTGTTGGCTTTGGGAAGATTGTTTAATAAACTCAGCAACATAGCTACAGCATGTTCGCCAACGGCATCGCGATTTCCTTCTGGTGAGTTTAAGCAAACAATTCCTTTTTTGTTGCAATAGTCTGTGTCAATACTTTCCATTCCTGCACCAACACGAGCAATAAATTTTAGATTTTTTGCACAATCAATAAATTCTTTATCAATATTAAATCTGCTACGAATAACAATTCCACAATATTCCGAAATAAATTTTTGAATTTCAATTTTACTTTCTTTATATGCTTCTGCAACAGTAAAACCAGATTTTTTCAATTTTTCTGGAATAATCTCATGAACAGTATCTATCAATAAAACTTTGTTATTCATAATTTAATTTTATTAAGCTACAAATATAAAACAAAAAAAAAGACCGAGAAAATTCGGTCTTTCTTTTATAGAATTTTATATCTTATTTCATATATCCATATCTGTGGTCAGTTGGGCTTACGAAAGTTTCTTTAATAGCTCTTGCATTTACCCATCTAATTAAGTTTAGCGAACCTCCAGCTTTATCGTTAGTTCCAGACGCTCTTGCACCACCAAATGGTTGTAAACCTACCATTGCACCTGTTGGTTTGTCATTAATGTAGAAGTTACCAGCAGCGTATCTTAAAGCATCAACAGCAATTTGAGTAGCGTAAATATCACGGCTAAAGATAGAACCTGTTAATCCATAAGGTGAAGTTGTGTTACAAATTTCAAGTGTTTCTTCATATTTGTCATCTTCGTAAACATAAATTGTAACTACTGGACCAAAGATTTCTTCTTCCATAGTTGTAAATCTTGGATTTGTTGTAACGATTACAGTAGGTTCAACAAAATATCCTACAGATTTGTCGCCTTTACCACCAGCAATAATTTCACATTCTTTAGAATCTTTTGCTAATTGAATATATCTCATAATATTGTCGAATGAAGCTTCGTCAATAACTGCATTTATGAAATTATCAGGATCGTTTACATCGCCCATTTTGAGTGTGGAAAGCGTTTTTGTTAATATTTCTTTTGTTTTGCTCCATAATGATTTTGGCATATAAACGCGAGAAGCTGCCGAACATTTTTGACCTTGATATTCAAAAGAACCACAAACTATAGCATTAGCAACTTCGTCAGCTTGTGCAGATTTGTGAACAAAGATAAAGTCTTTACCTCCAGTTTCACCTACAATTCTTGGATAAGAAACATACTTGTCAACATTGTTTGCAGCACCTTTCCACAATGTGTTAAAAGTTGCTGTAGAGCCAGTAAAGTGTAAGCCAGCAAAATGTTTACTTGCTAAAATAACCTTACCCATCATACTACCTTTACCAGGAACAAAGTTTACAACTCCGTCAGGTAAACCAGCTTCTTTGTAAATTTTCATTAGGTGATAATTTGAATAAACTGCTGTAGTTGAAGGTTTCCAAACAGTAACATTACCCATTAAAGCTGGCGACATATTTAGGTTTGAAGCAATAGCTGTGAAATTAAAAGGTGTTAAAGCAAATACAAAACCTTCTAAAGCACGGTATTCCATTCTGTTTAGTTGATTTTTTATTTCACCAGGTTGGTTTGCATAAATTTGAGATGCATAGTGAGCATTAAATCTTAAAAAATCAGCAGCTTCGCAAACAGCGTCAATTTCGGATTGGTAAATATTTTTACCTTGTCCCAACATTGTAGCAGCGCTAATAGTAGGACGATACTTTGTTGAGATAAGTTCAGCAATTTTTAAAGTAATGCTTGCTCTTTCTGTCCATGGTAAATTTTCCCATTGTTTTTTTGCAGCCATTGCTGCTTCTATAGCCATTTCGACTTCTTTTTCACCAGCCATATGGCAAACAGCTATAACTTTTTTATTGTTATGAGGCATAACAACATCAACAGTATTTCCTGTTCTAACTTCTTTTCCACCTATAATTAATGGAATTTCAATTTTTTCAGAACTCATTCTTTTAAGCTCTGCCATTAAAAGTTCACGTTCTTTACTTCCTTTTAAATACTGAAAAATAGGTTCGTTTGCCGGTCTTGGAAAACTAAATAATGCATTGTTCATAATAAAATATTTTAAACTTTAAATTTTGTTAAGATTACAAAAATAATAAAATTATTTTATTTTCTAAGAAGAATTACCATGATAAAAAACATCAATTGTTGAAAAAAGTATAAAAATATTGGAAAATCTTGGGCTTATTAAAAACAAAAAAGATTGCACTTAAAAATGCAATCTTTTTTTAATTCTTTTTGTTGTCCGACAAGGATTCGAACCTTGACAGGCAGAACCAAAATCTGCAGTGCTACCGTTACACCATCGGACAAAAGAACTTTGTGAGTGCAAAAGTAATCCTTTTTAATTAAATACCAAAAAAATTGTGTAAAAAAAACTTGCACAAGCAGATTCCGTGCTTATCGTTCATTATCAGCAGTTTAGCTATTCGTACATTCCTGTTTTCAATCTAATAACTTCTTGGTCGCTAAGAAATCTCCATCTTCCTCTAGGTAAGTTTAGCTTAGTTAAGCCTGCAAAATAAACTCTATCCAACTTTTTTACATCATAGCCAAAATGTTCCATAATTCTACGAACAATTCTATTTCTTCCAGAATGAATTTCTATTCCTACCTCAGTTTTTAGATTGTCAACATAGCTAATTGCGTCAACAACAATTGGTCCGTCTTCTAATTCTATTCCTTCAGCAATTTGGTTTAAATGGTCGCGAGTAAGAGGTTTGTCGAGTTCTACGTGGTAAATTTTCTTTTTATTGTACGAAGGGTGGGTTAATTTTTCGGTTAATTCGCCATCATTTGTCAATAAAAGAAGTCCAGTAGTATTTCTATCCAATCTTCCTACAGGATAAACTCGCTCTTTGCAAGCATTTTGAATTAAATCCATAACTGTTCGTCTGCCTTCGGGGTCGTCAGATGTAGTTACATAATCCTTGGGTTTATTGAGCAAAATATAAACTTTCTTTTCAGGATTTATTTTTTTGTCATTAAATTTAACTTCATCGCCAGGCATAACTTTTATGCCAAGCTCTGTAACTATTTCGCCATTTACACTAACTAATCCTGCACTAATAAAAGTATCTGCTTCTCGTCTTGAGCAAATACCAGCGTTAGCAATATATTTATTAAGTCTAATACCTTCTTTTGGTGTAGCTTTTGCTGATTTGTCATTTCGTCTCGAGGGTTTAGAAATTTTCTTCATTTTTAAAGACCTTGTATCAACTCCTTTAATATCATCAATATCAAAGCTGTCCATATTTCTGTTTTTGGACTTAGGTTTTTCAAATTTAGGTTCAGAAATTTTCTTTTTTAAATATTCTGGTCCATCAAAATATTTTGATGCTTTGTCATATTTTTTTCCGTAATTTTTACCTTTTCTTGGTGCTGAGTCATTGTAATTTCTTGGTCTTTTGCTAGATTTAGTTGTCTGATTATTGTTATAAGCCATTTTAAATTTAATTTAAGGTTAATAAAAATTTTTTAAGCAAAGCAGGTGCTTGAATAAATCTAACTTGATGTGCTAGAATGCAATCTTGTGTTTTTCTATATTATTAACATCATTAATGTTATATAAGTAGTAATGCTTTTTATTTTTTTTGTCTTGTAAATTTTTGAAATCATGTCTTAAAGTTTTATTTATTTAATATGTTTAACGTAAAAAAAATATTTTTGTTTTGATTTTAACAAAATAAAAACAAGTATTAAATATTTTTATAGCGTTAATGTTTGATTACCTGAATATTCCCAATATTCAAAATTATTTTCTTCGATTGCAGGAAAGTTCATTTTAAATCCGTCTTTAAATATTTCAGGAAGTCTATTAAATGCTGTAGTTGCTGTAATTCCAGTAGGCGAAATAGGTTGTTTGTTGAAATAACAGCATCTTTTTATAGTTTTTAAATTTGTTAATTCTATAAATTGGGGAACAGCCAACAAAGTAATTAATGATTCATAAAGTTGCTTTTTTGCTTCTTTTCTATGTCCCTTAATATTTGGGCTGTCCTTTATCTCTCCAAGGATTAAATTATTTCCATTATCACATACAATTATATCACATCTTTTTCTGCTTCTTTGAAAAGAATTAGGTAAACTTGTTACAAATTTTTCATACTTAGCAACTGTAACTGTCGCAGATTTTGGATTGGAAAATCTTGCCATACCTGCTCCAATTTTGGTATGCAACACAATATCTTTTATAAGAGCATTATCTTCAATTTCGAAATATGGCTTGTTTGTTTGGATTGTCAAATTTGGTTCATCGCAAACAGAAAGATCATAATAAGCTGTAAAATCATTCTTCAATAAGTCTTCCATCTTTGTCTAATTGATTGTATTTGTCATAAATGTTATTGATTGTATCCGATAAAGCATTTGTGTTTATAATTCTTTGATTTTTAGCTACTAAATCTTCAATTTCCCCTTCTTCTACTAGGTAAACCGCAATCTTTTCGAACTCAATTTTTGCTCCATCAATTAATTTATTACAGTCATGTGCTTTGATTAGTAAATTTAAATGATTAATAATATATGGACTGTGAGTTGAGAACATTAAATCAATTGTGTTTTTGTTTGACACAAAGCATTTAGAAATCAAATCATTTATTAATTCACATTGAGCATCTGGATATAGGCTTAATTCAGGTTCTTCGATATGGATAAATAATTTCTTTTTTATTTCTCCAAGATTTTTAACAGGTTTGAAATCTCTCAAACTGTCTGTTTTGGAAAGAAAGTTTAATAATGTTCTGTTGAAAGCTTCTTCAAAATCAAAATACTTTGAAAAGTGTTCAGCTATTAAACTAACTGGAATAGCATTTTGAGTTCCTGAAGAACTGTTTTTAAGTGTTAGTTTGTATTCTTTGTCAGGGTCTTGAATGTAGTATTTTTTAATAGACTGCTCTTTTTCAACAGACAGTTTTAAGTTTAAATAATTAATATCAAGGTCTTTAATATTTTCAGAAGCCAAATCGAAGTCATTATATACCTCATGAAAGTAAAAACCTAAATATCCACCGCTAAGAGAAGCACCTCTCTCAGACCAAAGTGGAATAATATTTCTTGTTTCAGAAATGAAACTTATTTTATTGTAACATAAATCTTGAGTTTCAATCAAATTTTTATCACTTGTTCCTGTAAGTTCGTTTTGTACAAAATGAAGAGTATATTTTCTATTGTCAGAAAACTCAACCGTATAGATAATCTCAGTATCATTTTTTAGGTATTCCTCAAAACCGCAATTTTTAAAATATGCGTTTATATTAAAGTTAAAAAGGCTTTTTGAAACATTGCTTGTTTTTAGGTAAGAGTGAATATTGTGCATTTTGTAAAGCCATCTAAACAATGCTACAACTTTCATTAATGTGCTTTTACCACTTCCTGATTCACCTATTAAAACTGTTAGTGGTTTGATGTCATCAATAAAAATGTCTTTTATTGGACCTAAGTTTTTTATATGTATTGATTCTTTCATTTTTATTTAATATTGCGTATTTATAATTTGTCACTATGAAACTAACATAACAAAGCTGTTATATAGTGTTTAATTAGTGGCAAATATATTTTATAAAAATATAAACTAGATTACGTAGTTCAAAGACGATTTTTTAAATTTATACAAAAGCCATATTATTGTTTACAAACAGCGATTTATATGGGTGTAAAAGATTGTTTTTGCTAAGATGTTAAATCTTGTATTATGAAAGTAATTTTTCATTAAAATACTTGTTTTATACTCTAAAACATTTTAAAATATATTTTATAACATTTTAAAAACTTATTGCTAGAAGTAATTTTGCAAAATATAATTTTATTGATTTAATGGATATACTTTTTGCTCCATATTTTGCTTTATTTTTAATAATTATCTTAGGTCTTTTAATTGGTAGAATAAAGATAAGAGGCATTAGTTTGGACATTTCTGCAGTATTGTTTGTTGCTATGGCTTATGGTTATTTTGGATTGGAAATGCCTGCAGATTTAAAAAATATTGGCTTAGTACTTTTTATTTTTACTATAGGATTTCAATCTGGTCCTGCATTTTTTGAGACTTTTAAAAAAGAAGGGAAAAAATTAGTAATATTAACTATACTCATTGTTGTCTCTAGTGCTGCTGTAGCTTTAACTTGTGGAATGTTACTTGGCTATAGCCCAGCTTTAACTGGCGGTTTGTTTACAGGTGGAATTACTAGCACACCCGGACTTGCTACTATAACAGAGTTGTCGAATTCGGGCGAGGCAACTATAGGTTATGGTATTGCTTATCCATTTGGGGTTGTTGGTGTTGTGCTTTTTGTAAAACTTTTTCCTCGTTTATTTAAAATGGATATTAAAAAAGCTGAAGAAAAATATGAAGCCGAAAATTTAGAAAAATATCCTAAAGTTATTAGTAGAAATTTTATTGTAGAAAATCCTGAAGTTATTGGTAAACAAATATCAGAACTAAATATAAGGAAAAATACAGGTGTAGATATTTCTAGAATTTTTCAAGGCGGAATGGCTTTTACACCAAACCCGCAAACAATCTTATTTAGTGGCTCTATAATAAAAGCTGTTGGCACCGAAGCTGATTTGTTAAAGGTACAAAATTTAATCGGCACACCAACAGATGTAGAAATTGTGTTAAATGAAAATTATGATATTAAATTTGTTGTTGTAACTAATAAAAAAGTATTAGGTAAAACTACTAGAGAGCTTGGTTTGCAAAGTAAATACAATGTTGTAGTTACAAGAATAAGACGTAGCGGAGTTGATTTTTCTGTTAGTTCAAATTTAAAACTACAATTTGGTGATAAAATTAAAATTGCTGGAATAAAAGAAGATGTAAATAAAGTAGTTGAATTTTTAGGAAACGAGGCTAGTAAGGTTCATGAAGCCAACTATTTGCCAGTAGCTGTAGGTATAGTTTTAGGAGTTTTACTTGGACAAATAAGTATAAAAATAGGAAAATTTGACTTTTCTTTAGGTTTAACAGGTGGAGTAATTATAGTAGCAATAATTTTATCACGTATTAGAAAAATCGGACCAGTAGTTTTTTCGCTAACAACAGTAGCTTCACAGATTTTACGACAAATTGGTCTATTATTATTTTTGATTGGCGTAGGAACAGAAGCTGGTTCAAGTATTGTGCCAATGTTAAAAACTAGTGGAGTTAGTTTGTTTTTATCGGGCGTTTTAATTACCATGGTACCAATGATTTTAGCTGTTATTTTAGGAAAATATATTTTAAAAATTGATGTTTTACAACTTTTAGGCGGAATACCAGGCGGTATGACAAGTACTCCAGGATTGGCAGCTGCAAGCTCTATGACAAAAACAAATGCTCCAGGTATTGCTTATGCAACCATTTATCCTATAGGTATGATTATGGTAATAATTTGTGTTCAAATAATGTTTTGGATAATGGCTTAGTTTGGAAGTTTAATTTTATTAATATCATCAATCCATTTGCGTTTTTCTTTATTAAACCTTTCCATGTGAATAGAATCAACAGGTTCTGCTGGTGGTGGTTCAAATTTAAGTGGGTCTATTTTTTTGCCATTTTCATGAATTTCATAATGCAAGTGAGGACCAGTTGACCAGCCCGTGCTTCCTACATAACCAATAATATCTCCTTGATTTACTCTATCTCCAACCTGATATTCTCCAAATCTCGAAAAGTGCATATATACAGTTGAATAAACGCTATTATGGCGAATTTTAACATAATTACCTGCACCAGTTCCATAAGTACGAATAACTATTGTTCCATCAGAAGCAGCATAAACAGGAGTTCCTGTAGGTGCAGAAAAATCAACAGCTAAGTGTGGCGTAACAACATGATGAATTGGATGCATACGTGCATGAGAATAACGCGAACCTATATGAGTATATTCTAATGGTGCTGGCATAAAAGTCTTTCGCATACTATTACCAAGTGTATCATAAAAACAAAGAACAGAGTCTTCCACAAAAGGTATAGCCCAAAGTTCTTTTCCACCGTGATGAAAAACACCAGCTTTAATTTCTCCTAAGCCAACTCTTTCATTATCAACAAAATATTCGTCATAAATAACTTTGAACCAGTCTTGTTTTTGAAGCGAATAAAAATCAACTGTCCAAGCAAAAGTTTGAGACAAAGCCAAAGCAATATCCCAATTATAACCATTGTCAATCATTGTTTGCCAAAGCGAATATTCAATAATGCCTGAGGCAGTGTTAGTTATTGTGTCGATTTGTTTTAATGCTCTTTTAATATAAACAGTATCAGGATTGCGAAAATCATAAAGTGTATATTTCATTTTAGAATTTTCATAAACAAAAATTTTAGCCTGTGGAACATCATCAATTATGGTGTCGTAAAAAATTGTGTATAAATTTCCAACTGTTATTAGCGTTGTCCTAAAAGTGTCGCATGACATTTCTACAACTTTGTGTATTTGTTGAGAACTAATTCCATATTTACTTAAAATTCCACCTATATAATCGCCTTGACGAACAGTATCTTCAATAAGTTCCCAACCTGTTAGCGGAATTCCAAATTTTTCTGGAATAACTTCTTCTTGAACTTCTTCTGTAATAGGAGTTTCTTGTTTTTTAGGTTTAAAAATAAAGAATAAAACAACTGCTACAATTAGTAGAAAAATTATTAAAATTATTAAAAATCGTTTCTTCGTCATAACTTAAATTTTTTTTCAATAGTTTGTCTAATCAAATCTAAAAATTTATCTTCCCAAACATTTACCGAATATTTTTCTTCAATGGTTTTGCGTCCATTTTTCCCAATTTCTTTGCGTAGCTCAGGGTTTTCTATGAGTTTTGATAAAATTTCAAACCATTGTTCGTCATCATCTGCTAAGAAACCATTAACTCCATGTTCAATTATTTCGGTATTTACACCAACTGGCGACATAACAGCTGGAATTTCTAAACTTAAACATTGTAAACCTTTAAAACCACATTTGCCATTACTCCATTTATCATTTGGTAGTGGCATTATTCCTATGTCAAATTCGCACAAATCATCAATTTCTGTTTCTTTATTCCATTGTGTTAATTTTACGTCAATATCTTTATCCCAAGTTTTTGTGTTTGCAATTACTTTAAAATATACTTTCTCTTTGTATTTTTCTTTTATTCTTTTTAATACAGGAATGGCTGTGTAAAAGTGTTTTAAAGTTGTAGTAGTGCCTGTCCAGCCTATGCAAACTGCAGATTTTTTGATTTGGCTTTTTGAAAAATTGTGGTAGTCAATATTTAAGATTGTTGGTAAAATAAAAACATTTGAGTTGTACTGTTTTGCATAATCTGCCAAAAATTTATTTCCTACTAATACAAGTGTAGATAATCCGCATATTTTAGCATTTTTTTCGGGTCGTTTTAGCCAAGCCAAATTTTTGTTTCCATCGCTTGTGTCGTTTAACCAAATGGAATCATCAAAATCAAAAATTATTGGAACTTTTGTTTTTGCAAGTTTTTTCTCGAAATATGTTGTGCCAAGCATAAAGGCTTCGCGATATATAAATATTAGATCGCAATCTTTTGTAATTCTAACATCTCTTAAACGATGAAAAAAACTTTTTATAAGTATTCTAAGTTTAGCAAAATATTTACCTTTTGAATAAAAAAGCTCATCATCTTTTTTACTGATAATATTAGAGAAAATAACTTCATAGCCATTTTGCTCCAAAGCAGGGATAAAGTGTTCAAGTCTAAATCTTTGCCCTGGCGACCTGTCTTTGCGATGCTGAACTATGGCTAAAATCTTTTTCATTTTTGACTTAAACTTTTGTAAATATTATAATATCTATCAACTCCCATTTGCAAAGAAAACAATTTTTTTGAAACTTCTCTTAGTTCACTTTTGTCTAGATTAAAATTTTTGTCTAATTTATCAATAGTGTTTTTATATTCTTGTTCATTAAATTCAGATACTACAAGCCCTATATTGTTGTTGCTAAAAATTTCATCAATATCGCCTACGTTTGAATTGCAAACAATAGGAATTCCCATGCCTAATATTTCGGCTAATTTAGTTGGTGAAGATGCTTTTTTAGAAAAAACAGGTTTTATGAAAAATATTGACATTGTTGACAAACTTAAAAATTCAGGAACTTGGTTTCTATCAGCAGATTTAATGATAATATCATTTTCGTTAATATTCTTTTCCTTGGCGTTTGCTAAAATATTTACAGGATTATCGTTTGTTATAAAGAAAAATTTAGAGTTTGAATATTTTTGTTTTAAAACTTTGAAAAAACCCAACATTTCATCTAGCATATACCAAGTTCCGATAGAGCCTAAGTAGGATAAAACAAAATCATCTTTAGAAATATTTAGTTTAGTTCTTAATTCATTTGTTTTTTCTGTCGAAATTTTGTTGTAATCAAAATGTTCTATATCTGCACAGCAAGGAATAACTTCTATAGGTATATTTTCAAAATCATTTTTTTGATGAATAATTTTTTTGCCAGCATTTGTTAAACTAATTGTATAATCAGCATTTTGTAAAAATATTTTTTCTTTTCTTTTAAAAAAGTCATATACAAGTTTAAAAATTGGATTTTTAATATTCCACAAATTGCCGTCAACTCTTTCGTCAGCATAAAAGCCACGCATATCAAATAAAAACTTAGTTCCGAATTTTTTCTTTAAGCTTAAACCAACAAAAGCAGAAATATAAGAACGACAATGAACTATTTTGAAATTATATTTTTTATGAAGTTTTTTTGCAAGTTTTTTTAATGCATGAATATCTTTTAAAGTCGAAACTATTGGTGGATTTTTTGTATAATTAATATGGTGCCAAAAAATATTAGACTCAGTAAGTATTTTTGAAATTAATTCGTTTTTCTTTTGAAAATTTACTTGTTTTTCAGCCGACAATATATGTATTTCAAATCCTTTGTTTGAAAGTTCTTTTAGGTATGGAATAACTTGAGATTGCCCCAAGGCATCTGTCATACCGTCATAAGAAATATATAAAACCTTATTATTAGAAATATCTATATCTATAATCTTCTATTTTAGCTTTTTGAATTAATGCTTCAAGTATGTAATCAATTTGTTGATCTTGATTATATAGTCTTGACATAAAATTAATCATAGCTTGATTTTGTTCATCAGAGAAATCTGTTTTTGAAGGAGCAGTTGTTTTGTTTACTACTTTAACAACAAACACTCCATTATTTCCTTTAAATGGTTTAGAAAGAACATTTGTGTCTAATACTGAAGCAACAGCATTTACATTTGGTTCAAATCCAAGACTTGGGATATAACCAGCACCAAAACTTACTGCATTAGCAGAAGCTACTTCTATTCCGTATTTTTCTGCTATGCTATTCAAATCCATTTTGTTAGATAAATCTTTTTCTAAGTCAGCCAAATATTTTTCAGCTTTTTTATTATCAATAACTTTTGGTTCAATTCTTTCTTTAACTAAATCAAATGGCATAGGTCCTACTTCGTAAATACCTTTAAGTTTTGCAATAATAAATTTATCTGTAAAATTGTAAACTACAGAAACATCACCTTCTTTAGTTTTGTCGTCAAACGCCCAGCGAACAAGTTCTCTAGCACCTTCTGTTTGTCCAATTTTATCATCTAAATCTCTAAGTCTAGCTGTGTAATTTACTAGTTGTTCTTTTCTAATAGCTTCGTCAAATTGTTTGCCTGTAGTGTTTTCAGAAGCAAAGTGAGAAGCTTCAGTAAAGTAATTATTTACAGTAAGTTCAGAAAATTTAACTTCTTCATAAACAGAAGTTAGAGAAACACGTTTCTTAGGACTTGTTTGGTCTGTTATTTTAAGAATATGAACTCCAAAGTCTGTTTTTACAGTTAACAAATCTCCAGTTTTTCCATAAAAACAAGCATCGTTAAATTCTGGAACCATCATACCATAAGTAAACCAATCTAAATCTCCGCCTCTTTCTGCTGTGCCATCTTCAGAGTTTGTCATAGCAATAAGCTCAAATTCTGTTCCTGCTTTGATAAGAGCTAAAAGAGAATCTGCTTTTGCTTGGCAATCTTCCCAAGTGAAGTTTTCGTTAGGTCTAATTAAAATATGACTAGCTCTAACAGAATCGGGAACATAATTGATTTCTGATAATTCAGAGAAAAAATATGATCCATTGTTGAAAAGTATTTGAGATAGGTATCCTACTTCTTCATTAAAAAAGTTTTCTGGTAATCCCATTTGTAACAAATCCATTTCTGACAAGTTTTTTTCAGAAACTGTTGGAACTAAACCACCACTAATATGTCTGTCATATTTTGATTTAATTTTTTCAACAGCTTGTAAACTATCTTCTGCTGATGGAATTATATTATAAACAACATAGTCAACTTCTCTATATCTTTTTTTATTCATGAACATATGTTGGTGTTCGTTATAATAAGCTTTTAAGTCTTCTTCAGAAAATTTAACACTCTCATTATCAATGTTTTTGTAAGCTAGCATAATAAATTCTATATCATAAGAATTATTATTTTCCAAATATTCTAATTCTGCGAATTTAGATGGTTGATAAAAGCCCTTAGCAACCATGTTAGCATATTTTAGTTTCAATATTTGAGGTGTTATTAATTGAAAATATTCTGGTGGAGCACTTTCGCCATTATACAATTCGTAAAACTCATCAACACTTAATGCTAATCCAATTTCTTCAAAATATTTGCTCATCAAATGTTTTTGCAAAATTTCTTCCCACACTAAATTTCTAAGTTGGTCTTGTTCTATACGTTGTCCTTGCATAGCAAAAAAGTTATTCCACTTGTATTCAATATCATTATACTCTGGAAATTCAACTTTTTTCCCATTTATTTTTGCTAAAGACATGTCGCTTTTGTTAAACCATCTTATTATTGTATCTTGATCAATAACAAATAGGAATAAGGCAACGCCAACGAAAATTATTATTGCTACTCCTGCTCTATTTCTAATCTTTTGTAATACTGCCATTACTTTAAATTTTAATAAATGTTATAAACTATAATCTTAAAATATTTTCGGTTGCGAATATAATAAAATATTATTGTATAAAAACAATGAAATAAAAATAATTACGCACAATTGTCTAAAATTTTAATAAAACTGACATTCTGAAATATAAAAAAACGAAACAGTCTCATTGTGTTTAAGGCTTTTGACCTGAAAAACTAATAAGACTGTTTCAAATCATTAAAAACAATAAATAAAATAGAAAATTATTTTCTTACATATATGATTCTAATGGTTCACATGTGCAAACAAGATTTCTATCTCCATATCCGCTATCAATTTTTCCGACATAGGGCCAGAATTTATTTTCTTTAATCCAAGCTAATGGGAAAGCAGCTTGTTCGCGTGAATATTTGTGATTCCATTCGCTTGCAGTGCATTCAACTTGAGTATGTGGTGCATTTTTCAATGGATTATCATCTTTGTCAAATTCGCCGTTTTTAATTGCTTCGCATTCCATTTTAATAGCTTTCATAGCTTCGATAAATCTATCTAATTCTTGTTTTGATTCACTTTCGGTTGGTTCAACCATTAAGGTTTCGTGAACAGGGAAAGATAGAGTAGGAGCATGGAAGCCATAATCCATTAGTCTGCGAGCAATATCTCCAGCTTCAACGCCATAATTTTCGCGGAATTTTCTTAAATCTAAAATCATTTCGTGAGCGCAACGACCAGTTTCTCCAGTGTAAACAACATCGTAATAATCTTTTAGTTCGTTAGCGATATAATTTGCATTTAAGATTGCGATTTTTGTAGCTTCAGTTAATCCTTCTTCGCCCATCATTTTTACATAAGCAAAAGTAATTGGCAGAACATAAACCGAACCATAAGGTGCAGCAGCAACTGCTTTAATTGCATTTTCTCCTCCAGTTTTTACCATAGTATGACCAGGTAAGAATTGTGCTAAATGTTTTGCTACAGAAATACTTCCAATTCCAGGTCCGCCACCACCGTGAGGACTAGCAAAAGTTTTGTGTAAATTTAAGTGGCAAACGTCAGCTCCGATAAATCCTGGGTTGGTTATGCCTACTTGAGCATTCATATTTGCACCGTCCATGTAAACTTGACCACCATTTTCGTGAATGATATTTATCATTTCTTTTATTTTTGACTCATAAACACCATGAGTTGATGGGTAAGTAATCATTACAGCACTCAAATTGTCTTTATGTTCTACAGCTTTTGCACGTAAATCATCAACATCAACATTACCTTTTTCGTCGCATTTTACAACAATAACTTGCATTCCTGCCATAACTGCCGATGCTGGGTTTGTCCCGTGTGCTGAAGAAGGAATTAAGCAAATATTTCTATGTCCTTCGTTTCTTGATTTATGATATTCACGTATTACCATTAAACCAGAATGTTCGCCACTTGCACCAGAATTTGGTTGAACCGAAGTAGCCGCAAAACCTGTTATTATGCTTAAATCTTTTTCCATTTCAGCAACTAATTCTTTGTAGCCAAGTGCTTGATCTTCTGGCACAAAAGGATGAATGTTGCTTAATTCTGACCAACTCAAAGGAAGCATAGAACTAGCAGAATTTAATTTCATTGTACAAGAACCCAAAGCAATCATTGAACGGTTAAGTGCTATATCACGATTTTCTAGTCTTTTGATATAACGCATCATTTCGCTTTCGCTGTTGTATGAGTTGTAGATTTTGTGTTGGAAAATATTGTCTTCACGTTTGAATTTTAATTCAAAACCTTTAAAATCTTCAATTTTTTCAACTGGGCGGTAATCTTTTTTATTAGCTGTTGCAAAAATTCTTAGAATTGTATTGATTTCTTCAACAGAAATTAATTCGTCAGTAGAAATTCCAACATATTTTTCGCAACAATATCTAAAGTTCATTTTGTTTTTTAAAGCAATAGCTTGAATATCTTTAGATTTTAAACCTTCAGGAATTTCAACAAAAATGGTGTCGAAAAATTCTTTATGTTTTAACTTATAACCTAATTTTTCGAGTTCAATAGCTAAAAATCTAGCAGCTTTATTTATGTTGTTAGCAATTCTTTTCATTCCTTCTGCCCCATGATAAACAACATACATTCCAGCCATTGTAGCTAATAGAGCTTGAGCAGTACAAATATTTGAAGTTGCTTTTTCGCGTTTTATATGTTGTTCACGAGTTTGTAAAGCCATTCTTAATGCTTGATTTCCGTGTTTATCAATGCTAATTCCAATAATTCTACCTGGCATGCTACGTTTGTATTTTTCGCGAGTAGAAAGGAAACCTGCATGAGGTCCGCCATATCCCATAGGAATACCGAAGCGTTGAGTTGAACCAACAGCAATATCAGCTCCCCAAGAAGCAGGCGATTTTAAAAGTACCAAAGCCATTACGTCAACAGCTGCACAAACTAGTATTTCTGATTCGTGAGCTTTGTTAGTAAATTCTGTATAATCATTAATTTTTCCATCTGATGCAGGGTATTGAACTATTGCACCAAAAGTTTTGTTACAAAGATTAGCTTCTTTGAAATTTCCAACAACAACTTCTACGCCAATAGGTTCGGCTCTTAATTTAATAACATCTAAAGTTTGTGGAAAAATATTTTCGTCAACAAATAAAACATTTTTATTGTCTTTTACTGCTTGACGTGAGCGATTTTCTAACATCATGCTCATTGCTTCTGCAGCAGCAGTAGCTTCGTCTAAAAGCGAAGAGTTTGTAACTTCTAAACCTGTAAGTTCTGTCAAAACAGTTTGGAAATTTAATAATGCCTCTAAACGACCTTGAGAAATTTCTGCTTGATAAGGAGTGTAAGAAGTGTACCATCCTGGATTTTCGAAAATATTTCTTAAAATTACAGAAGGAGTAGCAGTTCCATAATAACCCATACCAATAAATGATCTGTAAATCTTGTTTTTAGAAGCAATTTCTTTAATTTTATTCAAATATTCATACTCGGTTAAAGCTGGATCTAAGACAAGTTTTTTAGGCAAACGAATATCTTTTGGAACAACTTCATCAATTAATTGGTCTAAAGATGAAACACCAACTTTTTTCAACATCTCTTGATATTCGCTTTCGCGTGGTCCTAGATGGCGAGAAACAAATTTTTCTTTTATCATTTTATTATAATTTTATATTGTTACTAAGTTTAAATTTTAATTAAGGCAAAATTAAAAATAATTTCCGAAAAAACTAAATCAACTTGCGTGTTTTATAATATAAATTGCTTAGTATTTTTTTAAATTACAAAAAAATTATAATTTTGATTTTTAAAATCAAAATTATGCGACTAATTGTATTAAATGTTTGTATGATTATTTTGAGTTTAAATCTTTATTCCCAAATTAATCTTAGTTTATTGAATGGGCAACAAAAAACATTAGATTCATATGTATTCCGTTCAGATGATGGTGTTGAATATGTTGAATTTACCTTTACAAAACCAAATGGAAAAGTAAAAACATCATATATTGATTGTGAGTCTATTTATTCGTTGAGTATAGATGGAAAAGATAGTGTTTTTTACTATCCAATGGATAATGAAGAGTTTTCTCTTGAGCAAATGTCGAGAGTGGTAAATGCTCGTCAACTTGCAATTGCTGATTACAAACCTTGGCTTGCTACTGTTAGTGGTTTGATCGTAGGAAGTGCCTCTTTATTTATTCCGTTAGATCCGTTTACACGTTTGTTAATTCCTGTTGGTTATGCTATAACAATGGGGTTTGTGAAACCACCAAAGTCTTATGTAGAAAAACATTATCCTCAAGCTGTAAACGATGAGTGGTTTGTTTACGGTTATCAAAATGTAGGACGTAAAAAAATATTTAAAAATACTCTTGTCGGCACACTTGGCGGAGTATTTGTCTCTGGAGTAATTGTTGGAACTCTTTATTTAGTTAATCAAAATAACTAAAATCAACACATATAAAATATTATGCAAATATTGATTTAATTAATTATTTTTGCACTCACAAAATAAAAATGCTTTTTTAACGTTTAATGTATTTTAATTTGATAATATTATAATGAGTTTTTTTCGAAAAATATTGCTTTTTATTCTAGGCTTACTTTGTGTTTCTATTATTTTTGCTCAAGATAAAAGACTAAAAAGAGCAGACGAAATTTACGAAGCTGGAGAATATTTCAGAGCAATAACCGAATACACCAAAATTTTAAGGAAAGAAAAAAATAAAAGTGCAAAAAATGAATTATATTTTAAAATAGGTGATTGTTATTTTAGTCTTGGCGATTATAAAAAAGCAAGAAGCAATTATAGACGAACAGTTAAAGTTAGAGAACTTGAAATAGATTCTAAAATTAGATTGGCTGAAATTCAAATTCAAGAAGGTACTTACGATGAGGCAATAGCTATTTATCAAGATGTGTTGGAAATGGATCCAAACGATACTGTTGCACAAAAAGGTATAGAATCAGCAAATCTTGCAAAAATGTGGAGCGAACAAGCTACGCGTTTTAAGGTGGAAAAAATGAAAGAATTTAATTCTAAACGAAATGATTTTTCACCTACAGTTGATGAAAAAGGAGGTTACGACCATGTTTATTTTAGTTCTAATAGAGATGAGGCAAAAGGGAAAAAGACAAGCTTTATTACAGGTGAAAAATTTTCAGATTTATTTGTTTCAAAATTTGATAGAAAACAAAAATGGTCAGACCCAGTACCATTAGATTCTTTAAATACGCCTTTTGATGAAGGAACACCAACACTTGCAGAAGGAGGACGAAAATTTTACTATACTGCATGTAAAGCAGAAAAAGGAAAAAAAGTTGGCTGTCAAATTTATGAAGCACAAAAAGTTGACGGAGAATGGATGAATCCAACAAATTTGGGATTAGTTGCCGATTCACTTTCTATAGGGCACCCAACTGTTTCGCCTGATGGAAATACAATATATTTCTCGGGAAGGTTGCAAGGAGGCTTTGGAGGAGCTGATATTTGGTATTGTGAAAATGAAGGCGGAACATGGTCTCAACCTAAAAATATGGGACCAGCAATAAATTCATCGGGAGACGAACTTTTCCCATTTATGAGAGACGATTCAACATTTTACTATTCAAGTACAAAACATCCAACAATGGGTGGACTAGATATTTTTGTCTCTAAAAAGAACGAAAGAGGAAGATGGATGCCATCAGAAAATATGAAACCACCTTTTAATAGTAATGGAAATGACTTTGGAATTTATTACTATTCAAATGAAGATAAAGGCTTTTTTACTTCGGATAGAAAAGGTTCGAAACAAGAAGATATTTACTGGTTTGAAAAACCACCTTTAGTATTTAGCCTATCGGGAATTACTAAAGATAAAGATACAGAACAAATACTTGATTCTTGCGTGATTACACTTTTCGGAAGCGACGGTTCTATTTTTAGAGACACTACTTCACTTGCAGATAAAGAAAGAAAAGGAAAGTTTAGTTTTAGATTAAAACAAAAAACCGACTATGCCTTTATGGTTCAAAAAGATGGGTATTTTAATGGAAAAGCACGCTTTACAACAGACTCGTTAATGTTTGATAAGGTTTTTGAATATGAAATTTTACTTGAATCTCTAAATAAAACCTTTGAAATACCAAATATAGAATTTGAATTTGGACGCTGGGATTTAACAGAATCTTCAAAACATACTTTAGATAGTATTGCAAGAATTTTGGTTGATAACCCATATCTAGTTATAGAACTTTCTGCTCATACAGATATGATTGGTTCAGATGCTTCTAATATGGAATTAAGTCAAAAACGTGCAAATTCCGTTGTGGAATATTTCACAAATAAAGGTATCCCAAAAGGAAGACTTGTTGCTAAAGGATATGGAGAATCACGTCCTAAAGTAATCGAAAAACCTGATATAAAATATCCATTTTTGCCAAAAGGAGCAGTTTTAAACGAAGATTATATTTTAAGCTTATCGCCCGAACAACAAGTGGTTGCAAATCAGCAAAATAGAAGGATAGAGATGAGGGTGATTTCTAATGATTATATCCCAAGCCTCGACTAGTCGGTGTTTTATAAGCGTCCAACTGCTGCGTTGCTTTCGATATTCAAACTCAGTCACGTACACTTCGGCTTTGCTCAGTGCACCGCTTCTGGTACGCTCCTTCGTTTTCAATCTCAGATGCCTTGCATTTGAACACTTCTAAAACACCTTGAGTTTCTGTTCATTGAAATATTGTTTTGTTATATTCTAAGCCTCGACTGAAGTCAGTTAAAAGTTCATAAAGTTTTTAAAGTTTTTAAAGTTTTTAAAGTTGTTTAACTAAAAAACTAAACACTAAAAACTAAACACTAAAAACTTTTAACTGGTTTAAAAAAATCTTTAAATTTCCTTATGTTTAACAGAATATTTGTGTTATTTTGCACAATAAATAATTTATGAATGACTGAGAAAAAAATTTTAATAGATGTTGAAGATTTAGCAAAGTTTTTTGGACTTAGAGAAGTAAATTTATCTGAAATAACCAAAGCTTTTCCTCGCTTAAAAATTGTGGTTCGTGGTGATATTTTGAAAGTTTCTGGCGAAAAAGATGAAATTGAACTTTTTGAGACAAAATTTCAAGCAATACTTGAGCATTATCATAATTTTAATCGTTTAACAGTAGATGATATTAAGCAAATAATTTCTAGCGATGAGCATGTGGCAGAACAAAAAATGGAAACTGATGTTTTGCTTTATAGCGTAAATGGAAAGCCAATTAAAGCTCGTACAAAAAATCAGAAAAAACTAGTTGAAGAGTTTAAAGAAAATGATTTGCTTTTTGCCGTTGGTCCTGCAGGAACAGGAAAAACTTATACTGCTATTGCTCTTGCAGTGCAATCTTTAAAGGAATTGCGAGTAAAAAGAATTATTCTTTCTCGACCAGCTGTAGAAGCAGGCGAAAATCTTGGTTTTTTACCTGGCGACCTTAGAGAAAAACTTGACCCATATCTTCAACCTCTTTACGATGCTCTGTTGGATATGATTCCTTACCGAAAATTAGAAAAATATATTGAAGAAAAAGTTATTCAAATTGCTCCGCTTGCTTTTATGCGTGGACGTACTTTAAGCGATGCTTTTGTTATTCTCGATGAGGCTCAAAATGCAACTTATACTCAAATGAAAATGTTCTTGACAAGAATGGGAGAGAACTCAAAATTTATTGTAACTGGCGATATTACACAAATAGATTTGCCAAAAAAATCAGACTCAGGACTGCCTGTAACATTTAATATTTTAAAAAATATTGATGGAATTTCTTTTGTGAAATTTGATAAGCATGATATTATACGCCATAGAATTGTAGGTAAAATTGTTGAGGCTTACGAAAAAAGTGAAAAACAAAATTCATAACTAATTAAAAATTAAAATATGAAGGCTCTAACTCAAACTAATTTTAAATTTAAAAATCAAACAGGCTTTTATAAAGGAAAAGTCAGAGATGTGTATTTTATTGGAGATGACATTTTAGTAATGGTTGTTAGCGATAGAATTTCAGCTTTTGATGTGGTTTTACCAAAAGGAATTCCTTTTAAAGGGCAGGTTTTAAACCAAATTGCTTCTAAGTTTTTAGATGCTACTGCCGATATAGTTCCTAATTGGAAAATTGCAAATCCCGACCCTATGGTAACACTTGGTGTGAATTGTCAATCTTTTCCTGTAGAAATGATTGTTAGAGCTTATTTAACAGGTTCTTCGTGGAGAGAATATAAAAATGGCGCTCGCGAAATTTGTGGAGTGAAAATCCCAGAAGGAATGCGTGAACACCAAGCTTTTGAAAAACCAATTTTGACACCCACAACAAAAGCAGAACAAGGTGCTCATGATGAAAATATTTCTCGCGATAAAATAATTTCTTCGGGTTTGGTTAGCGCAAGCGACTATTTGCAATTAGAAGATTATTCTTTAAAACTTTTTAAAAGAGGACAAGAAATAGCAGATAAAATGGGCTTAATACTTGTTGACACAAAATATGAATTTGGCAAAAAAGATGGTAAAATTTACTTAATTGACGAAATTCATACTCCAGATTCTTCGCGTTATTTTTATAAAGACACTTATCAAGAGCGTTTTGATAAAGGCGAAAATCAAAGGCAACTTTCAAAAGAATTTGTTAGAGAATGGCTAATGGACAATGGTTTTCAAGGCAAGCCAGGACAACAAATTCCTGAAATGACTGATGAGATTGTAAATAGTGTTTCTGATAGATATATTGAACTTTTTGAAAAAATTACTGGCGAAAAATTCCAAAAAGCAAAAAGCGAAAATATAGAAAATAGAATTTTTGAAAATGTGTCGAATTATTTAGGAAAGCTTTAATCAATTTGTTATTTTTGAAGAAATTTTAACGAACTTTTGATTTGAATGTATTTTGTTTTATAAGTAAATAAAATTATTATGAAAAGTATTTTTGAAAAACTAAACTTATGTCGCTGTGTATCAGTTTGTTCGATTTTTGTAGCTTTGCTATTTATAAGTTTTAGTGCTTACTCGCAAAAAGCAATAAGTCCAAAAGATTTTGAAAAAGCTCACAAAAAATTGACAAATTCTGTTTCAGGATTTATAAAATATACCTATAAATATACATCGCCTGAGAAAAAACTAAAATTAAATGTTGAGTTGTTTTTTATAAAACAAAATAATACTGTAAAATCTTGCTATATCAAACAATACGATGATTTTATGCTAAGCGAATATGTATATTATAATGATACTTTATTTTCTTTTTCAAATGTTAAAAATAAAATTTTAAGTACTCAAAATTTTACTCTAAATCCTTTTGAGCAAAGAGATAATAAAATTTTTGTGTATTTAATAGATGGTAGCGATAACTATTTAACTGCATTCTTACAAGACGAAAACTATAAAATTAGCAAAGCAAATTTACCAGACTATAAAAACATTTTACAAGGCGAATCTTCTAAAAAAGTCGATTTTAGTGGTGTAGAAGGAACATTAGATACAAAAATTTTGCTTAACAAAAAAACTAAATGTTTACACTCTCTTTACCAAAAACGAGATACAAAAAATAAAAAATCTTTCCCAGTTGTTTCTGAATTTGAAATAAACTCTATCAAATTATATAATAAGATGAATCCTGAAGTTGAGAGTGTTATTCATCAAAAATATTTGGAAAGAAGATAAATTTTGTATAATAATTTTGCTACAAAACTTAATCTAACTCGCATATACTTCTAATTACCACTGATGCACAAAAACAGCCAAAAATTACTGGCATATAGCTAATTGTTCCAGAATTTGATTTTTTGTTTGTACCTTCTTCCTCTATTATAGATTCTTTGTCGCTTAGCTCTTCTGAGAAAACTACTTTTACACCGTTAAAAATTCCCAAGCGATGTAGTCTTTTTCGCAAGTTGCGTGCTAATCCGCAATTGTACGATTCTGAAATATCTGAAATTTTTATTTTGCTTGGGTCTGACTTTCCTCCTGAACCCATAGAACTTACAATAGGAATATTGTTTTGATAACAAGTTTTTATTAAATGTAGTTTTGGCGACAAAGTATCAATGGCATCAACAACATAATCCCAGCCTTCGAGTAGAGTGCTATGTAAAATTTCATCTCTTAAATAAACTTTACGAGCATCAATATTTAGTTCGGGATTTATGCTGAGCAAGCGTTTTTTTAATTCTTCGGCTTTATATTTTCCAATATTGTCGTGGGTAGCAATAGTTTGTCGATTAATATTTGATTTGCTAATGGTGTCGGCATCAACTATACATAAATTTCCAATTCCAGCTCTGGCAAGTTGTTCGGCAGCCGCACCACCAACTCCGCCAAGTCCACACACTAAAACTTTGGAATGTTTTAATTTTTCAATATTGTTTGCACCTAAAAGTAGTTCGCTACGCTCTAACCAAGTCATATGCCAATGTGTTTAAGGTTTTTACTAATTTGAGATTTTAATTCTTCCATTTCTAAATTAAAATACTCGCTTGCAAGATGATAGATTTCTTTTATATCTAATTGAGAATCATCGCTTTCTAAAAAAAATCTCTCAGGCAGAATAGTGTTAAATATTGTTTTTGCTTTTTCTGAATTTTTAAAAATAGAATTTGAAAATGAAAAATAAAATCCTTGTCTTTGCAAGTCTTGTAAAATTTCTGGTTTAGAATTAAAACTGTGGATAATCCATGCCTGCTTTGGGTTTAGATTTTTTTTCAATTCTTTTAAAACATGAAAATATTTTACACAATGAATAATTAATGGAAGATTATAAGTCTCGCTAATTTTAAAATGTTCTATAAAAATTTTATTTTGAGTTTCCAAATTTACTTGAGACACAGGATCAAAACCTACTTCGCCAATGGCTATAATTTTTTTTGATTTTGCTAAATCTTCAATAAAAATAATTTCGTCTGCATAATTTTCTTTATAGTGCCATGGATGCATACCGCAAGACATCAGTTTGCCAGAAATAATATTTTCGTTTGGAAAAATATTGATTATAGCATTTTCAGAATTTTTGTTATGTGTATGAAAATCAAAAAAAGCCATTTTTAGTGTTTTCCTGTAATCCAATAAATTACATATCCCGAAACTTCGTGAATAAGTAAGTACCAATTATCTAAAATTTCTGCTTTAGGGACTAATAAATCAGCTGTAAATTTTCTTTTTCCTGCATATCTGTCGGTAACATAGGTGTCGCATTCAAAGCCTTGTTTTTTAAAGCAAGCATTTGACCTACGTATGTGAAAAGCAGAAGTAATCAGTAAATATGAATGATTGTTTTCCTTAGGTTTAAGGATTTTTGCGGCTTCAACAGCATTTTCGTAAGTGTTTCTTGAGTTTGTTTCTATTAAAATGTCTTCTTCGGGAATGCCAAGTTTTATCAAATAATCTTTAAGAATTTGCGACTCCTTAAATTCTTGATTAAAAACTTCGCCAGAACCACCAACAATAAAAATTTTATCTAAATATCCTTCTTTATACAATTCCATGGTTTGCCATAGCCTGTCAGACGAAGATTTAAAGTTTATTCTTTCATATTTAGAGTCATAGGTAATCATTCCAGTGAGTAAAATGCCATAATCGTAGGATTCTTTTAATTCAGATTTGAATTTTGCGTCTATTTCCCAAGCTCTCATAAATTCATAAAAAATAAAAGGCTGTGAGAAAAATATTAGCATAGAAAATCCAACTATGAACAAAGCTTTTTTAGTTTTAGGTTTTTTTAAAATTATAGCAAGCAAAAACAATATTATTATCCATAAAACTGGAGAAAATATATATTGAAATACTTTTGATAAAATAAAAAACATATAGATTTTTAATTTTTTTGTAAAAATAGGTAAAAATAGATATGTTTTAAAAAATTAGAGGAATAAATTTACTTTTGGCGATTTTTAGTAAATTCTATCCATAAAGAATGTTCATTTTCAATTTCGGTTAAAGTGTTTTTTTCACAATCTTTAGATAGTTCTGCTAACTTGTTTGGGTCTGTGAAAACGCTAGAATCTAAATCTTTATAATCTTCATTTTGATATATCAAGTTTTTAATTTCTAAGTCGCTATATTGTTTCCAAAAGAAAATGTCAGAAATATTTTGAACATCAATTTTTTTGTCAAAATTTTCAACAGGAAGTTTTGCTAAAAATGGAGTGATATTTTCTAAATAAAACCAATTATCGTCGTAAAGTGTGTTTGTAATAGTGTCAAGCAAAATAGGGGAAATGCATATTACTCTTGCTTCCATTATTTGTCTTTCCAAATCATAAACATATTCTTTGGTTGTTTTATATGCAATTAATTTGAGATCCTTTAAAGAATTTATCTCAAACTTTTTCGCTTGAAATCTATCAAAAATATTATAGTTTTTAAAGTCATCAGAATCTCGATTTGCAACGAAAAGTTCTAAAATAGATTTGCTAAAAAGAATAGGATTATCTTGTGGCAAAATAATGCTGATATACTTTTTACTATAAATTGCTTTTGTTTCTTCTAATTCAAACAAATCAAAATACGCATCTTTATTTCTTTCAGGTATATATGGATATTTATTGAGCAATTTTATAGAAGCATCTTTGGTTTTTTTGGGGATTATAGACGTATATTCAAAATTATTTTTGTATTTCCTTGAACATCTCAAATTTCCTTTATTGTCCCAAACTTTCCATGTGCCAATTCTATTGTTTTTATAAAATTGACCTTCAGATTTTTTTTGTCCGTTTTTGTGCCATGAAATATATTTTCCGTGTAATTTTCCATCTAAAGTGTTGTAAGAGCAATTAATGGAGTTGTCTTTAAAGTTTTTTGGACTGCTTTGTGCGATTATATTTCCGTACAAGAAAAGAAAAATAGCTATTGAAAAATAAAATTTTGTCATAAAATGTTGATTTATTGTTGATTATAAGAAATGCCTCTATTTTGTTGATTTTTGCTTACTTTCACTATTCTAAATGACACATATTCAGAGCCTTTGTCAGAAAATAGGCAATAATTGTCATTAAAAAATGTTTGTTGTTCAAATAAATAATTACCACCCGCAATACGTTTTCGTCTATTCATTCTTGGCTCGTCTTTTTTGTGAAAATTGACATTGTCAAAGATAAATTGGTAATCATTACTATTGTTTAAATCTAGTGCAAATCTCATCTCATCAACAGATGTAAGCAACAAATCTGAATATTTATAATTAAAATCGTTTTTTATTGGATTTTTGTTTAAATACCTATAAGCTGCTAACCATTCTGAAGCCAGAGGTAAGCTATAATAAAAATCTTCTGAAGAAGCATTTTTTTGTGTTTTCCATTTGCAAAATTCTACAGCAGCGTCCCAGCTTACTCCTAAAACAGGATTTTTTTCATACTTTTTTGAGTTTAAATATTTTTCATAAACATCTTTTGTTTTAGCAATGGACGAATCGGGAAGCATTTGTAAATAATATTGCTTTGATGAATCGGCTTTTACATCTTCTAAAAACTGTTTGTATTCTTTTAAAGTAATAAACTGGCTGATTTCAAATGCATTAACAGTATCAATATAATTTGCTTTTACACCTGTCATTTCGTACAAATCAAAAACTTGTTTGGGAATTTGATAAAATTCTTGTGCAGTGATAGAATTTTGAAAAAAACAAAATATGAAAAAAAGCATTAAAATTTTGGAAAATAATCTCATATTATTTTAGTTTTTGTGTAATAGTTGTGCAATATCTATATGTTAACGTGATTTTTTAGTTTTTAGTGTTTAGTTTTTAGTTAAATAACTTTAAAAACTTTAGTCAAGGTTTGGAATATAATAAAACAATATTTCAATGATTTTTTATTTTGCTTATTATGAGCCTGTTATGGCTCTCCATGGAATTTATGCCACAGTCTGTGGCACAAATTATAGAATTTCTATTCACATTGCTAGAGAGCCTTTATACTCACGTTTTTAACTTTATTGATTTTAAATTCACATTTATTTGGATTCCAAACATATAGTTGTAGTAACTTTGGATTTTTGTCTCTCATTTCTACAAGGTTAATCAACTTTGAAAAGTTTACTTCTGATTCATTTTTAATATCATAGCCTTCCCAAAGTACAATTTCATGTTTATCATCGCGAATTTCAATCACAATTGCGAAACCAATCTCTTGATTAGCTATGTTAATTTCCATTTGTGCATTCAACGAAATTACATCATAACTTTTGTCTATGCTTATTGGCTCAATTAAAGCCAATGGAAATTCGTTTTCAGCACTTACATTTACTTCTGTGTCGATTTTATTTATTTTAGAAAATTTAATATTAGTTTGGTCAATTAAATCTATTGCAGTTGAGTATTTTGGAATCATATTTGAAGCTGAAAAACTTTCGGTATAAACTGGTACATCAAATTCAATGTCAAAATTTGCAAGTATTCCAGTATCGGTAATATCTCTCACATTAATTTGATTTATACCATTAGAAATAGGAGATAAATCGACACTATTTATTAGTGCAAAACCATTATTGGCATTTTCCACTGTTTTAAATTGAACAACAAAATCATTTGATTTTGAGTAATAATAAACTTTTGCCCTTGTACAAGTTGCATCAACAAACATATCTTTGCCTTTATCCCAATTTATGCTGTTTTTATCAACTTCTGCAAGAACAAAAAGAATGTCATTTTCAATCGAAGTATAATTTTTAACTAATCTAAAGATTTTTGCATCGGGAAATTCATTATGTGCTTCAATCATTCTATCCGAGGATAATATAACATCAATTTTTGGACCTGATTTTATATTAATATATTTACCCCAATTAAAGCCCTGTGTATCAGGAGTGTCTGGCACATAACCAAAAACGTTAGTCCAATATATGTCAGGAGAAAAGATTAACGCTTCAGCAGGACAATCATTAAACGCTCCTTTTTCAATCATCTCATCAATTGCTGAAAACCTAATCTGGCTTTGTTCCCAGCCTCGTGCCATTACTCGATTCGAATAAGAATTAATAATGGATATGTAAGCAAATGCAATAGAAAATATAACAATTGTAAAGTGTTTTAAATATTTGTTTTTCTTTACTAATTTGTAAATAATTATCACAAATAGTAAAATAGCTAACCAAACTCCAAAATATGAATAGTAGGAAGTAACGTAACCTTTAATACTTGTAGCAATGATTGTGTCATTATATTTAGCAGACATTGCAAGAGCCGAATGAGATAAAAAAGCAAACAATAAAGAAAATAAAATTCCTAATCCAAGTTTTTTATATCCCGAAATGTTCTTAAGTCTGAGGAAAAGATAAATGAAAATTACCAATTGAATAGCAACATTTACTATAGTGCTTAATTCAATATTTTTAAGAATTGATATAAATGAGGTAGCTCCAGAGTTAAAAGATAATTCTGATCGGTTTATATAATCTATGTTTAGATTAAATATCTGCAATGGAAAAACAGTATGCGTAAGTTCGTAAAGCACAGTTAAGAAGTTTTTCCAACTAAAATTTTGTGCAAATGAGCTACCAGAGTAAATTTCTCCTTCATTTTTAAGTAGCAATCTAAAACCAAAATATAGTATTACATACAAAAGCCCTGCTGATGCATAGGGAACAACTTCTTTGTATGTTGTTTTTGATTTGAAAACATTTTTAAAACCTCCTGACAGTTTGATGTTGCGTACAAATAACCAAATACAGAAGAAGAATAAATAAAGCAAGTAGGTTTCGTAAAATAACAATGAAATAAAGAAAATAATTGCCGAAAAAATTAGGAATTTGTACTTATTTGTTTCTGTATATTTGATAAACAGCAAGACTGCTGAAATTAACAAAGCAAAGCTAAAAGTAAAATAAAATGGATAGGCAATAAAAGGAATATGATAATTTGTCGAAATAGGAGTAGCCATTACCAAAACTAGGAAAAAAAGAAGTGCTATCTCGCGAGAATTGAAAAATTTTTTAATCAAAATTGCTGCCATAGCGTAAGAGAGTAGCAAGAACAAATTTTGAATTATTTTAGTAAAAATAAAACTATCGCCCACATATGGTAGCGAATAAATTGGTATTGTAATAATAAAATAAAATCTGCCTGCATCTCTTGCAAATATCCATGAACTTGAAAAAACTGTGCCATCAAGATATCTTGTGTAGTTGCTTAAATCATCAGCAGTTGTAATCCCTACCTTAAAAAAAGGAGCTAATGTAATAACAATTGTAATTGCAAATAGAAACCAAATAAGTTTATTGAATTGATTATGTTTATCTTTAAGCATTTTAAAATACCTTATAAATTATGTTGCAAATATAACAGTTTAATTTTCAAAATATTGAACTATTCAAAAATTTAGTTTATATTGACAATTTTTCTTCCAAGTTTAAAGTAAAATAAAACTCGGAAGAAAAAACCAATAATACAATAAAGCTATATAGGTTAGGATTAACTATTTATTCTGCTGCATATTTTTTAGCTTCCTCCATTGTAATTCTTTGGTTATTGTAGAAAGGAACAGTGAAAGCTTTATCTATGCCATAATTTTTTAGTTTGTTAATTAAGTTTCTAGCTTCATCTGTTGTTTTTACTTCTCCATACGTATATTTATATATACCGCCATCAAAATAATAGTTAACATTATCTAGTCCTTTAAATTTAGGGTCGTTGGCTTCAAGTTTATTAGAAGATGTTAAAAATTGTACTCTATAAACTAATCCTGTTGATTCTGTAGAGAAAGAATTATTTCCAGTTTGTGCTTGTTGGCTAGTAGTATTAGAGCTATTAGGCTCAATAGTTTCTCCTGGTTTTGCGTCAATATGAATATCTGTCCCTTGCAGACTTTGCATATCCACATCGCCAACACCTTCAACAAATCCTGTTACTTTAAATTCTGTACGTCTGTTCATTTGATGTTCTTTTTCTGAACATTTTACGCCGTTAGTGCATTTATTAACAGGTTTGGTTTCTCCATAACCTTTAGCAGAGATTCTATTTTGCGATACTCCATTGTCGATAATATATTGTACAGCAGACTCTGCTCTACGTTGCGAAAGGTCCAAATTGTATTTATCACTACCTTGCGAGTCGGTATGTGAACCAAGCTCAATAATAATAGCAGGATTTTCTTTTAATAAAGCGACTATTTTGTTGAGTTCTATAGCAGCATCAGCTCTAATATTTGCTTTGTTATAATCATAATAAATATTTTCTATTACAATTTCTTTCTGTAATACAATTCTTTCGAGTACAAATTTTAGAAATACTGTATCGTTAAAAGTTTCGCACTTAGCTTCAAAAGATTGTGTTTGAGTTGCAAAGAACTTAGTGGAAGCAGCTCCTACTACATATTTAGAGTCGCAATTTACAACAGCTTCATATTTTCCATTTCCTACATTCTTAATCTTCATTTTGTTGTTAGGAGCAGAGTTTTCTGCATGCATCACGCTTATTTCATCAGTTAAAATTGCTAATGTTCCGTTATCCATTTTCTCCCAAGTAGTTACTAACAAAATTAATGTAGTAGGAACTGGTGGAGGTGGCGGTGGAAGATATTTGAAGCTATATATATCGTCTGCTCCTTGTCCATTGTTACGGTTAGATGAGAAAAATCCTGTTTTGCCTCCTCGGTAAATAATATTGCAAAATCATCTTTTGATGAGTTAAAAGGATGTTTTAAGTTTTCTGGTTCAGACCATGTTGCTTCGCTTCCTGTTGAGCGAAATATATCTAATCCCCCCATGCCAGAATGTCCATCAGAAGAGAAATATAAATCACCATTTTTCTCAATAACTGGGAACATTTCTTTACTAGGAGTATTAATTATATCTCCAGCATTTTGAGGAGTATCCCAAGTCCCGTCATCATTTTTTATACAATAATAAATATCGGTTTCTCCAACTCCACCATGCATATCAGAAACAAAATATAGTATGTTCCCATCTGGAGATAGGGTAGGGTGTCCGACAGAATATTCTTTTTTATTATTATATTGAAAAGGAGTAATTTCTACAAATTGTCCATCAATAAGTTTTGCAGAATATATTTCTAATCTGTCAGTAACAACATTATACGATTTGTCTGGAAACCAGCTTGTTGGGTCTGGATTTAATTTCTTTTGTTTTTGTTCTACAGTTATTGTTTTTGTAAAATATAAAACTTGAGCATCTTCGTCGAACACAGCAGGTCCATTATGATAAGCATCATTGATACTATCTAAAAGTTTTATATTTTTAATTACACTATCTATAATTTCAGCTTCATAAAGTTTTAAGAATGGCAAGCCTGTCCATGAATAGTTTTTATTTTCAGTTTCAATAATATTTGCATTTTCTCTATCAGATGTAAATAAGAACTTGTTACCAAATTTTGTTAAAGAAAAATCTGAGTTTTTTTGAATTCAAATCTTTTACATTTTCTACTTCAAATAAGACCGTTGTATCGGCAATCCACTCTTTAGCCAAGTTGGAGCTTGTTATCTGATTTTGAGTAAAGTCATCATTCAAATTAGTATAAATGCTAATAGCTTCGTCATATCTTCCTTCTTGCTTTAATAAATCAGCATAAATTTTCAAGTCATTTTGTGTAGCACTACCTTTTTCTACTAGGTTAGCTAAATATTTTACTGCCTTTTCGGTATTGTTCATATGTATATAGCAATAAGCTAAGTTTCTGATATCTTTATCGCTAGCTTTGGCAAAATTTAGCTTGGTTTCGTATAATTCAGCAGCTTTTGCATATTCATATTTATTCATCAACTTTTCAGCTTTTTTCATTGATTTTTGAGCATAAGTCATCATTGTTGAAAAAAGCAATACAATTGTTAAAGTATATTTTACATTTTTAGATATTGTCATCATTTTCACAAGTTTTTAAACATCCTTAAATCCGCAACTAATTATCTAGAATTAAAAACAAAGCCTTGCAAATAAAATGTTGCAAGGCTTTGCAGTTTCAAAAAAAATCACTAAATTTGGTGATATTAATTTTAAAACAAACAAACATGGTAAAAATACAAAAAATTTCTAATACTTCAACACCTTTTGGAGGAATATTTTTAGTTAATGAAATATTTGAGCAATGTGGATTGTCCGAACTGATTGATAAAGAGCTTGGTAAGCGGAATTCAAATTTGGGCTACACATATAGCAATCTTATTCGCAATTTTTTTAATCTCATACTTAGTGGTGGCGAATGTGTTGAAGATATTCATCAGCATTTTCGTCCTACCTTAGAACA